>Ga0302320_10013694_pt1 | contig 16905 bp, 13 predicted proteins | sample Bog_T0_3_FD_202130 | JGI IMG/M metagenome (GOLD analysis project Ga0302320, IMG submission 202130) | Peat permafrost microbial communities from Stordalen Mire near Abisko, Sweden - Bog_T0_3 | ecosystem: Environmental > Terrestrial > Soil > Wetlands > Peat | place: Sweden: Abisko, Stordalen Mire... | reverse complement strand
GGCTTGCGGGAAAACTCTCCGGGGGAATGAAGCAGAAGCTCGGTCTGGCCTGCACCCTCGTCAGGTCCCCCGAATTGCTGCTCCTGGACGAGCCCACGGTCGGCGTCGATCCGCTCTCCCGGCGCGAACTTTGGGAAATCATCCGCAAACTGGTCAAGGAGGGAATGACGGTCCTGATCAGCAGCAGCTTTCTCGACGAGGCAGACGCGTGCGGGAGCGTCCTCGTTCTGAACGGGGGAAAAAAACTGGCCGAGGGCCCGCCCGCCGGGATCGCAAGCCTGGCAGACGGCCGCACCTTTCTGGTCGAACCGCCGTCGGGCATGAAGCCCCGGGAGTTCCAGGCCCGGCTTCTGGCCGAGCCCGATGTGGTCGATGCCGTGCCGGCGAGCGGGCTTGTCCGGCTGGTCGCCGAGGCGAACCCCGGCCGTTCCGGGACCCCGACGTTTGGCGGTCTGGCTGCCCGGCCCACGCCCGCCCGGTTCGAGGACGGGTTCATGGTTCTCCTGAAGCAGGCCGGCGGGGCAAAGGCTTGCGACGCAGGGGAACGCCAGCCGGAGGAACCGCTGGGCGGCTCCCGGGAAGACTCCGTGGTCGAGGTTCACGATCTCGACCGGCGTTTCGGCAAGTTTGTGGCCGTCGATCATGCGACCTTTGACGTCAAGCGCGGCGAAATCTTCGGTCTCCTGGGTCCGAACGGAGCCGGAAAGACCACCACGTTTCGCATGCTGTGCGGGCTCCTGCCCCCCTCCGGAGGCACCCTGACGGTGGCGGGGGTCGACGTGCGCCGGGCGAGCGCCTCGGCCCGGCAGCACCTGGGTTACGTGGCCCAGAAGTTTTCTCTTTATGGGCAGCTGACGGTCGGAGAAAACCTGGCCTTCTTCGCGCGAGCCTACGGCCTCGAGGGCGAGAGGCAGAGCCAGCGGATCGCATGGGCCCTGAGCCAGTTCAAGCTCGAGCCATTCGTCCGCCTTCCCAGCGCGCAACTACCAGGGGGATTCAAGCAACGCCTGGCGATGGCCGCCTCGCTTCTCCACCGGCCCGAGATTCTCTTCCTGGACGAGCCGACCAGCGGGGCCGACCCCTTTGCCCGCCGTGAATTCTGGCAGCGGATCACCGCGCTTGCCTCGGGTGGAGTCACGGTGATCGTGACCACCCACTTCATGGCGGAGGCCGAGTATTGCGACCGGGCCGCCATCCTCGACAACGGCAGGATTCTCGCGCAGGGCACTCCCGCAGAGTTGCGCGCGCGCGCCCCGGTCGAGGCGGGCCGCACGGCGACGATGGAGGATGCCTTCATCGCCATCGTCCTTGAGGCGCGCGGCAAACAGGCGGGCAAGCCCGCCCAGGGGCAACCATGAAGGACATGGCGGCAAAACTGCGGAGGATCCGGGCCCTGACGCTCAAGGAGACCCGCCAGATCCTTCGCGATCCGAGCAGCATCGCCATCGGGGTCGTCTTCCCCCTGATGATGATCCTCCTCTTCGGGTACGGGCTTTCGCTCGACATCTCCCGGCTCTCGGTCGCGGTGGTCGACGAGGACATCTCATCGGACAGCACCGCCCTGGTCGGGGCGTTCCAGCTCTCGCACTATTTTGCGGTGACCCAGGTCCACTCGATGGCCGAGGCGGTGGCGCTCGTGCGGGCCCGGAAGGTGGACGGAGCCCTGCTGATCCCGTCCGACTTTACCCGGCGCTGGCACGTGGGCGACGCGCAACTCCAGATCCTGGTCAACGGCACGGACCCCAATCAGGCGCGCATCATGCTGGGCTACGCCCAGGGGCCGGTCGCCGAGTGGAGCGCTTCCCGGGCCGGACCCGGCGGTTCGGCCGGCCCGGTTGTCGTCGTCGACCGGATGTGGTTCAACGAGGGGAACGACAGCCATTATTTCCTGGTGCCGGGCCTGATCGTCCTCGTGATGACGATCATCGGGGCATTCCTCACGGCCATGGTGGTCGCCCGGGAATGGGAGAGGGGAACGCTCGAGGCCCTCTTCGTCACCCCCATGAGGGCGGGGGAGTTTCTCTTCAGCAAGTTCCTCCCGTATTTCGGCCTGGGGATGATCGGCTTCGTCCTCTGCCTCCTGGCCGGAAAATTCCTTTTCCACGTTCCTCTCCGCGGCCCCTTTTTCCTCCTCTGCCTGGCATCGATGACCTACCTCATGGTCGCCCTGGGGATCGGACTGTTCGTTTCCACCGTGGTGAAGAGCCAGTTCCTCGCGAGCCAGCTGGCCATGACCCTCACCTTCCTGCCGGCCATGATGCTCTCGGGATTCCTGTACGACCTGCGCAGCATGCCGGCCTTCATCCGGGGGATCACCTATGCGCTGCCGGCGAGATACGCGGTGACCCTCATGCAGACCCTCTATCTCGCCGGCGACGTCCGGAGCGTGGTGTGGCCGAACATCGGGGTGCTCGCCGCCATGGCGGCGGCCCTGCTCCTCGCCACCCGGCTGGCCACCCGGAAGCAGCTTTCCTGAGACCCCATGCGTTCCTCCCTCCTTCGCATCCTGGCGCTGATCCGCAAGGAATTTCTTGCCGTCCTGAAGGACCCCCGCAGTCGCTTCATCATCTTCCTGCCGCCGATCCTGCAGTGCCTGCTCTTCGGCTACGCCGCGAGCTTCGACCTCAATTCCGTCGCCTACGCCGTCCTCGACCGGGACCACAGCAGGGCCTCGGCCGCCTTTCTCGCGCGCCTCGATGGCTCCGGGATCTTCCTGCGCAAGGCCGACCTCAGCCGAAACGGGGACATTGCCGCCTGGATCGACAGCAGCCGCGCGCTCCTCGTGATCCAGATCGACCGGGATTTCGAGCGTCGCCTTCTCGCCGGCGAGCCCGCGCCGATCCAGGTGGTCGCAGACGGCCGCAATTCCAACACCGCAGGCACGGCCCTGGGATATCTCGGGACCCTGGTTGACTCGTTCAATGCGGATTGGAGGTCCCTCCACGGCCAACCCGGCCCGCCGATCCGGATCGTCACCCGTTCCTGGTACAATCCCAACCTGGATTCCCGCTGGAGCATGATTCCCAGCCTGATCGGCACGCTCACGATGATGGGAACCCTGATGCTCACCGCCCTGTCGGTGGCCCGCGAGCGCGAGCAGGGAACGTTCGACCAGCTGCTCGTGACCCCTTTCCGGCCCTTTGAGATCATGGCGGGGAAGGCCCTTCCCAACATGGTCATCGGCCTCACCCAATCGACGACCATCCTGCTGATCGCGCAGTTCTGGTTTCACATCCCCTTCAAGGGGTCCTTCGCCATCCTCTACGCCGGGCTCGGCTTGTTCCTGCTGGCGGCGGTCGGCCTGGGCCTGTTCGTCTCCTCGATCGCCAAGACGATGCAGCAGGCGATGCTCTACGCGTTCCTCCTTGTGATGCCCTTTGCACTCCTCTCCGGCCTGGCGACGCCGATCAGCAGCATGCCGGCCTTCCTGCAGTCCGCCATGGTCATCAATCCCCTGCGCTACGCCCTCGACCTCACCAAACGGGTTTACCTCGAGGACGCCGGCTTCGCCCAGCTCTACCCCGACTTCCTGCCGCTCACCATCCTTGGTCTTCTGACCCTGTCCGGCGCCGCTTGGCTCTTCAGCAAACGGTTGACGTAGCGGGCGCCGGGCAGCTTCGAAGCCGTGGGTGGCGTGAGCTATCTCTTGAAGGTTTGTGTCTGCTGCGTGATCGGAACGGAGAGGAGGTTTGGCACGGCGAAGGGCGAGCCTTCCTCGATGACGTGACTGATCGCGATGCGGCGGGGGGGAAGCGATGGGCCGGTCGGCGGGGTGTTCGAGAGGGCGTTGTGGCAGAGGAAGCAGCTCTGGTTCGTAGTGCCGGCGGGGACGGGGGTGTAGCCGAGCGGCCACTGCTCGAAGGTCTCGGCGGTGGTGTTGGCGAGATTGAAGGAGCCGACGCCATTGACCTGGTTCAGGCCCGCACCATTGTTCGCCGTCACTGCGCCGGGCAGGACATAGGTGTTGGGCAGAAACCAGACGGTGCCGATGAGGTGGTAGTTGCCGAAGATCGCCTGATTGGGATTGGTGCTTTGAAGCTGGGCGTAGAAGTGCTGGGCACTGCCGTTGATGGCGGCGACGTTTGCGGGGCCGTTGACCTGGTTCTCGCCGCCGGTGGCATTTTCCAGGACGACGTTGTGGGCTGGCGAGAATTTCTGGGTCATGGGGTTGAAATTCAACTGGGGCGGCGTGTAGGTCTGCCCGCCTTGCGGCGGGTTGGGCATGTTGACCTGCGAGTAAGGCGTGCCGCCCGTGTAGAACGTGGAGCTGGCGCTGGTGCTCGTCGCGGGGGAGAACGCGAACTGGCCGTCGGGTGTGCTGGGTGAGTTGAGGTTATGCTCGAAGGTGGCCCATAGGAATTCGGGGTGGTTCGCAGTGTAGCCGACGACATGGAGGCCGACGAGGGCGACCCAGACGGTTTGGGTCTGGCCACTGGGAACGACAGTATAGTTGTTATTTGTTCGGAGGACTCGGAGGACGGGCACCTCGGCGAGGGTCGTGTAGGCGCCGGCAGGGGCGTCGGTCGGGGGCGCGGTGATGGGCGACTCGAGGCGGAGCCAGGTGGCCTTGAAGACGGCGTCGCCGACGTTGAAGTAGGAGTCAGGGGGTTGAGTCGCGTAGCCGCCGGTCGCGGGGTTGGCGGTGATCATGTTTTTTTGCGCCGTAGCGAAGTACGTCGGGTTCATGTGGACGGAGGCGTAGACGGGGTAGCCGTTGGGCGCGATGAGGATGTTCCCGTCGGCCTCGACCATGGCGCCCGCGCCTTCGGTGAAGCCGGGCGCGTCGTGCACGCGCAGCGAGCGGAAGGCGAGGCGGAGCCGGCGGGGGCCGGGCTTCGCGGCGGCGGAGCTGGCGTCCAACAGGCCGTCCGGCGTGGGCAGGGTGAGAAAGCGGGGAACCTGGGTGACGGGATCAAGCGCAATCGCCCAAGAGAAGGCCTCCCAGGACCACTGGTGAAATGCGCAATCCGGCGTCGGCGGATTGGCGGTATCACTCGTGGGAAACTGGGCGTTGGGCTGCAGGTAGTTGGCCAGTCCTTCCGACCAACCCACGCCGAGCGGGCACATAACCGGCGGCGGAGGCGGCGCGGGCGGATCGGCCGCGAACAATGGCACGGCGGCGAACGTGATGAGTGCTGCAACCAGGAGGCGGTCAGGGAACATTTTCATAGGTGGGCTGGATTTTGTCAGGGGTAGGATTCTGGTAACGATGGGAGTTCAGGACAGGGCCCGTCACTCCGAAGATCGGATTGGATTTCAAACACGCAAAAGCGGCGGCCGTTGACGGAGCTAGGCACCTGCTGGACGAGAGCCGCATAGGTCAGCTGTGGACTGTGCCAGAATTATTTCTCTTGGCGCGGCCGAAATGTTCCGGAATTCCCTACCCTGTGGATCGGTCCGGAACTCCATCCGGAACGGTTGAACCCGCCGCTCTTACAGGGTGTGAATAAAATGTGAGCAAAAAATCGGTGTTTTCAGAGGGATTAGTGCTTGACGGTAGTGGGGTAAAATGGGTTGAAATGGGGCGTTGTGGGGAACGAAGGGTTCTCCACCCAAAATGGCACAACCCGGCAAAGCATTTTACACGGGCCTTTTCAGGCATTCGCTCGACGACAAGGCCCGCTTGACGATCCCGTCGGCATGGCGCGGTGCGCATGCTCCCGAAGACACATTCCTGGCGACGCCTCACCCGGACGGGTATGTCGCGGTGCTCCCTCCCGCCGAGGTCGAGAAGCTCCACGCGAAGATTGCGCAGATTGCCCTGAGCGACGGGGCGGGGCAGGACTTCACGGCGAAGTTTTTTGCCCAGACCCAATCCTTCTCCTTCGACAAGCAGGGCAGGGTGGGCTTCAGCCCGGATCTCCTGAAGCACGCGGGAATCGAGGGGGAGGCCGTCCTGGTCGGGGCGCTGACGAAGTTCAACCTCTACGCGCCCGCGCGCTGGAGCAAGGTCGAGACCCGCACCTCGGGCGAAAACTTTGGCGACCTGATGAGGCGCCTCGGGCTATGATCATGGCCCCCTGCCACAAGCCGGTCCTGCTTCACGAGGTGCTCGAGTTCCTGGCGCCCCGGGCGGGTGGACGCTACCTCGACTGCACGTTCGGGGGCGGCGGGCACACGCGGGCCCTGCTGGAGTCCTCCGACGGGGTCGAGGTGGTTGCCCTTGACCGCGACCCCGAAGCCGAACCGCGCGCCGCAATGCTCCGCGGGGAGTTCCCCGGACTTCTTTCGCTGCATGGGCTGGATTTTTCCAGGCTTGCCGAGCTTCCGCCGGGCGGGTTCGACGGCGTCCTCTTCGACCTCGGCGTTTCGTCCTTCCAGCTTGAGGACGCGAGCCGGGGGTTTTCGTTCAGGAACGATGCCCCCGCGGACATGCGCCTCGACCCCAGGACGGGGGTGCCTGCCTCCCGGTGGCTCGAAACCTCCACCGAGGAGATGCTGGTCCATGCCATCCGGGACTGCGGCGAGGAACCCCACTGGCGGCGGGTGGTTCGGGCCATCCTGGCGGGCCGCGCCACCGGCGCGCTTGCCCGGACCGGGTCCCTTGCCTCCCTGATCGCCGCGGCGATCCCGGCCCGCGACCGCCGCGCCTCGAAGATCCATCCGGCAACCCGCTCCTTCCAGGGGATCCGCATCGCGATCAACGATGAGCTTGGTTCCCTGGAGAAGGCGCTTCCTGCCGCGTTTGCCCGGCTCAACGCCGGCGGGACGCTCGTCGTCATCAGTTTTCACTCGCTCGAGGACCGGGTGGCGAAGCGGTTCTTCCGCAAAATGTGCGGGCAGCCGGAGAGCGCAAGCGACGCCCTTCCCCAGGACATGCGCCTCAAGCTCGCCGAGCCGCTGACACGCCGTCCGGCGACGCCCGGCGACGCGGAACTCGCCTCCAACCCCCGGAGCCGCAGCGCAAAGCTGCGGGCCCTGAGAAAAATCTGATGAATCCCAAATCCAGTCATGCCTTCGTGAACCAGATGCTGGTCGGCGCCCTCGTGGTCCTGGGCACCTGCGGCTCGGTCGGTCTCGGGATGGTGGGGATCCGGCACCAGATCTCGATCCTCGCCAATGAGAACAAGGCCATCGAGGCCCGCACGGCGGAGGTCGAGCGGCGCAGCACCGAGACCGCCGCGGCCATCGCCGCCGAGCAGGACCCCTCGATCCTCATGCAGCGCAATGACGAATGGCACCTGGCCCTGGGCCCGGCCCACGCCGGGCAGGTGCAGCGGGTCCTTGAGGACCCGGTGATGCGCCTCGCCTCCAAGGAGAACCGCGGCCTGTTCGACACGGGGACGACGCCCGTGACCTTCCGTGTCGCGACGCAACCCTGAGGCCCGCTGACCCATGTCCAAGGGCTTCGCCTCCACCCCGCGCATCGCCCTCCTCGCCTTCGTTGTCCTGCTGGTCTTCGGAGGCATCGGTGCCAGGCTTGTGTGGCTCCACATCCTCGATCGCGACGAGCTCCTGCGCTACGTCGAGAAGGCCCGCCGCCAGATCCTTGTACAGACGGCGCGGCGGGGCGACATCCTGGACACCCATGGCGCAATCCTGGCGACCAGCCGTTCGCTGATCGTCCTGGGCGTGGACCCGCAGGCCCTCGTTCCCGGCGACGAGAAGAAGTGGCCCCAGCTGGCGGACCTGCTCGGCATGCCCCTGGCCCAGCTCGAGGGGATCCTCAGGACCAAATCCAGGCCGGCCCAGGCCGTGGCCGTGAAGGCGCCCGCCGCCGCCCCTGTCGTTGCGGAAGCTCCGGCGCCAACTGTGCCGCTTAATTTCTGGGGCGCCGCCGCCGGCCACCTGAAGGCCGAAGCGGGTCCCGACGACGACACCGTGCTCGACGATGCCGACGCGCAGGGAAACCGGCCGATCCGTTGGGCCAAGCTGAGCGACAGCGTGGCCGAGTCCGCCTACGCGGAAATCACCAAGCTCGATGTGCGCGGCGTTTATGGCGAGCGGGTGTACCGAAGGGACTATCCCCACAACGAACTCGCCGCCCATGTCGTCGGGTATGTGAACCGCGACGAGAAGCCCGTGACGGGGATCGAGAGCTTTGCCGATTTTTACCTGCGCGGACAGGACGGATGGGTGGAGTCGGAAAAGGACGGGCGGCGTGAGGAGCTCGCCCAGTTTCGCACCCGGGAAGTCCCGCCCTCCGACGGCTACAGCGTGGTCCTCTCGATCGACGCCGAGGTCCAGCATATCGCCGAGGCCGAGCTGGCCGCGATCCATGCCAGGTTCCAGCCGGTCAAGGCGACGATCATCGTGAGCGACCCGCGCACGGGCTTCATCCTCGGCCTGGCCAACACGCCCAGTTTCGACCTCAACAGGTACAACAAGCTTCCGCCCGACGAGCAGGGAGCCATGCGCAACATCGCCGTCGCCGACATGTACGAGCCGGGCTCCGTCTTCAAGATCGTCGCCGCGTCCGGAGCCCTGGAGGAGGGGTTGGTCACGCCTTCCACCACCTTCGACTGTGAGCTCGACAAGATCAACTACCGGGGGCTGACCCGCAGCCTTCCCCGCGACGACGATCACTTCGACCACCGGCTCTCGGTGGCTGAGATCATCGAGCACTCCTCGAACCGGGGCGCCGCCCAGCTGGGCATGATGCTCGGGGAACGGAAGTTTTACGACTACGCCCGGGCCTTCGGCTTCGGACGGCCCACCGGGTTCCCCGTGGGAGGGGAGGTCGGGGGATCCCTCCCTCCTCCGGAAAAGTGGGACGGCCTGACGATCACGCGCATGCCGACCGGCTACTCCGTGGACGTGACGGTGCTCCAGATGAACCAGGCGATGGAAACGATCGCAAGCGGCGGCGTTCTTCTGCGGCCCCAGATTGTCCGCGAAATCCGCGACCCGACCGGCGAGCTGGTCTACCGCTTCAATCGAAGCGAGGTCCGCCGCGTGATCTCGGAGCAGACGGCAAGGACCATGGGACGCCTCCTGACCGGCGTTGTCTCGGCCGAGGGAACCGCGCCCGGCGCAGCGATCCCCGACTACGAGGTCGCCGGCAAGACCGGCACCGTCCGCAAGATCATCGACGGAAAGTACTCTGACAACCACCACGTTGCCTCCTTCATCGGCTTTTTCCCGGCCTCCCGCCCCCAGGTCGTCATCTCGGTGGTCGTCGATGACGCCGACGCCCATACCCCGGGCGGGATCGCATGGGGCCGGGTGGTCGCCGCCCCGTCCTTCCGGCATATCGGGGAGCAATTGATCCCGTACCTCGACATCACCCCGCCTGCGGAGCGGACCGTGGGGACCGGGCTCGCGATGGAGGTAAATCGGCCGTGATCGGTTACCTTATGCGAAATTCTGCGCTAGGATATGCGCCGCCGGCCCGGTCCGCACGCCGTGTGCGCGGTGCCGCCCGCGCCGCGCCGCGTGCCTTCATCATGACCTCGAAACTTTTCGACTACTTCGGCGAGGGGGAAATCCTCGCCGTGAAGGGGGGCCTCGACCGCCCGATCTCGGGAATTGCCATGGACAGCCGGCGGGTCGTCCCCGGCGACCTGTTCTTCGCGCTGCCCGGGCGGCGCGCCGACGGGGTCTCGTTCATCGATGAGGCCGTCAGCCGGGGGGCGAACGCGGTCGTGGCCCAGGTACTCCCAACCCATCCCCCGTCCAAGGTCACGTTCATCCGGGTGGGCGATCCCAGGGCTGCGCTGGCGAGGGTCGCGCGCAGGTTTTACCAGTTTCCGGACAAGGACATGAGCGTGGTCGGCGTGACGGGAACCAATGGCAAGACCACCATCACCCATCTGGTCCGCCACCTGCTCAATGCGGACGAGAGGGTGGGGCTCCTCGGCACGATCAACTACGACCTGGGTGCACGCACGGTCCCGTCGTTCCGGACGACGCCCGAGGCGCTCGACATCTTCGGCATGATGGCGCAGATGCGCGACGCCGGCTGCCGCCGTGCAGTGATGGAGGTCAGCTCCCACGGGATCGACCAGCAGCGGATCCTGGGCATCGGGTTTGCCGTGGCTGTCTTTACGAACCTTACCCGCGACCATCTCGACTACCACAAGACGCTGGACGCCTATTTCGAGGTGAAGTCGCGGCTGTTCACCGGCGCGTTGGGCGAGCCGCCCGGAAGCGCCGTGGTCAACCTCGACGACCCCTACGGCGTCAGGCTGGCGGCGCGGTTGAAGGGCACCCCCGTCCGGGTTGTCACCTACGGGGAACATCCGGACGCCCTGGTGCGCGCCTCGGACATCGTCCTCCGGTTCAAGGACACCCGGTTCCGGCTCACCTGGCCGGGGCCCGCGGGCCAGGCGGGCCTTTCGGTGGAGTCTCCCCTGATCGGGCGCTACAATGCGAGCAACCTCCTGGCCGCGCTGGCCACGGTCTGGGCGCTCGGGGGCGACCCGGCCGCAGCGGTCCTGCGCCTGAAGGATTTTCCGGGGGTTCCGGGCCGCATGGAGCGGATCGAGGAGGGGCAGGCCTTCAATGTGCTGGTGGATTACGCCCACACGGACGACGCGCTCAAAAACGCCCTTGGGATGCTGCGGGCGATCACCCCCGGGAGGCTGCTCGTCGTTTTCGGCTGCGGCGGCAACCGTGACCGCACCAAGCGGCCGATGATGGTCCGGGCGGTGCAGGACTGCGCCGACTTCGCCTTCGCGACCGCGGACAACCCGCGCGGCGAAAAGCTCGGCCAGATCTTCGACGACATGAGGGCGGGGGTGACTGCGCCGGCGAAGATCGCCTGGGTCGAGGACCGGCGGCACGCAATCAGCCTTGCGCTCGACGCGGCCGGACCGGGCGACTGCCTGCTGATCGCCGGCAAGGGGCACGAAAGCTACCAGGAGTTTGCCGACACGATCATCCCCTTCGACGACCGGCAGGTCGTGCGCGAGCTGATCCGGGTCAAGACCCTGCGGGAGCCATGAGCCCTGAGTTTCCGCCCGGAAGGCTCGCAGCATGGACCGGCGGCCGTTGGACCCGGGAGCCGGTGCTCCCGATCACCGGTTTCACGCCGGATTCGCGCATGGTCCGCGCGGGGCAGATGTTCGTTGCGATCAAGACCGAACGGCGCGACGGGCATGGGTTCGCAGCGGCCGCCGGGGCGGCCGGGGCCGTGGCCGCCCTGGTGTGCCGGCCGGTGGCCGAGACCGAACTTCCCCAATTGGTGGTGGCTGACCCCCTCGCGGCCTTCCAGGCGATCGCCGGGGCGCACCGAAGGGAATTTCCGGGGCGGGTGATCGGCGTATCCGGCAGCGCCGGGAAGACCTCGACGAAAAACCTGCTCGCGGTGCTTCTCGGCGGGGCCGATGTGCTTTCCACCCGGGGAAACCTGAACAACCAGCTCGGGGTTCCGCTGACGCTCACCCGGCTGAATCCCGGGGTCCATCGCTATGCCGTGGTCGAGGCCGGGATCGGGGCTCCGGGTGAGATGGCCCCCCTGGCGGCCATGATCGCCCCGGACATTGCGATCATCACGGTCGTCGCACCGGCGCACCTTTCCGGGCTCGGGACCCTCGCCGGGGTTGCGAGGGAAAAGGCTCTGCTGGCCGCGGCGGTGCCCGCGGGGGGCCTCGCCATCTTTCCGTCGGGGTGCCTCGACTTTGCAGCGTTCCGTAGCCTGACGACCCGCGCCCTCGTGGTCGTGCGCGAGCCCGGCGGCGGGTCGCCCGCGACGAAGCAGGCCACCGCCCACTTCACGGTCGAGCCCGGCCTCAATTCAACCCGGCTCACGCTGGCCTACAAGGCGCCGCCGATCTCGTTTCACCTGCGCTCCGCCTCGGAGGGGATGGCGCAGAACGCCGCCCTTGCCCTCTGCGCCGCGCTCGAGCTGGGCGAAGACCCCGCGACGCTGCAGGCCCGCCTCACGGCGTGGCATCCCTCCTCGCTGCGGGGCGAGCTCCAGCGCGCCGGGGACAAGCTTTTCTACCTGGATTGCTACAACGCGAACCCGGCCTCGATGTCGGATGCTCTCGAGGCGTTCGGCTCCGTGGCGCCGGCAGCCGAGCCGAGGCTGTACGTGATCGGCGGGATGGAGGAACTCGGGGCGGAGTCCGAGCGGTACCACGCGGTCCTCGGCCGCGGGATCCGGCTGCGGGCCCAGGACTTTCTCTTTGTGATCGGGGAGCATGCGGCCGCGGTCCGCGCAGGCGCCCTTGCCGGCGGTGCCGACCCGGGCCAGATCCGGGTGATCGAGAGCCTGGAGCCCGCCTCCGAGCGCCTGGCGGCGTTTAGCGGCGCCGTGTTTGTCAAGGGCAGCCGGCGCCACGAACTGGAGAAGATCCTCAAGGGGGCGGACGGAGTCCGGCTGCCCGTTGAATTCCATGCTTAGCTTCCTCGCCTCCCTCGACCACCACTTTGGACCGCTGCGGGTGCTCCATTACATCACCGTGCGCACGCTGCTCGCGACCGGCACGGCCGCCCTCATCGGCTTTCTGATCGGCCCCTGGCTCATCGCGCGCATGCGCCGACTCAAGTTCGGCCAGCACTACGACGACGACAGGACGGGAGACCTTGCGCGCGCCTTCGACAAGAAGCAGACGCCGACCATGGGCGGGCTGATCATCTTCGTGGCCGTTTTCGTGAGTTCGCTCCTTTGGGCCGCGCCCAACATCTGGGTCGGGGTCGCCCTGTTTGTCTATACTGCCCTGACGGCGGTCGGCTTTCGCGACGACTACCTCAAGGTTGTGCGCAAGAGCCGCCACGGGATCTCGTCCCGGGAAAAGATCCTCTGGCAGACGCTCACGACGATCGTGGCCCTGGGTCTCCTCCTGTGGCACCCGGCGAGCGCGGCGAAGATCCGGGAGCTTTGGGTGCCGTTCGTCAAGCACCCCGTCGTCATGAGCCTGCCCATCGGCGCGCTGTTTGTCTTCGTGTATTTCTGGCTGGTCGGGTTTTCGAATGCGATCAACCTCACCGACGGCCTCGACGGCCTGGCGATCGGGTGCACGATCACCGTCACGCTGGTGTACGGGATCATGGCCTACGCCGCGGGCAACATCAAGGTGGCCGACTACCTGCTGATCAGCTACGTGCCGGGCGTGGGCGAGCTGACCGTGGTCTGCGGGGCCCTGGTCGGCGCGGGCCTGTCGTTCCTCTGGTTCAATTGTTATCCCGCGGAGGTGTTCATGGGCGACACGGGCTCCCTCGCGATCGGCGGACTGATCGGGTTGATCGCCTTCATGGTGCAGCAACCCCTGACCCTGATCGTCGTGGGAGGGGTGTTCGTCTGGGAGGCCGTGTCGGTGATCATCCAGGTGCTCTATTTCAAGGCGACCCGGCGCCGGACAGGCGAGGGCAGGCGTTTTTTCCTGATGGCTCCCGTCCACCATCACTTCCAAAAGAAGGGCTGGCCCGAGACCAAGGTCGTGCTCCGCTTCTGGGTCCTGTCGCTCATCTTTGCCCTGATCGGGCTGGGCACCCTGAAACTCCGCTGACCCGCCCCTCCATGCCGCCGGTCGCACCAAAATTCCTGGAGGCGCTCCTCACCCGGCCCGTCGCGGTGCTGGGGGACGGCGTGAGCGGCAAAGGGGTGCTCGCCCTGCTGGCAAGGATCGGCGCGGACGCCACGGTCTACGACGCGCGGGCGGCACAACTGACGCCGGAGGCAGCCGGCCGGCACCTCCTGGCGGTGTTCTCGCCCGGCTTCCCTCCGGACCATCCCTGGCTTGTGCGGGTCCGTTCGGCCGGAGTAATGGACATCGGGGAGCTGGATTTCGCCTCGCTCTTCTGGAGGGGTCGGGTGGTTGCCGTCACCGGGACGAACGGCAAGACCACCCTCGTGGAGTTCCTCACGCACGCCCTCCAGGCCGCCGGCCACACGGCGCGGGCCGCGGGGAACATCGGCACCCCGTTCTCCCGGGTCGCGGCGGAGTCGGACGGTTCGCCTTCCGAGATCGCAGTCTGCGAGGTGAGTTCGTTTCAGGCCGAGACGCTCCGGTTTTTCCGCGCCGAGGCGCTGCTTTGGACCAACTTCGCGGAAGATCATTTGGAGCGCCATGCAAGCATGGAGGCGTATTTCCGGGCGAAGTGCGCGCTCGCGACGCGGGCCGCCCGGGTGTTCGCGGGGTCGTCGGTCAGGAAGCTGGGCCCTGAATTCCTCAGGATCCTGCAAAACTCGGGGCCCCGCGCCTCCTGGATCGAAACCGCGGGACTGCCGCCGGATCCACGCCTCGCAGGCACTGTATTCGAGAGCTACCCGCAGCGGGAGAACTTTGTGCTCGCCGCGTCGTGGTGGAAAGCCGCGAACCTCGATCCCGAGTCGCTGGCACGGGCCGCCCGCAGCTTTCGGCTGGGACGCCACAGGCTGGCCCGGGTGGCCGAGCTCCGGGGCGTCGGATACTGGAACGACTCCAAGGCCACGAATTTTCACGCGGTTGAGGCGGCACTCGGGCGGTTCGCCTCGCCTGTCCTCCTGATAGCGGGGGGGAAGCCCAAGGGAGGCGATCTCGCGGGGTTTGTGGCCCGGATCGCCCCCAAGGTGAGGCATGCCTTCCTGATCGGGGAGACCGGTCCGGCCCTTGCAGCGGCCTTGGCATCCGCGGGAGTCGCCCACACCGCGAGCGGGACGATCGAGTCCGCCGTCCGCGGGGCGGCGAAGGCGGCGCGCGCCGGGGACCAGGTGCTCCTCAGCCCCGGATTCGCCAGCTTCGACCAGTTCCGCGGGTACGCCGACCGAGGGGAGCAGTTTGAGGCCATCGTCGGAACCCTCGGGGTGGAAGGAACGACCGCCGAACCAATTCCGAATCCTGTACAAACCACCTGAAATCCCTACCATCCCTTGCAAGCAGAGAATAATCCTCCCACCTCCATGAAAATACTCCGAATTTTTGGCGTTGTCGCAGGCATCCACCTGGTGGCGCTCCTCCTGATCTTTGCCGACCCCGGCTGCTCTGTCGGGAGGACGCAGACGGCCCAGCCCGACTCTGCTCCCCCGGCAGCGGCGCCTGCGGCGGCGCCGGCCGCCGCCTCGCCGATCACACCGGCCCCGGCGGACACGGCGCCGCCGATCACGTTCAACGCGGGCGGCGCATCCGGTGGCGCCGCGCTCTACCCGCCGACCCGCCCGGACACGCCGGCAGCCGCCGCGCTGGTTGCGCAGCCGGTCTCCGACGTCGTGCCGGCCGCGACCTATGTCGTGGCCTCCGGCGACAGCCTTTGGTCGATCGCACGAAAGAACCACCTGAAGATCTCCGATCTCGCCGCGGCAAACAACCTCCGCAAGGGGGCGGCGATCCATCCCGGGCAGAAACTGATCATCCCGCAGAAGTCGCTCGGAGCCGACGCGTCGTCCGGGGCAACGGTGGGCGCAGGGCGGTCCCACGCTTCCGCGGGCGAGGCGGCCGCGCCCGGCCATTATATCGTCAAGTCCGGCGAGTCCCTCCGGGCGATCGCGCACCGGTTTCACGTGAGGATGAGCGAGATCGCCGCCGCAAACTCGATTTCCGACCCAAAGTCGATCTACCCGGGCGAGGACCTTGTCATTCCGTCCGGCCATGCCCAGGCGGCCGCCGCACCGGCCCCGTTGCCGGAGCCCGAAGCCGCACCCGCTCCGGCAGCAGCGGCGCCCACCGCGGCTCCAGCCCCGGCCCCCGGACAGGACCTCGACGCCGGACTAAAGCCCGCGGCGCCCGGCGACATTCCCGTGGTCAAGGTGGACGACTCCGCGAGCCAGCCTAAATGACAGGTTCATGAGCAGCGATCGGCCCGCGAACCCATCCCGCAGGCGGATGTTGCCCACACCCGCGGCGGTCATCGTCGTCTGCGCGGTCGCGCTCACCCTCCTCGGCCTGACGATCCTCTTCAGCGCCAGCGCCTCCTTCAAGCAGGGGCCCTACTATTACCTGGACAAGCAGCTGACGGGGGTGGTTGCCGCCGCCGTGCTCTGCCTCGTCACGAGCCGGGTGAACCTCGACTATGCGCGGAACTACGCATGGTGGATCGCCGGGGCGATGCTGGTGCTCCTCGCCCTGGTCGTGGTCCCGCACGTCGGGATCATGGTGAAGGGAAGCAGGCGGTGGCTGGGCCACGGGGCGATCCGGATCCAGGTCTCCGAGTTTGCGAAGCTCGGCATGGTGTTCTGCCTGGCCCATTACCTGGCGATCAACCAGACACGGATCGGTGAGTTCAAGCGCGGCTTCCTGTACCCGCTCCTCCTCATCGGCGCCTTCGCCGCGCTCATCCTCAAGGAGCCCGACTTCGGCACGGCTGCGCTCACGGTCGCCGTCGGCCTCCTCCTGCTCTTCCTGGCCGGCGCCAAGGCCCGGTACGTTCTTCCGTCCGTGGGCGTGGCCGCGGCCGTGTTCTCCGTCGCGGTCATGCTCAACCCGAACCGGCTGCAGCGCTTCACCGCGTTTCTCGATGTGGAGGGCAACAAGCAGCACGGCACCTATCAGCTGTACCAGTCGCTGGCCGCATTTGCCGTGGGGGGCACCCGGGGTGCCGGGCTGGGCGAGGGTCGCCAGCAGCTCAACTTTCTGCCGGAGGCCCACACGGACTTCATCCTGGCCGTCGTGGGCGAGGAGCTGGGGCTCTGGTTCACGCTTGGCGTGGTGGCGCTCTTTGTCGTCATCTTTGTCGCCGGGCTCAGGCACCTGCGCCGGGCGCCGAACCTCTTCCACTTCCTGCTCGTCACCGGCTGCATCCTCCTGATCTGCCTCCAGGCGCTGATCAACCTCGGTGTGGTGACGGGCGTCTTCCCGACCAAGGGGATGTCGCTTCCCTTCATCAGCTCGGGCCTCTCCAACCTGCTGCTCATGGGCGTTCTGGTCGGCGTGATTGTGAATACCCAGCGGACCTGGGGCCGCGCGTCGCTCCCGCGTCGCTCCCGCCTTCCAGGGGAGGCGTTCGCATGAGCCGCTTTCTCATTTCCTGCGGCGGCACGGGCGGGCACCTCTCGCCGGGAATCTCGCTGGCCGAGGGGCTTCTGGCGCGCGGCCACCAGGTGAC
>Ga0302320_10013693_pt1 | contig 16906 bp, 8 predicted proteins | sample Bog_T0_3_FD_202130 | JGI IMG/M metagenome (GOLD analysis project Ga0302320, IMG submission 202130) | Peat permafrost microbial communities from Stordalen Mire near Abisko, Sweden - Bog_T0_3 | ecosystem: Environmental > Terrestrial > Soil > Wetlands > Peat | place: Sweden: Abisko, Stordalen Mire... | reverse complement strand
GACACCTTCGGTTTCGACGAGGCGGGGCGCTATTCCCACACAGGATATGTGGTCTACAAAGTACTGACGCAGCAGGGCGCGGAGGGTTGGGACTCCCTTTCGGTGGAGTGGGAGCCCTGGCACGAGGCACGGCCCGTCATTCGCGCGCGCGTTATTTCCGCGGACATGACGGTGCATACGCTCGATCCGAAATCGATTAGCGAGGCGCCGGCCCGCGAAGGGGACTACAAGACCTACAGCGACGGCAAAAGGCTTCATGCTCCATTTCCGGCAATTGCTCCCGGCGTGGTGGTGGAGGAGGAGTACGTCGAGAGCGAGTCCGAACCCTTTTTTGCACCAGGGCATACGGGCTGGCTGACTTTTGGGCGCGATCAGGCGCCGGTGGCGCACAGCATTATTCAGCTTGAAGCGCCGGCCTCATTGCCGCTGCGCACCAGCACGCTGCTGCTCGACGATCTCAAGCCCGTCCGCACCGAAGCCGGTGGGAAGGTCACACTTACCTACGAGCGTGGCCGGATGGAGGGAATCGACGCGCGCGACCCGAACCTTCCGCCGGATGAGGCTCGGTTTCCGGAGGTTCGCTTCTCGACGGGGAAGTCGTGGCAGGCGATGGCGACCGCCTACAGCGCGATCGTGGACAGTCATGCTGGCCCCGCCGCCGTGCAGGCAATTGTGGACAAGCTCACGGCCGGCAAACAAACGGCGGCTGAGAAGGAAAGCGCGATTGTGAACTACCTCGACCACGAGGTGCGCTACACGGGCATCGAGTTTGGCGAGGCGGCGATTGTGCCTCACGACCCGGCCGAGACGTTGAGCAAGAAATACGGCGATTGCAAGGACAAGGCCACACTGCTGGTGACGATGCTGCGGGCTGCGGGGATTCATGCATCGGTGGCGCTGCTGAACGCGGGTTCGCGGATGGATGTTGACGCCGATCTGCCAGGGATGGGGCTGTTCGACCATGCGATTGTTTACGTGCCGGGCGGCGCGGGGCCGAACAGCCCGGCGCTCTGGATCGACGCCACGGACAAGTATGCACGGCTGGGACAGTTGCCGATTGTCGACCAGGGGCGCCTGGCGATGATTGCCAGCCCTGAGACGACAGCCCTGGTGAAGACTCCGGAGTCCGCATCGAAGGACAACGTGCTGCTGGAATTGCGTGAGATGACGCTGAGCGAGAATGGCCCGGCGGCCGTGACGGAGAAGACGCAGCCGCTCGGTGTGTTCGAGTCGCGGTATCGATCGTACTATGCCGACAAGCCGGACAAGGATATGCGCGAAAGCCTCACTGGCTACGTGAAGTCCCAATACGTTGCCGAGAAGCTGAGCAGTGTGGACCGGAGCGATCCCGAAGATCTTTCCAGTCAATTCGAACTGACGCTGGCTTGCGAAAAGGCTCGGCGCGGCTACACCGACCTGGACAACGCGCAGGCGGCCATTCGGCTGGACACGCTTTTCGCCCGGCTGCCCGACGATCTGAAACGGAAGGACGACACCGAGGAAAAAGCAAAGAAGGATGACAAGGACAAACCCAAGAAACCCCGGACGGCGGATTGGGAACTCGGCGAGCCGTTTGAGGCCGAATGGCGCTACAAGGTCATTCCACCGGCCGGATTCGTGGCCAAAGAGTTGCCGGCAAATACCCGGATCACGGTTGGGCCTGCGCTGCTGACCGAGGAGTTTTCCGCGGACAAGAACGGCGTGGTGACGGCGCACTTGACCTTCGACTCCGTGAAGCGGCGCTATACGATTGCGGAGGCCACGGAGTTGCGCAACAAGGTGGCCGATCTCATTGCAGGGCCTGCGATACTGGTCAACTTTGAGCCGCAGGGCGCGGCGCTGATGCACGCGGGCAAGGTGAAAGAGGCTCTGGCCGCCTATCGCGGCCTGATCGCGCTCCACCCGAATGAGGCGGTTCATCATTTGCAGGTGGCGAAGGTGCTGCTTGAAGCGGGCATGGGCGAAGCAGCCCGCGCGGAAGCTCGGCAAGCGATAAAGCTTGAACCCAACTCCGCCGTGGCAGAGAAGATTCTGGCGCAAATTCTGAAGTTCGACCTGGTGGGCAGGCACATGCGCGCGGGCAGCGATCTGGCCGGCGCGGCCGATGCATATCGCGCATCGATCAAGCTGGACCCCGACGAGCACAGCACGCAGGGCGACCTGGCGATCCTGCTGGAGTACGATCCGGTAGGCAGGCGCTATAGCGGCCAATCGAAGATGAAAGAGGCCATCGCCGAGTATCAAAAGCTGGGCCAGGACAAGCTGGCCGATCTGGGCCTCACCCAGAATTTGGCTTACGCGCTGGCTTACGGAGGCGAGCCCGAGGGCGCCATCAAAGCGGCACAGAACCTGAACCCTCAGCCAACCGCTTTGCTCGCGGCCAGCGAGGCCATTCTGCACGGAAGCAAGGCTGGACTGGCCAGGGCCAATGCGTTGTCCAACGGCGATTCGGACTTCAAACAGACAGCGACCACGGCCGGCAAGATGCTGATGCGGGTTCGTCAGTATCCGCAGGCAGCGGATTTTCTTGAGGCCGGCGCATCCGGCGACGATGCCGCCTGGGCCATCGGGCTGGCGAACACGTTGCGCGTGGCCCAGCATCACGAGGAGATGCACTTTGCCGACACTCCCGCGGATCTGGTGAAACGCTACTTTCTGCTCGCAAACGATCCGGAACTGACTGAGGCCAAGCTGTCTGCGGTCCTGAGCCGGAGCGCGCAGGAATTCGCAAAGCAAGAGGATGCAGACGCCAGGAAGGTAATATTGGAAGCCGGCAAGCGTTGGAACAGCCGTTTGGGCCGCGATGACACCTCAATGGATGTCGAACTCGACATTGATTTGCAGCGAATCGACCCCAAGGGCGAGGGCAACGATGCAGCCGGATATAGGGAAAAATTCCAGGTTTTCGACCGAAACACAACTTACTTCGTGGTGAAGGAAGACGGGAAATACAAACTGCTCGCCACCGAAGACAGGCCAACCCCGATTGCCTTGGAAATGCTGAATCGGATCAATGCCGGCGACCTGCAAGGCTGCAAAGTATTGGTGGACTGGCTGCGCGAGGACGAGCATCTGGAAGGCGGCGACGATCCTCTGGGTGGGCTCGTCTTTCCGCGTTTCTGGATGAAAGGCGAGGCGGCCGACGCGCGAAAGATGAAGCTGGCGGCGGCTTCGATCCTCGTCGGCTCCAAGGCGACCGTAGACCAGGGTGTTGCGCTGCTGGAAGAAGGACAGAAAGACGCCTCCGGGGAGCGCGAACGCACGAACATCCAATTGGCACTCTTGGTGGGATATTCGGTTCAGGATAACTTTGCCAGGTTACTCGAAGTCGCCACCGCACTACAGAAACAGGAGCCGGAATCGAAACGGGCATTTTTCGCGGGCGTGGATGCATTGATTGGGCTGGGCCGCTATGACGATGCGATGGGGCTTTCGGATCAACGGCTCAAGCTGCTGGATGGAGACAGCGACGCCCTGCTGATGAAGATGCGAACCGATGCCGACCGCGGCAACTTCACCGGCGCGCGTGCCTGGGCACAAAAGTTGGCGGACGCAGGCAAAGAGGACGCCGAACTTTGGAACTCGAGTTCCTGGTTTGCGCTCTTCACAGGCAAGGTGAATGACGCGGATATTGCGATGGCCATCAAGTCGACGCAGATGGCCAAGGATAATCCGCATATTCTGCACACGCTGGCCTGCCTGTACGCCGAAGCAGGAAAGGCCAAGGAAGCTCACGATGTGCTGATGCGCAGCATGGACGATTTGAACCTTGACGAGCCGAACGACGATTATTGGTACGCGCTGGGCCGTATTGCCGAGCAGTACGGGGAGCGCGACATTGCCATTGGCGACTATCGCAAGCTCTCGAAACCCAAGGAGCCCCTGGCTATTCCCACCTCGAGTTACCGGCTTGCACAGACGAGGCTCAAGGCACTGGGCGCGGATGCGGGCGGCAAGTAAAGGTCCTTGTTGCCTTGCGATTTATTGCTGTTGCTGCTGCATCTGCTGTAAGTCAAGGAAGGGCACACGGGGCTCAGGGGGCTGTTGGGCGCGTTCGACCAGCACGCTCCAGTCGTCGGGGATGGGCAATTTGCGGTCGAGGGCGGGCGCATGCTCGCTGGCTTCGACATGCACGGCTACATACAGTTCGCTGTCTGTGCTGCCGCGAAAGACGCCGTGGGTTGGAGGCACATCGGCATAATCGCGGCCCACGGCGGTGCGAATGTGACGGTGATGCGCGACGAGATTATTGGTGGGATCGAAGCCGACCCAGCCCAAATGCGGTAGCAGCGCCTCGACCCAGGCGTGGGAGGCGTCGGGCGTGGAGCGATCGTGGTCTTCGCGGCTGCGATAAAGATAGCCGGAGACATAGCGCGCTGGAATTCGGACGTGGCGCAGGAGGGTGATCATGGTGTGCGCAAAGTCCTGGCAAACGCCCTTGCCGCTGACGATGGCCTCGTCGATGGGTGAATCGACGCGCGTTGAGCGAGGCTCGTATTCGAAGTAGTCGAAGAGGCGCTGGTTCAGCTCCTGCACCAGCATCAAGGGATCGTCGCGCCGGCTGACGCCCATCTGCTGGGCCAGCAGGGTAAGCGCCGGGGTCTCGACGGCAAACTTGCTGGGCAGCAGCATCTCCCAATAATCACCGGAGTCGACCAGGTCGTCGAGTGCTGCCCATGCATCGGGGGATAAGAATCCGGGAACGTCGGGCATGACCTGCTGCTCAACCACCGACTCGGCGACGATGACGAGTTGGTTATGCTCGCCGGGAATATCGAAGTGCTGGACGTTGTTGCCGAGGTGGTCGCGATAGCTGAAGACGCGGCAGCGGGGACTCACGGAGAGCGAGAAGGTGAGGCAGTGCTGGTTCGAGTCCGAGCGCGGATTCATGCGCGTCTCCATGATGCTTTCGCTGATGGGCTGCGAGTAGCGGAAACGCGTCAAGTGGCGGATGGCATAGAAGTTCATATTCGCTCTCGATCGGGGTCTCGGTTAAACCGCTAGCGCGGACTGAATGGAGTAGTGGACGTAGTACTGGTAGATGAGTTCGTGGATGCGCATGCACTGCTCGCGGATGTTATGCAGGAAAGCAGCCGGATCGCCGGAAAGGATTTCTCCGATCGTGGTGAAGCCAAGCATGGCGTGGAGCTTGCCGATAACGGCAGTCAACTCCTCAGGGGAACGGCGTCCGCCGGTGTGTTGAACGTGTTCGATGGCGTGGCGCATACCGTCGACGCAGTAGCGGATGGCGTGGGGAAAATCTCGATTGAGCAGGAGAAACTCGAGAATGCGGTCGGGAGCGACGTCGGCAGTATAGACCTGGCAATAGGCCTCGAAGGATGTACAACAGCGAAGCAGCCCCACCAGCTCGAGATATTGGTGGCCGGAGTGGTCGAGTTCCTGCGGGGTAAAGAGACTGGGCTGATAGACCTCGAGCAGAGTGGCCGTGGCGTAGGCGCGCTCGAGATAGCGGCCCAGTCGAATGAATTGCCAACCCTGGCCGTGAATCATGGTAGTGTCGCTGACGCCTTTGAAGAGGTGTATGCCATCGAGAATTGAGGCCAGCGCGTCGTTGATGTTGGAACGAAACTGGGCTTGCGCGTGCGGCGAGTGCATCTGGTGAAAAAGCCGGTTGAGGCGCTGCCACTGCTCGCTGGAGATTTCTTCGCGCACCTGGCGGGCATTTTCGCGAGCGCCGTTGACGCAAAACGTGACGGAAGCCGGGTTGAGGCTGTCGAAGATCAGGGCGCGAGCCATCGACTCGATGTTGCCGGTCCATTCCAAGCCGGTCTGCTTTCCCAGTGAGGCCATGAGCCTTTGCCAGCGGCTCTCAGCGCTTGCGCCACCGGTGTCGAGCATGAGGGTCATGGTCACGTCCAACTGGCGCACGGTATTTTCCGCGCGTTCGAGGTAGCGGCTCATCCAGTAGAGGCTGTCGGCAACGCGCGATAGCATTTTTGTACTCTCCCGCACTCCGTATTTTGAAACATGACCCAGAAGCTGCATTGTTCCTGCAATCTTGGAAGTGACGCAGATATGGCCGCGCCGGTGGATACAAAACGGCCCGAAAGGCGTTCCGCAGGGGCTAAAGCCCACGTTCCTATTGTTGCGTTTTCGGCACGACAAAAGTCGTGCCCTTTCACAAAGCTCTAGTACTTTTGCTGTCCTGAAAGTCGTGCCTTGTTTCAAAACCGATTTGTTATTGCCTGCAGTCACTGCTCCAGAATCCATGTGTCCTTGCTGCCGCCGCCTTGCGAGGAGTTGACGACCAGCGAACCTTTTTCGAGGGCTACCCGGGTGAGTCCGCCGGGCACGATGTTGACCTTGTCGCCGAAGAGCACGTAGGGCCGCAGGTCCACATGGCGCGGCTCGAGGTGATTGCCGATGAGGCAGGGCGCGCGGGAGAAATCGAGCGTGGGCTGGGCGATGTAGTTGCGCGGATTGGCTTCGATCTGCCGGGCGAACTCCTCGCGCTGGCGCGCTGTGGATTGTGTACCGATCAACATGCCGTAGCCACCACTCTCGCCCACTGCCTTGACGACCAGCTTGTCGAGGTTGGCCAGAACATGCTGCCGCTGCGTATCGTCGCTCAGGATGAAGGTCTTGACGTTGGGCAGGATGGCATCTTCATTGAGGTAGTAGCGGATCATGTCGGGCACATAGGCGTAGACCGCCTTGTCGTCGGCAAGGCCGGTGCCAAAGGCGTTGGTGACCGTCACATTGCCGGCGCGATAGGCGTTGAAGAGCCCGGCACAGCCCAGGGACGAATCTCCGCGGAAGATCAACGGATCGCTGAAGTCGTCGTCCACACGGCGATAGATGACGTCGACGCGCTTGAGCCCGTCAGTGGTGCGCATGTAAACGATGTTGTCGTGGGTCACCAGGTCGCGGCCTTCGACGAGGTCGATGCCCATTTGACGAGCGAGATAGGTGTGCTCGAAGTAAGCGGAGTTGAAGACACCGGGAGTGAGCAGGACGATGTTCGGCTCGGGCCGGCCTTCGGGGGCGAGGGAACGGAGCGTGGCCAAAAGCAGTTGCGGGTAATGCTCGATGGGGCGCACGCCGTAGCTATGGAAGAGCTCGGGGAAGGTCCGCTTCATGACGCGGCGGTTGGTGAGCATGTAGCTGACGCCGGAGGGCACGCGGAGGTTGTCTTCGAGGACTACGAATTCGCCGGTGTTGAGGCGAAGCAGATCAGAGCCCACGACAGCAATGTAGACATTGCGCGGGACCTGGAGGCCGCGCATCTGACGCCGGTAGTGCTTGCAACTGTAGACCAGCTCGCGGGGAATCACGCGGTCGTTGAGGATTTTTGCGTCGGAGTAGACGTCGCGCAGAAAGAGATTGAGAGCCGTGATGCGCTGGGTGAGGCCGCGCTCGATGCGATCCCACTCAGGGGCGGTGATGAGGCGGGGCAGCAGGTCGTAAGGAAAGATGCGTTCGGTGCCTTCATCGCGTCCGTAGACGGTGAAGGTGATGCCTTGCGTGAGGAAGGAGAGCTCGGCGGACTGCTTGCGGCGCTGCAATTCCTCATGGGGCAGGCCCGCCAGCGTTTCGGCGAGCGCCCGGTAATGCGGGCGCACGTCGCCATTGGCCTCGCGCATTTCGTCGAAGGCCTGATCGAGCGGATAGTCTCCGAAGAGAGTTTCCAATTCTACTGGCTGGCCGGCGCTCATGGTTTCCCTGAAGCTTTCTTTCGCTCAGATTCAGTGGTGCGGCAGCGATGGGAGTGCCGCCGCCGCAGGGCAGATGCAAAGCGCCTGTCCCGCTGCGGTTTCGATGCCCATTCCGCTGTACCCCGTTGTTTAGCTTTTAACACATTGGGGCTAAGGGAGCCATCAGGAATGGGTGAAGGAATGGAAAGCTCCGAAGGGAGCCAAGCTTAACTTTTGCCCCTTGGGCGCCTACGGATGCCCGGATTCTCCGATTCCCTTGTTGTAGTCTGAATTTCTGAGGAGACTCCACCCGCCATGTATAGACCGTTCCGCTTTTCTGCTTCCCTTCCTGCTGCCTTGCTGCTCGCAATTGCCATTGCGCCGGGGCTGGCGCAAAAGGCCCCCATCCAGATCACTGCGGATCTCTCGGACGCGCCACGCAAGCTGTATCACGCCGAAGTCGATCTGCCGGTAACGGCGGGGCCAGTGACTCTGACCACTCCGGAATGGATTCCCGGCAATCACCGGCCGACGGGGCCGGTGGATGAGATTACCGGCGTGGTGTTCACGGCGAACGGGCAGACGCTCGAGTGGAAGCGCGACGATGCGGACCTCTTCGAGTTTCATGTGACGATTCCCGCCGGCGTAACGACTTTGCATGCACACCTGGATTGCATTGTGCTGGCGCGGGTTTCGCAGAAGCTGGCAGTGCTGGAGTGGGAGAAGTTGCTGCTGTATCCGGCCAACACGCCGGTGCGCGACATTCCGATTCAGCCATCGCTGAGGGTTCCGGCAGGGTGGGGCATCGGCACCGCGTTGACGCCGACCGGCTCCGGATCTTATCCGGTTCCCGCCGCAGGGTCGGTGACGAAATTCGAAACGACCAATGTGGAACAGCTTGAGGACTCGCCGGTGATTACCGGGCAATACTTCCACGAGTTCCCGCTTGCACCCACCGTCACGCCGAAACATTTCATCGATGTTGTTTCGGATGACCCCGAGGACTCAAACCTGCGTCCGGCGTTGCTGGCTGAGTTGAGCAACCTGGTGCGGGAGGCTGATGCGTTGTACGCTTCGCACCACTATCACGTGTACCACCTTCTATTGACGCTCTCAGACGTTGCCGGCAGCGAAGGGCTGGAGCATGGACAGTCGTCAGACAACGGTGTGGGGGAGAAGGGATTTGCCGACGACATGCACCAGGTGCGCGAGGCGGACCTGTTGCCGCACGAGTTTACTCACTCGTGGAACGGGAAGTATCGCAGGCCCGCCACGCTTTACCAAACGGACTTTGCCACCATGCAGCAGGGAGCGCTGTTGTGGGTTTACGAAGGCATGACACAGTATCTCGGCAACATGCTGGCCGCACGGTCCGGACTTGAAACGCAGGCGCAGTATCGCGACAAGCTCGCGGCATCTGCGGCGAGCCTGGACTACAAGCCGGGACGGGAGTGGAGGTCGACGGAAGACACGGCTGTTGCGGCCAGCATTTTGCGCGGCGGCAACCCCGCGTGGTCGAACTTGAAGCGTGGACAGGACTACTACCAGGAAGGCGAATTGTTGTGGCTGGACGCCGACACGCTGATCCGGAAGATGACCGGCGACAAGAAATCGCTTGATGACTTTCAGAAGATTTTTCTGGCCAAGGGCGGCAACACGGGACCGATGATTGTGCCTTATAAATTTGACGAGCTGGTTGAAGACCTGAACGCCGTTGTGCCCTATGACTGGGCGACATTTCTGCACGATCGCGTGGACAAGATCAACCCGCACGCCGATCTGGCGGGCATTGAACAGGGCGGCTACAAGCTGGTCTATAGGGATAAGCCCAGCGCCACCGAGCGGATGATGTCGGCCGGTCCCGCCCCGGCTGCCGGCGGGGGAGGCCGCGGCAGAGGAACGGATTGCTGGTACTCGGTTGGGCTGCGTTTTGGCGGCGACGGCACCATCGTCGACGTGCGCTGGAACAGCGCAGCCGACAAGGCGCAACTTGCGCCGGGCCAGAAAATTCTTGCCGTGGACGGGCAGATCTTCTCAGGGGATGGGATGCGGGCGGCGATTCGCGCGGCCAAGGGAACGACCGAGCCGATTCACCTGATTGTGCAGTCGGATACATTTGTCTCGATGGCGCAGATCGACTATCACGACGGCGAGCGATTCCCGGTGCTGGAGCGCGTCGAGGGCACGCCGGCTTATCTGGATGACCTTACCAAACCGTTGACGGTGCCGGAGAAAGTGCCGGCGTCGGCGAAGCGGGATCAGGAATAGGAAAGACAGGGAACAGGGATCAGGGTTCAGTTGCTAGGGCTTGACCGTCTATACAGGGCCGTTGAGCGTCGGCACTGGGCCCTCGATCTGCGGTACACTGTCACAGACGAGGGAAAGATGAGCGTCATCGAAGATACCCGCAAATTGCTCCAGGATTTTCTCGCACCGGAGTTGCGCGCAATTGCAGAGAGATTGGATGCGCTGGAGAAGAGCATGGGCATCCAGTTCGGTGCACAGGAGAAGAGTTTAGGGGTTCGGTTCGATGCGCAGGAAAAGAGTTTAGGGGTTCGGTTCGATGCGCAGGAAAAGAGTTTGGGCATCCAGTTCGATGCGCAGGAAAAGCAGGCAAATGAACGCTTTAAGGCTCTGGAATGGCGCATGAGTACCGCTGAGCAGTTGGCCTCGGAACGCCACGTTCAGCTCGTGCAGGCAATTGCCCGCATGTCGGACGTTTTCGAACTCAAGGAGCGCATTGCCCGGATCGAAGCGAGAGAAAGAGCCAGCTAGCACTCCTTCCAATCGCCCAATCGTCTAGATGGGCATTCTCCGCAACGCCCCTTTTCACGGACTCGTCCCGACCACAAAGCCCTTAATCAGTCTGACGCTTATGGATTACCCTTATCTCTCAGGAGATTTTTGCGCCCAATGCTCAAAACGTACCGCGTTGCGTTCGTCCTTCTATTTGCGTCTTCTCTTGCCGTTCCCGTTGTCCGCGCGCAAGGGCCTGCCACCGCGCCCACTGAGGACTACGTTCGCTCCCATTACACGAAGTACGAGTTCCGCATTCCGATGCGCGATGGGAAGCGCTTGTTCACGGCTGTGTATGTGCCGAAAGACGCTGCGGGCGGGCCGTATCCGTTCATGATGGACCGGACGCCGTACAGCGTTGCGCCCTATGGCGAAGACCGTTATCCGCCGCGTCTGGGACCTTCCGATGAGTTCGAAAAAGGCGGGTACATTTTTGTTTACCAGGACGTGCGCGGGCGGTGGATGAGCGAAGGCGATTTTGTGGAGATGCGCCCGCATATCGACCAGAAGAAATCCCCGCAGGATGTGGATGACGCGTCGGACACATACGACACGATCGAGTTCCTGCTGAAGCATGTCGCCAACAACAATGGGAAGGTGGGCATCTGGGGCATCTCCTACCCTGGGTTCTACACTTCGGCGTCGATTATCGACTCTCATCCAGCGCTGGTGGCGGCCAGCCCGCAGGCGCCAATGACGGACCTGTTCCTGGGCGACGATTCGTATCACGGCGGAGCCTTCATGCTTTCGGCCGGCTTTGGATTCTATGCGGGATTCTTCCGCCAGCAGACAGAGCCGCAAACGCCCCACGCCACGGTTCCCTTCGATTTCTGGACTCCGGATAGTTACAAGTTCTATCTGCGGGCTGGAAACCTGGACAACATGAACAAGGTCTTCCTGAGACCCTCGAACCCCCTTTGGGACGACCAGTTCAAACACGATACCTACGACGACTACTGGCAGTCGCGCGACCTGTCGCGGCACATGAAGAACGTTCACTGTGCGGTGCTGGTGGTGGGCGGCTGGTATGACGCGGAAGACCTGATGGGCCCGTATCGCACGTTTAACGCCATCGACAAATTTAACCCCGACACACCCACCACGCTGGTTGAGGGCCCGTGGGTCCATGGCGGCTGGGCACGGAGCGATGGCAGCCACTTGGGCGATGTGCAGTTCAACGCCAAGACGGGCGACTATTTCCGTGCCAACATTCAGTTTCCTTTTTTCGAGCACTACCTCAAGGGCAAGGGGAAGGCGCAGCCCAAGGCTGTGGTGTTTGAAACTGGAACCAATGTGTGGCACGGCCTGGACACCTGGCCGCCGAAGGCCGCCACGCCCAAGAAGCTTTACTTCCATGCGGACGGCAAGCTGAGCTTTGAGCCGCCAACGGAAGCCGCAAGCGCGGATGAGTACTTGAGCGACCCCAACCACCCGGTGCCGTTTGTGGGCTACACAACAGACACAGTGCCGCAGCGTTACATGGTGGACGACCAGCGCTTCGCCAGCTATCGGCCGGATGTGGTGGCGTATGAGACTGAACCGCTTCAGGAAGATGTGACGATCGCGGGTCCGATTTCGCCGAAACTGACGGTTGCCAGCACGGGCACGGACTCCGATTTTGACGTGAAGCTGATCGATGTTTATCCGGAGGATGCTCCAGATCCGGACGATTCACTGAACGGCAACAAGCGCATTCAGGATGCGCCGCCGCTGCACATGGGCGGCTATCAGCAACTGCTGCGCGGCGAGCCGTTTCGCGCCAAGTTCCGCAACAGTTGGGAGAAACCCGAACCACTGACGCCCGGCAAGCAGACAGCGATCGACTTTACGATGCCGGATCTTTATCACACCTTCCGCCGCGGCCATCGCATCATGGTTCAGGTACAGAGCTCGTGGTTTCCGCTTGTCGATCGGAATCCGCAGACCTTCACCGATATTCCCACGGCAACGCCGGAGCAGTTCCAGAAGGCAACCGAGAAGATCTTCCATCAGAAGGATGCAGCCAGCGGCGTAGAAGTACTGGTGTTGCCGCAAAACTGAGAGAGCCTGGCGGAGCCGGAGCGGGAAACGACTCACGCCCGTCTCGTGGTAAGACAATAAAGGGGCGCAGAGTGAAAAACATGGCAGTTGGCGGTGGAAAGGTTCTGATTCTATTTTTAACCGCGGCAGTGCTGCTGCTGGCCGGATGCGGGGACTTCTGGCAGGCGCCGAGCGGATCGACCGGCACGACGGCCAGCACCACAACCGTCTCGGCGACTCCCAACCCGGCGGCTGTAAGCGCCAGCGTCACGGTCATCGCGACCGTTTCGCCCTCCGCAGCCACTGGAACCGTCACGTTTTATAACAACAGCACGACCTCGTTGGGCACCGGGACGCTGAGTTCCGGTACCGCTACGCTTTCGCCTTCGCCCACGTTCAGCACCGCCGGCACCGAATCCATCACGGCGACTTATGGCGGAAGCAGCACCTATGCGTCGAGCACATCCAGCGCCTTCGCACTCACGGTCAGCGCCCCAAGCCTGACAGGTACAACCACCACTCTTACCTCATCCGCGCCTTCTAATACTGTTGCCACACACGCCAGTGTCATCTTTACTGCCACCGTTTCCCCGTCATCGGGAACCGGAACGCCAACCGGAACGGTCACGTTTTATGACAGCACGGCATCGCCTGCGACCGCGCTCGGAACGGGAACCTTGAGTTTGGGTGTGGCAACCATGCAGACTTCCTTCTTTTCCGCTGGGACGCGCATGATCACCGCGACCTATGGCGGAGACAGCAGTTTTGCCACGAGCACTACTGCGACCGCATTGACCCTGACCGTCACCCCATAAGGGGCGGGACACCCGACGAATCGGCGATGAGGACCCAGTAATGAGCCGGAGTTTTGTCCGTGGTGGTATTTTGGATATAGCGGAAGAGTGGCCGAGTGGTTGATGGCATCGGTCTTGAAAACCGACGTACCTGAAAGGGTATCGGGGGTTCGAATCCCTCCTCTTCCGCCATTGCATGGAGCAGACTCTCGCCGAGCGCTCGCAAGAGAGAATTGCTTGAGCACGGGCTTCAGCCCATATGCTTCCAGGCATATATGTCGTAGCCACCTTCGCCATCGACGCTTCCGCGGCCGCTTCTATATTTCCAGCCAGAATGCCAGTTTGGAGTTGCCACACGTCAAGCGCCTCTCGCGGCGATACGCCTGCAATCCTTGTCTTCCGCTTGCCGTTCTCCCGGCCCGTTTACCGGGGGTTACGCGGACGAATTGAGAACGTCAGCGCACCGAGTACATGTACATGTCACCGAGGAGATCGCAAGCCTCGGCGCGACCAGCATCACAGGCCTTGGAGTAGATCATCGACGCCCGAGGACGATCCTTCACTACGCCGATCCCTTCGCTGTACATATAACCGAGATTGACGCAGCTAACCTTACTACCCTCATTGCATGATTTAGTGTAGAGATCAGCCGCCCGCGAGTCATCCTTTGCAACTCCATGGCCTAGATGGTACAGATTTGCCATAGCACCGCAGGCCTCCCCATCGCCCGCATTGCACGCCTGATCGATAAGTGGAATTGCCTCGGGATATCGCTTCTGATTCTCGAGTGCTTCTGCTCTTTCCTTAATCTTTGCAATATCTGGCTTTTGGACGATCGGCTTGGGTTCCTCCAAGTACGCTGGCTTTGTTCCGCGAGAAACGCCTGGGTTCGGGCTGGATGGTTTTAGATTCGCGGCCTTTTCAGGCTGCGGCTGGTCCAGGGACGTACTTTGCACAGCTGAGATTGCTGGCTTCTTTGATCGTTGCGAAATGAACCACACGGCAACTACGGCCAAAATGAGTCCGCCCGCCAACAATCCAAGCCAGATGCCCCAGAGACGGGCTGTCTTGGGGCTTTCTCCGGCGATTTTCTGGGCCAATCTAGCTGCCGGTCCATCGATTTCGGTTTCTTGGTACCCCTCGGAAGGAACCAACCGCACGGCGTCGAGTAGTCCGACTAGTTCGGCAGCGTCTTTGGGCCGCTGTTCGCGGTCCTTGGCCAGCAGGCGCAGGGCCAGCGCATCGAGGCCCTTCCAACCCGCCAGTTCGGGCCGGAGACGGCTGGGCGGTTGCGGCTCCTCATGCAAGTGCCGGTGCATCCAGCCTTCGGTGTTTTGGGAGTGGAATGCGGTTTGCCCGGTGAGCATCTCGTAGAGGACGCCGCCGAGGGCGTAGAGGTCGGCGCGGCCGTCGAGTTCCTCGGAGGCCATGCCCTGCCATTGCTCGGGAGCGGCATAGGGCGGGGTGAGCAGGAGGCCGCGGGTGCGGGTGACGGACGTGGCGCTCTCCTGGCTGGCCGCAATGCCGAAGTCGAGCAGCTTGGACGTCTCCGGCGCGCCGTTGCCGCCGGCGAGGAGAATGTTTTCCGGCTTCACGTCGCGGTGGACGATGCCCTTGGCGTGAGCCGCGCCGAGGCCTTGAGCGATGCCGCGGGCGATGGCCAGGGCGCGCTCCACGTTGATGGCTCCGCCGGCGAGCGCGTGGCGCAGGTCCTCGCCCTCCACATATTCCATCGCGATGTAGGGCGAACCGTCCTCCGCCTGATCCAGATCGACGACTTCCACAACATTCGGGTGACGCAGCTTGATGGCCCCCTGCGCTTCATGCCGGAAGCGTTTCAGAAAGCGGGCGTCCTGGCTCAGTTCACTGGAGATGAACTTGAGCGCCCGCTGCTGCCCCAGCATAATGTGCTCCGCAAGGTAAACCGTCCCCATGCCGCCATGGCCCAGCAGTCGCATGACTCGGTACTTGCCCCGGATCACTGTTCCCGGCTCTAAGTCGCGCGACTCGATCAGCAGCGCACCATCTTTGTCGCAGTTGGATTGCTGATTCGGATAAGCGGCATCGCACAGCGGACAGGTCTTCATATCCCCGCCCCATCGCCGGCAAGAGTAACGTGCAGTACCGGCATTGCGCCAGCCCACCAAAATGAGGGTTCCCGGCTCGCTTGCAGCAATTCCGCGGTGCATTTCTGTGGAATGAAACAGCTATTCATAGATTGTGACGGCTTCCTAGCCGATTTCGATACCGCAGCCTGAGAATGGCTTGGGCAGGATTCCCGAGAGGCTGAGGAATCTCTGGGTACGCCTGAATTCTGGCGCCGCATCATCGGACGCGGCAGCTTCTATCGCAACCTTCATCTCCTGCCAGACGCGATGGACCTCTTACGCTGTTCGAATTCCAAATGCAACGCTGGTGTCGCAATATCCTGCTGAAGAACACTCAGATACAGAAGCCAGGAGAGCGCCTCATGCAATTCCTAATGGCACTCGGGCTGAACTTGGAGATGCACGTAAATGCCAATCTAACTTCCCGATCTTCCCGCATTGCAGTCAACGCCGTCTGGTTCTGTGAGCATCAATTGAAGAAAGTACCGAAAAGCTCATTCTCACGACGCTGGTTTTGGAATAAGACACCATCCCTAAGCCTATTGGCTTAGGGACGGTGACGTAATCCACTGACATCGAATGGAATTCGAACAACGTCGAACAATGTTCGAAGATGATCGAAGACTGTTCGCACTGCGTTCGAGAATCATTGGAACTCACCTGGAAAGCCAGGAATGGCAGTTCCCGATTGAGCGATTCATCAAGAACCCTATGCCGGACCGGCTTGGGTGTTTCCGCGGAGTCTGTGGCTCCGGCATAATCGAGAACAGGAGGCTTCGGTAGAACAAACTATGACAGCGGAGGTACTGGGTTTCGAGCCGGTGTACGTGGACGGTTGCACACTTGCGCCTACGCCGAGCATGGCGCGAACCATGCGGTTCAAAGAATTGGGCATTGCCCGAGGGAAACAGCCGGCCGGGACCACGGTGGATGCGAGCTGCGGCAACTCTCTGTGCTACGCGGCGAAGCATGTGGTGCTGCGGAGGTGGAAGAGCTTTGGCGGGAAGTGGCAGCCGTTGGCAACAAAGCTCGCAGGGCTGCCAGTCGGCGGGTCATTCGACCTGCCAGATTACCCCAGCGATACAGCATCGAGAAGCCGGCTGCGGGGTGGGGTGAGCGCGTGTGCTGCGGGCCGGATGCTGAAATTCTCAACGCGGTCTCTGCCTACGGGCGGGATCCGCATCACGCGCACAGGAACATGGGGCGAGGGGGACACCAAAGGCGGGGAATCTGCGCGATGAGAACGTCCTCCGGGTTCCTTGAAGACTCGAAAACTCCGCGAGAGAGCCCGAATCGCCGAATATCAAATCGAGCCTCCTGAGGCTCGAAACCCGCTAAGGTCCGATATCGTCAACCGACTATCGATCTCGGGACTTTCGCCAACTGTTTGACCGCGTTTGGGATGTACCGAATGGTACTGTTATCCCCTTGACGTAGGAGAAGAAACATGAAATATTTCAACCATGAACCTCTTCTCGCTTGCAAAGCAGTTCCCAACTGAAGATGCGGCAATCGAATACTGGATTGCAATGCG
>Ga0302320_10013692_pt1 | contig 16906 bp, 17 predicted proteins | sample Bog_T0_3_FD_202130 | JGI IMG/M metagenome (GOLD analysis project Ga0302320, IMG submission 202130) | Peat permafrost microbial communities from Stordalen Mire near Abisko, Sweden - Bog_T0_3 | ecosystem: Environmental > Terrestrial > Soil > Wetlands > Peat | place: Sweden: Abisko, Stordalen Mire... | reverse complement strand
AGGCGCCCCTCAGGTTTACGATGCTGTCTTGAGCGGCCGCGAAGGCAATCTCAGGTTGCGCGCCGGCGTGGTACGGAACGAACAGCATGGCCCCTAGCCCGCGCAGCAAGGGAACTGCGGACGCCAGGATCGTAAGCCCGAGCGTGAAGACCCAGATGAGATGCTCCACCTGCGGGCCAAGCTTTCTGAGGAACCGGCTGACGAGCCAGCCCGCTGCCGCCACCATGGCAATCTGCCAGACGCAGTTGACGAGGTACGAAGCCACAATGCCGGAGAGACTATGCATCGGGTTCTCCTTCTTCCAGGGCCTCGACTTGGCGGCTTAGATCGGCAATCCTCTTGGGATCGACTTGCCGGCTTTTGATCAAGCTCATGACGAGTTCCTCGGAGGAGCCGCCAAACATGCGTTCGACGAAATCCCGCACTGCTTGCCCCGTGACCGTTTCTCTGGAGGCGACTGGGGAATAGACGTAGGCGCGGCCTTCCAGGGATCGCTGGACTCTTCCCTTGCGATGGAGAACGTTGAGCATGGTCTGCACGGTGTTGTACGCGAGATCTGTATTTGGGGACAGGCAGGTTTGCACCTGCAGGACGTTGCCCGGCCCCTCGCGCCAGAGAACCTGCATGATCTGGAGTTCGAGGGGAGTGAGGGAGTGGGAGCTTTTCTTCCGTCCGGCCATGGCGTCTCCTAAACAAATAGGAGTGTAAGTCTGAGTCGGGCTCCTGTCAACCTAAAACTTTAGGAATTATTTCTTGCTCGAGCAAAACGGGTACAAACGGATCGCAAATGCGAGAGTTGGACCGCCCAGCCAAATCCAGTTCATGGCATGACTAAACACGCCTGGGATTTGATAACGGGCACGAAGCAATGCGCTTGACACGGGTCGGGACCAACCGCTACAAGTTGTGCACCGGAAAGGGAGAACAGCCTGTCATGCTGAAAATCGATGCGTCCGGGCCGCTTGCCCGTTTCATTGACCGCACATTTTCGCTGATTGGGATCGTCACGCTGCTGGCGGCGGCCCAAATGGCCGTGGCTCAGGCCCAACAGGCAACCGCTCATTTGAAGGAGCCGATCCAAGTGACAGGAGGGTCGATCACGGGCACGCCGACCATCCAGTGGACTCCTGGCGTGAGACTCTATCGGGGGATTCCTTACGCCGCGCCGCCGGTGGGCGATCTCAGGTGGCGGCCGCCGCAACCGGTGGTGGCCTGGACGGGCGTAAAGGCCGCGGATCACTTTGGCGCGGCCTGCATTCAGGCGCCTGCGGACACGGAAGGCACCGCGTGGAGGGAGGGTGCGGCGGAGGTCAGCGAGGACTGCCTCTTTATCAATATATGGACACCGGCCCCGAGTGCGGAGGCGCGGCTTCCGGTGGTGGTCTTCATTCACGGAGGTGGGAATTGGCGCGGCGCGGCGTCGGAGAATCAGTATGACGGCGCATACATAGCCAAGAAGGGCGTGGTTTTTGTCAGCTTCAACTACCGCATGAATGTGTTTGGATTCCTCGCGCATCCGGAGCTGACCGGCGAGTCGGAGCATCATGCCTCAGGGAACTACGCGCTGCTGGATCAGATTGCGGCTCTGGAATGGATTCAGAAGAACATTGGGAGTTTTGGCGGCGATCCGAGCGACGTGATGATCTTTGGCCATTCCGCGGGCTCGGCGAACGTGAGCTCGCTTTTGGCCAGTCCGCTGGCGCACGGACTTTTTGCGCGGGCGCTGATGCAAAGCGGCGTGAACTTGAACAAGGGAGTTCCGCTGGCGGACGCGGAGAAGAACGGAGCGAGCTACGCGGAGTCGTTGGGCGCGCACTCGATTGCCGAGTTGCGGAAGCTGCCGGCAGATGAGTTGCTGAAGAGTTCGGGGCACCGGTTCAGCCTGATTGTGGACGGCTGGGTCTTGCCGCAGGACGTTTACTCGACCTTTGCGGCGGGAAAGCAGAACGATGTTCCGCTGGTTGTGGGTTCGGTGGCGAACGACACGCCGGGGCCGGGTGTCGTGCCCGCGAATGGGGAATCAAGGCCCGCGTATGCGAAAAGGACCTTCGGCGATTTGGGAGATGAGTATCTGCGGCTCTATCCAGCCAACGACGACCAGCAGGCCGCGCAATCGGACCTCAAATTCCGCTCCGACGCGGCGATGGCCAATGCGCGCAGGTTAGCCGAGTTGCAGGGGAAGACCGGAAAATCTCCGGTCTATTGGTACTGGTTCACGCATACTTCGCCATTTCCCGAGGGCCTGGTGTGGGGCGGGAAGCCGGCGAAGGATTGGGGAGCGTATCACGGCAGCGAGCTGATCTATGTGTTCGACGCGTTTCCCGTCCAGGACTGGGCATGGAGGCCGGTGGACCTGGAACTGGGCGGGCTGGTTTCATCGATGTGGATTCAGTTCGCCAAGACGGGTAGCCCCAACGGGCCTGGCTTGCCCAAGTGGCCTGCGTTCGATGCGAAGGCTGATTTATTGCTGAATATCAGCGATCATCCGAAAGCGGAGAAAGATCCCTTTGGGGCCGCGCTGGATTTTCAGGACAAGGTTGCGGCGGGGCGAAGGAAATAGGCGCGAGGTTAGCAGCGAGCCACCTGCGGTGGGGCTGGCGCTGTCGAGGTTCGTGGTATCCCATGTCTGAAAATCCAGACATGGGGCACCCAGCTTTGGTGGTGGGTTGGCGGGCGGCCGATTGAGATTTGTGGTGTCCCACCCTTTCGCAAAAAGCGCGAAAGGATGGGGCACGGGGCATTTGTGCAATACGTGGTTTTGGTTAGCTGACGCGCTCGATGACGACGGATTCGAGGACGACGGGGTTTTTGGGCTTGTCCTGGCCGCCGCGGGGGACGAGGGAGATTTTGTTGGCGATCTCCTGGCCTTCAACGACTTCGCCGAAGATGGTGTGGTTGCCGGTGAGCCAGGGAGTGGCGGCGGTGGTGATGAAGAACTGGCAGCCGTTGGTGCCGGGGCCGGAGTTGGCCATGGCGAGCTTGCCGGGCTTGTCGAATTTGTGAGGCGCGCCCTTGGTCTCGTCCTCGAAGCGGTAGCCGGGTCCGCCCATGCCGGTGCCGGTGGGGTCGCCGCCCTGGATCATGAAGTCGGGGATGACGCGGTGGAAGATGGTGCCGTGGAAGAGCTTGTCCTTGGATTTGGCGTGGGTGGTGGGGTGGGTCCACTCCTTTTGGCCCTCGGCCAGCTCGATGAAGTTCTTGACGGTGATGGGCGCGTCGGTCTCGAAGAGGCGGACGGTGATTTTGCCTTCAGTGGTGGTGAAGACGGCGTAGGTTCCTGGTGCGAGTGGCATGAAAGCTCCTGGGATTCTGGGCTTCCCAAGCGTGAAGATTGGAGACTTGGGAAGCCGGGTCTGGTGAGATTGAATTTGGAGTCTACGGCTTGCGCACGGCGGTGGCGGCGGGCAGGGGCGGCATGGACTGGCCGGGGCGGACGATGGTCACCTTCTGGAGGACTACGGGCTGGTAGGGTTTGTCGTCGCGGTCGCGCGGGACGCGGGTGATCGCCTTGACCACCTCGACGCCGGCGTCGTCGCACTGGCCGAAGAGCGAGTAGTGCCGGTTGAGCGAGTCGTAGGGGACCTCGGTGATGAAGAACTGGCTGCCGTTGGTGTTGGGGCCGCTGTTGGCCATGGCCAGGCGGCCGGGGCGGTCGAAGTTGAGGCCGGGATCGACCTCATCTTCAAAGGCGTAGCCGGGGTCGCCGGTTCCGGTGCCGGTGGGGTCGCCCCCCTGGATCATGAAGTTGGGGATGACGCGATGGAAGATGGTGCCGTCAAAGTACCTTTTGTGGCGCTGCACCTTCTTGGTGGCGGGATCTGTCCAGTCGATGGTGCCCTCGGCGAGGGCGATGAAATTGGCGACGGTTTTGGGTGCCTGCTTCTGAAAGAACTGGCAGGTGATGCGCCCCATGGAGGTATCAAAGACGACCGCAGGGCCGTTGGGAACGGTCATGGCGGCCGGAGTGGCCTGGGGCGCGTCCGGAATCTCTTCAGCCGGCTTGATGGACTGCTGGGCGCGGACGAGATAGATGCCCGACGCGGCAAAAGCAACGGCGAGAGCGGGGACGAGAAGCGCGAATTTGAGTTTCATAGCAATTTTGAGGGTAAATCATGCAGCGGGCCTGCTGCCAGCCGGCGCCATGCCAGCCGGCGGGTCACCGGCTGAGGCCGGCAGGAAATGGATGGAAGCCGCCGTCTTGTTCCATTGACGTTCTACCCATAGATAAGCTATATATAGCCCATGGCCAAGAAACCCGATCTTTTGCCGGGAACGCTCGACATGCTGATTCTGAAGACGCTGACGCGGGCGCCGCTGCACGGGTACGGGATTGCGTTGTCGATCAAGCGGCTCTCGGACGATGTGCTGACGGTGGAAGAGGGATCGCTTTATCCGGCGCTGCAACGGCTGCTGCTGCAAGGCTGGGTGAAGGCGGAGTGGAAGCTGACGGAGACCAACCGGCGGGCGCGGTTTTACACGCTCACTGCGGCGGGGCGGAAGCAGTTGGGGATTGAGTTGACCGAGTTTGAGCAGATGGTTGCGGCGATTGGCCGGGTGCTCGCGGACGCGCAGGAGGCTTAGATGAATCCATTGGCTCGCATTTTGAAGAAATTCAGGATATTGTTTGGGCGCGAGCGGTTCCGCGTTGAACTGGACGAGGAGATGGCGTTTCATCGCTTGCAGGCGGAGCGGGAGTTGATTGCGGGCGGGATGGGGGCGGAGGATGCGCGGTATGCGGCGATGCGGCGGTTTGGGAATGAGACGCGGATGAAAGAGCGCAGCCATGAGGCGGTGGGGTTCAGTTTGGAGACGGTGGCGCAGGATTTGAGTTTTGCGCTGCGGCAACTGAGGAAGAATCCTGGGTTTGCGGTGACGGCGATTCTGATTTTGGCGCTGGGGATGGGGGCCAGCGTGGCGATTTTTGCATTTGTGGATGCGGCGCTGATCAAGCCGCTGCCGTATGCAGACCCGACGCGGCTGGTGGATGTGACGGAGAGTTTGGCGCTGTTTCCACATGGGAATCTTTCTTATGCCGACTATGTGGACTGGAAGCGGATGAGCACGGTCTTCAGTTCGTTCGCGGCTTATACGGGGACCGGTTACGGTTTGAATACGCCGGCGGGTACGGAGCCGGTGCCTGGAGAGCGGGTGACCGTGGGGTTTTTGCGGACGCTGGGCGTTGTTCCGATGCTGGGGCGGGATTTTCGGGAGGGTGAAGATGTTGCCGGAGCGGCGCCGGTGGCGATGTTGCGCTACAGCACCTGGCAGAACCGATTTGGCGGCAGACGCGATGTGGTTGGGCAAACGGTGACTTTGAGCGGCATCGCTTACACCATCGTCGGGGTGCTGCCCAGGGATTTTCAGTTTGCGTTGCGCGACAACGCGGAGTTCTGGATACCGCTGCAACCGACCACGGAATGCGAGAAGCGGCGCAGTTGCCACGACCTGTATGGGGTTGCCCGGCTCAAGGATGGGGTGACGGTGGAAGCCGCGCGGGCGCAGATGAAATCGATCGCGGCGGAACTGGAGGCGCAGTATCCGGACTCGAATCGCGGGCAGGGCGCGAGCGTGATGCTTTTGTCGGAGGCTATTGTTGGGCACATTCGGCCGATCTTGCTGGTGCTGCTGGGCGGGGCGGGACTGCTGCTGCTGATTGCGTGCGTGAATGTGTCGAGCCTGCTGCTGGTGAGGGCGGAGAGCCGGCGGCGGGAGACGGCGGTGCGTGGAGCGCTGGGGGCGTCGCCCCTGCGGCTGGCGCGGCAGTTTGCCACCGAGGGCTTGACGCTGGTTGCGGCCGGCGGCGCGATGGGGCTGGCGCTTGCTTATGGCGGGATGCAGGTGCTGCAACGGCTGATCTCGAAAGACATGATGATCGGTATGCCTTATCTGCGCGAACTGAAGATGAATGCGCATGTGCTGGAGTTTGCGGGCTGCCTGGCGCTGCTGGCGGCGATTCTGTTCTCCATTACGCCGATTCTGCATCTGGGTTTCTCAAAGATGCGCGAGGGGTTGACGGCAGGCGGGCGCGGGTCGGCGGGAAATCTCTGGCGGCGGATGGGGGCCAACCTGGTGGTGGTTGAGCTGGCGACCGCGGTGGTGCTGCTGACGGGAGCGGGTCTGCTGGGCAAGAGCCTGTACCAGTTGCTGCACCTTGAGCTCGGATTCCAAGCCGATCATCTGGCGATTGTCAATGTGGGGCTGCCGCTGCCTGAATTCTCGAAGGACGAGAAGGTGGTTCAATTTGCGCGCGAGGCGCTGGAACGAGCGAGGAACCTGCCAGGAGTGCAATCGGCGGCCATTTCGGATGTTCTGCCGGTGAGCTGCAACTGCGAAACCGATTGGGTGCGCTTTGTGGGCAGGCCTTATAACGGGATCCACAACGAGGTGAACGCGCGGGAAGTGAGTACGGAGATCTTTGCTACCTTGCATGCGAGGCTATTGCGCGGCCGCACGTTTACCGAGGCCGACGATGCAACGCGGCCGCCGGTGGTGGTGGTGAACGAGTCGTTTGCGAAGAAGTATTTTCCAGGGGAAGATCCGATTGGCAAGAAGATGGGCGACACGGCGCTGACGCCGAAGTCGATTCGCGAGATTGTGGGCGTGGTTGCGGATTACCGGGATGCATCGCTGGACGAGGAACAATGGCCGGCAGAGTACCAGGCGTTCAATCAGAGTCCCGCGAGCTATTTTTCATTGATTGTACGCACCGGACAGGACGAGCGCACGCTGTTGCCGCTGCTGGCCTCGGCCATTCATCAAGTCAGCCCGGATGCGGCGGTGGAAGACGGAACGACGATGACGCAGCGGATCAACGACTCGCAGACGGCGTATCTGCATCGGACCGCGGCGTACCTGGTGGGAGGCTTTGCCGGGCTGGCGTTGCTGCTGGGCGTGGTGGGCTTGTACGGGGTGATTGCTTACTCCGTGAGCCAGCGGACGCGGGAGATTGGGGTGCGGATGGCGCTGGGGGCGCAGAGGAGCTCTGTCTACAAACTGGTGTTGAAAGAGGCGGGGCGTCTGACCGCGATGGGGATTTTGGCGGGACTGGCGGGGGCGATTGGAGCGGCCTTGCTGATGGGGAAGCTGCTCTTCGGGGTGCGGGCCTGGGATGCGGAGACGCTGATTGGAGTGGCCGTGGTGCTGGGAGTCTCGGCGATGGTGGCGAGTTTTATTCCGGCGCGGCGGGCGGCTTCAGTGAATCCTACGGAGGCGCTGCGGGCGGAGTGATGGCTGGTGGGGATTTGTGGCTTCCCACCCTCTCGCGATGAAACTGCGAAAGGATGGGGCACGGGGCCTTCGTGATGGGGCGGCATGTGGGAGGTTGGGGATTTGTGGTTTCCCACCCATTCGCGATGAGGCTGCGAATGGATGGGGCACCCGACGTTTGTGATGGGGCGGCATGTGGGAGGTTGGGGATTTGTGGTTTCCCACCCATTTGCGATGAGGCTGCGAATGGATGGGGCACCGGGCCTTCGTGATGGGGCGGCATGTGGGAGGTTGGGGATTTGTGGTTTCCCACCCATTCGCGATGAGACTGCGAATGGATGGGGCACCCGACGTTTGTGGTGAGGGGACACGTGGGACAGTTGGGTTTTGTGGTATCCCACCCTTTCGACAAAAAGCGTCGAGAGGATGGGGCACGGGAAATTTGGGGGCAGAGAAGGTGGGAGGGCCCGGGTTTAGCAGCCTTTTTTGCAGCGGGCCATGATGGCGGCGTGGAGGCGGTCGCGGAGGCCGGCGGGGAGATCGTAAATCTCATGGGAGCGGTAAATCTCGATGGTCTTGCGGGTGGTATTGAAGATGACCTGGCAGTGGCCGCATTTGCCGAGGTGGGTTTGCAACTCGGCGCGGATCTCGGGGGTTACCGAGTCGTCGATCAGGTCGTCGAGCAAGGCGAGGAATTGTTTGCAGGTCACTTTTCAGTCCTCGACTTTCCCGGCCTGGTCTCGATGGGCCTCTTTTTGCGATGGAAGTAACGGCTGAGGCGCTCGCGCAGTTGCAGGCGGGCGCGCAGCAGGCGCGACTTGACGGCGGGGACGCTCAAACCGAGGGTCTCGGCGGTTTCCTCGGTGGATAGTCCTTCCACGTCGCGCAGGACAAAGACGATGCGGAAGCCGGGGGGCAGTCCCTGGATGGTTTTGCGCAGAATCTCGGCCAGCTCGGCCTGGTTGTAGTTCTGCTCGGGGTCGGGGGCCCAATCGGCGAGGTCGCGGGGGACGCTGCCTTCCTCGGTCTCGATCTCCTCGTCGATCGACACCATTCTGCCGGTGCGCCGCTTGCGCAGGCGCATGAGACTTTCGTTGACGGCGATCCGCACCAACCATGTGTAGAATTTCGAATTCCCCTGGAACTGTTCGAGCTTCTCGTACGCCTTCAGGAACGCGTCCTGCATGACGTCCTCGGCATCCTCGCGATTTTGCGTGATGTGCTGGGCGATACGAAAGATCTGGCGCTCGTACTTGCGCACCAAGGTGTCGTAGGCCGAGACATCGCCGCCACGCACCCTTTCAACAAGGGCTACGTCGGGATGCTGCTCGTTTTCACCTGCAATGGATTGGATGGTCGCCATGAGTGTTGGTTGCGGAAATCCTTGGGGCGGCCGCGGAATGATTGCGAACCCCAAAAGATGAGTGTAAATGGACGGCGGGGCAGGGAACCAGCGCGAGGACGTGGACCGGATCGGGTAGAGGCGCGGCAGCCGCGTCCCCAAGACGGCGGCGCTGCCGGTAACGTCAATGGTTCCATGTTGTTTGGCGGGGGCCAAAGCAGCATACATTGGAGACAGGGCATTGGAGATAGGGTAGGCATGAAGCGGCTGTTTAAGATAGGACAACGATGATTTCAAGAAACCCCGTTTCCGCGTGGACGTGCTGGCTGGCCCTGGCTCTTGCGATTCTGATGGTTGCGCCGCCGGTGGCGGGGCAGTCGTCGAGCAACGGGACACCGCCGGGCAACGCGCCGGCTTCGTCGAGGACGAGCAAGGCAAAGAAGGCGGGCAAGGCGGCAAAAAGGAAGAAGCCGGTGGGGCGTGCGGCGCGCGCCGCGCGTGCCGCGCGACTGGCGCTGCTACGGCGGGCGTTTGTGGCTTCAACGGAGTTGCGGCCGATGGCGCAGCAGTTGGCCAATCTGCGCACGCCGGCCGCGTATGCCGGCGTGAGCAAGTACGCGCATCAGCATAGCGGCGAGGCGGCGGCGGCCGCCTACCTGGCGCTGGGCCATGCGTACCTGGCCGACAAGCGCTACACCGAGGCAGAGACGAATCTTCGACTGGCGCGGCAGGCGGGCGCGGAACTGGCCGACTACGCGGATTTTCTGGGAGCACGGGCCTATCACGAATCGGGGAACGAATCAGGGGCCGAAGGGCTTTTGCACGGATTCACGGCGAGGTATCCCGACAGCATCTTTGCGGACCAGGCGCCGGAACTGGAAGCGAACGTGCTGCTGGGCATGGGCGACGCGGCCGGCGCGCAGCGGGTGTTGGCGGCCGCGGGCAGCCTGGGTGTGGCGGAGCGTCCCGGCTTTGAGCTTGCGCAGGGGCAGGTAGCGGCTGCGCTGGGACACTTGCAGGAGGCAGAGCGCGACTTCAAACGAGTGCTGCTGGGCCACCCGTTGAGCAACGAGGCACATGTTGCCCGCACGCGGCTGACGGCCCTGGGGGCCGAACCCGCACTCAGTTGGCAGGAGCTGCGTGGGCTGGGCGAAGCGTACTACAAAGCCGGGCGGTATGGCGAAGCCAGCGAGCAGTATCACGCGCTGGCGCGGTGGGCGGGCCTGGATGCAACGGCGCGGAATGGTTTTGCCGTGGCCGCGGCCGCGTGCGATCTGAAGCTGAAGGTGCTGAGCGTGGCCGAAGCCCGGGCGCTGCCGGACACGCAGGATACGAATGGAGCGCGCCGGCTTTACATCCTGATGGAGTTGGCGCGGAACCGCGGCGATGTGGAGGAACAGCAGCGGATTATTTCCGAGCTGGAGTCGAGATTTCCGCAGAGCAACTGGCTGGCAGAGGCGCTGTACTCGAGCGGCAACATGTATCTGCTGCGCAAGGAGTATCCCGCGGCGGTGGAGTACTACAGCTACCTGGCCACGCATTTTCCGGAGAGCGACTATGCGGCAACGGCGCACTGGCGGGCGGGTTGGCTGAGTTACCGGCAGAGGCTCTATGCGGAGGCAGCGCAGCTTTTCGACGAGCAGATCCGGCGCTATCCGGGAGCCAAGGAGACGGTTTCAGCCCTGTATTGGCGGGCGCGGCTCTACGAGACCAGGGATCGCAGGCCCGACCTGGCCGCGGGCGACTACCGGGCGGTGGTGCGCGCTTACGGGCACTTTTTCTATGCGCAACTGTCCCGGCAGCGGCTGGCGGCGCTGGGCAATGCGCCGGTTACGGCCCAGCCGCAGTTGGAGCGCTTTCAGCCGCAGCCGGTGCCGACGCTGGACGACAACTTTCCCGCCGACAGCCCGCACCTGGCCAAGGCGCGGCTGGTGGCGAATGCGGGGCTGAACGACTATGTTGCGCAGGAGATCAACGCCGATCCCGATTCGTCGTCGTGGAGCGCGCTGGCCGAGGCGCAGATTTATACCTCGTACGGCGAGAATTTCCGCGCCATGCGGGCGCTGAAGCGGGCGCTGCCCTATGCGGCCACGGCATCCATCAAGTCGATTCCGCTGAGCTACTGGCGGATTCTGTTTCCGGAGCCGTGGTGGGACACCATCACAGCCGAGTCGGCGAAGAACAACCTTGACCCTTACCTGGTGGCTTCGCTGATTCGCCAGGAGTCGGAGTTCAGTCCCACCGCGATTTCCCATGCCAATGCCTATGGGCTGATGCAGTTGCTGCCTTCGGTGGGCAAGGCCATGGCGCGGCAGGAAGGGATCAGCCACTTCGACACGTTCCAACTGCTGGACCCGGTGACCAATATCCGGCTGGGGACCCGGTACCTGCGGCAGACGCTGGACAAGTTTGGCGGGGAGACGGTTTATGGCCTGGCTGCCTACAACGCAGGGGATGAGCGCGTGCTGGACTGGCAGGCGGCCGGCCCTTACCAGGGGCTTGACGAGTTCGTCGAGTCGATCCCGTTTACCGAGACGCGGGAATACGTCGAGGCCATCGAGCGCAACGAGGAAACCTACAAGGCGATTGACGCGTTTTCGGGCTCGCGGGCCGGGGCGCACACGACCCGCTGAGGGGAATCTCCCTGGATGCGGAATGGGGAATCCCGTTCAATACTCCTGGGAGTTCGATTCCCATTGACTTGTTGGCCCGTCCAAGAGAACACTGATTCAAACCCGGAGGCGCCTTAAGCTTCCGGGGGCCATTCGCAGCCTGCTTTTGTTGCAAGACGGAAACGGCCGGAGTTGCCGGCATTGTTTCTGTTGCTCAACCGAATCGGAGGGCACCATGTCAGCCGAATTGCAGTATCTGGAGGAATGGATCCCCGAAAGAATGGACCCTGGCACGGTTTTCGTATTGGAAAACCAGTCGCTGCTGGGTCATGCCCAAAACCCGTTCGTAGCCGTCATGTCGTGCCCACGCTGCGGCACCATGGGGCTGATCACGCGGCGTCAACTCATCGCCGGGGAAGCGATGATCTGCGGCGGGGACGTGTGCTCGGCCGAGTACCGGTTGGACGGAGAGACGATCAACTTCCGCAAGGTTCAGTAGACGCGGCGCAGAGAGAGCGGCGGTGTTCCTTCCATTCAAAAAGGCGCCTCGGGTTTTCCACGCGCGGGGATGCGGTGGTGCGGATGGATCGGCAGGCGGCTCCGCGTGGTCGTTTACCATGAATAGAGCAGGAGAAACCCATTTGCCCGGATGGCGAAATTGGCAGACGCAGCGGACTTAAAATCCGCGGCCCGCAAGGGTGTGGGGGTTCAAGTCCCCCTCCGGGCACCATTCTAGGGCGGTTCTCCAGTTCACGTGAAGTCACTAACATTGTAGAAGGTGGCTTTTCCTTGAGGAAAAAGCCACTCAGCGCCTGTGGCTCCCTCTACAGCAACTGGAGAACCGCTAAACGAGAAATGCCATCCGGATTGATCTCGTCGGATGGCCTTTAAGTTCTTAGTTTTCTTTTTCTTGAGTAGGGATTTAAATGGTGCGCCCGGAGAGATTCGAACTCCCGACCTACTGATTCGTAGTCAGTCGCTCTATCCAGCTGAGCTACGGGCGCACGGGGTTGGCCGCCACTGCGACCAAAGACAGATTATCAGGGATCTTTGGGCGGCGCAATTGCTGCGTCAGGCGACAGGCGCAGCGGGTTGCTGCAAGGGAAGCGGCGAGGCTTGCTCGATGGCAAGACCGGTCTGACGGATCAACCCGGTTACTGTAGCGGCACTGAGGCGGGTAGCGTCGTACTCGACGCGCAGCGTTTGCACGGCGTGGTCGAACTTGAGCCGGCGAATGCCGTAGACGTCGCTCATGCTGGCCAGTGCAAGCGTCATCTGATCTGAAGGTGGCATGGTGTAGCGAAAGACAATTTCTACCGTGGTCATGGTGAAATGATACCAACAATCTAGAGGTTCTTGAGGAATGCCCGGATCTCGGGGTTGGACCAGTCGGGGTCGCCCACGATCTTGCGGCGGATGACGCCCTGGCGGTCGATGATGTAGGTTTCGGGCCACCCCTCGGTGTGGAAGAGCTTGGCGGCGGATTGGGTTGGGTCGCGGACGGTGGTCAGGTCGACTTGGTGGCGAACGAGGAAGCGATTGTAGGTGTCGGGATCTTCGTCGATGCTTACGGCGAGGATGGCCAGATCGGGCCGATCATGGTGCAGTTCAAGCAGGCCTGGCATCTCTGAAACGCAAGGCGGGCACCAGGTGGCCCAGAAATTGACCAGGACGATTTGGCCCCGGTAGCTGGCCAGATGGATGGTGTTGGTTCCGTCGGAGACGGTGAAGTCCGGGGCTAGCTTACCGGTTTGAGAGGGGCGCGCGCCGCGATCGCAGGCGGAAATGAGGGTCAAGGGGACGAGGATGAGGAGCGAGAGGTAACGAGTGGAGCGCACATACCTATAATACGGAGCGAAAGGGCAGAAAGTCATTGGAGACGCAAAAGCGGAATAATACGGAGCGAAAGGGTAGAAAGTCATGGGGGACGGGAAACCAGAGGAGAACCAGGTGTCTGGGGCGGGCGGCTGGAAGCCGGTGCTGGGGCTCAGTGACGAGCCTGCGGAGCGGGTGGACGCGGCGGCGCGCTGGCCAGCGTTGGCCGGGACGGTATATGACCAGCCGGAGCCGGAGGATTTGCTGGAGCTGACGGTGATTGTTCCGGCGCGGAACGAGGAGGACTGCCTGGGGGCTTGTTTGGAGTCGCTGGTGGCGCAGAGCGAGGAGCTTTTTGAGCTGGGCAAGGATTGGGAAATCATTGTGGTGGATGACCACTCTTCAGACCGGACGGCGGAGATTGCGCGGGGATTTGCCGGGGTAACGGTGGTGGAGGCGGGGAAGCTGGAGAAGGGCTGGACGGGGAAGACGAACGCGGTGTGGACGGCGGCCAAGAAGGCGCGGGGACGGTGGCTGCTGTTTACGGACGCGGATACGATTCATGAGCCGGGGAATCTGCACCGGGCGATGCATGAAGCGGTGAGGCACAAGGTGGGGATGCTGAGCTACTCGCCACGGCAGATTGTGAGCGGGTTGGCGCAGCGGTCGCTGATGCCGCTGGTCTTTTGCGAACTGGCGTTGTCGTATCCGCCGGCGAAGGTCTCGGACCCGAATCAGCGGATTGCGGCGGCGAATGGGCAGTTTCTGCTGGTGGAGCGGGAGGCTTACCGGCGGCTGGGCGGGCACGCCAGCGTGTCACGCGATGTGCTGGAAGACGTGGAACTGGCTTATCTGGCCAAGCGCAGGCGGGTGGGGCTGCGGTTCCGGTATGCGGAGGATGCGGTTTCGACGCGGATGTACCGCTCGACGACGGCGATGATGGAGGGCTGGACGAAGAACCTGGCGCTGCTGTTTGACAATACGCTGGCGCTGAGCGTTTGGCGGGCGCTGGACGTTTTTCTTCTCCTTGGATTGCCGGTGTTGGCAATGTGGCTTTGGAACGCGAAGTTTGCGGCGCACTCGCTGCAATGGCTGGGGGCGGGATGGCTGCTGATGATTTTGTGGCTCAGGAACCTGGTGCGGTTTTACGCGCGGGTGGCGAAGTCCAACTTTCCCTTTGTGGATTGTGCTCTTTCGCCAGTTGGATTGCCGCTGTTTGTGGTGTTGCTTTACCGGAGCTGGTTTCAGCATCGGATCCTGAAACAAGTAAGCTGGAAGGGACGGACGTATCCGTGAGAGCAGCTAACAGCTAACAGCTGATCGTGCTTGGTTGGGCGGCTGGGGCTGTTGGCTGATTTTTTGACGGCGTGAAATTGATGGTGCATTCTGTGAAGCAATTGCGGGTGCTGGGGCATCTTCTCCATTGAGGGGTCAGCATGGTCTTCCTGACGCGGCGGGCTACATTCTCTGCTTCGCACTACTACTGGAATGCGGCGTGGGCGGCGGAGAAGAACGAGGAAGTATTCGGCCGGTGCGCGAATCGCAACGGGCACGGGCACAACTACACCCTGGAGGTGACGGTGGCTGGGGAGCCGGATCCGGTGACCGGGTTTGTGGTGGATCTGAAGTGGCTGAAGGACGTGATTGAGCGCGACGTGATGGCGGCGTACGATCACAGACACCTGAACCTGGAGGTTGAGGAGTTCAAGGACACGATACCGACGACGGAAAACATTGCCACTGCGGCGTGGAAGCGGCTGGAGCCCGCGGTGAATGGGGCCGGCGGGGCGCGGTTGTCGTGTGTGCGGATTTACGAGACTCCGGAGATCTTTGCCGAGTACCGGGGGGAAGCGTGAAGGCGTACTTTGGGCGGCGGTACATGCTGAGCGCCAGCCACCGGCTGAACGCGAATGCGTTGACGGAGGAAGAGAATCGCGCTGCCTACGGCAAGTGCAACAATCCGCATGGGCATGGGCACAATTATGTGGTTGAGGTAGTTGTGGGCGGGCCGGTGGACACGGAGACGGGGATGGTGATCAACCTGGTGGCGCTGGATGAGGTGGTGCGGGGACGGGTGACGGACCGATTTGACCACACCAACCTGAATTCTGATCCGATGTTTGCGAATCAAGTGCCGACGACGGAGAATCTTTGTAGAGCGGTCTTTGGATTGTTGCGGGACGCGTTGCCGGCCGGGAAGTTGGAATATGTGCGCGTGGAAGAGACGGAGAACAATTTCTTTCAGTGCTATGGCGCGGAGGGTAGGGTTGTGGCAGCGTGAGAGCGAAAAGCAGGTCCTTCGACTCCCCTTCACTTCGCTCAGGGTCGCTCAGGATGACAGATTGATTGTAGTGGTCAAGATGACAGCTTGAAGTTGATGCTCAGAATGACAGATTGAAGTTGATGCTCAGAATGACAGATTGAAGTTGGTGCTGAGGATGACGGATTGAGTTTTGTGGTCAGGAAGACAACCAGACGTAAAGGATGAGGGTCGCCCACTTCCCCTGGGCGGAGGAATGAGGAGCATGGCGCAGCCGATTGCAGTGAGCAAGCCCGTACGGCGGGCGGCAGGGACAGACGAGGCGCTGAGCGAGTTCAGCACGCAGGAGATGTATCGGGAGATTCTGAGCCGGCTGGGTGAAGATCCCGGCCGCGATGGTTTGCTGGCGACGCCGGGACGCGTGGAGAAGTCGATGGCCTTTTTGACGAAGGGCTATGACGAAGACCCGACCAAGATTCTGCGTGGGGCGCTGTTTGACGTGGATTACGACGAGATGGTCATCGTCAAGGATATTGAGATGTTCTCGCTGTGCGAGCATCACATGCTGCCGTTTTTCGGACGCGTTCACGTGGCGTATATTCCCAAAGGCAAAGTCATCGGGCTGAGCAAGATTCCGCGGCTGGTGGAGGTGTTTGCGCGGCGGTTGCAGGTGCAGGAACGGCTGACGCGGCAGATTGCCGATGCGATTCAACATGCAATTGAGCCGCAGGGAGTGGGCGTGGTGATTGAGGCGCGGCACCTTTGCATGATGATGCGGGGGATTGAGAAGCAGAACTCTTCGACGGTGACCTCGGCGATGGTGGGCTGCTTCCGGCAGAAAGAGACACGGTCGGAGTTTCTGTCGCTGGTGCGGCAACCCAGCAGCGGAATCTGACCGGGGGCCTGCGTCGGCTACAGTAGTGAGGGGCGTGGGCGTGAACGGACTGCTGGTAGTGGACAAGCCGGGCGGCATGACGAGCCATGACGTGGTGGGCAAGTTGCGCAGAGTTACCGGCGAAAAATCAATTGGGCACCTGGGCACGCTGGACCCGATGGCAACCGGGGTTCTGCCGCTGCTGCTGGGCAAATTCACACGCCTGGCGCAGTATTTTTCTTCCGCTGAAAAGACTTATACGGGGACGATCCGGTTTGGGTTTGCAACCGACACGTTTGACGCCGAGGGCGTTGCGGCGGGAGTGGACGTGTGCCCGGAGTTGACGCTGGACGAGGTGCGGGCGGCGGCGGGGCGGTTCAAGGGCGTGATGGACCAGATGCCTCCGCCTTACTCGGCCAAGAAGATTGGCGGAACACCGGCTTACAAACTGGCGCGGGAAGGCAAGCCGGTGGAGTTGAAGACGGCTGCCGTGGATATTACTTCCTTTGAGATTGTTGGGCTGGAGGGAACTGAGGCCTGGTTTGCGATGAGCATCAGCGCGGGCGGGTATGTGCGTTCCGTGGCGCATGAACTGGGGCAGGATCTGGGTTGCGGGGCGCACTTGAGCTCTTTGCGGCGGACGCAGGCTGGAGTTTTTACGCTGAGCGAGGCGCACACGCTGGAGGAGCTTGCTGCTTTGACGGGGAATGTGCAGGGGCTGGAAGGGTTGTGCATTCATCCGCGCAACCTGCTGCCGGAGATGCCCGCGGTGACGGGGGATGCGGGGGCGCTGGGAC
>Ga0302320_10013681_pt1 | contig 16913 bp, 21 predicted proteins | sample Bog_T0_3_FD_202130 | JGI IMG/M metagenome (GOLD analysis project Ga0302320, IMG submission 202130) | Peat permafrost microbial communities from Stordalen Mire near Abisko, Sweden - Bog_T0_3 | ecosystem: Environmental > Terrestrial > Soil > Wetlands > Peat | place: Sweden: Abisko, Stordalen Mire... | reverse complement strand
TTGTTTCCCGCATTGTGCTCGATGCGCTTAAAGATCTCAAGATGGCATATCCCAAGACCACAGAGAAGCGTCGGCGGGAATTGCAAGTGATCGGCAGGCAGCTTAAGAGAGAGAAGTAAAAGGCGGAATTGCCGTCCCTCGATTGACGAGTGTTGCCAATGCGGACTCGAAGTGCCCTCGCAATATGGGCCGAATAATGCAGTTTTTAGAAGACTTCGGGATGTTGGAACTCGTCGGCTACGCTGCCAAGGAGATCGCCAAACTTGAGGAAGATGTGGGCACCCAGGCCGAGGTAATCAATGAGCGCGGCGATGTGCATAAGCTGTTGAACCGAGCAGCGGAGCGGGCAGGAGGTGACGTCTTGTGATCGGCACATGCCTTCCGGCGGTCATTTGGGAGAAAACGGCAGCGGCTACGCGATCATTCGCGAGTCGCACATCCCAGGGTTAAGCGTGTCAGGATCCATGAAGCTGGTTTCATTTAATCTCGGGCACGTGATCCTGCAGCAATTGCCACACCGACGGCGTAGAGCAGTAAACTTGAATCAGATGAAGAGCGTGAGAGCGCAGGTCATTCTTGTCGCAATGCTGGCCGCCACTTCCTTTGCCCAAAGTGATGTCGACACCATCATCCAACGTTCGGTGGAGGCTAACGCGGAGGATTGGAAGATCGCTCCTGACTACGATTACATCGAACGGGATCGACAACAAGGCGGGGGAACCAAGACATACGAAGAGCTCATGATCTTGGGCTCTCCCTATGAGCGACTGGTAGCCGTGAACGGCAAACCGCTCTCGCCAGAACGGCAGACACAGGAGCAACAAAAGCTGGAAACGACCGTCGTTGTACGCCAGAAAGAATCTCAGCAAGAAAGGCGACAGCGGATCGCAAAGTATGAAAAAGAGCGAACGGGCGATCACCTCATGATGGAACAATTAACAAAGGCCCTCGACTTCAAGTTGGTGGGCGAACAAAAACTGGGTGCGCAAGAAGTTTATGTGCTCAAGGCGACGCCCCATCCAGGCTATGAACCTCCCAACAACGAGGCCAAGGTGTTGACGGGCATGGAGGGCGAGCTCTGGATCGACAAACAGACATTCCAGTGGCTCAAGGTCGAAGCCACCGTCATACGCCCGGTTTCAATTGGAGGGTTCCTCGCCGAGGTCGAGCCGGGTACACACTTCGAACTAGAGAAGATGCCTGTGGCAGGCAACATCTGGCTCCCGAAGCATTTTGCCATGAAATCGCAGGCCAAAATATTCTTCTTGTTCACACGGAAGTCGCAAGCGGACGAAGTCTATTACGGCTATCACAAACCTACGCCAATTCAAGCAGTCGCCTCTGAAAGATGAGGTAGCCGCCAACTCCTCACCCGGCGTACCTCCCACAGGACATCTTGGGAGTGTTCAATTTTGACCAGACGCACATTCTCTCGGTACTCAATACTTTGTAAATCATGGCCGGAGCGTAGCAGAGGTCTGTGAGTACTGAGGAGGATTTATGTCTCGTTTGCGGATGTTGCAAGGTTTGATAGCGACGGTGATGCTGAGCGCCGGATTGGCTGTTGTGCCCACTGTGGCTGCGGGCACGACCCAGACCTTTACCGGGAAAGTCAGCGACGCCATGTGCGGCGCCAAGCACACAGAGGGGCTTGCCCCCGACGCCTGCGTTCGTGCCTGCGTAAAGAAGGGCGCCAAGTATGCATTGGTTGTCGGCGACAAGGTCTATACCCTTGACACTTCGGATCAAGCGACGTTAGACACTCTTAACAAGCTGGCGTGGGACCAGGCTAAAGTCACGGGCACGGCCGACGGCGCCACCATTTCGGTGAAGTCGGTGACTGCCGCCAAGTAGGTCGCGGAGAGAGGGTATTCACCGATGCCGCGGGTCGATTCTTGTTTTTTGGCTTTCTACCGGCGCTCGGCTGGGTTGCAGGGTTGCCCCCTTCGGCCGCGACCGTTATTGTCCGCCCTCCGGCGGAATGTAATGTGACCGGGCACGATCCTCACTGGTGCGTACAGCCCTCTCAGGGTGGTCATCAGCATCCTCGACACCGCTGACGGCCTCCGCCTCGTATGCTTGGTCTGTATCGGCAAGTTCTTCAACGCTCTCGTCCGCAGCATCTGCGATTTGCGAGAGGCCCTGAGTATCCCCTGATTGCCCAGCGCTGTCCGAGCCTACTTGCCCCGGATCGCTTCCTAGTTCATCAAGCTGGGCTTCGTTATCACGCGATCTACGTGTCACTATCGAACCTCCCGAGAATTATCTTCAACTTTCAGCGCAGCGCGCGACTGTCCTTCGTCTGTTGTCTCATCGGCATATCAGCTTCGTGTGCCCCGCCTATCGAGGCGGCGTAGCCAGCAGGCTTTTGAGCGAATTGATCGCTTTTTGTGCCTCCGCAAGTTGAGCCCTGGCTTGATCCAACACTGCTTTCGGCAAGAGTCCTTGCGTCCCGCTCGTTTGTCCCGCTTGCGACGGCAGCCCTGGTGATGTTCCAAACAAGGAACCCAGCGCCTCGTCGAGTGTTGGCTCCATCACGACTTTATCTCCCGTTGCCACGATCACGCGTTTCAATTGCGGAAAATTTGTGCCTTCCGCCTTGAGATACAGTGGCACCACATAAAGAAAAGAGTTCTCAATCGGGATGACAACCAGCTTCCCGCGAATCACTCCGGAGCCCTTTTGATCCCAAAGCGTGAGCTGTTGAGAAATAAGGGTGCTCTGATCGATCATCGCACTGATCTGGTTCGGCCCGTAGATCAGCTTTTCTTTCGGAAGTTCATAGAACAGCATTCTGCCATAGTCGGGGAAATCGCATCTCGCGGCCAGCCATGCGATCATGTTATCCCTGTTCTGCGGGGTGAAAGGAGTCAAGATGAGGTACTCAAGTTGCTCGCTCCCAGGCAGCTTCATCAGGATGTAATAAGGCTCCATGGGATTGACTGCGCCATCGTATTTTTCTTTAGGCGCAACCCAAAGATCTTCTCTATTGTAGAAGACCTGTGGATCGGTCATGTGAAAGGTCTCGTATTGGGCCGCCTGGATGGCGAAGAGATCCTCCGGGTAGCGCAGATGGCTCTTTAGATCCGCTGACAGTTCAGCCAGATCCTTGAATACGCCCGGGAAGGCGCGCCGATAGGCCGCAAGCACGGGATCGTTCGGATCCATCACGTACAAAGAAACGGTTCCGTCATACATGTCGACGACGGCCTTGACCGAATTCCGGATGTAATTGATGCCGGCGGCCGCGCCAGTGGTCTGTGGCTGTGAGTAAGGGAAACGGTCCGAGGTGGTATACGCGTCCTGAATGAAATATTGCTTCCCTTCGCTCACCACGGCGTACGGGTCCTTGTCCAGAAGCAAGAAGGGTGCCACTTGTGAAATACGCTCCTGCACGCTTCTCCAAATCTGGATTTTGCTTTGCGGCCTCAGATACGAAGTGAGCAAAATGTTGATGTCGGTCTGAGTCCAGGAAAACAAAAGCCTTTTCCACACGCTGTCCAGTGGAATTCCGCCCTTGCCCTGATAGCTCGTATAGACATTTTCGTTGCCCTTGGGATAATCGAATTCTTTAATCCCGGTAGAAACGATCTTGTAGCCCGGCGTCACCTCTCCATAGTAGATGGCCGGCTGAGAGATATTCAGGCGGGCATACTGAGACTCGGGTGGAATATTTTTGATAAGGTATTGCGGAAATCCGCCGCCCTCGGTCTTCGATACAGAGTTCATGACCACGCCATAGCCGTGGGTGAACTGCAATTCCTCGTTCACCCAGGTCTGCGCCTGCGAGGGTAGTTGGGAGGCAAGTTCTCGCGAGGCTAGCATCACCTGGTGATAGCCATCCGACAAATGGTAGCGATCGACATCCACGTTATAGAACTCGTAGTAGAGACGAATAGCCTGCGTTTGCTGATAGGTCTGAAGTAAAGGCCGGGAATCCCAGAGGCGCACATTCTGGATCGTATCTTGATTTCGAGAGAGAACCTCTGGAGTTAGATCGGCCAGAGCCGGATACGCGGTTTCCTGGATCCCCCCAAGGTTATAGGCTTTGCGAGTGAAGTCGATGTAATGGTTAAGATATGGCGTCTCCCTGCTCAGCTCGTTGGGGCGAACCACGAAGGATTGAACTAACGGTGGCAACGCCAGGACTCCGCCTAAGTACAGCAACGCGTAGACGCCAATGCCGATAGCCAACGGCTTCACTCGCGGACGGAAAAAAGCGAGCGCGAGAAGGGCACATGCCAGCACGGAGGCGCCGAGCATTATCCAGAGAGCGATTCTGGTCACATGGGCCGCTGCATAGCCCGCTCCGTAGACAACCCCGAGGGTTGAATAGACGAGCTCGTAGTGATCCAGATAAAAACCCCAGGCGAAAGTGCCAGCCAAAATGAAGAGTAGCAGGATCAGATGGCGGGTTGTATTTTCCGAGATCGTGAACTTCTGACCTTGCTTAAACTGCCGAAGGCCGAAGAGGCCGAATAAACCAAGAATCGCGAGAGCGCCGACCGTTAGAAACGTCAGGTTACCCTGAAGTAGTTCATAGAAGGGAAGGCGGAACAAATAGAAGCCAAGGTCGACCCCAAAGAGCGGGTCGGTCAGCCCGAACGATCCACCATAACGAAAGCGGAGATAGGTGTCCCATTGCGTGGAAACACCAACCGCGAATATAAGAGAAACGAACATGATGGCTACACCGCTCGCCCACATCAATACCTTGGGACTCAAATCGACGTTGATTCTCCGGAGTGCATCCGAGGTAGCGAAGACTCTTCCGGCAGGAGACGGGGTGGCGACCCTCAAGGGAGAGACTTTCAACGGCGAAAAGTCGATGCGCTTGGCCGCAAAGCGAGTGTTAATCCACAAATAAAGAAATGCGAATACCAAGGCCACGCCAAACATTCCCCACTTGACCGACAGAAGGGTCCAGAAGATGCCTGCGTAGTCGAGTTCCCGCATCCAAAGCAACTGTTGGACCAATCCGAAAAGGCCTGTCAGAGCCATGACGCATGCGATCGCTGCAAATAGACCCCATCTCCACCTCGGGAAATGGCGTTTTGTGGATGACAGGTTCCGGCGGGTAGCGTCGCGCGTTTCATGCGCCTTGGGCGTAACTTTCTCAATGGCTGTTGCGCTCATTGTCCGTCCCTCCGTTCAGTTCTCTAAAATCCTCCTTAATATCAAGCACAATATGGCGAGAAATCTGGTCAATTGTGAACATGACGGGGCAGAAGAAGCATTGTTTCGGGGCTTCTGATGGTGAGTCAGCTGCTTAGAGATTGACCGTCCTTCGGATCAACACTTTTTGGAGTTGCTTTGCCGGCACAAGCTAAGCATGCATCATTGCATCGAGATGTCGTCGCACGTGGTCGGACGGCTCGTCACCTGAGCCATACAGCACAGGATTGCGGACGGACGTGAGCGAATCTGAAGGGCGCCTCAGAGAAGAATCCAAAGGAGTACGAGAATGATGTCCAAAGCAACAAAACAAATTCTGAATCATGGTCGCGCGAAAACGGCTGAGGCGCAGCCGGTAAGAGGCGCTTCCCCAGACGTAGTAGGTGTTCCCGGCGGTTCTCAAACGGGTTCAAAACATGCCGACAGGAGCGAAACTAAGGTCGGAATCTCTCCACAGGAAACGCTGCCAGTCATAAGCGTCCCCGGCGGCACTGAAGCGGAATCGCAATTGGCTGACAAGAGTGGGGCAAACACGGCCGTCGAAGTCTTTTCACAGGGCGCGCTGCCGAACGTAAGCGTCCCTGGCGGTTCTTAACCGCGTGTTCTTGATAGCTTGCTGTTCCGCTTGGGTATCCTTAAATATACGGCCCTACTCTGAATTTCCAGGCGATTGAGTTGGCCACGAACCGTTCTTTGATATCCATGACGCCGCCTTCGTGATTACACACCTATAAACTCCGGGCGATAATTCTTCCAGACTCCCGTCGCTGGCGAGATTATTCGGACAGGGGCATCTTCAGCGTGTTTCGCAGTCCTCGCCCATTGCCACGCGTGTTGGATTTCAGAGAATTCGAAGTAATGCGTCTCGGACTGCAGAACGGCGGCTCCCGCGGTTAGAACGTCCACAATCTCTTCCCATCGATGTGCCCCGACAACCGCCATCCGGGCGATATGGTCGGTGTGCTTTTGGAGAAACCGAAGGTCCTCCCAGCGTGCGTTCCATTCGGCTCCGTGCATTTCTGTAAGATCCGCGAGGATGCCGATCGGGTGCTGCTTATGTTGTGCGATGAAGAATTCAAGCTGCGGCTCGAATGCTTTGAGGTCTTCCTTCGACAGCGTTCCGGTTACCTTGAAACCGAATGCGGCTCCTCCAGTTTCCTTAAGTCGTTCAATCACAGGCACACCTCCTAATTTTGAACTAGAAATCGTTGACGGTATAGTTCCGGTAATCGACCGTCAGTGTCTCCTTGCCGAATATTCTGACGGCTGAAATCGCCTCTTCTCTCGAGAGAAGCCAGAACCCGCCAATCTTCTGATAGTCCCGCACAAAATCTACTTGCTTGATCCAAAACGACGGGCTTTTGGCGAGATGGCCGGTGATCTTCACGATCGCAAAGGCCTGGTTGTCGATCCAGATCTTTCCCTCGAAGAGGTCTATCTCCTTGCGCTTCGGAACAGCGTGGACCACTAAGCAGTCAGAGTCGCCGATTCGATCCGTGCCAACTACCTCCAAGGCATAATTTTCCGGAGTGATCAAGCTGTCTGGATCTTTGTTGACTCGTATCCTCTTCTCTTCAACCTTCATCAGGCGCTGGAATACACGGTGGCGCACGAATCCCGAGCCTTTTCCTGAGGTGATTGTGAATGTTTCCGTTGCCGGCGCCGTGTATTCCACGCCTGCCGCTTCTTCAGCCACGATTTTATCTTTGCCGTTCTCTAGCTTGTAGATGCGAACTCCAGAGAGCCTAATTAGACGAGTTTCCTGCCAACGGTGACGCGCGTTCAACCTGCGAAAAAGGTCTTCTGTATTCTCTTGCTCCCGAACGGACGAATTAAAGTGCACTGTAGCCTCAGGCAGCTTACAAAGGCTCTCGCACGGATATGACGGAGGGGGCGCGATTGACATCGTTCCCAACAAGGACATACCAAGGAACTGTCCTATAAATCCAACTACAGATCTCATTCCCCCACCTGCTTCATGCGGAAGAACTGGTGCACCTTCCGATTCACCTCATCGCCACACTTTCCGCGCGGTCCGCAAGGACATCCCGAAAAGTGGCCGTGTTAAGCCGTGAATATCACCCGAAGTTCGGAACTGGCAAAGCGTTTACACATTTATCCGTTGGCCTGCATCTTTCTTGGCAGCCTGGAGGTGCAAAGCCACGCGGTCCGGTTGCATGCGGTTAGAGCAAGATCGCAGGAAGGTCCGCATATAAGACTGTGCTACCTGGTCCCACACCATTTGGCGTGCATAGAGATAAGCGCGTTTGCGCATCGCCTCACGGGCGGCATCGTTGTCCAAAAGTTCAATCGTCGCATCCGCGATGGCGGCTGGGTCCTCGAAGGGAACCAGCGCCCCGCGCCCATTGTCCAACAGTTCGGCGGCGTGCCAGTACGGCGTCGAAATAATCGCTTTCCCCGCGCCCAAGGCGTACGCCAGTGTGCCGGATACGGCCTGTGCCTCGTAGCGATACGGAGTGACGTAAATGTCCGCCGAACCAACCAGAGAAGCCATTTCTTGAGGGCTGACGAACCGGTTGTGGAAGACCACTTTCTCATCCACTCCCAGTTCCTTGGCTAGGGCCTGCAACTGAAGCCGATATCGATCGCCCTCGCGGCGTCTGACATGCGGGTGCGTTGCACCTGCGATTATGTAGACGACGTTGGGGTGCTGAGCCACGATGCGCGGCAGGGCTCGAATCATGTTTTCAAATCCCTTATTGGGAGACAGCAAGCCGAACGTGAGCAAGACCGTCTTTCCGGTTGAAAACGAATCTTTGTAACGATCCGGTCCCGCAAAGGGCAAGTCGGGGATGCCGTGAGGAATCAGATCAATCTGTTCGCCTGGAACCCTAAACACATCCTGCAGAAACTGAGAAGAGTGTTTGCTCATAACGATGAGACGATCAGAGTGCTCGGCGATTTCGTGCATGACGACTAGTTGGTCGAGGTCTGGCTCACGAAGTACCGTATGCAGAGTTGTCACCACTGGCATTCTGAGGCGCTGCAGCAGTCGCAACACATGGCTGCCGGCTTTGCCACCGAAAATCCCATATTCGTGCTGCAAACACACTAGATCGACATCACTGGAATTAAGAAAGTCGGCGGCCGCTTTATAGGATGAAAGATCGCTTTCTGATATCTCGAATCGAACGCGCGCCGGGTAGCTATACCGCGATTGCGGGTCATTTACGGCTACTACGGATACTCCGGCGGCGCCGTACTCAGCAGCAATCGCATCACACAAGTCTGTCGTGAAGGTGGCAATTCCACACTGTCGAGGAAGGTGGTTCCCGATCACCGCTACCCGCACTGGATGCGACTGGCTGATTTTCACTGGCAAACATGATGCTGCCTTCTTTTCGAACACCGGAGAACGCTCCTCGAACCGCACCAAGGCGGTGGGTTTCAAACTCACGACGGTAGCAGGCGCGGACATCGCAGGCTCCTTAGCAGATGGGCTGACTGGAAAAGCACCGGAAGTGAGTTGAGGGCGACAGGAGACTACACCGAGACCTCCTAGTCCAGGGAACTCGAACTGCGTTTGTTCAGACCGCACTTCGGCGTCCGCTCAGCAGATTAATCACCAGAACCGCCAACGCCACAACCAGGAGAAGATGGATCAGGGCTCCCCCGAAATGCAGACTGAAACCCAAAATCCACAAGATCAGAAGAACAACGAAAATCGTCCAAAGCATGTCAACCTCCTTTGCCGGGGGCCTACATTTCAGCTACGCCCTAGCCACAGTATGCGAACCAGCGCTAGGGCGGGCAGGTGGTGGTTCAGTTTTCGACCAAATCCACGCTTAGCACAGCAGTGATATCTACTTCATCCGACCGTTCAAGGCCAATTTTGTCAGGAGCGCTGTAGGAAACGAGCCGGGATTTGACACGGCCTGCGTAAATTCTATCTTTGACAATCCAGCGAACGTTGTCTCCCGTGATGGGGATCGGGGTCGCCTGATCCGCTCCACCAATCGTAAGTTCACTGATCACACGCTCATCGCTTGACGACCTAAACACTTGTGTAATCTTCATCGAATCCTCTCTGGCGGTCTTGGTCGTCTTCGACAGCAGTGGCCCTTGAGGTCGCCTTCCGCGAAGTCTTCCTTGCTCTGCCCTCAACTCTTCTTATGCTGGGACGGCCCTGTTCCAAGAGGGGAGTTCATGCCGTCTGGTTTGGCGGGAAAGACTGTTCCCTTGGAGCATCCTTACGTTCGCTCAATTCCGTGCGCAATGCTGTGCAGAATTGCTCATGCCGTGAGCCATCAGACACAGTCTCCTTCAAATCCCGGCTTTCTTTGATTTGGAGCATCCAAAAAGACTTATGGCGGGCTGTGGCTATTGGATATTTGCGATGGCCAGGAAAGCGGTAAAACAGGAAAGCAGTAAAATATTAGGGTCGTTGTTCGCGCAGAAGGAACTGCCGATGTCTCCTGTTCGTCAACCCCACCCTTCTCCAGCCGGAAGGAAAGTCGCCCGCCGATTCTCAATCGACCCGACCCTCCAACCAGCTTCTAATGCGATAGGCCCAAGTCTAGTGGCCAAGAAGAAACGGGATTTCGATCCCCATGCATTCCTCGCGACCATCGGCGAGGGCAGGAAATCTGTGCTCTTCCGGCAGAAACAAGGAATCTTTGCCCAAGGGGATACCGCGGATGCGGTGTTTTATATCCAGACGGGCAAGGTAAAACTCACCGTAGTCTCGAAGACTGGCAAGGAAGCAACGATCGGCATATTAAGTGCCGGAGACTTTTTCGGTGAAGGTTGCCTAGTCGGGAGGCGTTCGCGCATGAAGTCTGCAACCGCAATGACGGATTGCGCTGTTCTGCGAATCGACAAGAAAGCCATGATGGAAGCGCTGCATCGGGAACACGAATTTTCCGACCTGTTCGTGGCCTATTTGTTATCGCGCAACATCCGTTACGAGGAAGATTTAGTTGATCAGCTTTTCAATTCGAGCGAAAAGAGGCTGGCCCGTGTCCTTCTATTGCTGGCTCATTTCGGCAAGGAAGGGACACCCGAAACTGTAGTTCCCAAGATCAGTCAGGAGATGCTGGCGGAAATGGTCGGCACAACCCGCTCGCGTGTAAGTTTCTTCATGAACCGGTTCAGAAAATTGGGATTTATTCACTACAACGGCGGGCTACAAGTCCACAGCTCGCTGCTCCACGTGGTCTTGCACGACTAGCTGTTTGCCAGTGCAATTCTCCAAGAAACCAGATAGCAGCGGCTCGGATGAGATTCTGCGTGCCTTCCACAGCAATCGGCCGGTGCGTGCCCGCAAGAGAGTGATCGGCCAAACGGCCAAACGGATGTTGCAAAGGAGCATTAGTTTGAGCAATTGTGAACAGTTTCCTGAGCCCAAGTGTTGAAAATTGTTCTTGAGGTGAACCGTGCCAGTAGAGACCTTATCCGCCGCTTCGAACCGCGATAGCTCTTTGCATCGACGATAAAGAGGACGTGCAGGAATGCAAGGAATCGGCAAACAGAATCTTCGCTCTCGACAAATGGTGGACCCCGCCACTCTCCCACTCGCGCCATTGCTTCGTTTTTCTTTCCGCACTTTGACTGCCGTCGTCTTGTTGCTTTTCGCTTCTCCTGCTCGGGCCGACCTTCACCAGCATCCCGTCCTTCTCCCTGCCAATGTAGATCCCTCCAAGTGTCTTGCGTGTCACAACGACAAGGCCACAGGGAAGTACGTCCACACCGCTATCTCCAGCGGCTGCACCACCTGCCATGCGGTCGCCAACGTGAAAGGCGCCACCTACATCACTCTTACCTCTCCAGGCAATCAACTCTGCTTTACCTGCCACACAGTGTCCGCTGACACCATCCAGCATCCCCCTTACAAGGACGGCAATTGCGTTTTCTGCCACTCTCCCCACGCCAGTAATTTCCCAGCCCATCTGTACGCTTCTCCGCAGGACGTCTGCATGGCCTGCCACGTCCGCGGCCTCATGAAGGTGAATCGCAAAGCGCACGCCCTCACTCTTTCTTGGGGAACCACAATTCCGTTCAAGGAAATGGATTCCTGGTCCTACCTAAACCTCGACAAAACTCACAAGCTCAATCACCCCGTCGAAGGGCATCCGATCTCTGGCCCCAATGTTCTCCTTGGCAAGGACGCCCCTCCCATCACCTGCCTCACCTGCCACGAGCCCCACCACTCCACCGTTTCGAACCTCATCCTGCCAAAATACAAAACCACCACCGCTCTTTGCATTTCCTGCCATCATTTCCCCAGTTGACTGCTGTTAAAGACGTAACTGATGGATGGTTCTGCTCGACGGCATTCAGTGGCAACCGACGAGAGGCCCAGAACAGCATTTGAACGACCACGAGCTTGTTGCGTAAAGCCGAATCGAGTCAGCCTGAACAACCAAAAGAAAGCGCCATCGGGCGCACACCACCGGGCAGGGTCATTCCACCAGGACTCGCCCGGACGCCTACGGCAGTAACTCACTGACCCAAATTGAATGTGGTCGTTATTGAACAGAAATGTATTTCCTTAGTGCCTTAGGATGCCGTTGTGGTTGCCCTGCCATTGATCCGAAGCTAGAGGAAAGAAATGGCGGGTGCGAAGGCCGAGAGGATTGTGACACCCGGCTTTTTCGTACGCGCAGCGTCGAGCGACACGGCTGGACTTGGTGCGAGGCTATGGATAAAGACCTCGAACATCATTTTCTTCGTGCAAACACACTACTGCAAGCTGCGGAATATCCTAGAAATGCGTTCAGCAGTTGATGAACGACCATAGGTTAAGACGCAGTTGATTTAGCCCTGTCGCATCGATCTGCGCTGAGGAGTTGCACCGTGGCGAACTGTGCCAAGGTCTGGCTTCGATGAATTGTCAGAGCTTTGCCGTTAGTGATTTCAAAGCTGGAGGAGGATAAAGAAATGTTGTAATTGTTTAGCGGGCAAGAGGGGTTAAGTCCAGTACTTTGGGCTGAGAGGAACAGAGGAGACTCTGGAGAAGAGAGGAGACCGGTTGGAGTTGCTGGCGGCAGGTTTGCAGAATGCTGACCAAGATGCTTTGCGTCTGCGCTCCTCGTGTGGTGCGATTTCCACCCCATACCTTGCGAACTACCACCATCGGCCGGATGGCCTGTTCCGCTCGCCAGTTCGTGGCCTCCAGTCCGGGACAGTTCAGGAAGGTAAAGAGAGCGTCGCGCTCCCGCAGAAGATGATTGGCCAAGCGCCGATTCCGCAATGAGCGATAGCAACGTTGCAAGCTGCGATCGAGTCTGGCTTCCAGTCGTCCGCGGGCCACGGCTACACCCCGGTCGCTGATCTGATCTTGCTGGCGACGATCGCGCAGTTCGAGAGCTTGCTGCAAGAGGGCTTGTATACTACGCGGAAATTCCGCTTCCCGCTTTCCCGCCACCAGAATCATCTCCCGACAACGTCGTAACAGATGCGCCAAGCAGCTTTGGTGTAGGGCATGCAGAAACCGACGATAGACAGCCCAACCATCGCGCACCAGAAAACCGGCAAAGTCCGCGCCCAGTACCCGCGCTGCTTGTTCAAATCCGCGCCCCGGCTGAATCGCATAGACAGTGACTTGGGGTGTACTGAAGACCCACATCCACCACAACTGCCCGCCCACCTTCCATCCCGTCTCATCCGGGGTCACACTGGGACTGCCGCGAACTTGCTCCACCAGCGCTTGATAGGTCGGTTCTGCCTTCTCGGCCACACGTTCCATCGCCTGGCAGAGCCCACCTCGGCTCACCCGCAGCCCGAAGGCTTGTTCCAGGACCGTTGCCGTTTTGCCGTACGGCAGTCCCAACCCTTTATTCAGTTGCGTGGCCAGCGCCAGCGCTCGTGGCCCCAGTTGTGAGGCCGCACTGCCGATCGCATTCGAGGTCTGCCGCCGGTGCCGGCCTTGCACCCGTCGTCGGCAGCACCGACAGCGTCCCACGTGAATGCGAAACTCGATCCGCTCCACCCGCGGCTCCGGAATCTCCGTCTGAAACTGGGAAACCATCTCCCGCTCCTCGAGCCCACCTCCACATCTCGGACACTGGGCGGGCAGCGGTACTTCTACCACTTCGTCGACCCGCTCCGGGACCGGCCGACGACAGCGATGCCCATACTTCTGGCCGCTTTTGCGTCCCGGTTTCTGGGGTTGGGCTTTGGGTTTGTGTCGCGAGAAGGGGGCCGCTTGTCGCTTACTGGCTCGAAGAGCTTCTTCCAACAGCCCTCGCAGCCGTTCGTTCTCGGCTTTCAGCTCTTGATTCTCACGCCTGAGCTGCGCCATCTCTTCGGCAATATTTTCCTCTGCCACATGCCAGATTAACCGGCATTGCCGCTCCTGCAATTACATTTTGTGCAGCCCGTATCAAAGCGCTAAACAATTACGAAATGTTGAAACGTATTTTGATCGTCACAACGCTAGTTCTGCTTGTGACTCTAACTGCTGTCGCCTCAGACCGTGACGATGATGTGAATCGCACCAACAAAGCCACCCAGGTGTTCAAGGAGATCATGAACACCCCGGATCAGGGCATTCCTCAGGAACTACTGGAATCGGCGAAATGCATCGCCATCATTCCCGGAGACGTGAAATTCGCCTTTATATTCGGCGGCAACTACGGCAGGGGACTGGCAACCTGTCGCACCGGCCATGGCTGGAGCGCCCCGATGTTTCTGGCTATTGAGGGCGGCAGCGTAGGTTATCAGATCGGGGGCTCCTCCACCGACATTGTGATGCTCTTTATGAATGATCACGCCTTGAAAAGCCTGCTCAGCGACAAATTCAAACTCGGAGCGGACGCCTCAGTGGCAGCCGGGCCGGTGGGCCGGAGCGCCGCTGCTGGCACCGACCTTAAATTGGATGCGGAGATTCTGTCTTACTCGCGTTCCAAAGGCCTTTTCGCAGGTGTGAGCCTGAATGGCGCCGTGGTCCAGGCGGACAAGAGTGGGGACGAAGCAATGTATGGCCACGATGTAAACCGCCATGAAATTCTTAGCGGCAAAGTTGCCGTTCCGGAATCGGCGCAGGCACTGCTGCACGAAATTGGCGGCTATGCCCATGAAGCCAAACTTCAATAGTGGACTCCAAGCGACGGGAGGGGCGCTTCCTCGATCCTATTCCCCGCCGTCAGGTACCAGATGTGACGCGACATTAAGAGACACTTTGTAAGTGTTTTGGGAGGTTTGCCCTCTCAGTTGAAGAGGTTGGGGGACTGCTCATCGGAGCAAGAACCCAACCCCTGAGATTGTCGAGAACCGTGGGCAAGTGCACGGAACCGACCGGGAAGACTGGTTCCGCGCGAAAGCGTAGAGCGAGAAGCGATCGGGACGTACCGAGACAAGGCAGTGCTGCAGATATCCCGGGTGAGTGGGCAACTCTGGCGCTGCAGATTTAGTGGGTGGAGGCAACATGGCAAAAACGGCAGCTGGTCTGTCTGAGAATCCAGGTTCGACCGATGATCTCGTTCGTGATCTCGAAGACAGCGGTTACCCCGTGGATGGCTCAAGAGAGCAGTTTATCCACCAACCAGACGGTCTTTCTGTGGCGGCGGGCAGTGTTGTAGCCGCCCCGGTACAACCCGACAGAGTGGAGAAAAGCTGCGCTACCCCAAGCGAAGACAAAAGCACGAGCGGTGGCGACGTACCGGAAAGAGGCAATGCTGCGGGCATTGCCCGGGCGAGTTAACGATTTAGATTGGTGGAGGCAATATGGCAAAAACTGCAGTGGGTTTGTTTGAAAATTCAGGATTGGCCGACGAGGTCGTTCGCGATCTCGAGGCCACTGGCTTCCCTAGGAAGGACGTCCGTGTTTTGGGCGAGCCGCGGGAGATGGCGGGTAGTGGACTTATGAGTACTCCACGCACTGATTTTGAAGTGGACTTGATTCGTGATCTCACGGCATTCGGGGTCCTCAAAGCAGACGCCGAATCTTATGTTCAAGGGGTACGGCGCGGAGGCGTCATGGTTTTCGCAACGAGTTCGAGCGAAAAGGCCGACGCGGCTGCTGAGATTATGAACCGCCACGGCGCTGTGGAGATAGAAGAGATCAGCGCCTCGCGGCCGGAGCTTCCGAACGCGGACCCCGGTCGGGCGACTCCGGACCGCGATACTTCTATCCAAACTGGGAGGTTCCGCTCCCCCGGTTCCGGCGCCCGCTTGTTCGTCTGGTAGCTCTTCTTCAGCGAAAGACGAGTGTGCCGAGTCGAAATTCGAGAGGCTGATTCACAAGGAGATTCACGATGAACATCGACCCAGCGGAACAGGTTTTCGAGGACATACTCCCGTATCTTGAAACGCTTGATGCTCAGGTTGGGGCTATCGTCCAGCTATTGAAAGACAAGGGCATTACGACAAACGAGGAATTTGCCCGGTACGTGAAGCAGGCAGATATGGCGAGCAATGTTCGGAAGCGTGGACTCCGGGTAAGAATGGAATACTTGTTTACCCACGCCGCAGAGCGCAGCGCATTCGCGTCATAGAGGAGAGAATTGTGCTGCCGATTCTGTCCCTCGTAAACGAGCAGCGATTGCACCGCCGCGAGTGAATACTCGTTCGATTTGAACGAGCGCAGCGCCGAGGTTACTCTAGATGCCCAGAGCCTTCCCTGTTCCAGATAGCGAACGGAGTGGGAGCGAAGGTTGCAGAACCAGCGCCACGATTCAGCAAGAGACAGAGTTCCTACGCTACTGCCCCCCTACGCTGACACTCTCCAGAAGCCGGACTGACGACAAAACTTAGCTGGCTTTCCGACCTGATCAGAGCTCTACTCCTATGATATTGGCCTGTCCTGGGTCAGCGCGAATCAGTATCGTTTCTAATAGGAATATTCACTCTCGGAAACAGCATTTTGGTGCGGAGATACGGAGTCTGTGCAGTTTTGCTCAGGAGTTAGGCGAGGCGTCGGCGTCCCGTCAGCGCCTCGAAGCCGGAGATCACGTCGAACAGCTCTTCATCGATGGATTCCTGGCGAACACGGCGGAAGGTGCGGTTTAGATCTTCCAAAATGTCTTCGATGTTCTTTTCCGCGCGTTGCATGGCCGCCAGACGGCTGGCGTTTTCGCTAGCAAGGGATTCGGCGCAGGCCTGAAACAGCAGAACAAAGAGGTATCCTCGGACGAAAGCCCGAAGCGCCGACTCGGCTCCTTCGATGACCTCCGGCAAGTTCTTTGTCGGCCAAGCCGTTGCGGCGAGCTTGTGTTGCCAGGTTTGATCCAGCGGCACCAGTCGCTCGCTGACGGGCTCGTAAACAGCTCCGAATTTCGGGTGGTTGTGGAAGACATAGACCTCACCGACATCGCCGTGCTCGAGAGCCGCTTCGATTTCGATGAGAATCCGTCCGACAAGCGACGTGATGGCATTCACCGAGGTCGGAACCGATAGCAGGTCGACTGGGGCCACGCCGGTGTCCGCCAAGAGCGCGTGAGCGCGATCGCCGACGGCCCAGATTTTCGCTATTTTGCCGGGTAACGTTTTGAGTTCGTGCACAGCAAATTCCACGATTACTTCATTAAACCTGCCGACAAGACCTTGGTCCGAACCGAACACGACAGCGCCGATCTTTCCTTCATTCGTCCGCTCGTGCGGCGGCCGTTGTCCCTCGGCGAGCGAAACCGCGTCGGCCTGATGGAGACACGCGACCAATGCGAGTTCCACCGTGCGATAGTAGTCGTCGAGCGATTGAACTGCCTTCTCGTATTGTCCAATGCTGGATGCCGCCAGCGCTTTCATCGACCGAACCACACCTTCGAGATCCCCCGCGC
>Ga0302320_10013680_pt1 | contig 16914 bp, 15 predicted proteins | sample Bog_T0_3_FD_202130 | JGI IMG/M metagenome (GOLD analysis project Ga0302320, IMG submission 202130) | Peat permafrost microbial communities from Stordalen Mire near Abisko, Sweden - Bog_T0_3 | ecosystem: Environmental > Terrestrial > Soil > Wetlands > Peat | place: Sweden: Abisko, Stordalen Mire... | reverse complement strand
CGCCGAGCAGATCGCCAAACTGTCGGAGGCGTTCGAGCTGAAGGCCGGCGACATCATCTATTCCGGCACGCCGGAGAACGTCGGCCCGGTGGTGAAGGGCGACGTTCTGCTGTGCAAGCTGGAAGGCCTGCCGGACATGTCGATCCGGATTAGCTGAGTCCTCCCCAGTCAGATTCCGGGTTCGAGGCTTCGCCTCGCCCCGGAATGACGGCGGTAGACTTTATCACCCCTCGAGATCCGAAAACTCCGGATGCTTGTGCAGGTAGTCCACGACAAAGCCGCAACCGGCGATCACTTTCATTCCGTCGGCGCGGACCAGTCGCAGCGCGCCTTCGACCAGTTCCGAGGCGATGCAGCGGCCGCGCAGGCTTCGCGGGGTCTCGGTATGGGTGATGACGACGGCCGACGGCGTCAGGCGGTAGTTCGCGAACGCCAGCCCGCCCTCGACGTCGAGCTCGAAGCGGGAGAGGGGCTTGTTGTCGCGGACGCTGCCTGTCGCCATCTGTCGCTTCCCGGTGAAAATGCCACTCGTATCTAGGTCGGCGAACCCGCCGATGCAAACCGGCCGCGCGACCGTTCAGGCGTTCAGCAGGTCTGCATAATCCGGGTGCTTCTCGATATAGGCCTTCACGAACGGGCACTGCGCGATCACCTTCAATCCACCGGCCCGCACCTGGTCCAGCGCGCCCTTGATCAGCCGCGAGCCGATGCCCTTGCCGCCGAGCTCCGGCGGCACTTCGGTGTGAACGAAGGTGATGAGGCCGCCGGTGATCCTGTAATAGGTCGCGGCGATGTGGCCGTCGACCGCGAGTTCGTAGCGCTGCTTTGCGGTGTTGTTGACGACATCGCTCATCATCTGTTTTCCGTCTCGGTGAGGTCTTCTACAGGGCGTCTCAGTTCTTCAGGGAGTCCGCGAGCATGGCGCGGATCGACCACGGTTCGCCGTCGCTGGCGCCGGAGATATCGTCGATCTTCCATTGCCCGTCATTCCGAACGAAGAGGTAGTGGATGGTGTTATCAATCGGTTTTTCGCGCGGCGCGCCCCGGCCGGCGATGGTGACCGCGATCGCCGCCTTGTCGCCTTCGAGCTTCTCGGCGACGACATTGTAGGACTTCACGTCGGGCTCTTGCGAATTGGTGACGGGATCGAAATCGACCGGCCCGACGTCGCCCTTGGGCGTATGGGCATCGGCTTTCGCCCACAACGCGGTCAGCGCCTTCGACAGGTATTTGGCCTTGGCCGCCTTGTTCTCGGTGACGAACGCGCCGCCGCCATCGCCCTTACCCCTGGCGGCACGGACGTAGATGGCGGTGACAATGGCGACCGGATCGTTCGTGGACGGCGGCGCGGCGCGCGAAACGGCGCTGGCAAGCAGGGCGATGGTGCCGGTCAGGGCCAGCGCTCGGCGGGTGATCATCGGAGCTCCTCACATCAGTTAGGGCGTGCTTATAGACGAATATATGTGCTTGGATCATGGCGCGCGCGCGAAATCATCGGGGAGAAGGTCATGGCCAACGACAAGGGTCCCAACATCAAGAAAAAGCAGAAGTGCAAGAATTGCGAAGGCAAGGGCCTGTTGAAAAAGGGCGACAAGGTCGTCAAATGCCAGCGCTGCGGCGGCACCGGGCTGCGGTGAGTGGCGCCATCCGGGACAGGAGATTGCGCTGCACTGCGATGGTTCGCTCACGCAAATAACCACTGGATTCCCGGTTTTCTCGCCGCCGTCTCCGGGGGCCGACCCGTTGGCGCGAAGCTTGGAATGACGTAGAGACTCTTCCGCAAATTCCAAGAGGAGACCCCATGAAACTCATTCTCACTTTGCTCGGCGTCGTGCTGCTGGTCGTTGCCGCCGTCTATTTCCTGCTTCCGGCGGATCAACTGCCGGGCTTCTTCCCCGGGCATGAGGACGGCGTTGCGCGGATGCACTATAAGCACGGCATCGTTGCGGCTGTGGCCGGCATCGTGCTCTTGGGCGCGGGCGTCTGGATGGGACGGCGGTGAGCCCGCAGGCCGCTTCGCCTGCAGCCCCTTCGGGCGGCGTGACGCGGATGTCGCGCCGTGTGATGAATCTCGCGCATCTGTTGACCCAGAATGCCCGCCGCCACGCCGACCGCACGGGCTTCGTCTGGGGCGACAGGTCCTGGACCTGGCGCGAGATCGACGGCCTCGTTTCGGCGCTGGCGGCCGCCCTTGCCGCGCGCGGCATCGGCAAGGGCGACCGCATCCTGGTCCATTCCAAGAATGGCGAGGAGATGTTCTGGTCGATGTTTGCGGCCTTCCGCCTCGGCGCGGTCTGGGTGCCGACCAATTTCAGGCTGATGCCCGACGAGGTCGCCTGGCTCGCCACCGCCTCCGGAGCCAAGGGCTTTCTCTGCCACGGCGATTTTCCCGACCATGCCGCAGCGGTAGAGGCGGCGAGCCCGGCGCGGGCGTTCATTTGGCGGATCGGCGAGGGCGCCTTCGGCGAAACATCCGTCGGCGAAGCCATTTCCTCGCAGGCGGGCGCGAGAGTCGAAAACACCGCGGTCGACTACGACGATCCCTGCTGGTTCTTCTTCACCTCGGGCACCACCGGCCGCTCCAAGGCGGCGGTGCTGACCCATGGCCAGATGGCGTTTGTCGTCACCAACCATCTCGCCGATCTCATGCCCGGCACCACGGAGAAAGACGCTTCGCTGGTGGTCGCGCCCTTGTCGCATGGCGCCGGCGTGCACCAGCTGGTGCAGACCGCGCGCGGCGTGCCGACCATCCTTCTGTCCACCGAGCGCTTCGACATCGACGAGGCGTTCCGGCTGATCGAGCGCCACCGCGTCAGCAACATTTTTACCGTGCCGACCATCCTGAAGATGATGGTCGAGCATCCCGCCGCCGACAAATACGACCATTCCTCGCTGCGCTACGTCATCTATGCCGGCGCGCCGATGTACCGCGAGGACCAGAAGGCCGCGCTGAAAAAACTCGGCCCGGTGCTGGTGCAGTATTTCGGCCTCGGCGAGGTCACCGGCAACATCACGGTGCTGCCGCGCGAGCTGCACGATCCCGAGGACGGACCGCATGCGAGGATCGGCAGTTGCGGCTTCGAGCGCACGGGCATGCAGGTCTCGATCCAGGGCGACGACGGCCGCGAACTGAAGCCGTTCGAGACCGGCGAGATCTGCGTCATCGGCCCCGGCGTGTTCGCCGGCTACTACGACAACCCCGAGGCCAACGCCAAGGCGTTTCGCGACGGCTGGTTTCGCACCGGCGATCTCGGCCACATGGACGCGGAGGGTTTTGTCTATATCACCGGCCGCGCCTCCGACATGTACATATCCGGCGGATCCAACATCTATCCGCGCGAGGTCGAGGAGAAGATCCTCACCCATCCCGCGATCGGCGAGGTCGCCGTGCTGGGTGTGCCCGACCCGTTCTGGGGCGAGGTCGGCATCGCCGTCTGCGTCGCGCGCGAGGGCGCGGCCCCCGTGACCGAGGCCGACATGGCCGGCTTCCTCGCCACCAAGGTGCCGCGCTACAAAATGCCCAAACGCTTTTTCTTCTGGGAGGCGCTGCCGAAATCGGGTTACGGCAAGATTCCAAAACGGCTGGTGCGCGACGAGCTCGAAGCGCGCGGGCTGCTCGACCTCCACTCGAAGCCGTCAAGCTGATGCGCAGTATCGCCCAGCCCGGCCGGCCGGCGCCCGAGCGCATCCAGTGGGCGGAAGCGCGCGGCCGCGCCTTTTCCTTCACCCTGCAGGCGGGCCTGCCGCTGATGGAAGCTGCGCGTCTCGGTTTTGCCGAGCAGGGCTTTGCCGGCGGCGTGCTCAATTTTGCAGGCGGCGCGCTCGGTCCGTTCGCCTATGTGATGCCGGCGCAGTCGATCACCGGCGCCAACGCCGCCTTCTACAGCGACACCTTCCGCCCTGCCGGCATCACCCGGCTAAGGATGGGCGCCATGACCCTCGGACAGCGCGATCGCGCGCCGTTCTTCCATTGCCACGCGTTGTGGCGCGAGGCCGACGGCCGCGATGGCGGTGGCCATATTCTGCCGGAGGAAACCGTGGTCGCCGAGCCCTTCGAGGTGGATGCCTTCGGCCTCGACGGCGCGATGTTCGCCGCCGAGCCCGACCCCGAGACCAATTTCAAGCTGTTCGGCCCGATCCCGGCGGCGGCATCAGGTGCAGCCACCGCCAGCCGCGCCTTCGCGCTGCGGCTGCGCCCGAACCAGGATTTTGCCGGCGCGCTGGAATCCTTCTGCCGGCAGCGCGGCATCGCCCATGCCAGGCTGCACGGCGGCGTCGGCAGCATCATCGGCGCGCGCTTTGTCGACGGCCGCGTCGTCGATCCCTTCGCGACCGAAATGGCGGTCAGTTCCGGCGTGATCGCTTCGGGCGCGGACGGCGCGCCGGAGGCGACCTTGGACGTGGCCCTCGTCGACTACCTCGGCGGCCTCGCCACCGGCCGCCTGCAGCGCGGCGACAATCCGGTGCTGATGACGATGGAGCTGGTGCTGGAAGTGACGGGCGAGGGGTAGGGGGCGGTGAGTGCGGAGCCGCCTGCGGCGTTCTCATCGGATTCGAATTTCAAACAGCAATTCGTCATTGCGAGGAGCGAAGCGACGAAGCAATCCATACTTTGTTCGCGCCGCGAGATGGATTGCTTCGCTTCGCTCGCAATGACGGCTAAACACACCTGCGCGTTCCCGCGGCGCGATGCGCCGGATTTTGCATATCATCCGCCCAAAGAGGGCGTGGGGAATGCCGGGTGCCCAGTGCACCCGCAGCCTCGTGTGCGAAAGTGGTGGTTGGAATGCACACGAGTATTCACAGCGAGTTCACCGGAAATCACCCGGCATCCCCACGCAATGGTTTACGGCTTATAGCGCGCTCTCCCCGGTGATCGGCTTTCTTGCCACCGTCGCCGGCGGAAAACTCCACCGACTTGACGCCAGCACCGAGGCGTCGGGACCACACGGTTTTGCCGTCCGCATTGGCGCTGTTCGTCAAGAGCGCCGCCGCGTCCATCGCATCCAGCCCCGCGTTCGTGACGATCGCGATACGCCCCTAAAGTGAGGTGGACGGCGGTAGTTCTACACTGATTTGTTATTTCGGAAAATCAGAATATTTTTGCAAAAGGGGGCTTGACGAGGGGTGGCGCGACGCACGAGGTGATTTGTCCGTCGGGCAGAATTTTAAGGCTCACTCGCCCGGCGGATATCCCGTGAGCCTGCCTCTGAGCCGTCATCGGATCACTGCGGCGTGCAATCTCTGGCTTTACTTCCCCGGATAGAGTGTTCATGATACGTTCTATCGCCAAAGGGTCAGGTCTTCAACAGCGCGCTTGGGGGTAAGGGCATATGGGCTCAAAGCGAAATCGGACCATCGATATGCCCGCGCCCTATCTGCGGCGGGTCTGGCTCGATGCGGCGCGGGTTGCCGACCCCGCCGCCTATCCGTTCTGCCTGCCGTTCCTGCGCAGCGAGTTCGAGCTGGATTTCGACCGGCCGATCACCATCATCGCCGGCGAAAACGGCACCGGCAAGTCCACGCTTTTGGAAGGCATCGCCGCGCTGGCGGGCTATGACGGGGCCGGGGGCGGCAAGGGCTATCGGCCGGTCGATCATTCGAACGCGCAGGAGGTGATGGGCGGCGAGCTTTCCAAGGCGCTGCGCGCGAGCTGGCTGCCGAAGGTTACCAACGGCTGGTTCTTCAGGGCGGAAAGCTTCTTTTCCGTCGCCCGATATCTCGACACGGCCGCGCGCGACGTTGGCGTGCTCGGGCCCGATTTCCTCTCGCATTCGCACGGCGAAGGCTTTTTGCGGTTCTTCCAGGAGCGCTGCCAGCGCCAGGGCATCTTCATCTTCGACGAACCGGAATCGGCACTGTCGCCCGCCCGCCAGATGGAGTTTTTAAAGCTGCTGCGGAAGATGGAGCAGTCCACGATCTGCCAGGTGGTGATGGCCACGCATTCCCCCATGCTGATGGCCTATCCCGGCGCGCGGCTGCTGCGGCTGTCGAAATACGGGCTGGAGCCTGTGAGCGTCGAAGCGACCGACCATTACAAGGTCATGCGGGAGTTCTGCGCGGACCCTGCGGGGTTCGTGGAAGCGGTGCTGGAGCAATGGACTCCCCGTCGCCGGGACGACGACCGGTTCTGAAAGCATCGTCTGCAGGGCGCATCGAAGAGACCATGGCATCGAAACGGAAGCGAACGATCGCCTTACCCGCACCCTATCAGCGGCGGGCCTCCGCGTTGACTATCATTGGCCAAATTTCGTTAGATCAATGTATGCGGGGAACGCGGCTAATGGATCATATGAACCAGCCATTCGACAAGGGGCGGAACCCAGGAGACCGCGTGATAGACAGTGATGGCCGTAACGATCGACAGGAAATTTCCGATCACGTAGGTATGATAATGCGCGATCGTCTCGAGCATCTTCGATTTATCGGCGGCTTGAGTTGCGCCGGTGTTTCCGCCTTCAGCGTGATCCGGGTCTGTTTCATCCGGGCGCGCGCGGTGTTCGGTCCAGGCGAAAAATGCCTTCAGGATCAGGACGCCTGTGATCAGGTTCGGTTGTGAGTACATCAGCGCGTAGATAAAGATAAAACGCTCCAGCGCGCCGATGATCCAGGCCGTCTTCGATCGAAACTCGGCAAGGTCCTTGTCCGGAGAAATGGCCTCCAGCCAATCCTTCATGGTCTTGTCCTTCACCGGACCTTTCACGCTGCTGAGGATACGATTGTAAGCCGTCCTGATCAGGAAATTTCCCGGCCAGGTGGACAGGATGCAAGCGAGTACAAACAGCAGAAACGTGACCATCCAATCCTCCATTCGGCAAATGAATGAGCAATCAATGGTTGTATTTAAATATCATATGGCGTCGATGTAAAGAGCGTGATCCTGCCGTCCGGTCCGTGCCGCTCCTGTCGGAATATGGGCTGGAGCCGGCGAGCCTGGGAGCAGGCCGGCCCAATGACAAGGTGAGGCGCTCGTTTCGCGCCTGCTCGGCGAGTTGGTCGAAGCGGCGGAGTGGAAGACATTTCGCAGCGCGCTGACAAAGCCGGCTTGGCCTGATAATCCTGAGAAACCGCCATGAATCGATGGCCCCCGTTGGGATAAATGCGACACTCGATCCACCATAAATCGCTCGCGGCGAAGAAGGCCCGGATCTTGATCAGCGCGCTGGTCGACTGCGCCAAGGCAGGGGTCAAACCGAGTTTTGTGACCACGCAAATGCTCCGGGGACTTTGCCTCTACCTTGAATGCGGGACCTTCACCAAGGAAAACTGGCGAACCTACGAGCGCGCCAGCGACGCCGCCAAGCTGGTGCGGGAGGCGGCCGGCGAAAACTGGAAAAGGAACGTGACGTTCGAACATGCCCGCCCGCTGAACCAGATGTACCGGATGTTTCTCGACGAGAAGGCGACTCTGACCGTGGAACGCGCTGCGTTCATCATCGGCGAATATCCGCCCGTCCTGGTCACGACGGAGGAGGAACTGCGGATGAGCAAACGCGGATTCTCGCATGGCGGCGTGCCGGAAGAGCGATACGCCGAGATTTCGATTTCCGGTTTTAGCCTGCGTACGGGCGATGCGATACCGCGTTGATCGGGGCGCAATAGCGCAGGCGTATTGAGCCGCATGTGCGGTTACGAAAAAGGCGGAAGCACTGCGATATTCCGCCGTACGAGCTACTTCGCAGCAACAGGCGTCAATTCGAACACCCTGCCGTGTTTGGCAGCCTCTGCAATATCGCCACGACGCAAAGCTAGCCGCACTGTATCCAGCTTCAGCACATCGTCAGGAGATAGATAAGGCGACCAGGTGCTATCGTCTTCGATCAAACTGACGGCGACCTCGGCGGCATACTTGCCTTCATGAATAAACTCTTTTGATTTTCTCATCACGGCTGCTTCCGCTTCGTGAAGTCAGTCGACCAGCGCTCGGACGCTGGTCGATAGGCCGTCACCAGCACTGCTGGCGTTCCGTCAATCTTCGGAACTCCCCACATCACGTGGATTGGCTGGCCGCTCTGATCATGCTGCAGGACCAACACCGACGGCTCCTTGCGTGAATCCGGATAGTCCTCAACAACAACGGCTGAATCGATACTGGCCAAAATCTCGCTCAGCAGAATAACATCAGCCGCGAGTTCGCGATAGCCATGTCGCGATACAAGATATTCGCCCCGTTTCACGAGCCCTTGAACGATGGCCAGGGTCTGGCTCAAGCTATCACTCCGCTGCCTCGCTCGCCCCGCTCTTCCGCGGCTTGCCCGCCTTGGCCAGCACCGGGCCCAGGAACTTGCCGGTATAGCTGCGCGGCGCCTTGACGATGTCTTCCGGCGGGCCCCAGGCGACGATTTCGCCGCCGCCGTCGCCGCCTTCGGGGCCGAGGTCGATCACCCAGTCCGCGGTTTTTATCACTTCGAGATTGTGCTCGATCACGACCACGGTATTTCCCTGCGACACCAGCTCGTGCAGCACTTCCAATAGCTTCTTCACGTCGTGGAAATGCAGGCCCGTGGTCGGCTCGTCCAGGATGTAGAGCGTGCGGCCCGTGGCGCGCTTAGACAGTTCTTTTGCCAGTTTTACCCGTTGGGCTTCGCCGCCCGAGAGCGTGGTGGCCTGCTGGCCGACATGGATGTAATCCAGGCCAACGCGGTGCAATGTTTTAAAGGTTTCGCGGACGCGCGGCACCGCCTTGAAGAAATCGGCGGCTTCCTCGACGGTCATGTCGAGCACGTCGGCGATGCTCTTGCCCTTGAACAGCACTTCCAGCGTCTCGCGGTTGTAGCGCTTGCCCTTGCAGACGTCGCAGGTGACGTAGACGTCGGGCAGAAAGTGCATCTCGATTTTGATCACGCCGTCGCCCTGGCAGGCCTCGCAGCGACCGCCCTTGACGTTGAAGGAGAAGCGGCCGGGTTCGTAGCCGCGCGCCTTGGCCTCGGGCAGGCCGGCGAACCATTCGCGGATCGGCGTGAACGCGCCGGTATAGGTGGCGGGGTTGGAGCGCGGGGTGCGGCCGATCGGCGACTGGTCGATGTCGATGATCTTGTCGATATGCTCGAGCCCCTCGATGCGGTCGTGCGGGGCGGCGCCCTCGCTGGCGTTGTTGAGTTTTCGCGCGATCGCCTTGTAGAGCGTGTCGATCAGCAAGGTCGACTTGCCGCCGCCGGAAACGCCGGTCACGCAGGTGAACAGCCCCAGCGGAATCTCCGCCGAGACGTTTTTCAGGTTGTTGCCGCGGGCGTTGATCACCTTGATGGTGCGGCGATGGTTCGGCGGCCGCCGCTCCGGGACCGCGACCGACAATTCGCCGGTGAGGTATTTTCCGGTCAGCGATTTCGGATTGTTCATGACCTCGGCGGGCGAGCCCTGCGCGACGATATGGCCGCCATGGACGCCGGCGCCGGGGCCGACGTCGACGACGTAGTCGGCCAGCCGAATGGCGTCCTCGTCATGCTCGACCACGATCACGGTATTGCCGAGGTCGCGCAGCCGCTTCAGGGTTTCCAGTAGCCTTGCATTGTCGCGCTGGTGCAGGCCGATCGAGGGCTCGTCCAGCACATAGAGCACGCCGGTCAACCCCGAGCCGATCTGGGAGGCGAGGCGAATGCGCTGGCTCTCGCCGCCCGACAGGGTGCCGGAGGCGCGCGCCAGGGTGAGATAGTTGAGGCCGACATCGAGCAGGAACGAGAGCCGCTCGCGGATTTCCTTCAGAACACGGGCGGCGATCTCGTTGTGCTGGGCGTTGAGCACCTTCGGAACGGTCTCGAACCATTCGCCGGCGCGGCGCACCGATAGCTCGGAAATTTCGCCGATATGCTTGCCGCCGATCTTGACGCACAGCGCCTCCGGCTTCAGCCGGTAGCCGTGGCAGGCCTCGCAGGGAATGTCGGAAAAATACTTGCCGAGCTCCTCGCGCGCCCATTCGCTTTCGGTCTCGCGGAAGCGGCGGTCGAGATTGGTGATGACGCCCTCGAACGGTTTCTTGGTGTCGTAGGAGCGCACGCCGTCTTCATAGGAAAACTTGATCTCGTCCTCGCCCGAGCCATGCAGAAGGGCGGCCTGCGTCTTCTTCGGCAGGTCCTTCCACTTGGTGTCGAGCGTGAACTTGTAGTACTTGCCGAGCGCGTTCAGGGTCTGGATGTAATAGGGCGAGGACGATTTCGCCCACGGCGCGATCGCGCCCTTGCGCAGGGTCAGTTCCTTGTCGGGAATGACCAGCTCCTCGTCGATATGCTGCTCGACGCCGAGCCCGCCGCAGGCCGGACACGCGCCATAGGGATTGTTGAAGGAGAACAGGCGCGGCTCGATCTCCGGAATGGTGAAGCCGGACACCGGGCAGGCGAATTTCTCCGAGAATAAAATCCGTTCCGGCCCGCTCTTGTCATGGATTTTTGCGGTCTTCTTGTCGGATTTCTTTTCGTCGGCGGCTGCCGGCGGCGCATCGGCGTATTCGATCACCGCGAGGCCTTCCGCGAGCTTCAGCGCAGTTTCAAAACTTTCCGCCAGCCGCTGGCCGATGTCGGGCCGCACCACGATGCGGTCGACCACGACGTCGATGTCGTGCGGGAATTTCTTGTCGAGGGTCGGGGCCTCCGCGAGTTCGTAAAAGGTGCCGTCGATCTTGACCCGCTGGAATCCCTTCTTGAGATATTCGGCGAGCTCCTTGCGGTACTCGCCTTTGCGGCCGCGCACGACCGGCGCCAGCAGATAGAGCCTTGTGCCTTCCGGCAGCGCCAGCACGCGGTCGACCATCTGCGAGACGATCTGGCTTTCGATCGGCAGGCCCGTGGCGGGCGAGTAGGGCACGCCGACCCGCGCCCACAGCAGCCGCATGTAGTCGTAGATCTCGGTGACGGTGCCGACCGTCGAGCGCGGATTTTTCGAAGTCGTTTTCTGCTCGATGGAAATCGCGGGCGACAGGCCGTCGATCTGGTCGACGTCGGGCTTCTGCATCATCTCCAGGAACTGGCGGGCATAGGCTGACAGCGACTCGACATAGCGGCGCTGTCCCTCGGCATAGATGGTGTCGAAGGCGAGCGAGGATTTGCCCGAGCCGGACAGCCCGGTGAAGACGACGAGCTTGTCGCGCGGAATCTCCAGATCGACGTTCTTGAGATTGTGCTCGCGCGCGCCGCGGATGGTTATCGCGCGCGTCCCGGAGGTCTGTTGGCGTTTCGCCCTGATCACTTCATCCATATCGGCATTTCCAGGCGCGCAGGCCGCGCACAATCAGGCGCGCATCTTCCGGCAATGGGCCGGGATCGGACGCCAATGAGTGAACTCGGAACATAGGAAGAACGGTGTTCGATTTCCAGTGCGCCGTTCAAGCCATCAACGGTTTGTTGGCGAAGCTGCGTTTTCGCGGCGGATGTCGTGGCGCGATGGCGGCAGCCGGCAGCAGCGCGGCCGGGAACCCAAACAAAAAGGCCGGCGCAAGGCCGGCCTTTTCAATCAGCGAAGCCTGCTGAGAGGAACTCAGTACTTGGCGATGACGGGGCCACCGAAGCGGTAGTTCACCCGGACCGTTCCCATGTCCACGCCCTGGCGGATATTGTCGCTGCGCGTGACGGCAATGGCCGTCGCCGGGAACGTCACACTGGGATTGCCCATGAACAGGTGGTCGTATTCGAGGCCAACCGACCAGTTCGGCGCAAAGCCGAATTCGATTCCCGTTCCGACCGCGCCACCCCAACGGGTGTCGCTCGCCTGATTGAACGCGACACCGGTCGCGGTGAAGAAGCTCGAGTAGCTGTTGCTGGCAACCGCGGCGCCGCCCTTCAGGTAGAGCAGAACGCTGCTCCAGGTGTAGCCGACCTGACCCGTGAAGAGGCCGATGCCATTGATCTTGGTCTGGTTGGTGTAGGGAACCACGGCCGTCAGGCTCGCATTGGATCCCTTCAGGTTGGCCCAGTCACCCTGGCCTTCGACGCCGAATACCCAATTGGAGGCCTGCCAGCGATAACCGATCTGGCCACCGGCCACGGCGCCGGTCGCGCTGTGACAACCCTCCGAGTTCGGGTTGACCGCGGCGCCCGCGACGCTGAAGATGGTATAGCACTCGCGGCTCGATGCGCCGCCGCCGTTGAGACCGATGTAGAAGCCGCTCCAGTCATAGACCGCCGCGATGATCGCAGGCGCCTTCGTATAGGTCCGCGCCGGAAGATCGGCCGCGACCGCAGGCGCTATCCCCACTGCCACCAGACCCATCGCCCCCAAAAATGCCTTGTTCACCGTCGTTCTCCCATCCCGGTTTTCACGTGTTCGCAGCAGCCGGTTTTCGACACCGGACCGCTCGAGAGTTCTGTTGAATACCTAGCCCAGCTGCTTTGAAAATACCGTCACCGCAAAACCACAGCCACAGCACAATTGCGCGCCGTGCAACCACGAAGTGTCGATCGAAGAAGCTCCGAGGCGCACAGCAAAAAGGCCGGCGCGGGGCCGGCCTTTTCAAAACAGAAATTCGACTACGGAGTCGTCGTTGACGCGAACTCAGTACTTCGCGATGACCGGGCCGCCCCAGCGGTAGTTCACGCGCACGGTGGCGAGATCGGCGTTCTGGCTGATGCTGTCGGTGCGGGTGGGAAGACCCGTGGCAATCGAGTTGAGGGTCACGGTGTTCTTGCCCAGGAACAAATGGTCGTACTCGACGGCGAGCGACCAGTTCGGCGCGAAACCGAATTCGAGGCCGGTTCCGACCGTGCCGCCCCAGCGGGTCTGGCTCGCCGCATCGAAGGCGATGCCGGTGGCGGTCGTGAGGCCATTGTAGCTGTTGTTGGCGACGGCGCCGCCGCCCTTGACGTACCAGAGCGCGTTGTTCCAGGCGTAGCCGACCTGGCCGGTGAACAGGCCGAACGCATTGGTCTTTGTCTGGTCGGTCACGCCGGCCTGGAACAGGCTGGCGTTGTTGCCCTTGAAGCTCGCCCAGTCGCCCTGGGCTTCCACGCCGAACACCCAGTTCGAGGCCTGCCAGCGATAGCCGACCTGACCGCCGGCCACGGCGCCGCTCGGGCTGTGGCAGCCTTCGGCCGCGTTCGGAATGGTTGCGACGCCGGCGAGGCTGGTGTTGGTCCAGCAGTCGCGGCTCGAACCGCCGCCGCCGTTGAGACCCACGTAGAAGCCGGTCCAGTCATAGATCGCCGCGATCATCGGCGCAGCCTTGGCGTAAGGGCGCGCGGCGAGGTCGGCGGCCGAAGCCGGTGCGATCGCGCCCAGCGCGATCAGAGCAACCGTGCCCAGCAAAAACTTCTTCATCGTATCTCTCCGGTTCTTCGTCGCTTCGTTTCAGACGGAAGCGTGTCGAAGCATTTCAAACTTCGCGCGACCGCCAGAGCGGTCCGAATGACACCGTGAATATACGCGCTTCGATCGCAAATGCCGTCTCCGAAATGCAACACTCTCCGACCAAGTGAAGCCCCTCGGATGTGAATGATTTGAAAGAATTTTCCGGAACCCAAAGAGGCTTCGAAGGAAGCTTCGAAGGGAACTTGCAGGGGCCAGCCCGAAGGCCCGCCTGGCGCCAGCGCGGGCGCCGGGCCGTCTTCGTGATGGCCGCGGATTTGTTGCGGAACAAAACTGGAACATGGGGAGCGGGAATGCTATATGTGGATAACCGGGGATCGTCCGGGGCGCGGGACCGGCGAGCGTATAGGGTCAGGCTTCAGGCGGTCCCAAGGAATACCAAGGGGATCCCAAGACGGTGCCGGCGGCCCGGGCGGAAAGCCTGGCCGGCCGGGCAGTCCAGTATTTTCGAGAGTGGAGAGCGGCGATGGCGGGAAGCGTGAACAAGGTGATTCTGGTCGGAAATCTCGGCAAGGATCCCGAGATCCGGCGGACACAGGATGGGCGGCCGATTGCCAATCTGAGCGTGGCGACGTCCGATACCTGGCGCGACAAGGCGACCGGCGAGCGCAAGGAAAAGACCGAGTGGCATCGGGTGGTGATCTTCTCCGAACCGCTCTGCAAGATCGTCGAGCAGTACCTGAAAAAGGGCGCCAAGGTTTACATCGAGGGCGCGCTGCAGACCCGCAAATGGACCGATCAGGCCGGCGTCGAGAAATACTCGACCGAAGTGGTGCTGCAGGGCTTCAACTCGGTGCTGACCATGCTTGACGGCCGCAGCGGCGGCGGTGGCGGCAGTTTCGGCTCCGACGAGCAGGGCGGCGGCGGCGACTTCGGTTCGAGCGGGCCGTCCGGTGCTGCGCCGCGCCGGGCGGTGGCCGCCGGCGCCCGCAACAGCGACATGGACGACGACATTCCGTTCTGAGGACAGCGCGCGACGGCGCCTGGCGGGAACTCCGACTCCGGCAGTGCAGACGCTAGCCCGGTTGCGGCGAAATATCGGGTTCCGGGGCGGCGTTCGTCGTCCCGGCCCAACCTGATGTAAACCGTCATAACTTTGCTTGAATGGGTTGATTGGTTTGTGACTCGGTGGCTCCGGCATGGAGCCCGTTTGGCTTCGGCTTCGACCTATGTTAATCCTATTAACATAGGAAGATGTCGCGCCCCAAATGACAGGCGCGGCTCCGAAAACGCCAACCGGGAACGCCCCATGAGCCTCGCGCCGCTACTGGATGCCGCTCCAGCGATCCCGTTGCATGCGTTCTCGGCGATGGCCGCCTTCGCGCTCGGCGTCGTCCAGTTTGCCGCGCCGAAGGGAACGCTGCCGCATCGCGCGCTCGGATGGATCTGGGTGCTGCTGATGGCGTCCGTGGCGCTCAGTTCGTTCTGGATCCACCAGATCCGGCTGCTCGGCCCCTGGAGCCCGATCCATCTGCTGTCGATCTTCACGCTCACGATGCTGCCGCTGGCGGTCTGGCGGGCGCACACCCACCGCGTCGCCGACCATCGCCGCATCATGATCCTGCTGTTCACGGGAGCCCTGGTGGTCGCCGGGCTGTTCACGCTGCTGCCGGGACGGATCATGCACGTGGTCGTATTCGGCGGTTAGCCGCATTGCCCGTTGCGGCTGTGCTCGAAGCGCCGTTTTCCGCGTCCTGGCAGCGCCGGTTCCGGAGCGTTTCCGAGGGCCGGAATCCGGACCGCCGCTGGCGCCGCAGCCCGGCCCGTAAGTCTCTGGAAAAACGAAGGGAAAATCCGCTTTCCCGGACCGTTTAATGGTGGTTTGGCGGCACCCGATACGCTATATGATTCGTAACACGAACTGACCGGATTCCCCCCTTTGTCTGAACCTGAAGATACGAAGCCCGGAGAGCCGCCGGCGCCCTCGGATATTCGTCCCGTATCCATCCTCGACGAGATGAAGCGCTCCTACCTCGATTACGCCATGAGCGTGATCGTGTCGCGGGCGTTGCCCGATGCGCGCGACGGCCTGAAGCCGGTGCATCGCCGAATTCTGTATTCGATGTACGAGCAGGGGCACACGCCCGACAAGAAGTACGTCAAGTCCGCGCGCGTCGTCGGTGACGTGATCGGTAAATATCATCCGCACGGCGACCAGTCGATCTACGACGCGATGGTGCGGATGGCGCAGGAATTCTCCATGCGCGTCCCGCTGATCGACGGGCAGGGCAATTTCGGCTCGGTCGATGGCGATCCGCCGGCGGCCTATCGATATACCGAAGCGCGCCTGGCCCGCTCCGCGATCGAGGTTCTCGGGGATATCGACAACGACACGGTCGATTTCCAGGCCAACTACGACAACTCCGAACGGGAGCCGTCGGTCCTGCCGGCCAAGTTCCCGAACCTGCTGGTCAACGGCGCCGGCGGCATCGCCGTCGGTATGGCGACCAACATCCCGCCGCACAATCTGGGCGAGGTGATCGATGCCTGCGTCGCGCTGATCGATAATCCCGCGCTCGGCATCGACGACCTCATCAACATCATTCCCGGTCCGGACTTTCCGACCGGCGGCATCATCATCGGCCGCCAGGGCATTCGCTCCGCCTATCATCTCGGCCGCGGCTCGATCGTGATGCGCGGCAAGGTGAGGATCGACGCCATCCGCAAGGACCGCGAAGCCATCATCATCACCGAAATTCCCTACCAGGTGAACAAGGCCACCATGGTGGCCCGGATCGGCGAACTGATCCGCGAGAAGCAGATCGAGGGTGCTTCCGACCTGCGCGACGAATCCGACCGCGACGGGCTTCGCGTCGTCGTCGAACTGAAGCGCGAGGCGATCGCGGATGTCGTGCTGAACCAGCTCTATCGGTTCACGCCGCTGCAGACGAATTTCGCCGCCAACATGCTGGCGCTGGACAACGGCCGGCCGCAGGTGATGTCCCTGAAGGACCTGCTGACGCTGTTCATCGCCTTCCGCGAGCAGGTGATCACGCGCCGCACCAAGTTCCTGCTCAACAAGGCCCGCGACCGCGCCCACATCCTGGTCGGTCTTGCCATCGCCGTCGCCAATATCGACGAGATCATCCGGGTGATCCGGACCTCGCCCGATCCCAACGCCGCGCGCGACACCCTGATGTCGCGCGACTGGCCGGCGCAGGACGTCGCCACGATGATCACGTTGATCGATGACCCCCGCCACCGGCTCGCGGAAGATGGCACCGCTCGGCTGTCGTTCGAGCAGGCGAAAGCCATTCTCGATCTGCGGTTGGCGCGCCTCACCGCGCTCGGCCGCGAGGAGATCGGCGAAGAACTCGACAAGCTGGCCGTGCAGATCGCCGACTACCTCGACATCCTGCGTTCCCGCGCCCGCGTCCAGGCGATCGTCAAGACCGAACTGGGCGAGGTGAAAGCGGCCTTCGCGACCCCGCGCAAGACCGTCATCGCCGAGCAGGAAAACGAGGTCGAGGACGAGGACCTGATCCAGCGCGAGGAGATGGTGGTCACGGTCTCGCATGCCGGCTACGTCAAGCGCGTGCCGCTGTCGACCTACCGCGCCCAGCGCCGCGGCGGCAAGGGCCGCGCCGGAATGCAGACCCGCGACGAGGATTTCGTCAGCCGGCT
>Ga0302320_10013679_pt1 | contig 16917 bp, 9 predicted proteins | sample Bog_T0_3_FD_202130 | JGI IMG/M metagenome (GOLD analysis project Ga0302320, IMG submission 202130) | Peat permafrost microbial communities from Stordalen Mire near Abisko, Sweden - Bog_T0_3 | ecosystem: Environmental > Terrestrial > Soil > Wetlands > Peat | place: Sweden: Abisko, Stordalen Mire... | reverse complement strand
GAGAACTGTAAGACGATGGATCTATCCCACCCTTGTTGCGATCAAGCTGCGCAAGGGGGGGGCACTCTCCTTGATTCGTGCTTATTTCTTTAGAGGCTTTCTTGCGAAGTAGTAGAGGGCGAAGGCGAGGGCGGCGAAGGCGAGGACGCTGACGTAGTTGTTATCCAGGAACGTGTGCGGGAAGTTGAGGATGTCGCCTTTGTCGTACCAACTCTCGTAGCCTTTGAGGGCTACGCCGCAGAGGCCGACGATGCCGCCGGCGGCGATCAATCCACTGGCGAAGAGAGAGCCTGGAGAGATTTCGCTTTCGGAGTCGACGGTATCGCCTCCCGCTTTTTTGACGGCTGCGTCGACGAACCAGCGGACCATGCCACCGACGAAAATTGCGAGCGTGGTGCCGATGGAGAGATAGGCGCCGACGGCGAAGGACAACGAACGAACGCCGAGCAATTCGACGGCAATGACGAGGAAGACGCCGAGCAGGACCAGTCCCCACGCAAGTTTGCGACTGAGGATGCCGTTGATGACGGTGGCCATGAGGCGGGCTTGGGGCGCGGCGGCTTTCTCGCTGCCGATGCCCTGAATCCACTGGACTTCGATTTTGTGGGTGGAGGGGGAATAGAGATATTTGCCGTCGGCTAGCTCTGCGGAGCCGAGCGCGTTGAGGACGACGTACTCCGATTTGTTATGGGTGGTGGAGGTCTTGTTGGGGCCAAGGACGCGGATCTGATCGGGAAGATGCTTGACGTCGTTCTGGACGGCGACGCCGGGATGGGAGGCGTTGATGTCCCAGGTCTGCGAGGCTTCGCGGAATTCCTGGAGGCCGGTGTTCATGAGGTTGAGCGTGAACCCGATGGCGATGGTGGACACGACTACACCGATCATGAGGGCGAGCTGCTGGAGGCGCGGAGTGGAGCCGACGAGGTAGCCGGTTTTAAGGTCCTGCGAGGTGTCTCCCGCGTTAGCTGCGGCGATGGCGACGATGCCTCCGATGGTGATGGCGAGAGCGCCATAGGCGGGGGCAGTCCAACCGCGGACGAGGAAGACGGCGCAGGTGGCCATGAGGGTGGCGATGGCCATGCCGGACATTGGATTGGCGGAGCTTCCGATTAAACCGACAATGCGCGAAGAGACTGTTACGAAGAGAAATCCGAAGACAACGATGAGGAGGGCCGCGGCGATGTTGGGGAGGACGCCGACGTATGCGCCAGGGACGGGCTTGAACTGAAGAAAGAAAAACGTGAAGAGGATGATGACGAAAGATCCGAGAACGACGGTGCGCATGGAGAGGTCGTCTTCAGTGCGGATTGGCTTGGCGCTGCCGCCTGCGCCGGGGCGGAGATTCTTGAAGCCGGCAGTGAGTGCGCTGACGATGGTGGGAAGGGTGCGAAGCAGAGTGATGAGTCCGGAGGCGGCTACGGCGCCGGCGCCCATGGGACGAATGTAGGTGGACCAAAGTTGGCTGGGTCCCATTAGCGCGATGGGGATGGTGCCGGGGTAGAGCGGATGATCAAGCTGCTTGCCGAAGAAGTAGATGAGCGGCATCAACACGAGCCAGGAGAAGACGCCGCCGGCGAAGATAACTCCGGCGACGCGGGGACCGATGATGTAGCCGACTCCTAGATATTCTGGCGTGGCGTCGGCCTTGATGGACGAGCCTTTGAGGACGTGGTCGGGACCGAAGTCTGGCTGGAACTCAGGCGTGCCGGGCCAGGCTTTGAAGAGGTTCTCATTTTGGAAGAAGGTGTAGACGCCGCCTATGCCGAGGCCGAGGAAGACGCGGCTGGCGAAGGAGCCACCGCGTTCGCCGGCGATGAGTACTTCCGCACAGGCTGTGCCTTCAGGGTACTTGAGATTTTCATGTTCCTGCACGATGAGCTGGCGCCGCAGAGGAATCATGAAGAGAACGCCGAGCCACCCACCGATGAGGGCGAGAAAGAAGATGCGCGAGTATTCGAGATCGAAACCGAGGAAGACAAGTGCGGGAAGAGTGAAGATGACGCCTGAAGCGATGGACTGGCCGGCGTTGCCGGTGGTTTGGACGATGTTGTTTTCAAGGATGGAAGCGCGGCCGAGAACGCGGAGAATGCTGATGGAGAGAACGGCGATGGGAATAGAGGCGGCGACGGTGAGCCCGGCGCGCAGGCCTACGTAGACTGTGACCGCGCCGAAGATGACGCCGAAGATGGAGCCGAGCAAGATAGCGCGAAAGGTGAACTCGGGACGCTTCTCGCTTGCCGGAACGAAGGGTTGAAAGGCGGGCGGCTTTGATTCGGACAAGGAGAGCCTCCAAGGAGCGCAAGTTGGGTTGATGGAATTTCCCTGAAGGGGGAGTGTACGGCATTTGCGCGCGTGTTGGGTAGTTTGGGTGCAGTGAGAGGCGAAGTTGGCGAAGGTGGGGCGGAGCGCGTAGGGTAGGGCGAGGTAGTAATTGGAGCTTAGGGAGAGTTGAACAGGATGATGAACCCGGCAATGAATCCGACACCAGTTGAGCGATTTCTTTCAATCGACGTGCTGCGCGGAATCACGATCGCCTTCATGATCATGGTGAACGATAATGGCGGGCCGGGGTCGTGGGGGTTCATGAACCACGCGGCGTGGAATGGATTGACGCCGACAGACCTGGTGTTTCCGACATTTGTCTTTGTGGTAGGGGCGTCTGTTGTGTTCGCTACCGAGGCGCGCCTGAGGAAAGGAGCGACGCGCGCGAATCTAGCCTGGCATACGCTGCGAAGGGCGGCGATACTTTTCCTGCTGGGTGTGGTGGTGAATGGATTTCCGCGCTTTGAAATGGAGCACTACAGATTTTATGGCGTGCTGCAGAGGATAGCGATTTGCTACCTGGTAGTGGGCCTGTTCTACCTGTGGGATCAACGCGTGTGGACGAAAGTTGCTGCGCTGGTGGCGGTCCTGCTGGGGTACTGGGTGCTGGTGCGTTGGGTTGCGGTGCCGGGCGCGGGCATGCCGGGGCGCGATATTCCGCTTCTCGATCCGGATATGAACATTGTGGCGTGGGTAGATCGGCACTTGATGCCGGGACATCTTTACGAGGACTGGATGACGCATAACCTGCGGGATCCGGAAGGATTGTTGAGTGATATTCCGGCGTTGGGAACGGCGCTGCTAGGGTTGCTAGCGGGGCTTTGGCTGCGTACGAAGCGTACTGCGGCCATGAAGGCGCTGGGCTTGGCTTTGGCGACATTGGCATGCCTGGCGCTGGGATATTTCTGGTCGATGTGGCTCCCGCTGAACAAGAAGATGTGGACGAGCTCGTATGTGTTGGTGGCGGCGGGGTACTCATTGGCGGTGTTGACGGCGGCGTTCTGGGCCGTGGAGATGAACGGGTGGGGCAAGGGAAGAAGCAAGGGGTGGGCGTGGCCCTGGCTGGTGTTTGGATCGAATGCGATTGTGGCTTACATGGTGAGTGAATTGCTGGCGAGCGGGTTGGAATCGATCAGGATTGGCGCGGCAGCTACGCATCAGAATCTGAATTCCTTTATTTTCAGAAATTCCTTTGCGTATATACCGAATCCGCATTGGGCGGCGTTTGCTTATTCCGTTTCGTTTACGGCGGTTTGTTTTATTCCGGTTTGGATTCTTTACAGGAAGCGGATTTTTATCAAGGTGTGAGCCTGGGTTGCGGTGAATGCCCTTATATGAAATGCGTCGGGCGTATCATGGTGGTGGATTCCCGAAAAAAGGAATAGCTGCCGTGAGCTGGAAAACATTGATCCTGGTTGCGGGCGGTATGTGTGCGCTGCCCCTTGTTGCCCAAGTCAAGCCATCTGCGTTGATAACGCAGAAGATAGATGAATCGAAACTGGTGACGCTCCATGGAAGCGTTCATCCGCTGGCGCAGGCGCGGGACGACCGCGGTGCTGTGCCTGATTCCTTTGCTGCGGAGCGGCTGATCCTGATGCTGAATCGGCCTCCGGAACGCGAGGCTGCGCTCGCGCAATTTCTGAAGGATGTGAATGCGCGCGGGTCGGCGAGTTTCCACCAATGGCTGACACCGGAACAATTCGGCCAGAGGTTTGGCGTTGCGGATGCTGACCTTGCGACGGCGAGCGCGTGGTTGAGCTCGCATGGGTTCCGTGTTGCCAGAGTGACGAAAAGCAAGGCATTGATCGAGTTCAGCGGGAATGCCGGACAGGTGCGAGGCGCGTTCCACACGGAGATTCATCAGTACGCGGTGGCGGGCGCAAGCCATTACGCGAACGCCAGCGAGATCAAGATTCCAGCGGCACTGGCGGGCCTGGTGCGCGGCTTGGCGCCGATGAATAATTTTCGTGCGACGCCGGATGTGAAGGTGCAAGGGGCTGCACATTATGCGCGACGTACCGGAAGAACGACGACCGAGTGGACAGCGCCAAATCAATATGGAACAGCGAACCCATATGAATTCACGGTAACGCCGGAGGACTTTGCGACGCAGTACGATCTTGCGCCGTTGTATCAAGCTGGCGTGAAGGGCGCGGGACAGACGATTGGGATCATCAACGAATCGAACATCGATCTGGGTTTGGTGCAGGGATATCAGAGCTTGTTTGGGGTCGCGGGGAATACGCCGGAGGTAGTGATTGACGGGGACGATCCGGGGGATGTGCCGGACGTGGACGTGGAAGCCTATCTTGACGTGGAATTGAGCGGAGCGGTGGCACCGCAGGCCGCCGTGAATCTTTATATTTCGAATGGAAGCGAGCTGGAAGATCCGTTGGCACTGGCGGCGATCCGCGCGATTGAAGACAACCAGGCATCGGTGCTGAGCGTGAGTTTTGGGCAGTGCGAATACTATCTGGGCAACGCCGGAAACCAACTGTGGGCGGGACTTTGGGAGCAGGCGGCGGCGCAGGGGCAGACGGTAGTTGTATCGGCGGGGGATAGCGGGTCGCAGTGCAATTTTCAAACTGGCTGGGTGAGCGGACTTGCTTCGACACCGTGGAATGTGGCGGTGGGCGGCACGGATTTTTACTACTCCGATTATGCGAGCGGGGGCTCTAGCGCGACATCGTTTTGGAACCTGACGAATGATGCAAATCTGGGATCGTTGAAGGCGCCACTTACGGAGCAGCCGTGGAACGACCCTCTTGGATTGGACGTGATCGGGAACGGAATTGAACGCAACGAATTTGGGGCGGGCGGTGGAGGGGCGAGCGACTGCATTACAGTGTCGGCTACGACGGGCGCGTGCTTGAGCGGTTATGCAAAGCCGAGTTGGCAGAGCGGACCGGGGGTGCCGCCGGACAAGGTGCGGGATCTGCCTGATGTTTCGTTGTTTGCCTCGAACGGCGCGAACTTGAGCGCGTATGGCATCTGCGCATATGCCGGAGAGTGCGCGACGGGATCGGGCGATGATGCGGCGGTGTTGCTGGTGGGAGGGACGTCTGCATCAGCGCCGGCGATGGCGGGAATCATGGCGCTGGTAGACCAGAAATATGGACGGCAGGGCCAGGCGAACTACACGCTGTACGCGCTCGCGCAGCAGAGCCCTGCGGTTTTCCACGATATTATTTTGGGCAGCAACAGCGAGGTATGTGGAAGCGCAGCAAGCGCAGAGTGCGTGCTGCAAGCAAACGGATTCAATGGGACGCCGGAATTCCCAGCGGGTCCTAACTACGACATGGCAACGGGCCTCGGATCAGTGGATGCGAACGCCCTGGTGACTCATTGGAATTCGATCACGTTTCAGGCAACTGCCACGTTGATGAAATTATCAAGTGATAGCGTGACGCATGGGACGCCGATTACGTTGACGGCGCAGGTGACACCGGTTTCTGGATCGGGAACGCCGAGCGGAGATGTCGCGATATTGACTAACTCGCCGCTGCCTGCCAGCCAGGGAGAATTGTTTATCCCGCTTAGCAACGGTGCGGGAAGCGGGAGCGTGAATTATCTGCCGGGCGGGAGTTATCAAGTTATAGGGCGCTACGGTGGGGACGGCATATTTGCGAGCAGCACTTCGACGCCGGTGGCACTTACAGTAAAACCGGAAAACTCTGCTGTTCATCTTCTGATTAACAGTGGGCAGGCGGTGTTGAGTAGTGGTGCGAACGTGCCATATAACGCGCCGTTGACCTTGAATATTCAGCCGACTGGAGTGAGCGCCGGCACTAACAATACAGATGGAAATGCAACGGGCAGCGGGACGTTCAAAGTGGACTCAATAACTGCCACAGAAGCGTTGAACGGAGTGGGGGTGGCCAGCTGGACCACTCCTGCGCTGGCGGTGGGGAGCCACACGGCGAGCGCGAGTTACTCGGGAGATTCGAGCTTCAACGCGTCCACGTCTAGCCCATTCACATTCACAGTGACGAAGGGGCTGCCGTCACTGAACATGAACATTATTGACGCGCCATCGACGATTGCTCCGGTGTTCAATGTCAGCCCCGGAGGGAGTCTCACGCTGGCTGTGCAGGTGGGTCCACAGAATGGCGTTCCTAACTCGAACGAAGCTGTTGTTCCGGGGACGGCAGCGCCGACGGGAACGGTGACAGTGTGCCTCGGGCCATCCATAGAATTCGATTCGGTGTGCCTGACCCCGAATTACTCGCAAACGGCAACGCTTGCGTCTCCAAGCGGAATTTACGGCCAGTATTCTTCGGCGATTGTGACATTCGCGAACCTAGCCGCAGGCTATTATGTTCCGACTTTCGAGTACAACGGAGATGCGAATTGGCAGGCGCGCGGGTTGATGTACCTGACGACCATCGATGTGGCGGCGATTGCGCCTCTGACGGCTTCAACGACGACATTGACGATTTCGCCAAACAGCATTTCAGGGACGCAGGCTGCGCAAATGACTACGACGGTTGCGGGGGCGGGTAGTTCTGGTATCGCGCCGACGGGGATCGTCTACTACTACAACAACGGGAATTTTTTGACTTATGACTTTCTGACAGCGGCGAGCAGCGGAGCAACAAGCTCAATCTCGTTCGATGTAACTTCGGCATGGTTCTGGAATAGCGGATCGAACCAAGTTACGGCAATTTATCTTGGAGACAATAACTATCTTCCGTCGACCAGCAGCGTGGCGAATATTACGGCTAACCAGACAGCAATTGGGGACTTTACAATCGCCGCACAAGCGCCGGAGATCTCGGTGACCGGTGGGGCGTCGGGGTCGGTGGGGCTCAACCTGGCTTCTACGAGCACGCAAGGCGTGGCTGTTACTCTGACATGCGCGCCGTCATCAAGCCAGATTACGTGCAGTGTTAGTCCTGCGACGCAAACTGTGAATGGACAGGCGACGGCGATGCTGACGATCCAGGCGACGGCGCAGACAGGGACAACTGCGGCGCGGAAAATGCCGGGAAAGCTTGGCTGGCCGGCGGGGGCAGGGATGCTGTGCGCGGGAGTGTTTTTGATAGGCGGACGAGACCAGCGCAAGATATGGCGGAAGTTACTATTCTGCTTATGTCTGGTGGCGGTAACTTTCACCACTGGTTGCGGCGTTTGGGGGAGTTTTCCATCCCAGTCTCACGCAGTGACTTATAGCGTGGTGGTCACGGGTACTGGTAACGGCATTACACACAATGCGAAGGTTACCGTGGTTGTTCCTTAGTGGGGCGGAAGAGCCACAGAAGCAGCAGGCAGAACAGTACAGCGCCGAGCGAGAACTTGAGCCAGATGGGGGCTTTGGATGGGGAGAAGAAACCCTCAAGGCATCCGGCGATGACAAGGAGCGGGATCACTCCGGAGACGAGGCGAGACGCGTCAACGCCGCCGCGTGCGATGGAATCCTTCCAGCGGAGAGCGCCGGGGAACAGCATGGCGTGGCCGAGTCGCAGACCTGCGGCGCCGGAGATGATGATGGAGGGAAGTTCGAGCGAACCGTGGGCGGCGACGAAGCTCCATAAGAGGATCGACATGCCGTACTGATGGCAGGCAGTGCCGATGACTCCGAGGAGCAGCCCATTGAATGCCATGAAATAGAACGAACCGATTCCGAAGAGGATTCCGGTACCAAATGCGCCGAAGCAGACGGAGAGATTGTTGGTCATGATGTGGCTTGTTTCCATGGGAGCTACGTTGACAATGGACTCAGTCCACATCTGGTGACGCTCCATGGTGGCGATCATGGCGGGGCCGACGAAATGGCGCATGAACTCAGGGCGTGCGGTGGTGAGCACGGAGCCGAGAAGGGCGCCGGCAAGAGATATGAGAAGCGAAGTTGCGACGTAACCGATGTGCTTTTGGAAGATAGCCGGATATTGATCGCGCAGGAAGAGGAATAGGGTGCGGAGATTGGTCTTGCGTCCGGAGTAGATGATATGGTGAGCGCGAGCCAAGAGCTGATTTACATGCGTGGCGTAGGTGCGAGCCGTTGAGTCCTGTCGGAGCACGGACAGGTCGGCCGCAACCTGGCGATAGAGCAGCGCCATCTCCTGCAATTCACTGCGGGAGAGCTGGCCGAGACCGCTGGCATCGGATTGCGCGAGCAGGGAAGACAGCCGGTCCCAGTGAGGCCGCCGCTTTCGAATCCACTGGTTTGAGAGGATTTGCGCCATGGAGCTGAGTACTGACCAGCTTAGCATCGAAACGCCGGAGCTGGTGTCAATCGAGATGCCCCTGGCGGGGATCGGGAGCCGCTTTATTGCGCTGCTGATTGATTACCTGATCTGGGGTGCGGGGCTGCTGGTCTTGATCGTGGTGGCGCTGTTTATTTTGCCGGGGATCCATGCGTTCTCGAAGATTTCAGCGCAATGGGCGGTTGCGATTGTGATCTTCCTGGTTTTCCTGGTGAACTGGGGCTATTTCACACTCTTTGAAGCATTCTGGAATGGGCGGACGCCGGGAAAGCGGGTTGCCAAGATACGGGTGATTCAGAAGTCGGGACGGGCGATTGGGTTGTTTGAATCGATGGCGCGGAATTTTGTGCGCTACGTGGACCAAATTCCATTCTTCTATGCCGTGGGTGTGATCACGATGTTTGTGACGCGGCAGCACCAGCGGCTGGGCGATCTGGCGGCAGGCACGCTGGTGGTTAGAGACCGGGAGCCGGAGGCGCCGCTGTGGGCTGATTCAAGTTCGCGCACATTTACTGCGCAGTTGTTCACGCAGAACGCATCGATTCCGGAACCGCACACGGCGCTGACGCTGCCGGCTACGGGAATTGCCAAGCTTACGGGCGCCGATTTGGAAGTGCTGGAAGGATTTTTTTCGCGACGGCTGGACATGAGCATGGCGGTGCGGCAGGCGTTGGCCGATCGGATAGCGGCGGCGATCCAAGCGAAGTCGGGGTTGGAGACCCCGTTGGGGGCGAGCACGGAGACGTTTTTGGAAGCGACGGCGCGGCAGTTACGGGATCTGGCGAGCATGCAATAGAGAAATTATTTCAATAGGGATAATAGAGAATTCTTAGACGATTCTGCATTCGATCGAGTTGCACGAAATTGAGACGAAGTGTGAACTGGTTGGTTTTTCTTTGCTGGAAACGCAGTTTTGCGGAGAATTGATCGGCGTGAGGGCCGCAGAGCCTCGAAATAGGTCGTCTATATAAGCCTTTATGTATGAAGAACTTTTGACAGCTGCGGGCGGGCGGCACGTACGGCTCGCACCAAAGTATTTAATATCGGCCAAAGTTTGCCTTGACAACCACTGATAGAGGGCATTAAATGTCTCCCGGCTTAGTGACACAGTTTCCAGGGTCATTCAACTTAAACGTTTGAGTTGAGGGATTCCAAAAAATGGATAAGGGCCAAATCCTTCTTCCATCCCATGGAGAAACCGGGCCGTTTCGCGTGTCTGGGCAGGCTGGAATACAGGGCTTGGCGGGCGAAGCAAGGGACAGGTTCAGTCGGGATTCTGAGGAGCATTCCGACGGAAACGAACGAACAAGGAACCCCGCATTCCGGCAAGAAAGCCGGCGATCAGTCTCGAGGAAAGAGTCGAGAAAGGATCGAAAAGACGGGTCGAGTGGATTGAGGGATTGCTTAGTAAATGGATTTTCTTATTGACAATACACAATCCGCGCGCATTCAATGGCTCGGTCGCAATTTCCGACTATCAGGTAAATCGGTGTATTTGGACGAATCGGTCCAGATCGCCTGCAACCTACGCGGCTCGCCAGGTTGAGGGCAGGCTCCGCGGAGGTTTGGAGTTGTACGGATTCCTATCGGATGAACGGAAAAGCGATTGAAGTGAAAAAACAGAAGCAGCAACAATTTGAAAAGGAAGGTCACATGAGACAAGCGAGATACAGGTTTTTCCTGTTGCCGTTGCTCTTTGTGTTGGCATGCGCAGGAGCATTTGCACAGGCGAACTCAGAGGTAACTGGCATCGTTACAGACCAGACAGGAGCGGTTGTAGCGGGAGCGAATATTGTTCTAACCGATCCAGCTACAAACGAATCGCACACCACTGCCAGCGGCTCAACCGGTTTGTATGACATAGCCGGCCTGAACCCAGGCAACTACAACATGAAGATCACGGCGAAGGGCTTTGAGTCCTACGCACAGAACGGCATCGTGGTCAACGTGTCGGCAACAAGCCGCGCGGACATCAAGCTCACGGTCGGCGCAGAAACCCAGACAGTAACGGTTGAAGCAGACGCGTTGGCGGTGCAAGCCGACTCGAACGTGGTCAGCACGCTGATCAGCTCAGAGCAGATCAGTGAAATCGCGACCGAGAATCGCAACTTTGCGGCACTGGCTGCATTGGGACTGGGCGTAAGCTCAGCGCTACCTGACAGCAACACACCAACCTCAGTGGCGGCAAACTTTACCATTAGCGTGAACGGACTTCGTCAGAGCCACAACATCTGGCTGATTGACGGTGGCGAAGCTGATGACCGCGGCGGCGCGGGCGGCATGGACATTATGCCTTCTCAGGATGCGATCGCCGAGTTCACGATGATGACCTCGAACTATCCTCCGGACTACGGTATCTCCTCTGGCGCGACGATGAGCCTTTCGCTTAAGAGCGGCAGCCAGAAGTACCACGGGGAAGCGTACGAGTTCAACCGCAATACCGATTACGACGCCAACAACTTCTTCAACAAGTACAACGGAGCGACGGGCAAGCGGCAGGTGTTGGATTACAACATTTACGGCTTCAATACCGGCGGTCCTCTGTACATTCCGAAGGTCTACAACAAGACAAAGCAGAAGACGTTTTACTTCTGGAATGAAGAATGGCGCAAGATCAACCAGGGCAACACACCGAATACGGTGGGCACGCTCGCGACGTCGGATGTTCCGTCCCTTGGAACAGATCTCACATACTCCTCACCATTGTTCGCGAAGTCGAGCACTGTGAATGGGAAGACGCAGAATCCCGGCATCGTTGTGCCTCTCTCGGGCGCAGCGGCAACAGCGGCGGGCGTTCAGAATGTGTACTTCGAGCCTTGCTTGGCTTCGACTTACGCGACGACGGCGCAGCAGGATGCTTGCCAGGCGAACATTCTGGAGCAGTATTCGCTAGTGCCAGGGCAGCCTTTCCCGAACAGCACAATTCCACATGCATTATTCGACCCGAATGCGGTTTTGTATCTCAATTCCGGCATTCTTCCGAAACCGAACACAAACAATGGCAACGCGGTTTCTGAAGCGCAAACGCCGATCACAGTACGTGACGACGTTGTTCGCGTCGACCACAAAATCACCGACAAGTGGCAGTTGATGGGCCACTACATGCATGACTCAGTGACGCAGGCGTATGGCGGTCCGGAACTGGGCTGGGACTGGTATAGCTACAACACCGTGACCAGCACGCTTTCAAACCCTTCAAACAGCGCGGCACTCAAGTTGAGCGGCACGATTTCGCCGAACCTGCTTGTTGAGTCCAGCATCAACTATGACGGCAACATCATCAACATCACGAACAGCGCGAACGGCAACACGCCGTCCGGCTGGAGCGTGAATCCGTTCTTCGATGTGACCAAGATCATCGAGGGCAAATTCGTCGGCCAAAAGGCATTTCCGAGCATGAACGGGTTCGGCAATCCTTACGGCACAGCGGAGCAGATGGGCAACGCGCCCTGGCACAATGCGGCCGAAGATTACGAGCCCAAGGTTGATTTGTCCTATACACAGGGCAAGCACGCCATGAAGTTCGGCTTCAGCTATAACCGGTATACCAAGAACCAGCAGGTTAATGGCGATACGCAGGGTCAATTCGGTTGGGGCGGCAGGTCTGACGGCCAATTCACTGGCAACGTGGCCTATTGCAACGGCACGACAGTAGCGGACAAGGCAGCTACATCCTGCGTTCAGGGTGATGGCTTGATGGATATGCTGCTGGGCATGGCGTCGAGCTACGATCAGACGGCGGCTGCACCAATCAACCACTATGTAAACCAGACTCCTTCAGCTTATGCGATGGACAACTGGCACGTAACCCCGCGGTTGACCTTGCAACTGGGCATCCGCTACGACGCGCTGCCGCATGCCTGGGAGCGTAACAACTATGTCTCGAACTTCGCGCCCAACACATTCCTAAGCAGCGCAACGCCGAATTGGAAGTCTGATGGCTCGATGGACCCGACAGGACCTGGCTTCGAGACGTTCACAATCGCCGGTAACACGGGCCCTTACTACGTGAACGGAATGCAACTCGCCGGCAAGGGTGGTTTCCCGCGCGGGCTTGTGACGAACGACTACAAGACCTATCAACCTCGAGTTGGCTTCTCAGAAGACATCTTCGGAAACGGCAAAACCGTTCTCCGCGGGGGCTTCGGAACCTTCTTCGAGCGCATTCAGGGCAACGACATCTACAACGCTGCGACAAACACGCCGTATGCGAGCGATCCTAGCGCGTCGTTTGTGAACATGACGAACCCACACCAGAGCACGCAGACCGGGCTGTTGGCGTCCTCGCCGTTCTTCGCAAGCGGTTTGACGAGCCTGGCTCTCCACTATCCGGCTCCCGCCGTGGCGCAATATAGCCTTGGCGTACAGCACGAACTCTCACCGTCAGTCATCTGGGTTATCCAATATGTTGGCAACCTGGCGTGGCACCAGAACGATCAAACGCACCTCGACAACTTCCCGTTGAATACACCGCTGTCGGTTCGCGCCGTAGGCGGCAACGTTCCAACAACGGGCTATGTAGATAACGGTGTGACGGTGATCTTGCCGCCAGCCGGTCAGGGTAATGTGGCCGCCAACTCCAACTCGTTCCGTCAGTATGCTGGATACAGCGGAATCACGCAGCAGGAAATGACCACCAATGGAACCTATAACGGCTTCCAGACGGGCGTACGTGCCCAGAACCGGTGGGGTCTAAGCGGCGAACTCGATTACACGTGGTCACACGAAATCGATATCCAGACTTATGACAACAACTGCTGCCTCAGCAACCCGTGGTACACGAAGTACGACAAGGGCTCGGGCTTCCTTGATCGCCGGAATATGCTTGTAGCGAACTACATCTACAAGCTGCCATTCCTGAACAAGGGTGCGAGCCTGCTTCATACCATTGCCGGTGGATGGGAAATCGCCGGAACGTTTGTTGATGAGTCGGGCGTGCCGACAGCCTCGCAGTATGGTGGCGCGGACACGATCGGTTTAGGTGGCGGCTACTCCAACCGCATGAGCGCCAGTGGCAAGATGAGCTATACGAAGAAGGTGGGCGAATGGTTCGATACGTCGAAACTGTTTGCACCAACAGCGGCATGGCTTGGCGGTCAGAACCAAGGTTTCGGTAGCTCGGGCAAGGACGCGGTTGTTGGTCCGGGACGCGTAAACTTCACAACTTCGCTGTACAAGTCGTTTGCGATGACTGAGCGGGCGCACTTCGAACTCCGGTTCGAGTCGTTTAACACCTTCAACCACACGCAGTTCAACAACATCGATGTGAAGAACACTGACGGAACGTACGGCCAGGTTACAAACACCTGGGATCCCCGTTCAATGGAACTGGGTGGAAAGTTCGTGTTCTAAACCAAACGTAAGCTCAACCGGGGCGCGTCAGGTAATTCCTGCCGCGCCCTTTCTTTTTTAGAGCAGTTTCCGAATACACTTTGACATTTCGAAGGCATAGAAGGTGGCTTTAACTTCCCCCCCCGCGATGCGACGGGGACCTGTCGCTGGGGACCCCGGGAAGCAAAGCGCGAATTGAGTGAGTGCTTCCGGTCTACACCAATTCCGACAATGCCATGGCAACATTTTCGCGCTTTCGCCATGGGACGGCCTGAGAAGCTCTTCTAAAATATGAGCAGAGGACCCAAGTGAAACGGTTTGCGATCGAGGTGGTGGTTCTTTTGCTAGCGGTGACAGCGAACGGGCTGAGTCAAACAGCGAAGGCCACCGACTTCGAGCGGCAAAAGGCACTTACCCTCGAACAGCAAGGCAAGAACGCGGAAGCCGAAGAGGCATGGCGCGCCTTTCTAAAGCTTCATCCATCAACCCCGGAACCATACGCACATATTGGGCTCCTAGAGGCCAGGCAAGAACACTACAAAGAAGCTTTGCCTTTTTATCGCAAGGCGCTGGCGATGAACCCGGCGGTTCCCGGACTGCGATTGAACCTGGGATTGGCTTTATTCAAGGAAGGCGATCTACAAGGAGCCATTCGGGAATTTAGCGTGCTGCTGAAGAGCGCGCCGACGTCGTCCGCCCAAGCGCAGCGACTGACGATTCTGATTGGAATGGCGCATTACGGGTTGGCACAGTACACAGAGGCGATACCGTTTCTGAAAGAAGCGGCCGCTCGCGATGCGCAGAATTTGCCGCTGCGGCTAGCATTGGCGCACAGTTGCCTGTGGACGAAGCAAAACCAATGCGTGATGGATGTCTATCGCGAGATATTGGCCCTGAATTCAGAATCCGCTGAAGCGGATATGCTGGCGGGAGAAGCGCTGGACGAGATGAAAGACAATGAGGGGTCGACGAAAATGTTTCGCGCCGCAGTGAAAGCGAATCCCAAAGAACCTAATGTGCACTTCGGTCTAGGTTACTTACTTTGGACCCAGAAGCTGTATGAAGAAGCTGCGCGCGAATTTCATGCAGAGCTAGCGAACGATCCGAATCACATTCAGGCGATGCTCTATCTTGCCGATGCGGAGATGCAGATGAACCAGATGGAGGATTCGGGACCGCTCTTGGAGCGTGTGGTCAAGACAGATCCCGCGCTTGGACTGGCGCACCTGGACCTTGGCATCCTGTATGGCGATCATGGTCGCAATGAGGAAGCGCTGAAGGAACTGACGATTGCCGAGAAGCTCATGCCCAACGAAGTGAACGTGCATTGGCGCCTGGGACGACTTTATCGCGCGCTGGGGAAGCAGAACGAGGCAAAGGCCGAGTTCGATAGGGCGAGCACACTCAACAGGGTAGCCGACGAAGATCTCTACAAGAAGATTGCCAATGGGCATGCACGGCCTGCGCCTCCGCAAGAGACTGGTGTACCCACTCCCGACAAGTAAGGTGCCTGGGATTTTCCGGGTTCAGCTAATGGCAGGCGGCTGCGATTGTGGTTTCGACTTGGCGAGCAGTTCAGCCAGCATCTTTTCCGGACAGATATGACGAGCTTCATATGTCTCGAGCTCAAGGTCCGTCTCCACCGAAGAAACGACGGTCATGAAGCAATCGAGACAACGAGTGTTGTAACTGCCGTTTTCGTTTTGTGTGCGGTGGTACACGTTGAACCTCGAGAGTGCGCGAGATGCAACGATGTTAGGCGTAGCATATTGAACGTGACGTGACCCATATCACCTGGCGATGTGACATGCGGCTAAGTAAGGATTGCATTGCGAGGCTCGGGATTGTTCATCTAGCGAAATGGGTTAAAGGTTATTTTGCTGATTGGGATTGCGGCGCAGCTGCCAGCACGGGTCTTGGCCGGCGCGGGGAAAAAGTGAGACGGAGCAAGACACGTCCGAGGAGCCGAGGTAGTCGTACTCGATTTTGTTGCCCTTGAGGGGAACGTTGAGAAAGCGATTCACCGTGACTTTGGAAGTGGGCGAACCGCGCAATTTGAAGATGGCCCAGTCACCCAGGTAGGCCACGATGAATGCGACTACCAGCGCTACGACTCCGCGCAAAATCCAGCGGCCTAAATGTTTCATTCGAGCTCAGCCTTTCGTGGCATTGGAGATTCGTTGTTGCATTGGAGCGTCTGGCTTGAGGGCAATGCCTGTGAGCTGACGGCTACGGGCATGTGAGAGATAGAGCGCCACTTGTGCGGCGGCCTTTGGATAGCTTAAGCCCTGCGCGCGAATATTGGAGATGCAGTTGCGCTCCGCATCGGTTCGGCCTGGACGTGGTTGCCAGGTAATATAGACGCCGAGCGAATCAGGAGAACTGAGGCCGGGACGTTCGCCGATGAGGACGATGGATAGGTCGGCACCAAACGCGAAACCGATTTCATCGCCAATGGCTACGCGAGCCTGCTCGACGATGGAGATGGGGGCGAGGTGTTGGGATTGCAGGAGGGGTAGAAACTCTGTGAGAAGAGGAATCGCATGACGCTCGACGGCGAGGGCGGAAAGGCCGTCGGCGAGGATGATGGCGAGGTCGGATGAGCTGGAGATTGGGGAGCCAGCGAGCAGGTTGCGGCTTGGCCCGTCGAGAATGCGGCCGAGATCGGGACGTTGCAGGTAGGTTGCGCGATCGATTGCGGCTGAATGGAGGTGAAGAATATTCGTGTGCGGGTGAGCCGAGGTTTTGATTAGCTCCGCGAGCTCAGCGGAAAGTGAATTGACTTGGAGGCGGGCATGCACCGCGTCCCGCGCCTGTGCATGGGCAAGCTGAAATGCGAGCACGTCGCTGGTCTGCTGGCTCACTCCAGTGCGGCCTAGCGCGACGCGGGCGGGCGTCAGTTCGCGGAGGCGGACGCGCAATGAGGGTACAGGGCGTGATTTCGAATTTGCGATTTCGCTCATGTGAGTATCAACCTCTCAGGATGCTGAGCTTCAAGAGCGAGGCGGCTGAAGGCTTCGCCGGCCAGCCATGTCTCGAATTCGGGAGCGGGGCGCAT
>Ga0302320_10013676_pt1 | contig 16918 bp, 12 predicted proteins | sample Bog_T0_3_FD_202130 | JGI IMG/M metagenome (GOLD analysis project Ga0302320, IMG submission 202130) | Peat permafrost microbial communities from Stordalen Mire near Abisko, Sweden - Bog_T0_3 | ecosystem: Environmental > Terrestrial > Soil > Wetlands > Peat | place: Sweden: Abisko, Stordalen Mire... | reverse complement strand
CGGCTGACGAAGCGGCCAAAAGCTTCGGTCGCGAGGCGCCAGATCTCGACTTCGATCGCGTAACCCTCGCCCTCTGCGACGCGTTTGAGGCCGGGCTTTTGCGGAGTTTGGCCTTCGAGAGCAAACAGGCGGTAACTCGCGGTCGTCCGCGTCCTGGCGACGAGGCGCGCGCCCGATTCGAGGAGCTGGTGGTTGAGGGGCATTCCGGTCAGGTGCGCGCCAACCACGACCAGATCGACGGACTCCGTATCTTCGCCCGAGTTCGCGGCGCTGGGAGTCGCGGCGCTGGGAATTGGCCAATCGGTGGCTCCGAGCTTCAGCTTCGAGGCCCGGTGCAGCGCCGCGGCGACGCCGGCGGTCAACGCGTCGTTGCCCGCCGACGCCAACAGGGTGACGCTCGCCGGCCATCCATCCGAGCGCGACCCGGAGGGCACGGCGACGCCGCACAAATCGAGCAGGTTGACGAAGTTGGTGTAAGTGCCCAGCCGCGAGTTCTCGCGGATCGGCTCGGCTTCGAGTTCGGCGCGCGTAAAGTGGCGCGGCGCGGTCGGCACGCAGAGCATGTCGACCGAAGCAATCAGCGGCGCTACGCGCTTTTTCAAGCCTTGCAGGGCGTAGAGGCCGTCGAAGGCGTCAGCGGCCGAGAGCGCTTTGGCGCCGCCGAAGATCTTTCGCGTAACGGGGTAGAAGCTGTCGGCGTGGGTATCGAAGAACGCCCGGACGGCGGCGTAGCGCTCCGCCACCCAGGCGCCTTCGTAAACAAGGTCGGCCACCTTGAAGAAATCGGCGAACGGCAATTCGACCAAGCGGTGACCGAGGCGTTCGAGTTGTTCGAGCGCGGCCGCGTAGGCGGCTTCCATGATCGCGTCGCCGAAGAAGCGACGATCGGCGACCGCGGGTACGCCGATCGTCAGCGCGCTGGGCTCGGCGAGATCGGACACGTGGAAAGCGCGCGAAAAATCGTCCGTGGCGTCCGGCTTGGCGACAACGCGAAAGACCTTGTAGGCGTCCTCGACGGTCAGCGCGAAAATCGACACGCAATCGAGGGTGCGGCAGGCAGGAACGACGCCCGTCGTCGACAGCGCGCCAAAACTCGGCTTGAGACCGACGATGTTGTTGAGGCCGGCGGGAATGCGCCCCGATCCGGCGGTATCGGTCCCGAGAGCGAAACTCACGATTCCGCGCGAAGTGGCCACCGCCGAGCCGGAGCTCGACCCGCCGGGAACCAGAGCGGGGTCGATCGCGTTGTTCGGCACAGGATACGGCGTGCGCACGCCAACGAGGCCGGTGGCGAACTGATCCAAATTGGTCTTGCCGACGATCAGGGCCCCGGCCGCCCTGAGAAGCTTCACCACCGTCGCGTCTGCGCGCGGCGTATAGGCGTAATCGGGACAGGCGGCTGTCGTGGGAGCCTCGGTGGCGTCGATATTGTCTTTGATCGCGCAGGGGACGCCCCACAGGGGCTTGGCGACGGGATCGAAGACGCCGAGGGCGCGCGCCGCATCCTTGAGCGCCTCGCGATGGGTCAGATGGATGAAGATTCCGGGGTCGTTTGCCGCTTCCAGCCGCTCGAACGCCAAGTCGACGACATCCTCGGGTCTGCCGCCGTGCGTATAGAAGCGATGCAGCGACGTCAGGTCGAAGGCGAGAGTGTCAGTCATGGGTTGGCGTCCTCGAGTATCTTGACCGGTCTCTGCCATTGAATGAGCACGGCGCAGCCTTGCGGGCTCCAGACCGAATGTTCGTCGCCGACGGCGTTCACCACGAAAGATCCGGCTCCATGGGCGCCGCTTTCATCGATCTGCTCGCCTTCGAGAACCAGGATGGTTTCGACGCCTTCGTGACGATGGCGCGGGACGACGGCGCCGGGCTGATATTTGAGGATCGCCACGCCGGGCTCGGCGCCGGAAAAACGGCGGATCCAGTAGATCTCCACATTGTCGAGGAACGGTTCGAATTCAAGGGTCTTCCAGCCGCCTTCCAACAAGCCGAGCTCGATCTCAGCCATTGCCAATCGCCTCCAGAATATCGTCGACACGCGCCGTCCAGCCGACGATGGCGCCCTGTGCGCGGATCATCGCCAGCGTCGCCGCCTTGAATTCGGGGAAGTAGCTTGCGGTGGCGTCCTCGGCGAGCAGGCCCTCGTAACCGCGGTCGTTGGCCTCGCGCATCGTCGTCTGAACGCAGACTTCCGTGGTGACGCCGGCGAACACCAATTGCGCGACGCCGCGCGCCTCGAGTTCCTGTTTGAGAGACGTCGCGTAGAAAGCGCCCTTGCCCGGCTTCTCGATCACCAATTCGCCGGGCGTCGGCTGAAGCTCGGGGATGATCGCCGAGCCCGGTTCGCCGCTGACGAGGATGCGCCCCATCGGTCCGACGTCGCCGATGCGTAGCGCGGGATTGCCGCGGTCGCGCTTGGCCGGCGGCAGATCCGACAGATCGGGCCGATGGCATTCCATGGTGTGGATCACCGGCAGACCGGCGGCGCGGAAACCCTCGATCAAACGCGCGACCGTCGGCACGATGACTGCGAGCCGGCTGACGTCGTTGCCCAGGCTTTCGCCAAATCCGCCCGGCTCGATGAAATCGCGCTGCATGTCGATGACAATGAGCGCCACGCGGTCCCGCTTCAGCGCAAAGGGAGTGGGAAGAGCTTTGATTTCGGTCATCAATGGTGTCCCGCCATATGCGCGCCGATCACGGCGACGTCGGCGCCCTGCGCCGGAGTTTCGAAGGAGATCCGCCCCTCGGACATGACAAGGATGCGGTCGGAGAGCTCCAGCAGTTCGTCGAGGTCCTCGGAGATCAGCAGCACCGCCGCGCCTTGATTGCGCGCGCGCATGATGCGCGCCCGGATTTCCGCGACCGCAGAAAAGTCGAGGCCGAAACAGGGATTGGCGACCACCAGCAGATCGACCTCGCCGGTCAGTTCGCGCGCCAGCACCGCGCGCTGCACATTGCCGCCCGAGAGCGAGGCGATGGGCGAGGCGAGCGACGATGTCTTCACCTTGAAGTCGGCGACGAGGCGCGTGGCGTTTTCGGTCATCCGTGCGGACGACAACCAGAAGGCTTGGCCGCCGCGATCCGTCTCGTCGAACTCGCGAAAAAACAGATTTTCGGCGACGCTCATGCGCGGCGCGCAGGCCGATTGCAGCGGCTCCTCGGGGATGAAACGCACCTTGAGGTCGCGCATCTCGGCGCGAGTCGAATGGAAGGGCTTGTCGTCGACCATCACCCGCCCGCGTTCGAGCGGGCGCTGGCCGGCGAGGCACTCGGCGAGCTCCTTCTGCCCGTTGCCGGAAATGCCCGCGACGCCGACGATCTCGCCGGCGCGCACGACGAGGTCTTCGATCTCGATGGTCTTCAGCCCCGAACGGTCGTTGGCGACGAAATTCTCGAGTCGGAGAACCGGCGCCGCCGTTGGGCTCGCGGCGACGCGATTGTCGATCTCGGCGAGTTTGACGTCGCCGATCATCATCGCGGCCATGTCCTGGGTGGAAAGCGCGTCGGTCCTGCCGTGGCCGATCAACTTGCCGCGCCGCAGGATCGCCACGGTGTCGGCGAACTTGGTCACTTCGTGAAACTTGTGGCTGATCATCAGCACGGTCAGTTCGCCGCTCCTGGTCAGGGCGCGCACCAGACCGAGCATCTCGTCGGCTTCGGCGAGCGTCAGCACCGAGGTCGGTTCGTCGAGGATCAGGAAGTGGCGACCGAGATAGAGTTGTTTGATGATCTCCAGCTTCTGCTTTTCGCCGGCTGCGAGTTCGCGCACCGGACGGTCGAGCGGAACCGAGAATGGCATCCGCGACATGAATTGGGCCAGTTCCCGTCGCTCTCGCGCCCAATTGACGACGTTCGGCGTCTCCGAGCGGCTGACGACGAGGTTTTCCGCGCCGGTGAGCGAGGGCGCCAGCGTGAAGTGCTGATAGACCATGCCGATCCCGTAGCGGGCGGCGTCGCGCGGCGAAACGACGTCGACTTCGCGACCGTTGACGATCAACGAACCGTCGGTCGGCTGGTAGAACCCGGTCATGCATTTGACCAGCGTCGACTTGCCGGCGCCGTTTTCGCCCAACAGCGCGTGAAAGCCGCCGGCCGGAAAGTTCAAAGACACGTTGTCGAGCGCGGTGAACTTGCCGAAGCGCATGGTCATGCCCAGCGTCTCGACCGCGATCGCCTTGCCGTGCTTCGACTCCGCGGGTTTTTCGTCGCTCATGGATGGGCTCCTTCAGCTGGAATTCGCCGCGGCGCGCGAGCTTCAGCTCAGCGCGGCGACGAGCGCGCGGGAATTCGCCACCGAACCGAACACGCCGCCCTGCATCTTCACCATCTTGATCGCCGCCAGATGATTGCCGAAATCCGTCGCACCGCAGCAATCTTCGAGCAGCAGGCATTCGAAGCCGCGATCGTTGGCCTCTCGCATCGTGGTGTGAACGCAGACGTCGGTCGTGATCCCCGTCAACACGATATTGTCGACGCCCTTCTGACGCAGGATCAGTTCGAGGTCGGTGGCGCAGAACGATCCCTTGCCGGGCTTGTCGATGATCGACTCGCCCTCGAGCGGCTTGAGTTCGTCGATGATTTCCCAGCCCGGCTCGCCGCGCACCAGGATGCGGCCGCACGGTCCGGGATCGCCGATGCCGGCGTGGATGCGCCGCGAACGCCAGCGTTTGTTGGCCGGCAGATCGGCGAGATCGGGACGATGGCCCTCGCGGGTGTGCAGGATGTGATAGCCGGCGGCGCGCATTGCAGAAAGCACGCGGCCGATCGGCTCGATGGGCGCGCGCACCAGCGACAGGTCGTAGCCCATCGAGTCGACATAGCCGCCCTTGTCGCAAAAGTCGGTCTGCATGTCGATGACGATCAGCGCGGTGTTTTCCGGGCGCAGGTCGCCGTTGTAGGGCCACGCATAAGGGTCGGCTTCGACATATTTGCCGTTGGCTTCAGCGATTGCGTTCATTCTTGTATCCCCGTGATCGCCCGTCGTGAGAGGTTTGGCCGTCAGTTTAGCGGGAAGCCAGCGCGCCGGGCATGCCGGCGGCGGGCCGCGTCGGCGACGAATTGGCGACCATGATGATGAGCGTCAGCACATAGGGCGCGGCGTAGAACAGATAATAGCCTTGGCTGACCCCGACCGATTGCAGCGCCGGGCCGAGCGCGCCTGCGCCGCCGAACAGCAGAGCGGCCCAGAAGCAGCCGACCGGGTTCCAGCGCGCGAAGATGACGAGCGCCACCGCCATCAGGCCCTGGCCCGAGGAGATGCGTTCGTTCCAGGAGCCGGGATAGCTGAGCGACAAATAGGCGCCGCCCACCGCCGCCAGGGCGCCGCCGAGAGCGGTGGCGAGCAGGCGCACCCGGTCCGGGTTGAAGCCCAAGGCGCGGGCGGCATCGGAGCTGTCGCCGACGACGCGCAGCATCAGCCCTACGCCGGTGTTGGCGAACGCCCATTTCAACGCGAAGGCCAGCGCCGCCCCAACCAGGAACAGCACGTTGACGTCGAGCGCCGATCTGAGCTGAGGCACGCTCGACCAGAATCCGAGCGGAAGCGACGGCAGATGCGGCGCAACCGGCTGGATGAAGGGCTTGCCGAGAAAGAACGCGAGGCCGAGGCCGAATTGCATCATCGCAATGCCGATGGCGACGTCGTTGACCCCCGGCCATTTGCAAATGTAGCCGTGGATCGAGCCGAACACGGCGCCGGCGGCCATGGCGGCCAACATCCCCAGCCACGGCGAACCGGTGAGCACGTCGACGGCGTAGGCGGTCATCGCCGCGAACACCAGCGTGCCCTCCAGCCCGAGGTTGATGCGGCCGGAGCGTTCGGTGATCGTCTCGCCGAGGCTGACGAAGATGAACGGCGTCGATACCCGAATCGCCCCGGCGAGAATGGCGAGCGGCACGCCCCAGAGGCCGATGGCGGCGGTTTCCATCAGGCTCTCCTCGTCCAGAGTTCGGGGTTGAAGATCTTGAAGCGGCCATAGAGCGTTTCGCAGAACAGGATGACGACGAACAGCACGCCTTGCAGGACGAGAACGGTGGCGTCGGGAAGTCCCATGCGGCGCTGGATGAGACCGCCCGCCGCTTCGATGCCGCCGAGCAGAATCGCGATCGGAATGATCGCGAGCGGATTGTGCCGCGCCAGGAAGGAAACGAGGATGCCGGTGTAGCCGTAGCCGGCGACGATAGAGGCGTTGGCGCTGCCCTGCACCGCGGCCACTTCGATCATGCCGGCCAGTCCGGCGAAGCCCCCGGCCAGCGCGGTGAAGCCGACGATCAACCGGCCGACGGGCAATCCCTGAACCTGCGCCGCCCTCGTGTTGCCGCCAGAGATCCGGGCGGCGAAACCCCAGGTCGTCGTTTCGATGAGGATGTAGGAGACGACGCAGGCGGCGACTCCGATGACGAGGCCCCAGTGCACGTCAACGCCCGGCAGTTTGCCGATCATGTAGGCGACCGGCAATGTCGTGGTCGACGGCTTGTTGAGACTTGCCGGATCGCGCAACACGCCTTCGACCAGATGGTTCATCAGCGCGATGGCGATATAGGCCATCAGCAGCGAAGCGATCGTTTCGTTGACGCCGCGATAATGGCGCAGATAGCCGACGAAGCCGATCCACAGGCCGCCTATCGCCATGGCCGCCGCCGCCATCACGACGAGCGCGAGCCACGGCGGCGACGATCCGACGAGCGGCATGGCGGCGGCGGCCGCCGCCACGCCGCCCAGCGCCAACGCGCCCTCGCCGCCGATGATGATCAATCCGAGGCGCGCCGGCAGGGCGACGCAAAGCGCCGTCAAAAGGAGCGGCGCGGCGCGGCTGAGACTGTTCTGGACCGAGAACCAACTGCCGAAGCCGCCAACGTACATCAGCGAAAACAGCGTCGTCGGCGATTTGCCGACGGCCAGTATGAAGAGCGAAAACACCGCCAGGCCGAGCAAAATGCCGCTCAGCCCGATGGCGACGGGTTCGGCCCGCCGCGCCAAGGTCTCCGCCAGCGGCCTCAGCCGCGACCTCAGCGGGCCTCCCGTTCGCTCGACCCCTGCGTCGGCGCTGATCGTCATCGTGTTCTCCGGTTGGCTGCCTCTCGGGTCCGTGTACTCAGGAGGTCGAGCCGTGAACGCCCTCGACGAGATAGCTCAGGCTCTCGAGTTCGATGGCGTCTTCGGGGAAGCTCTTGCCGGCGGCAATGACCTCGGCGCCTTTGTTGTCCTTGAGCGGGCCTTTGAAGACGGAGAACTGGCCCTTCGACATTTCGGCCAAAGTCGCGTCGAATTTGTTGCGCGCCTCGGCGGATACGGCCGGTCCCAGCGGGCTCATCTTGACGAAGCCGTCCTTGAGGCCGCCGCGCACGAAATTGCCGAGCGGTTGTCCGGCTTGCGCTTTCTTGGCGAAGTCGGTGTAGACCTTGCCCCAGGCCCATTCGGCCCCCGTCAGGTATTTGCCGGGCGCCAGCGGCGACTGGTTGACGTGATAACCGCAGACGAACGCGCCGCGGCCGGCGGCGGTCTGCACCACTACCTTCGGGCTGTCGACATGGCAGGTGATGACGTCCGCGCCCTGATCGATCAGCGCATTGGTCGCCTCGGCTTCCTTGACCGCCAGCGACCATTCGCCGGTGAAGATGACCTGACAGGTGATCGTCGGATCGACCGAACGCGCGCCGAGCAGGAAGGAGTTGATGTTCTGCAGAACCTGCGGAATCGGTTTGGCGGCGACGAAGCCGATCTTCTTGCTCTTGGTCGCGTAGCCCGCGGTGACGCCGTTCAGATACTGGCCCTGGAAGATATAGCCGAAATAGGAGCCGACGTTGATCGGATCTTTGCCGGCCTTCCACAAACCCCCGCAATGGCGGAATTGGATTTTTGGATATTTCGCGGCGACGGTGAGCACATGCGGATCGAAATAGCCGAACGAGGTCGGGAACAGCAGGGTCGCGCCGTCGAGATTGATCATCGACTCCATGGTCTTCTGGACATCGACGGTTTCGGGAACGTTCTCTTCTTCAACCACGGAGACGCCGGGCAAGGCCTTGACGACCGCCGCGCCCTCGGCGTGAGCCTGATTGTAGCCGTAATCGTCCTTCGGGCCGACGTAAATGAAGCCGATCTTGAGAGCGTCGGCGGCAAAGGCTTGCCCCGGCGCGACGCCGGCAAGAACGCCTGCGGCGGCGGTTTGCAGGAAGCGGCGGCGGTTGAAGGTCAGGTCATGAGTCATGGAGGATGGACTCCCAGGAAGGGCGCGACGGAGGTACGGAAAAGTGCATGCAATCGCTATGCCATCGGGCAAATGATTGATATTGCAAAATAATGACATTGCGACGCCTAGCTGAACGGCAAAAGTGTATGCAAGTTATGCGCCCGTAGCCTATTTTCTGCTCACAGAACGGAGCCGCCGGCCACAGCGACGCCGCCTACGCCTTTTGGCTTGAAGGACTCGCGGGCAAAAAATCGTCCGGCGCCTTGAAAATTCCACTCGGCCGGCGTCAAGACTGCATCTGCATGCAGTTTTGAGGCGCCGATAACGTGAAACACGCGAAACGCCGTGAAGTCGTCCGTACCGGAACCACAGTCGAAGAGATGGTGCGCGCCATCGCTCACCTCATCGTCACCGGCGAGCTTCACCCTGCGGACAAGCTCGACGAGACGTCGCTGGCCGCGCGCTTCGACGTGTCGCGCACCCCGGTGCGCGAAGCGCTGCGCCAGCTCGGCGCGATGGGCCTGGTCGAGCGCAAGCCCAATTGCAGCGCGGTCGTGGCGAGGGTCACGGAAAGCTATCTACATTCGATGTTCGAAGCGATGGCCGAACTCGAGGCCATCTGCGCACGGCTCGCGGCGGCGCGCATGACGATCCGCGAACGATCGAGCCTCGAAGCCGAGCACCGCGCTTCGTTTCGACTGGTGCAGGAGGGCGCCGAGGAGGCCTATTCGGTTCACAACATCCGCTTCCACAGCCTGCTCTATTTCGGCGCGCACAATGAGCATATCGGCGAGCTGGTGACCCAGACGCGGATGCGGCTCGCGCCGTTCCGGCGTGCGCAGTTTCATCTCCCCGAACGACTCTCCCGTTCGTTCCAGGAACACGAAACGATCGTCGCGGCGATCCTGCGCGCCGACGCCGACGCGGCGGGCGCTGCGGCCTATTCCCATGTATCGATCGTCAGTACGGCGGCCGCGGCCCTGATCGCCAATCCGTCGACGTGCCCCTGAAGCTTTCGATCCGTCGTTCGGTCGAGCCGGCGAGACTTGTCACGGACACTGTTCGCAGGCACAACTCGCCTCTCGCGGGGGCGCAGCGGCGAAACTCGAACAACATGGTCTCTCTCATCACGCTTCCCCCTCCGCCGAAACCCCTGTTCGCCCGCGCGAAGCGTCCCGCGCGGCCAGCGCCCTTCCTGCCGATGTCGCGCGCGGAGATGGACGGGCTCGGCTGGGACGCCTGCGACGTGATCCTGGTCACCGGCGACGCCTATATCGATCATCCCAGCTTCGGCATGGCGATCGTCGGCCGACTATTGGAGGCGCAGGGGTTTCGCGTCGGAATCATCGCCCAGCCTGACTGGCGCGACGCTGAGCCGTTTCGCGCGCTCGGCAAGCCAAGACTGTTCTTCGGCGTCACCTCCGGCAACATGGATTCGATGGTCAACCGCTACACGTCGGACCGGCGGTTGCGGCATGACGACGCCTACACGCCGGATGGCGAAGGCGGCAAACGCCCGGATCGCGCCGTCATCGTTTACGCCCAGCGCTGCCGCGAGGCGTTCGCCGACACGGCCGTGGTGCTCGGCGGCATCGAGGCCTCGCTCCGGCGCATCGCCCATTACGACTATTGGTCCGACAAGGTGCGCCGCTCCGTGTTGTTCGACGCCAAGGCCGATTTGCTGCTCTATGGCAACGCCGAGCGCGCGCTGGTCGACGTCGCGCACACAATCGCCGAGGGTGGCGTCAAACAGGATTTTTCCGACCTGCGCGGCCTCGCCTTCGCGCGCTCGAAAACGCCGGAAGGCTGGGCGGAGGCCAGGGTCGACGATCTCGACGATCCTTCCGAGGGTCCGCGAGGACGTGGCGAAGACATCGTCATCCGCCTGCCTTCTTATGAGCAGGCCGCCGCCGATCCCGAAAGCTACGCCCGCGCCTCGAGGGTGTTGCATCGCGAGAGCAACCCCGGCAACGCCCGCCCTTTGACGCAGCGACACGGCGACCGCGACGTCTGGTTGACCGCGCCGCCGATTCCGCTGACCAGCGCGGAAATGGACGGGGTCTACGAGTTGCCTTACGCGCGGGCGCCGCATCCTTCCTATCGAGGCGCGAAGATTCCCGCCTGGGAGATGATCCGGCATTCGGTGACGATCATGCGTGGTTGCTTTGGCGGCTGCTCGTTCTGTTCGATCACCGAGCACGAGGGCCGCATCATCCAATCGCGCTCGGAGGGCTCGATCCTCAAAGAGATCGAGACCATCCGCGACACGACCGAAGGTTTCAAGGGCGTCATCTCCGACATCGGCGGCCCGACCGCCAACATGTACAGGATGGCGTGCAAGGATTCTGAGACCGAAGCGTTGTGCCGGCGCCCGTCCTGCGTCTATCCCGACATCTGCAAGAACCTCGACACCAGCCACGACGCGCTGATTTCGCTCTATCAGAAGGCGCGGGCGATTCCGGGCGTGAAGAAAGTGCTGGTCGCCTCGGGCGTGCGCTACGATCTAGCGGTGAAGAGCCCGCAATACGTGCGCGAACTCGTCGAGCACCATGTCGGCGGCTATCTGAAGATCGCGCCGGAACATACCGAAGCGGGCCCGCTCGCCAGGATGATGAAACCCGGCATCGGCGCCTACGACCAGTTCAAGGCGATGTTCGACGCCGCCGCCGAGGCCGCCGGCAAGAAATATTTTCTCATCCCCTATTTCATCGCCGCCCATCCGGGAACGACGGACGAGGACATGATGAATCTGGCGCTGTGGTTGAAGCGCAACAAATATCGCGCCGATCAGGTGCAGACCTATCTGCCCTCGCCGATGGCGCTGGCGACGGCGATGTATCACAGCGGTTTCAATCCCTTGAAACCGGTGCGCCGCGGCGCCTCGGAAAAGGTCGAGTCCGCCAAGGGGTTGCGCCAGCGCCGTCTGCACAAGGCGTTCCTGCGCTATCACGACCCCGAGAACGGACCTGTCTTGCGCGAGGCGCTGAAGGCGATGGGGCGGGCCGATCTGATCGGGCCGGGCGCCCATCAACTGGTGCCCGGAGGGCAGCCACAGGGGGCGCGAGCAGGCGTCAAGGCCACGAATCCGGCGTCACGAAGATTCACCACCAAGGGCGTGCGCCCACTCAAGCCGGTTGCAAAGGCTCGGGAAAGGTAACAGGGTTTCCGGTTGATCAACTCGAAACGTCTACGTATGCGCGTGATTTGAACCTTCTCCGCTCGCGGGACCGAGTGACACGCAAAAGCGTTTCACGGGGGTCGCGCGAAGCGCGGATGAGGGATCGTTTCCGATTGGTCGCCCCTTCAGGCCGTGGATCGAACCCCTCGTCCCGAACCCGCTCCAGCGGGGCGCGTTCACGCGCATGTCCACTTGATGGCGGTCCGCCACATTTTATATTCGCTTGCGGCCGAGGCGATCCTTTTCGAAAGCGGACCGTGAGCTGCGCGCGCTGATGACCGACGTACAGTCGCTCTGAGATGAGGACCCCGGTCAGGCTAAAGAGCTCAGCGTCGACCCGGCATACCGAAACGCCGCCGTTCAGGAGCGACAAAGTGATCACTCCTGACACGGCGCGCCTCTCGGCTCAGCCCGCTATGAGGCTGCCGGACGTTCCATCTTGCACGTAGTCGGCAACACCGTACTTTCTTTCTTGACGGTGTCGACGAGCTTCCAACCCCAACCGGTATGCTCTTCGTCGAATTTGTCGTTAGCGCCGAGCGGTCCGAAGCTCGAGATGTAGACGTCCTGGAAGAACTGGTGGTCGTCTTTGCGCATGTAGGCCTCGCCACCGTCGAAGGTGGCGAACTTCATGTCTTCCATTTGCGCGGCGATCACCTTGGGCTCTTCCGACTTGGCCGCCGTGGCAGCTGCCGCGATCATCCGCAATTCATTGACCTGACGCGGATAGAACAGGCCGACGCCGAGCTTGGCGCGGAAGTCCGTTTCGAAACCTTGGGCGGCTGCGGGGGCGGCGTTGGCGACGCCCTCGGAGAACTGGAAGACGTGATCGGCGAGGCCGGATTGACGGATGGCGGTGGGACCGCCGACCGCGCCGGCGTAATAGGTGAGCCAATTGACCGACAAGCCGGCGTCAGAGGCCGCTTTTAACAACAACGAGAAGTCCGGCCCCCAATTGCCGGTGATGACAGTGTCAGCCCCCGACGCCTTGATTTTAGCGATGTAAGGGGAGAAGTCGGTGATTTTCACGACCGGATGCAATTCGTCGCCAACAATCGCAATGTCAGGACGCGCATCTTTGAGCATGGCGCGCGCCAACGTTTGCACCGATTGGCCGAAAGAATAGTCCTGGTTGATCAAGTAAACCTTCTTGATTGCCGGCCGCGCCTTGATAAACGACGTGATCGCAGCCATTCGCACGTCGTTCCCGACGTCCCAACGGAAATGCCAGAAGTTGCATTTGGCGTTGGTCAGCGCTGGGTCGGCCGCGCCATAGTTGAGATAGAGGATTTCTTTGCCGGAATTGTCGCCGTTGTACTTGCGCACCCACTCGTTCAGGGCGCTGCCGGCGCCAGATCCGCTGCCCTGCATCACGAATCGGATGCCCATGTCGGCGGCCTTCTGCGCCTGGACCAAGGTCTCTTCCGGCGTCCCCTTGTTGTCGAAGGGGACGATTTGGAGTTTCTTGCCGTTGACGCCGCCGGCGGCGTTGATCTGTTCGGCGGCAAAACGGGCGGTGTTCAGGCTGATTTCGCCGACCGCAGCGTTGCCTCCGGAGAGGGGGTCGATGTAGGCGATCTTGATTCTATCCGCGGCGACAGCGGCGCCGGTGCAGCCGATGAGGGCCGCCGCAGCCAATGCGATGCTTGTTTTCATGAGAAACTCCTCGTTACAGTTCAACCCCTCGCTGCCGCACGCGAGGGCGTCGCCTCGGCGAAAGCGTGCGGAGCGACTTTCTTCAGTTCGCGGCGCATCGCCGGCTCGCTCGAGCCCGCGATGCGGAAACGCTCGACGAGCGCGGCGAGTTGGGTCGTCTCCTGCGACAGCGATTGGCTCGCCGCCGCCGATTCTTCCACCATCGTCGCGTTCTGCTGCGTCGAGCTATCCATTTGCGTAATCGCGATATTGACTTCCTGCAGGCCTACCGCTTGTTCCTGCGCCTTCGCCGCGATATCGGCGACGATGCCGTTGATTTCTGAAACCTGCAGGAGGATGCGCTCGAGCGCCTTGCCCGATTCGGCGACGAGCCGGACTCCGGCGCCGACTTGCGTCGTCGAGGTCGAAATGAGGCCCTTGATCTCCTTGGCCGCTCCCGCCGAGCGCTGCGCGAGCGCCCGAACTTCCGACGCGACGACCGCAAAACCACGACCCGCCTCGCCGGCGCGCGCCGCTTCGACGCCCGCGTTCAGCGCCAGCAGATTGGTCTGGAACGCGATCTCGTCGATCACGCCAATGATCTGGCCGATCTGCTCCGACGACTTCGAAATCGCGTCCATCGCCTCGACCGCCTGTTTGACGACGATCGCGCCCTTCTTGGCGTTGTCGTCGGCGTTGGCGACGACCTCGCTGGCGTGCTTGGCCCCGTCCGCAGATTTCTTCAGCGTCGCGGTGATCTCACCGAGCGCCGCCGCCGTCTCTTCGAGGCTCGCCGCCTGTTGTTCGGTGCGGTGCGATAGATCGTCCGAGGCCGTCGAGATCTCGCGGGCGCCGGAATGGATGGCGCTCGTGCTGGTCGCCACGCCGCGCACGGTCTCCATCAGCTTCGCCGCCGCGGCGTTGAAGTCCCCCCGAATCTTTTCAAATTCGCTCGGAAAGTCGTTATCGAGCCGCGCCGTCAGATCGCCGTTGGCGAGACATTGCAGTCCGTCGCCGAGCGACGCCATCGCTTTGCTTTGCACTGCGGCGACATGCGCTTTCTCGGCTTCGATGCGCCCACGCTGGGCTTCCGCAGCCGAACGTTGTTCGGCTGCCTCTTTCTCGGCGTGCACGCGCTGGATGGCGTTGCTCTTGAACACTTGCACCGCCCCAGCCATTTCGCCGATCTCGTCGCGGCGAATAAGCCCGTCGATCGCGATGCCGTGATCGCCATTGGCGAGCGCCTTCATGCGCTCGATCATGCGCGTGAGCGGGCGGGCGATCTTCATCGTCGTCATCCACATCGCGAAAACGCCAGCGACGAGCGTCGCGCCGACGCCGGCGATCACCATGCTCCAGATCGCCGCGCTCGCTTGTTTGTGGAGGTTCTGGCTCGCTATGGTGTTTGAGGCGAGCACCCTGTTGGAGAGTCCCTTTATGTCGTCGGCAAGCGCGCGAACGCGCGAATCGAGCCCGGTGGCCTCCGAGACGGCTTCCCTCATGTCGTCGATCTGGTCGGCGCTCATTCCGATGACGTGAGTAAGGTCAGGCACGCCGACGCTGAGGTCATAGGACTGCTTGGCCTCGTAGCCGATGCCCGCGACACGTTCCTTGAAGGTGATGATCTCGACGGCGAAGTCGGGCAATTGAGCCGCCGCCTGATCGAGCAAGGCGACGGTTTGAGGCCGCAGAGTTTCGAACTGTTTCTTCCAGGCGGCGCGACCCTCGTCCTTCTCGTCGTAGAGGAGAATGGCGAAAATGGCGTGCGGAATGGTGTCCATCATTTGCGCGGCGCTATTGATTTCGACCGCAGCCACGTTGCGCCGCTCGATAATGTCGCTCGCCGCCGAGCTGACGGCGATGAGCCGCACGGCCCCGAACCCCGCCACGGCGAGCACTCCGATCGCCATCAGCACGAGCGGAATCAGCACCTTTGTGCGCAGTTTGAGATTGTCGACGGACATCCATGTGATCCTTGCGAAAACCGCGCGCGGCCGTAGTTCGTGCTCATCGCGCGAGGCTGAAGGCTTGCTGGTTATTGGGGGAGCCTGGAGGGGAATTCCGGATTGAAACCGGCACGAACAAGCGGCATCATGCCAACGTGCGCCCTGCGAAGCCGAAGCGCTCGGATGTCGTGGCGTCATCACCACACGAAAAAGTTTAAGGCCGCATTAAATGCCTTCGCACGACCGAGTCTGTTGCAGCGTCAGCCTGCCTCGCTTGAACGGTCGCCCATCCCAACGACGGTCCTCATCGCCTGGGCTACTACGAGGACCGGTGAGTCTTTGCATTCCCGGTCATATCAGTCCGCTGCTGCAGAGAGCGCGCTGCATTCAGCGCGGCGCACAACTTGCAGAAATTCAGAAATCGCCCAGTCGTCCAACGTCCGGTCCTGCGACCGGCGCCGCATGCGACGGCGGCGCTTGCGGCGCATCGACGCAGTTGCATTTTGGCTACGGCAACGCGCCTCCAAGCCAGTCGCCATTGCGTCTGATGTATTTGCTCAGATATTATCACCACGACGATGGCGATGGCGTAGAAAATGAGTGAACGTCGCTGGGACATATAGCGCCGCTTTTAGGTCGAGCGAAGTTTCCGTCTCGGCGGCGGACTTGCCACTTGCGATATCAGCGGGGTTGGAACGTCCGGCCGGCATCCTCCGTATCTTCCGGTTGCCGGCGACGCACATAAAAGTCGCCATTAATCGGTCGGGCGGTCGATTGCGCGAGTTGGGTCGCATAGATCTCGCGCAAGTATAATGTCGCCATACGTATATCGAGGGCGATGGCTCGCCCCGCCTCTTTGGCGTCCCGATTAGCGATGGCCATAATGGCCCTGGCATGGGCTTTGTGGCCGTTATCGAAAGATTTCATGGCGTTGACTGGCTTCAGGTTACCGAGCATCGTCAGATAGGGACCGGCCCGCACCCACAGACTTTCCAGAATTTCGACGAGCTGGGGGTAGCCGGCGGCCCGGTAGACCTCGAAGTGGAAGTCGTAATTCGCCGCGAGTGCTTCTTCGAATTTTGACTGCCTGGCGGACTCGATCATAGCGAGGTTAAACTTTTCAAGCCGGTCGACCAGGCCGGCGTCTCGAACCATAGCCGCTCGTTCGGCTGCGAAGCCCTCCAGTTTCATTCTGATACGAATGAACTCCTCGTGCCGCTGCGGGTCAAACGGCGTCACCAGAATCTGGCGGCCGGAAGTTTGCACTAACGCCTTTTCCGCGATCAGTCTCTTCAGGGCTTCCCTGACCGGCATGGGGCTGGTGCCAAGCGCCTCTGCCAGCTTCCTTATCGACATCACGTCGCCGGGTTGGAAGTGGCCCTTCAGCAGGGCAAGACGCACGCTTTGATACACTTTCTCCTGCAAACTCGTGATGTCGATCGAGGCAAGATTATCGTACATGGCAAGCGTCCAGTAAACTAATCGTTAAAGGTTTGCGGGCCGCGGCGCGAAGGCGACAAAGCCCGGAAGCGCCGGTGAAACTGATCAACACGGCCAACGAGGCCATATGTGATGTAAGTCTATCATATAGTAACGTCAATCGGTCGCCGACACCGCATATGGGATTTCTGTGCGCTTGTGCTCGGATATTTTCACTGTGCATCGCTTGCTCCGTCGCAGCTTCGCGGTCGAAAGGAACACAAGCCAGGCCGCGAGTGCCGGATCAGGTTGAAGCTGCGAATGGCGACCGGAAAGACCGAACCCTCCAGAAAAACGAAAGCCTTATTCCAGATGACCATGTTGTGATCACAGATCATACATCTTTGATGTTAATCAAGCAATGCCTAAAAACGCGGTGTAGGGTGCTTTGTGTCTGTGGGGGCCGAACGATGAAGTCTCGAATCGCTAAAGCCACGGACGCCAGCGATGGCGTCGCTCCAAGGATCGTCAAAGCGGGCTTGGCC
>Ga0302320_10013674_pt1 | contig 16919 bp, 18 predicted proteins | sample Bog_T0_3_FD_202130 | JGI IMG/M metagenome (GOLD analysis project Ga0302320, IMG submission 202130) | Peat permafrost microbial communities from Stordalen Mire near Abisko, Sweden - Bog_T0_3 | ecosystem: Environmental > Terrestrial > Soil > Wetlands > Peat | place: Sweden: Abisko, Stordalen Mire... | reverse complement strand
TTTGTCAGTTATTTCAAGAAAACGGTTTCTTTTTGTCACTTCGACAGAATCTGAGTTCTTTTTTTATGAAAGACCTCCAAACATTTTCATGTTGAATCTTCTGATCATGGACTTTTAGGAGCTTTACAATTTGTATAGAAGAAGAGAGATGCGTTGAAGTTTTTCACCTGTTTCTTGGTACATCTGCAAAAAATCTTTGGATTCTTCGACTCCACACCAACCCTAAATTACAAATTAAATCAAAGCTAACAATAAATAACAAAGATAAAAAAAAATAGAGAAGAGGGAGTTAATATATCAAAAACAGGTAAAAATTATTATTTGCCTCGGTTCAAATGATTGAATATAAATTAGTTTCTTTTTTTTTTTATCTTGACTTTAAAAGAAAAGAAAAAATAATTTTATATGTTTTGGTTAAGGATTATAAATTACGAAGATTTAGTTTTGATCTAAAAAATAAAAACATATCCATTTTTTCGCCATATATAATCATAAAGAAAAAAAAACTTGTTATTGTGAATTAAAAAAAAATTCATAATACCAAAAATTGAAAAAAATTGAAATTTATATTAGTATAAAATAATTAATTAAAATAAGTCAACTTTATTATTGAAAGCTTCCAAAATAAAGTTACAAGTAGGACAAGTTTTCTTGGTTGAAAGCCATTTATCAATGCATTCAACATGGAACAAATGTTTTCCTGAACAACTCATGATTCTTATTTTTTCCTTCATTTTGAATTCCTCACAGCAAATTGCACATTCATTTTTATCTTTAAATTTTTCCATTATTTCATTGCTATATTCTTCAACCTTTAATAATTTCAAATCCCCTTTCAATAAGCCTTCTTCCTTTTCCAGGATTTTTGGATGAAAAATGAAGTTAAACTTAACAAATGAAAGAATTACTCGGAAAATGAATCCTAAAATCAAAACAAAACATACCCCAATGAAATGGTTTTCCGACCTTTCATCAATCTCCTTTTTCAAATATAATTGCCAAATTCGAAATACGCCTGCCAAATATAAAAAAAATGTAGCCTGACTGATTTTCGAAGTAATGCAATATACCTTGCATCGGATGAAAAGCCACAAACTACGGCTCAAATTTATGCGATCCTCACTTCCAACGAAACATGACATCTTTTTGAGAATTAAGAGTTTCATTGGGATCACACTAACATTCATCAAAGTTAAAAGAAGAAGCCAAAAAGCCAAAAAACGATCTGTTTCACATGCCATTGAGAAATATAGAGGCAAATACCAAAATAAGAAAACTATGAAGACGAGGTTATAATAAATGGTAGTCTTCATTTCGGATTTCATATAACGATAGAGCAGGTTTGGATGGCAAACCAAATGGTTTAAAGCATTCAGATCCCCGAATCTTTGCCTTGCTGTGATATCATCAGGAACTTTGAAAGCGAAACATTCGATTTTATGCATGGTTTCTTGAAAAAACTCGTGAATGGTGGACATTGAACAGAAATGCACTGTTAGGTTTTTATTATAGTTTTTGAGATTATCAATGAACAATTTTCTGTGAGAAGCAAAACTTAATTAAATTCGAGAATCAATAAATTTAATAATTTTTGAATAAAAAACTATATTTTTGAAGTCAGAAAATATAAAAGAGTCTGATTAAAAAATTCCTGTTTAGGTCGGATTTCGTAATCTCTCGACTATATATATTTCTAAATAGTTATGAATTAATAATTCATAAATTTTTTCTTCAAAATCGCCAATTAAATGAACTCTGAGATCAAATTATGCAGCCCAATTCCCACAAAGATTCTCAAACCCTTTGTCTTTAATTCATCGATTCTTCTTCCAAAGGACAAAAAGAAATCTCAAGACCCTTCAAATCGGGAAGATGTAGAAGAAATCCTCAAGATGAGGGGGAACAGCCAAAACCCCCATGAAAAAGATGAAAACTTTAAATGTCAAAGCAGTGAAAGCTTTGGGGAAATGGAGCAGGATTGGGAAAAGCTTGAAGAAAATTTTTATGAACTCTGTAAATAAAAAATTTTGTGTTGTTTTTTTAGAATGTAGTGGTACTATTTTATATCAATTTGTTCTAAGTGTTGTGAATTTTTTGTTTGTTGTATAAGTATTATAGTATTTTACCTCAGTTTTTAAAAAAGTTGAGACAATAATTTTTTTTTCTAACATCTTTTTGACAAGAAAAAAGACTAATTTTTTTTTTTAAAAGAAATAAAGAAACTTTTGAAAATTTAATCAAAAACTTTTTTTCAATTTATCAAAATTTCTTTTCGTATATTCATTTTTTCCAAAAGAAAAACACCAAATTTTAATTTCAAACATTTTTTTTCGACATTTAAAGTTATAAATCTCTCCGAGAAAAGAACCAACAATAAAATATTTTTGTTTAATTTAAATTTTTAAGATTTTTTTTGCCATCATTTAAAATTTATGATGTTTGTAATCTGTTCCAGACATCAAAAATGACCAACCCAACAATTATCAATATTACAAAATAAAATAGATAAGCCATACAAAATGATTTATTTTTTTCTTTTTTGTTGCCCCAAGCTTCCTTTTTTCTAATTTCCATATCAACAACTTTCATTTTCATCTCCTTGACTTCTGAGAGAATCTCCTTCACCAAGCTTTCATAATTTGTATTATCTGCAAGATTCAATGAATTGATTTCCTTTTTAAGATTTTCAACTCTTGTTTTTCTAATTTTAAACTCCTTGAACTGCTCTTCTTTTTTTCTTATTTTTCCTTCGTGATTTTTTATTGTTTCTTCATCTTTTTCTTTTGTTTTTTCATCATTTATCTTTTTTTTTGCATCAAGCACACGCTTTTCTTGATATAATTTATTCCAAGTCACTTTTTCACTTTCATATTCGAGGGTCAAGATTTTTTTTCTTTCATGGTTTCTTAATTTTTCTTCTTCAACTTGGCATGCTTCTTCATTAATTTTTATTAGTTCCTCCTTAATTCTTTCCAATGCAATATGGTATTTATCAATCACACCATTCAGATCTTCAGATTTTTTTTCCAAATTATTTATTTTTTTCACAAAACGCTCTAAAAGCAACTTGAAAAAAATGTATTTCTTTTGCACTGGTTCCAATTTCTCATTTGTGACCATTTTAATTTCTTCCATGATATTTTCAATCATTGAAGTTAATGGTCTTGTATCTTTTTTTTCTTTAAGAACTGTCAAGTCTTTTTCCTGGGAATTTAAGACTTGTACAACTTCTTCCAGATCATTCATTATATTCTTTATTTCATCTTCTTTTTTTTTATTCTTATCTAGCATCTCTTCGATTTCTTTCGAAATTTTCAACACAACCTCATTTTTCTCGATTTCGAGTTCAGGAACATTTTTTTTTTTCTCTTCAATTTCCTTTTGTTTTTTTACAATTTCTTCCTTGATTCTTGACAATTCATCTAATAATTTATCATTATTTTGAACCTCTTCATTATAAACTATGGATTTTTCTTGATTTTCAGCATAGAAAAAGTTTAAATTCCGATTAGATCTGGGTGAAAGGGCTTCGTTTTCAAAAAACTCTAGGATTTTTTCAAGTTTTTCTAGAAAGTTATTTTTATCATTAGAATCAATATACAGAGCATCGACCTTCTTGAGAAAAGCCTCAAAGAAAGACTTATTTTTTTTGATTTTGTGCTTTTGCAACCAAATTTCTTCAGTTTCTAACAAAGGTGTAGAACGGAAGTGTTTCATCTCTTCAAGGTATTGTTTAGTTTGCTCGAAATATTGCGGAATTTTGGAAAATATCTCGTCGTCATTCATCATGTCTAGTTCTTTATCTGGTCTTTTCAACTCATGCTCGTATCTCAAGGGAGCAACATCCAAAGATTGTAATAAAGGGTAAGGGATCGAAATGTTTTCATCCAACTTAAATTATAAAAATTTGATGTTTATTTATTTTATGAAGGAATACAGGTTTTTTTTGCTGATTTTCTGAAGGGGGAGGCTTTTGAAATGTAAAAGAAGTAAATTTAACTTCTTCTGGCTTTTCAATCTATCAAATAAAATTTATTTTCTGTATTAAAGTTAAAAACACATACTTTTTCTATATTTTTGGTCGGTAAGAAAGCAATGTTTTCTTGAGTTTTTTGTTTTTTGGAAGGGTTTGTCCCAAAATCGCTTTGTTGAAAAGAGGGAATTCCAAAAAAACTAATCAGGGGGTCCTGCTTTTTTTCCTCTTCTTTGCTTTGCTTCTCATTTTTCATTATATTAGAAGTGTCACATTTTGTAACTGGTTTCCCTGAATCAGGTTTCAATGGATTTGTTGAAAAAAAATCAGGTTTTGTTGGAGGAGTCGGTTCAAATAATTTTTGCCCATATAAAGGTATGGTAAAAGGTTGTGTTGTCTTTTCAGGAATGTTTTTGATGTTTTCTACACTTGAATTATATGGTTGATTGAAAATCGAAGATATGGGCTTTTCCATAAAATTGGTCTCTGAAAATGGAGGCTTGTTTGGTTGATTATCAAAGATGGAATGAGTAAATGTTGAGGTGGTTTGGGTTGGAGGTTGATTTGTTTCTTTAAAATGTGTATCTTTATTCGTTAATTTATCTTCTTGCACATTTTTTGTGCCTTCTGTAGTGAGATTGGCTAGATTCAAAAATCTATTACAATTTTTGCTCTCTTCGTTCAAGTTCCCCCCTCCAAAAATTGTTGAAGAATTTGCTAAATTGAGATTTGGGAACAAATTCGTTTCTGAAGGTTGACCAAAAGGGAAATTTTTTGCAATTATGTTTTGATTAGGTTCTTGCTTTTTCTCCTTATTATTTTTTTTTTCCGTTGTATCAAATGGAAGAAAGGGTTGGACATTTGGATTTAAGGTATTTGGTTTGGTAAAATTGCCGAAGATCGCTGAACCTTTTTGAGCCGTTTGATCAGTTTTTTGGTCTGTTAGCCCAAATGAAAAGGAGGGTTGTGCAAAAGGATTTAAAGAGGTTGATTTTGGATCCTTTTCGGTGAATTGTACTTTTTTTTGTTCTGAAGGTTTCATTTCTTTTAAAGTCTTTTCAAAATCAGCAGTTAAATTGCTAAAAAGCCCTCCTGAGGCCATTTGTTCATTTTTTTGTTCCTTTGCAAAATTGAATAAGGAAGAATTTGTGCTGGAAGGGATAGTATTGCTAATTGATTCTCCTAATGGTTTGATTGGAACTGCTGGATCAGGTTTTTGATTATTATTATTTGGATCTTTTGGTGGGTCACCACTAAACGGATTCCCTGAAACAAATGGATTGCTCATTTTTTTAATAGACTTTTTTGAAATTTAAAAGACACCAAACAATACAAAATTATGTTTGAAACACAAAGAAAAAAAAATGATTTTTTATGAGTTCAAATAAAATTTCAATATTTGAAAGCTTAAGGCAAAGCATAATTAAAAAATATATTTTTTCTCATCTTTTTCTTTTTCAAAATTTTTCTATTTATTATAAACAAACAAAAAGGAAAAAAAAAACTATATTTTTTTAATTATCTGAAGGAGTGAGAAATTAAAATTGGCCTGTCATCAATGAGCTCATCAAATCTCAGATGGCACAAATATCTGCTCAAATTAGAAAAAATCTTTAGATGTCACTTTAAAAAATATGATGTTGACCTCCATCAAGACTGTAAATTACAAGTATTTGATTGTTTTGATTTACATTCTTTGCAATCTCGAAAATGCCTTCATCAATTTCACTTTCTCCCCAATCGTCAAATCCCTCAAGTTCGCTTACAATGTTTCTGATTTCGATATTTATTATCTTTCCATCTGTTACTCCATCTTTTATCTCTTTATGAATTTCCCTGCAAATTACATCATTGAACATCGAGGTATCAAGTCATCACTCTTAATTTTCGCAATTGGTCAAGTAATTTGCTGTATTTTTCGACTGTTCATTAATGAATCTATCTCATATGTATATATAGGTCAAACTATATCTGCCTTATCATGTCCTTTTTGCAATAATGTAGTCAGCAAAATTAGCTTAAATTGGTTTGAATCAAAACAAAGAATAATTTCCACTTCCTTTATGACTTCAAGCTATATGTTGGGAAGTGGATTTACATTTATTCTATCAACATTTTTCGTTGAGGATCCTGTCATAAATCCAGATATTTCATTACAAAAAAATCAGATTTTGGCCTATATGGCGTCAGGGTTTTTTCTCTCTATTGGAATATTAATAATGGTCTTTTTCTTTTTCATTGAAAAACCTGAAAACCCTTGTTGCCTTGTTGCCGACTATCCAAGAGAAAGTTATTTTGAATCCTTGAAGCTGATAATTAGAAATAAAAATTTTGTTTATCTTTGTAGCGGGTTTGCCTTACAAACATCAAATTTTTGTTTGTTCGTGGTATATACCCATTTCATTCTCACTCCTTTTGGATTTAGTGAAACCCAAATTGCTTATATTGGAAGTTTGGTGAACTTTTGGTGTTTTTTTGGGAAATTGGTCATAGGATATCTTGTTTATAGAGTATTTTCTTTCAAAAAGTCTTTATTCTATATATGTCTAAGCTTATTAGTCTCTATTCTTGGATTTTTGTTGAGTCTAATTAGCGGTTCTTCAGCTTTGATTTTCATTTTTTCTTGCTTCTTTGGGTTCTTCCTGCAAATGTATTGGAGTCCTTCTTATGAATTTGCCTGTGAATTAATTTTTCCTGTGGGGGAAGCAAACGCCAATGGTGGATTGATACTTTGCGGATGTTTGATAAATATTGTTTTTGGATTTATTTTTTCTATTATATTTAGTTTAAATGAGAGGATCTGGGTTCCGTTTACTTTTTCATATTTTTTGATTAGCACTGCCATTTCATTGGTTTTGTTTAGAAATATCAAAGAAGATTTGAATAGAGAGAAAAAAGAATTTGAATTAAACGCGAAAACTAATTCATTTCCTTTATTAGAATATTAATAATTATAGAAATGTTGAATTTTTTTTTTTTTTTGAATTGAAAATGTCTATGTGATATGATAATTATTTCTTTTTCAGCTTTTAAAAATTTATAAAATCACAACAATTACTAAAAATTAATAAAATTGGAAAAAAAAATAAAGTTTTATAATCTTTTATCAAAATATTAATATTAATATTGTTCTAAAAGGATAGAAGCAACATTACACTGAACTAAAATTTCTTCAATGAACAAGAACGGTCCTTTTTCTTTTTTTATCTAAAAACTAAATACCACCAATAATAGATTCAAAATCGGACCAAAATACATCAAACAACCCAGAAAATGACCCCTCCTTTAAACTATTCCCGAAAACACAATTAATGGCAATAATCGAAAATACGGAGGAAAACTCTCTTAAGCTCGAAAAACTATCAACTCAAAAATCCAAAGAGCTCCAAGAAATTCTCGCTGCTAAATCCCCGATGGAAAATTATCAAAATGTTGCAGAATATCTCAATGAAAATATTGTAAACGAAAAAGCAAAAACTTTGAATTTCCTCCAGATCAACATTTCAAGCAAAACCACGCATTCTGAAAACCAAAATGGCAATTACAAAAATTCAGCAACTAATATTTCAGGTCATTTTTGCGATCATGCCAAATTTATTATTTTGTTTTATTTAAAGATTCAAGAGATTTACATAGAAATGAAAATGATACTCAAGAAGGAGAAAAACCATCAAATGGTCTTATCCAACTTTCCCAAAGATCCTCAGTGGGTAATGGAACAATAGATGGTAAAAATCTAACCGAAACTAGCAATGATAATTTTCCAGCGGGGTCTTCTTTAAAAAAAAAGAAAAGTTTCGGTTTTCAAGAGGTTTCAAGCGAAATTTCAGATTTATCTTTCCAACTTAGAAAAAGAATAGAGTCAAAATCTGCTCACGTTTCCCCTATGCTAATCAGGAACGATAAGGAAGAAGAAAATGTTCATATTTTATTTTCTAAAATTAGCTAGTTTTAATATTTTCTGAAATTTCTTGAGAAGAAGGAGGAAGCCAATGACGAATTAAATTTGAATTTGCAAAATTTAGAGGATGATCAAAATTTTGATTATCCAATAGATACGATGAAGTAATCTGTGCAAAGAATTTAAATCAAAATTCGATTAAAATGTTCTAGGGAAAGAGGAAATAGAAGCCCTGCACAAATCAAATGGAGGAAAATCTCTAATGTTGTTACTTCTTTAAGGCTCATGCAAAAAAGTGAAGTAAGCCAACTACTAACAGTGGTACGAAAGAAAATAAAAATAAATGATTCAGTTAATTTTTGAAAGGATCATTTAGAAAAAGAAGTTTTCTCTATTGATACAACTATAAAACAACATGCAAAAACAGTACACGAGCCTGATACCAAACCGAGCGTTCTGAGTCAATACAAAAAAAACAGTGTGAAACCTGATGTCATAAAAGACACGTTCAACGAAATCAATCGTGATCAGGATTTCTCAGATTGTTGCACGAGGGGAAAGCCGGAAGACATCAATAAAATCAAATTTTTTCTGCAAAATGATCCAAAGAAGTGAAAATTTAATAAAAGTTGGAAGCTAAAAAAAATAAAATTTAGATATATTTTGGAAAGAAGCGATCCTCTTCATTTGATTAATAAATTAAATATAAATGGCCTAAACCCTTTATATTTGGCAGCAATGAATGGAAACTTAAATGTATTTTGTTTTATTTTTATTTTATTTTTAAATGTTTCTTTATCACAGGTGGTGAAATTTCTCATTGAAAATCAAGCAAATCCACTAGTAAACTCAAAGGTTAAAAAAAAAATTAAAATAATAGAATCATCTTTGTAGCTTGGAGACAAAATTCTTGAATCTCCACTTGAGGTTGCTTCGAGGTAAAACAAAATAAAAACTCATTATTTAATATTCATAGATGGGGGCACATAGCTGTTGTGAAATACTTAATAGAAAATGTTAAATATAACAAACAGATCATAACTTCAAGCTACCGATTATCTAGCAGACAAGAATTAAAAAATTTATTAAAAAACTACCTGAAGAAAAATTCAACGAGCTGTTTTTTCAGTTGCTTCCAATTCAAAAATTGGTTCTAAAAAAGGTTGGAACCAGAAAAAACTCATGTTGTTTTGAAAATGTTGCCAAACTGACTGACACTTATTTTTCTGAAAAGATAAATGTGATATTATATTTCATTTGCTATTTCTATTAATTTTTTTGTATATGTTGACGTGAACTTAAATTTTTGTTTATCAAGTAAAAAAAATGATTTCAAGTAAATTTTTCTTTTCTAAAAAAACGCTTTTCTTAATTTTATAAAAAAAATTATGAAAAATACAACTTTAAATAAAATCACCCAATTCGACCTCAAACTTTCATCTAATCGGAGTTTGATATCTAGAGTGAATGATGAAAAAAAGTAATTAATGTTCATCAAAACTCCATAACAATTTGTTTTTAGTGAATCCATCATTATCATAGGCACATTTAAAGATATTTGGAAAATTTCCTTCAAAGAAAAAAAACCTTCGATGAATCATTTTAAAACTCTGGGTTCAAATTACCCCAATAATTACTTTACATGCTTGGAAGCTTGGAAAATAAAAAATGATAATTTTTTGATAGTTAATTTTTCAAATTTTTCTATTTCTTAGAAAAACAATTATAGGTAAATATTCATGAAAAAGGAGAAAAAAAAGATAAAAACGAAAAGATCGATAAAAAAGTTCGCAAAGAGAACAAAAACTATATAGAAATATTCAATATTGATAAAAATACAACAATAATCATTTCGAATTTGGAAAAGATTAACATCAATCCCTATATGATGAAACATGTAAAAAAATGTCTAAATAATTGATAAATATTTTAATGAGAAGATCTACGTTTTCGATGAAAACTTTTTGTTTTGCTATTGTGAAAATCCCCTAACAATGACCACACAAACTTATCTAATCCATATAAAATTTGATAAGCTTGACAACACCAAGGTAGTTTTTAATGTTGAAGATTTTGAATTGTCCAATCAAGCTTTCATACTTGATATGGATTATATTATTCACGACAACAAAATAATTTTCGCCTTTGCCAATATCGATGGTAATTTAATTTTATATCCCATTTTAAAGTTAAATAGGGGATCTGGAAATTATTGCTTTTAATTTGTTACCTGTAGAGAAATTGGATAAAATTTTTAAGTCTGAAAATCTGATAATAAGGTGTGATAAAAGATTTGAGTTTCCAATTTCAAATCTAAAATTGTTCTTTGATGAGGTTTCCTTTTTTAACATTTTTTTTTTATTATTGTTATAAAGGACATAAATTCTTTGTGCTTGTATATCACATCGTCTTTGGGATTTGTCTTTTCATTTAAAAATATTCTGGAAAAAAAATTCTCTGATGGACAGATGCAAATCAATGACAACACAAAGGAATGCATCACTCATTTTGAGCTGGAAAAATATGAGGGGAAAAAGGTGATGTTCTTAGTTACTTATGATGGAGTTGTGAGTGTTTATAGTCAAGAACATGAGGTAATTAACTATTATTTATCTATCATGATTAATCTAATTACATCATTTATCTTTTTTTCTAGACAAAATGGCAATTGGTTTATTCAGAGCCAATAACAAGTGTGAATTTGAAAGCATTTATATGTTCTAGAGCAGAGGATAAATTTATCGTTTATATATCAGGAAATTTGGTAGATATTTATTATGTTGATAAATTTTTTATAAATTAAAAAACTTGAAAAAATGTAATTTTTCCTGTTCAAATAAAATCTCTTAAAATTTATTAATATAATCCTGAAAAATGTCATCATCTTTCAAGGCATTTGTTATATCGTCGAGGGATATGCAGATGTTGATGTCATAATCTTTGATATTAGTGAAATAATCATTGTTAGCTTCTTTGCTTTTGGTTTTATTTGTTTTTATGATATCTTTCTCTTTCACGAGAACTAAATTTATAACCATCATCTGGTAGAAAATTTGTAAGGCTTGATTTGCTTTCAAAGGATTAGATTGGCCTAAATTATTCATCATAGTTCGGAATCTGTCATAGATCTGGTCCAAAATAAATTTATTAAATTAAAATATTTTTTTTACCTTGCAAAAGGAAACTCTCCCTGTCACCTGAGTTTTGGTTTCAATTGCCAATGCAATCAGCAAAACCTTCTGAAAACGAGAAAACTTTTTCAGACATTCAACATATGGTGTACTATATAGAAGATTGTAACTCGCAGAAATGTGGTCGATTGTAATTTGTTTGAATTGATTGAAATCTTTGATTTTTAAAATTTCTTCCTGACAAATTTCCACTGCTTTTCTGCAAACATTCAAAGTTCTCCGGATATCCGAAGAAAACACTGCGATTTTTTTACTGACGAAAGTGATTGCGTTTGGATCAAAAACATCATTGATTGTTTGGATTCTTTCTCCAACGATTCTTTCAATCTGTTTACTTGTATAAGGTTTATAAGTTAATCGTTGATTCCCGATTCTGCTTGCAATTTTGGGTTGAAGTTTTTCAGGAAAATCAACAGTATTTGCAATACCTAATTAAAAAAAAAAATAAATTAGAAATTCATTTTAGTTAAAATAATTTCAATCACCAGCCATTATCATTTTTGCAAATTTACAATGAGGCCATTCAAAAAGATTGTAGAGAATTGTTTGATCTTTTGTCATTAAATAATCCAGTTCATCCAATAAAATTATCCTTTTAAATTTCAATAAAATTTTAGAAATAATTAAGAATAATGACTTGGTGCATTCCACTATGTTAGCTCCATTATTGTATTGTTTGGGAATTTTATTAGTACGGAACAAATCATCTAATTTAACATTTTATAAGTGCTTTTTATTAATTTACTGAGAATGATGCATGCTGTGCTTTTGCTGACATTTTTTATTCCAGTAATTTCCTCCAAAAGAAGCAAATAAATGTTTTCAGGATCTTTTAAACTCATACCGTTTATATTAATAAACTTAAATTCTTGCTATAAAATTTTAACATTATTAAATATATTAAAAAAACTAAATACTTCTGGGAAATTTTGCAAATTTCTAATCACCTCCAGAAATGTCACCGTTTTTCCAATACCTGGGATTCCAGAAATATCTAAACATATGATATATGATATGAAAAAAATTTTAAAATAAATTAACACAAAGTTTGGTTTGATCCTTTATTTTGGAGTCCTTCCAGCAAAAATTCGGTTATGATCTTTTTCTCTTCTTCTCGACATGGGATCGAGTCAGGCAACGCATATTCTTGAAGTTTTTCTATTGCGTCAATATATCTTTTCAATATTTTTTGTTCCTTTTGTTGCTCTATCAATTTTTGTTGAGGCTCAATATTTATTAGTTTTTTGCGTCTTCCTTCTGTTCTAGGCACTAAATCAACTTCCTCAAACATTGTTGAATTTTCGACTTCAATTTTTTTGGGAGAACTAGATTTATTTTTGGACGGTGAAGAATCAGTCTCGAAGTGTGCCTTGGTTGGAGCTGTGAAATTAATAAAACTTTAGAACAATAATAAAAAAAAAAAACTTGGATTTAAGCATAATCTCTTTGAATTAAGTTTTAGCCTTCTGGAAAAATTTTCCTCTTTTTCTAAATTAGACATTTCTAAAAAATAATAAATAAATGAATGAAAAACTTGATGGTTCATTCTTCTGTTTGAGATTCCCCAAATTTACCATCGCATTCTCTGTTTCCATAGCAATCTTACTTGTTGAATCAATATTCTCTTTTCTTTTTCTCATTAATCGAACATTTGAGTTTAATAAATCTGATTCCTTTGAGAGATTATTCATGTTAGAAGTGTTATCATTTTTTTTCTCTTCATTAGGCTTGTATTTTCTTGTTTTGATTTTATTCTCTTGGAGGGCTGAATTGGAGGTATTGAATTCAGTAAATTTTCTTTTTTTGTTTGAGGATTCAAGTGAAGAATCTTTTTGTTTTTTTGATTTGTTTCCGGTTTTTATTAGATATTTCGAAGCTTGTGTTTTTGATGCGCTTCGGGAAGTTGATCTTGTGTTCATTAATTTGGCAAATTTAGAGTTTATTTCTTATTTTTTTATATTTTGCCGGGCGACCTAATAATATTAAAACAACTTTAAATTTTGAGAAATCACTTTTATTTTGAAAATAAAATAGATTCTAATTTTGGGAAAAATAGGGAAAAAAAATCTGAATTTATTTTTTTTTATTTTTTATTTTTGAGTTTTAATTTTTAGGCAAAAACTAAAATTTTGAACTTTGTATACTAAAAATTAAAAATAAATTTTCGTTCCAAAAAATCAAAAATAATTAAAAATTTTTTATGTACAATGAATAATCATCCTCTTGACCCTAATTTCGTGATGCTCTCTTTAAGCCTTTCCGACCTACTTGCAATAGGCTCAGAAGAAAAACCAAAAGACCGTATAAAAAGCTCCCCTCTCCCAATTCAAAAAAAAGATGAATCATTAAAAAAAGTAAATTTTGGAAATGAAGAAGAAAACCCGAGAAATAGTGACAATAAAGAAATAACCAACATTGCAAATCCGAATGATAATCCTTTACAAGAAATGAAAGAAATGACTATCAATTCAGAATTGAGTAAAGTCAATGAGCAAATCGAAAATAAGCTTGAAGAAAATGAAAATGAGCAAAATTCAGCATTTACAACAGAAAAAAATAATGATGAAGCCTCTGCTATTTCCGAGGAACAGAACTTCGAGCAATTAAAAGAAGTAAAAACCAAGGTATGCAGAAAATCAACAGAAATCATCAAGGTTTACATCAAAGAAAACAAACGTCCCTTTCCAGGAATGAATTATTGTCTGCTTGAAGATATTGTGATTTTGTCAAGCCTTTTTGATGGAGATAATAAAGATGTTTGGAAAAACCTTGGGAACCACCTATTATTATCAAAAAGGACCTTGAATTCGATAAGAGACCGATATAGAAGATATTTAAAGAGCCTCAACCTAAAAAATTATCAGGAAATTTTGGTATTTTTGGAAAAACATTTGACTTATGATCTAAGGAAGTTTTGCTTGCTTTTCGTAGCATCATGTTTTAAGAGAATAGAAGAGCTGTCTGTGAAATCTAAAGGAGAAAAATCTATTAAATCATACCCTATATCGTCAAATTTCACAGAAAAATCATTATATTCACATGATGATCAATTCGACTTCGAAGAAGAAAAAACCGACATCACAAATAGCAATAATAATGACATAACAAAAGACTGTTTCCTTAGTCCCACTTTTAAAAGCTGCGAAAAAAAACAGCATGAAAGAAAAACTTTGGAAAATTTTTCAAACCATGTTAACAATAAAATCGTCCCGAAAATTGAAATTGGAGATAAAATTGTAGAAAGTCGAAAAAATTATGTCTACATGAAGAAGAATGATGATAACCAAGAAAAAGCTCAAAAATCCATAAGTTTTGAAAGTAATGCTAGTTGGCACCAAAATTTTCACAAACACAACGAAAAAGCAGAGGTAAACAACAAAACTTCTGTGGATTTATCGTCGGTCTATGACCAAAAAAAGCTTATTTTTTCAGAAAAAAAAGAATCAATAGAAAAAAAACTCGAACCCAACATCAAAATTGAAAATACGAGATTAAAACGTAAAGAGTCCCCTGTTTCCATCCAAATCCATCAATCAGAAAAAAAATTAATGCATTGTCCTCATAACTCTGAAATTTATTTTGACTCCCTGTTGGGAAACATTTCTGATAAATTCAGGCCTTTTTTCGTTAATACAGTGGTGGAGGAAATTCCATTTTTTAATTTCGTTATTATCCAATCGGAAAATCCTCAAACTCATGGGAAAACTATAATTAAAACACCAAATAATTTCGATGGCAATGTTCTAGGGAAAATTATTGATATGGGTCAGTATTATACAAAAAGTGTTAAAGAACTTTTTGGTTTGTTGGATTCCTTGAATGGAAATCTTGAAGATTTAGAATTTTTTTTGGCTGGTAATGGGAAAAATCAATTCATGCTTTGGCTTGAGGAAGAAGATAAACTTTTGCAAGGCTTGATTTCAAAGGATAGTTTGGATTTTAGAATCCTAAAGAGGTATAAAGATTCGGAAAAAATAAAAGTAAGAGCAAAATATAAAAATATTCTACTCCCATTCGATTTGTAAATTGTTTTTGGTTTTGAGATGTTTTATAAATAAGTAATAGACTGACTAAAAATGAAAAATTACATAAAAAAAACTTGTTTTTTGTTTTTAAAAAAGAAAGAGAAAATGGATTTATTTGTGAGTTTTTTAGAAAATTAAGAAAAAAATTAAAATTGAGCAAAAAATGACTTCTTTGAATCAACTTCTAAATTCATATTGTAAAGAGAAAGCTTCATATCACAAGCTGGCGTTCTTATTAACGAACAACAAAATTAATGAAGAGGGTTTTTTCGATAATAAGAATTTTGGTCTTTTGGATCAACCCCTAAGAATTTATGAATACGAACCATTAAATAGCAATGATGACATAGAAGAATATAGCAAATTTGAAATGGGTATGATTATTAATAAACTATTGGAGGAACGTGGACACATAGTAAAATTCTTTGAGTTTGTGAACAATGAACGTAAGGTTTTCACCAAAAAACTTTGAAAATTTACGAAATAACATTTATTAATTAAAGAGATTGAACGAAGAAAATTTCGACCTTCTCCGAGAATTATTTGTATTAGGTCCTGAAAAAATGAGAAATTTTGGTTTGAATACCCTGATAAAGAAATTTCTCTTACATTCTGAAATCGCGAAAAAATATATTGAAAGGCTGGAAATTAAACATCAAAATTTACAAAAGAGTTGCAAAGAAAAAGAAGTCGCTTTGGAAGATCTCAGAAATGAAAACGAAAAATTGAGAGATGTAAAATAATTTCTATCAAAATTTCATAATCATTTTTAGAAAGTCATCAAGTCTCGTGTAAATCTCAAAAATTATCTGATTAACATGCCAATACCTTACAATGACGATGAAACCTTTGCTTTTGCTCCTCCGAATGAAAATGCCAAATCTCCTAATAATAATACTGTAGAAAATGCTGAACTGGGCTTGAGTGGGTCTTTTGAAAAAATTTCCGTTTTTGATCATTTTCCTATTAACAAATGCCAAGAATGGGATAAAACAAGTATAGTGTCCAATACTTCAAGATTAGGCTCATGCAGGAAAATGGCTACCCCAATCAATAAAATGGCATCATTTGCGAATTTAGAATATGATGTTAAAACCAAATCAATGAGGAAAGATTTTGTTAAAAATGAAAAAATTATGCCACAAAAATTAATCAATAGACCGAAGAACTTTAGCACTTCTAATCAAACAATTCCAAAATTATCAACTGAGAAGAACAAATTAAATGAAAAGGAAAAAATCAACCCACCTGAAGATAAAAAAGAAATTCCTAAAGTTGCAAACTCCAAATTTAAGGTGGATACAATGAAAGGGAAAACTACAATGTCAACAGGCTATTTGAATGTGCCTCAGAAAATAATGAACCAAAACACACTCGGACGGGATAAAAAAGATATCCTTAAAAAATGAGTATGAGTTTATTTTTAACTTTAACCAGAAATATGATTCCTGGAGATTGTAATGTATTTTAAAGAGTCTTTAAAATAATATTTTTTTCAAAATTTCAAAAGAAAAGAATAGAACTTTAGATCGGAGTTCCTTTTTTTAGGTTTTTATTTTATTCTTTTTTTTCTTCTATTTTTACTTTATTTCCGGCCTTTTTCAGATTAACCACTAAAATTCTACCTAGTATTTCTTTTTCCTTTTTTATTTTGTCAGTCATAAATTCTTTAAAAACTTCATAATCTTGCAAAATTTGTGATTTTTCACCAAAAAAATTAAAATATTTCATTGATAGACCCTCAAAAATTTTCATCTCTTCTTCTTTTTGCATTTGCAAAATAAAGAATCCAGAAAATTATTAGATAGAATTTCAATAAATTCTAGACA
>Ga0302320_10013671_pt1 | contig 16921 bp, 9 predicted proteins | sample Bog_T0_3_FD_202130 | JGI IMG/M metagenome (GOLD analysis project Ga0302320, IMG submission 202130) | Peat permafrost microbial communities from Stordalen Mire near Abisko, Sweden - Bog_T0_3 | ecosystem: Environmental > Terrestrial > Soil > Wetlands > Peat | place: Sweden: Abisko, Stordalen Mire... | reverse complement strand
TGTATGCTGGCATGGCGATACATCACCATAATGGTGATATAATGTCAACATCTTTTTCACCTATTCATGCCTTTTTCTTCACCAAGCTAAGGATTGGGGCAATTGCCAAAACGCGGCATCTGGAAAGGGGTGCCGGCAAAGTGGGGTTAAAACCTTAGCCGCAAAACCGACTCACCGGCGTTGGACGGGATTTTACCGCCACCGCCAGCAACCGCGGTTATTTCGCGCCGGCGTCTATAAAGTGCCCGCGGCCCGCCGCCGCTTTGGCATCGGCGGCCCGCGGCATTTTAGAGCGAAGCGACCGCTCGGTTAATTTGGATGCGGTGCGGCCGCTGATGGGAAAGCGCCCCGGGGCTGGCGCACCAAGACGCAGGCTAATGATCATCCGTCCGCGCCAGCGCCTTGCGCCAGCCCTGGCGCTTTTCCCACGCAGCACGCATCAAAGTTTCAACGCGCCGTGCCGGAGGCCGGCCCTCCGCTGCAACTCTACATTTGTAAAGAATGCGCTTGACATTATTTACAGTTGTAGAGAATATCCTGGCATGTCGAAGCCCGAGGTTGCACTCACCGAAGCCGAATGGTCCGTCATCAAGGCCGTTTGGGAGACCGAACCCTGCACCGCGCCGGTCATCCAGGAACGGCTGGCCAAGCCCACCGGCTGGACGTATTCCACCGTCCGCACGATCATGGACCGCATGGCGGCCAAAGGCGTGCTCACGGCGAAGAAGGCCGGCAAGCCGACGATCTATCACTCCGCCGTCACGCGCAAACAGGCGCAGCGCGGCGAGCTGTTTTACGCGCTCAAGCACGCCTTCAACGGCGCACTCACGCCGATGGTGCAGTGCATGCTGGACAATCACGACCTGAACACGGAGGAACTCGCCAAGATCGAGGCGCTCATCCAGACCCGCAAAAAAACCGCAAAAGAATAGTATGGCGATTTAAAACCTGAACCAGGAATCTCCAATGAATGCTCTCATTGAACACCTGAACCAACTCGGCGGGCAATTCCTTAACTTTGCCGTGCCGATGCTGTGGCAATCGAGCCTGCTGATCGTGCTGGTTTTGACGGTGGACTTCTCGCTGGCAAGGAAAATCCGGGCCTCGGTCCGGCACGCGCTGTGGCTGGCCGTCCTGGTGAAACTGCTGCTGCCGCCCACGCTGGCGCTGCCCACCGGCGCGGCGTGGTGGCTGTTTCCCGCCAAACCGGCGGTCAAGGCGCCCGCACCCAGAGATTATGTCGTCACTTATGATAACGCCATGCCACTGCCTGCGTTCACCCAGGGAACTGTCCCGTTCGTCGAACCGCCGCCGCCAAAGCTGGACCGGGCGGGCTGGACGCTGGTAGGGACGGGCGTGGTGAGCGCTGGGTTGATGTTGTGGCTGCTGTTCCGATGGGCGCAGGCGGTGCGCATGGTCCACCGCGCCACCCAGGCAGGCGAGTTTTCAGGGCCTGTTCGCGAGGCGCAACGGCTGGCCGGGTTGGGCGGGCTGGTGCGCGTAAAAATTGCGGAGGACCGGAGGTCGCCGGCGGTTTGCGGACTGTGCCGGCCCGTGATTCTGCTGCCGCGAATGCTGGCCGAAACCCTGTCCGCCGATCAATTGCGCGCGGTGTTGTTGCATGAGGCGATTCATATCCGGCGCAAGGACATCTGGGTGAACTGCGCGCAGGCATTGCTGCAAGTGGCTTACTGGTGGCATCCATTGGTGTGGGTGGCCAACGCGCGCATCCGCCGCGCGCGCGAGGAAGCCGTGGACGAGGCGGTGATGCTGGCGCTGGATGCGGACGCAGAGATCTACGCGCCGACTTTGCTGGAAGTGGCCCGGCTGGCGTTTCGGCGTCCGCTGATGAGCCTGGGGCTGGTGGGCATCATGGAATCGCGGAGCGCGTTGCGGCAGCGCATCGAGCGGCTGCTGGCTTTCCGCGCGCCGCGCAAGGCCGGGATGACGCTGGCCTCGCTCTGCGGAATTTGCATTTTCAGCGCAGTGGCCTTGCCCATGGGCGAAGGGCCGGCTCCGGTGGAAAAGGAGATGGCGGCGGACGCCAGTCCGCCGCTACGGGGCATGAGCGAAGTGTCCATGGCCGCAACGACACTTGCAACTGTGCCGCGCACGAATCCGCCTTCGGTGTTAGTCACCGCAGAGATTTATGAAATGTCGGGGGAGAATTGCAAGAATCTGCTTTCAACCATGCCGATCAATCCAGGCAATCAAGGCAAGGCGAATGAGAGTGCCTGGTGGCCAGTCGCAAAGGATGAGTTCTCGAAGCTGCTGAACGACTTGAAACACTCAGGTCTGGCTCCGGTGCAAAGACCGCGCGTTCTGACTTCCAGCGGAAAAGCGGCGGATTTTTTTGTTGGCCACGACACGCACGGAACGGAGCTGGATTGCCTGCCGGTGGTCAATGGCGGGCAGGTGGATTTGGCCGTCCAATTTGAAACCATGGATTTGTCAGCGCGGGTCCCGGTGATGAACCGATTCAAGGTCAATGCCTTGATGGAAAACCAAAGTGGCGTGGTAATTCGAGTGCCAAACGATTTGAGCAATTCGGTTGTGTTCTTGAACGTGGAGATTCTGACCAACAGGCCATCGGTAAGTTTCCAACCACGACTTCCGCCAGTCGCGCAGCCACGGCCGGCAGACGCTGCTTTCAATCCGCCCGTTTACACCGGATTCAATCCCCCCGTTTACACCGGACCCGGCCGGCAAGCGATCATGGCCAAGTTGGGCAAGATTCGTTTGGGAAATGTTTTCTACGACAGCCTCCCGCTAAACGAAGTGCTGAAGCAGTTGTCCCACGAGTGCAAACTGCTCGATCCTGAAGGCAAGGGAATCAACTTTTTGATCAACAACCATCCCGACCATTCCAGCCAGCCGGGGGCTGCGGGTACAACGGCGGGCGGCGGGGTGGCGGCAAACGAAGCGGCGGACCCCGGCTCAGTCATCGTCAAAATCCCCAGCTTGACCGATGTTCGACTGGCAGATGTCCTGGATGCTATCGTTCTGGTTGCGGACCATCCCATTAAATATTCCGTTCAAGATTTTGCCGTTGTCTTTTCCGCCAAGAATTCCGCAACGCCGCCGCTTTCCACGCGGACCTTCAGGGCGGATCCGAATACATTCTATTCCGGGTTGGAAAGCGTGAGCGCCCAAAGTTTCGGCGCGATTCAAAACAGCGGCAGCGCAGGCGGCGGCGGCGGGCAAAACCAAAACAATGGCGCGGTGGTCGGCGCTGTGAATGCCTTTGGCGGCACCAGCGGCGGCGGCCAGGGATCCGAAAGTTTGTTAAACAACCCGGGCGCAAATCTTGCTGGTGATGGCGGGTCGGCCCAAGCCGCGTCTGCTGCTGCGTCTGCCCGCCAGACGGCGGTGACTTTCCGGCTGAATTATCCCAAACCCGAAGCCGAATTAAAAACGCTGTTGTCTGAAGCCGGTGTTAAGATGCCACCGGCGACCCTCGTCTGCAATGCCAAGGCCGGGCTGTTCCTGGTCCGTGGCACGCCGGACCAATTGGTGTTGGCGAACCGACTGGTGCTCAAGCTGAATGGATATACACCCCAAGAAATCCAAAGCTACGACGGTGGTTTTGCCAAAAGCATGAACAAGGTCCCGGTGGTGGCGGACGAGTCAACCAATCTTTTCATGCGGACATTCCGTGTGGATCCGAACACGTTCTATTCCGGATTGATAAACGCGAGCGGACCAGGCTTCCAGAACGCCCAGACCAACGGTGGCGTCAAACTACCTTACGTTACGACACAGACTTCAACTTCGACGCCGAGCGCGTTGGCCCGGGCTTGCTTTAGCAGCTTGGGGGTGAACCTGACAAATCCGCCCGGCAAGTCGGTCTTTTTCAGTGACCGAACGGGAGAGTTGTTTGTCAAGGCCACCAAGTCGGACTTGGACACGATTGAGCGAGCGCTTGCAGTGCTAAACCAAATCCCGCCACAAATCCACATCAAGGCGCGGTTTTATGAAGTGCCGAGCGGGACACTGAAGGATTTTGGCAAATATCTGAACGCAATAAATCCGATTGATGGCAAGCCGATGGGGATTCTCACCTTTCAAAATGCAAATGCGGCCAGGCAAGCGTTGCAATCTCGAAAAAGCGTTAAAGTATTGGCTGAACCCGAAATAACCATGCTTTCCGGCAGGCAGGCACAAATGCGGGCAACGGAAATGGTCACCGTGGTCACGAATACCCTGTTTGAATCACTGCGGACAAACCAATTTGGGGAGTTGGAACATAATGTGGTCACACCCCAAACCGAGGTCGTTGAAACCGGTCCAATCCTGGACATTGTTCCCCACGTCTTGGCCGACAACTACACCATCCATCTGGCGGCCATGCCATCCGTAATGGAGTTTTTGGGATACGAGGGACCAACAAATAGTTCGGGTACGCCCTATTATTTCGAGGGGAAATTGCCCCAGATTTCACCCAGATTTCGAACTCAGCAGTCCACTGCCGTTGCGGACTTGTGGGACACTCAGACGCTTTTCCTAGGCGGACTGCCAAGGCGGGTTGCCGACAGCACAAACGGATTTCCCCAAGTGATGCAAGACAAGGAAGTGATGGTCTTCATCACCGCCACCATCGTTGATTCGGCGGGTTCGCGGGTTCATTCCGAAGACGAAATGCCGTTCGCGCAAGATGAAGTCCCGTCGCAGCCGCAAGGGGCGATCAACTTGCCACCATCTTTACTCCATGCACCTAACCTACCACCATCATCGGCAAACGGAATTCGATTCGAACCGCAACGGATAATCATGGGAACCCCCGTCGGAGATTTCCCACCATACCACAATGGAGATCCGCGCTCTCCATGATTGAGCTGAACGCGCGTGTGCAAGCGGCGGTGAACGCGCCGCGCCAAACGCTTCGCGAGTCTTGAGGGCCGCACCGCAGTCGCGCCAGCGTTTGCGGCGCGTTCACCGCCGCTTTCGGGCGGAGGCAAGTGCGCGTTGGTTTATTCTGGCGCGCGTGGGAAAGCGCCGGAGGGCCGCCGCAGTCCAAGACGCTCCGCTCACCTCGGGTGCCACAATTCACGCCGGCGTCCTGGACTGCGCCCAGCCCTCTGGCGCTTTTTCCCCGTCCAGCTTGCCGCTCCGGTTAAATATCAGATCGCCCTGCGCTGGGCATCGTCTGAAAGCAATCAGTGCAAAACTTGATGGTTACCTTGCGAACAAATGCAGCGTCTGCCTCTCGGACACATCCGTTGCCGCCACCCTGACCATATGAATATCTGACATAAATATCTGCCACGATTGACATCTTTTTTGTTTTCGCCGGCAAATGAACCGTTTAATATCCCCGCCATGAAGTCCCAACGCAAATCCCTGTCCGGCGCCGTTAGCCGCCGCCGGTTTCTCCAAACTACCGCCCTCGCCGCCGGCGCCGTCACCTTCGGCGTGCCGACGCTTCTGCGCGCGGCCAACCTGAACAGCAAGCTGAACATTGCCTCCATCGGCGTGATGGGCAAAGGCCGGAGCGACACCGACCACTGCAATAGCGAAAACATCGTGGCCCTGTGCGACGTGGATGCCGTGAACTGCGCCGCGCAGCGCGAAAAATATGCCAGCGCGAAGTTTTATCAGGACTACCGCAAGCTGTTTGATGAGCTGGCCGACGGCATTGACGCCGTGACCGTTTCCACGCCCGACCACATGCATGCCATCATCGCGTCACTGGCGATGAAGCACGGCAAACACGTTTATTGCCAGAAGCCGCTGGTGCAAACGATTTATGAGGCTCGCTACCTCCGCCAGCTCGCACAATCGTCCGGCATCGTCACGCAAATGGGCAATCAGGGCAGCTCGGCGGACGGCCTGCGCCGCGCCGTCGAATGCATCCAAGCCGGCATCATCGGCCAGGTGCATGAGGTTCACATCTGGACCAACCGCCCCGTCTGGCCGCAAGGCATGGACCGGCCGGCCGGCACGGATGAAATCCCCGCCGGCCTGGATTGGGACCTCTGGATTGGGGCGGCTCCCATGCGTCCCTACAAACACCGTGTTTACAATCCGTTTGTCTGGCGCGGCTGGCAGGATTTCGGCACCGGCGCGCTCGGCGATATGGCCTGTCACACGGTGAACATGCCGTTCCGCGCGCTGCGCCTGGGCTACCCCACGGAGATCGAAGCCGAGGTGCTGGGCGCCATGAACCAGGAATCCTATCCGCTCGGCTCCAAAATCCGGTTTGAATTTCCGGCGCGCAAAACCAGCCTGCCCGCCGCGAACAGGACTTTCTTCCATCATCACGATGTGGTGCATCAAGACCCGGTCACGTTCACTTGGTATGACGGCGGCAAGGCGGATGCCAGCGCGCCGAACGGCCACGACTTTAGCAACAAGCCGCCGCACGACCTCCTGGTTGATATCGAGGCGTTTCGCGGTGAAGTGCCCAACAGCGCGTGCTTGCTTATCGGCGACAAGGGCAAGATCTTTTCGCCCGATGATTACGGCGAGGATTTCTACGTCAAGCTCACCGACGATCCTAAATTCGTCCACTTCAAGAAACATGCCGCGCTGGACAGCATTGCGCAGACAATTCCGCGCAACGAGTTCAAGGGCGATGCCGACCACAAGCAGCATTTGGAATGGATCGCCGCCATCAAAGAAAACAATCCGCAGAAATGTTACTCGCGCTTCGAGATCGCCGCGCAGCTCACGGAAATCATGTTGCTGGGCTGTGTGGCCCTGCGCGCCGGCAAGAAAATCGAGTGGGACGGGCCGAACATGGCCGCCACAAACTGTCCCGAGGCCGCGCCCTTCATCAAGCGTGAAAACCGCCCTGGCTGGGCGCTGTCGTAAGCCATGGATACCCAACGCACGCGGCGTGATTTCCTGAAAACCACCGGCGCGGCAGCGCTGGCGGCCTCCGCCTTGCCCGTTTGGGCGCAGGCGCAGGACGCCGGCAAGACCATCAACATCGCCGTCATCGGCGTCGCGCACATTCACACGCCGGGCTATCTGGATTTGCTGAAACAACGCGCCGGCGTGCGTATCAAGTATGTCTGGGACCACGACGACGCCCGCGCGGAGAGCCGGGCCAAAGAAACCGGCGCGCAGGCCGTCGCCGATCTTTCCACCGTTTGGTCGGACCCGGATATTTCCGCGGTGGTCATCTTGTCCGAAACAAACCGGCATCATGATCTCGTGCTGGCCGCCGCCAAGGCCGGCAAGCACATGTTCGTGGAAAAGCCGCTGGGCATCACCAGCCGTGAAAGCCTCGAGATGGCTGACGCCATTGACCGGGCTGGCGTGCTGTTCACCACCGGCTATTTTTCGCGGACCGATCCCAAGCATATTTTCCTCAAGGCTGAAGTTGCCGCCGGCAATTTTGGAATCATCACCCGCGTCCGCGCCTCGAACTGCCACAACGGCTCGCTCGGCGGGTGGTTTGACAAAGACTGGCGTTGGATGGCCGACCCGAAAATCGCCGGCGTTGGCGCGTTTGGCGATCTCGGCACGCACAAGCTCGACATTCTAATGTGGATGCTGGGCGATATCGCGTCGGTCACGGCGGACATCCGCCCCGTGACGCACCGCTACGGCGACTGCGACGAAACCGGCGAAGCGCTCCTGCAGTTTAAAAACGGCGTCATCGCCACGCTCGCCGCAGGTTGGGTGGACATCGAAGATCCTGTGAAACTGCAAATCTCGGGCACGCAGGGTCACGCCGTCATTTACGACGACAAGCTATATTATCGCAGCGAGAAAGTGGAAGCCAGCGACTTTCGCAAGCCAATGACGAAGCTGCCGCCTTCGCCCCGTGTGCCCATGCACCAGTTTCTCGACGCCGTGGCTGGCACGAAGGATGAGCCACTCGTGACTCCCCGCGAAGCCGCCGCGCGTGTCACCGCCATGCAAGCCATCTACGAGGCCGCGCGCAAGCGCAAGTGGGTTGAGGTGGGGTAAAGGTTGAGCAAATCGGGGTAACATTCAACTTTCAACGCCCACTGAGCCGTTTCATTTACGGCACGCCGGCTTCATTTCTGCTTCTGTCGGGAGCATGTTATTTTAACCGCAGAGCATAGAAGCTGAAGCGCGAGGAGAAAGACCCCGACCCGGGTTATCAACCATCAGCCTGATAGGATCGGCTGAAAAGCTCGCGGATTGGCCGTGCCGCGCGGGCAAAAGCGGTGGAGGGCCACCGTAGTCCAAGACGCTTCGCGCACATGGTGACCATAGCTATTCGCGCCAGCGTCTTGGAGTGCGCCCAGCCCTCTGGCGCTTTTTTTACGCGTGCCATCCAGCGTCCAATCTTCCAATCTATCGCCCGGCGGTTAATGACATTCTGAAAGCAAAACCTATTGGAGGTCGCCGCCGAAGTGAGGAGGCTCAAATTCCATTCGAGACGATCATTTTATTGGAGCCTACTCACGTCGGCTGCTACCTCCAATAACCCCAATCCACGTCCGGAAATAAATTATCCCGCAACTCAATCTCCGCCAGCCACGGCTCGTTGATGCCCGTGAGCGTGAGCTGTTCATGCAGGGCGATGAATCGCAGCAGGTGGTCCTTGACGCGGCGGCGGGCGTATTCGGGACTGGTCTTGGCCCGCAAGATGAACGGCCAGTCGCTGGCCTGAGCCAGGAGCAGCTCGCGCGCGGCTTGGCGGAGGGCGCGGGCGCGCAAGCCGTCCGCCTGGGGAAATTGCCGGGCCAATTCGGTCATGCGTTCCTGCGCCACTTGCAAATGTGGATAAATCCACTCGTTGGATTCGTTTAGCCATACGCGCCAATAACCTTCCTCGCCCCAAGACGACGCGCCGGGCGTGGCGATCTGATTCGTGGGATGCCGCCGGAGATATTCGCCGGGCGTGAGCAGCGACAGTGTGGATTGATGTTCCTGACAGAGCTTGCGGACGAGGAAGTCGAGAAATTCCGGCCCTTCATACCACCAATGGCCAAATAACTCGGCGTCGTAGGGCGCCACAATGATGGGCGGACGATCCAGGATGCCTTCCAACTGGCGGACTTGGGAGTCACGTTCGTCCAGAAAATGTTGCGCATGGCCGCTGGCGGCGGCCAAGGCATTGTCGCGCAGATATATCTGTTTTTCACCCGCGCCGGTGATGCGGTAATACTTGATGCCAGTGAACCCCCGGTTGTCCGGCGACGGCAGATGCGGCTTGACGTAATCGAAATCCAGGTCGAAACCGATGTCGCGGTAGAAATCCCGGTAGCGCGGGTCGCCGGGATAACCTTCGTTCTGGCTCCAGACTTGCCGCGAGGAATCGAAGTCGCGCCCGAAAGCGGCGACGCCGTTGGGTGCAAAGATCGGGGCAAAGGTGCTGTACCGCGGGCGAGGGGTGGCATGCAATAGCCCGTGCGAATCGAGGATGAACCAGCGGATGTTGGCTTCCTGCAAAAACTCCTCGACGCCGGCGCAATAGGCGCATTCCGGCAGCCAGATGCCGCCGGGGTCCTGCCCGAAACAACTGCGGTAGTGATCGCGCGCGGTGAGGATTTGCGCGCGGATGGACGGCGGGTGGCTGGCCAGCAACGGCAGCAGGGCGTGGGTGGCGGCGGTGGTGATGATTTGCACCAGCCCCGCGTCTTGAAACAGCTTGAACGCCTGGACGAGGTCGCCTTGGTGATGCCGCCACAGTTCGCGCGCCAGTACAAATTTGTCGTGATACATCCAGGAGAGATCACGGAATGCGCGGTCCCAGTGGGTGCGATGGATTTCCTTGTCGGCGAGATCCACCAGGGCGTCCAAATGCCGCGCATAGCGTTCGCACAGCAGCGGGTCGCGCAGCATGGCGCAGAGCGTGGGTGACAGCGAGAGGGTCAGGCGCGCGTCGAGGCCGTCGCGGAGCCAGCCGCTGAATACCTGGATCAGCGGCAGATAGGTTTCCGTGATGCCCTCGAAGAGCCAGCTTTCCTCCAGGAATTTTTCGTGCTCCGGCTGCCGGACAAACGGCAAATGCGCATGCAGGACGAGTGAAAGGTAGCCGGGCATGTCGGGACAGGAGGTTTATTGGTCCAAAAGGTCCGCCAGCCACGCAGCGATGGCACGGGCTTTGGCCAGGAACACGATCCCCACCACCGCCCAAAACGAGCGCATCAACACGGGCGCCGCTTCCACTGGCCGGGGATGCTTGGGGGCGTGGCATTCGGCGAAATACAGGCCCAGTTCCAAAATGGCGCCCACTATGAACAGCACGCCAATCAGGCGCACCAGCGTCAAGGCTCCGCGTTCGGGCGCTTCCATGGGATCAAAGAGTCTCGGGAAGCGGGGGCTTCAGCGCTGGGTCGGAAGGCGTTGTCCCAACCTCACCGAGGTATTCGGTGGACCGGCTGAACTTCAACTCCGCCGCGCGCCCGTCGGTGCCGTCCGCGGAGACCGCCACCGCCGGCAGGTCGTACTTGCCGTCGGGGAGCGCAAACCGGAAACTGAACGTGCCGTCGGCGCGCAGTTTGATTTCATGCCCGCCGAGCGTGACTTTGGCGTTGGCCTCGGTGGCGCCATAAATGACCAGCTCGGCGTTCACGTTGAACCAAAAACCTTTCCCCTTCTCCGCCTGGCCGCCCATTGGACTGCTGACGCCGGGAAGGCCAGCCGCAGGCGGAACGGCCCCGGGCGCGCCCTGCCCATAGGCGGTCACGGGCGAGGATACCTCCTGTGCGAGCCGGCGGCGGATGAGTTCGGTGATTTCGAGCGAGCCCATCCAGATGCGGCGCGTCTGGTCAATGTTGATGATGCGGGCGAGGGCCTTTTCCTGTTCCGGCGTCCATACCCGCAAAGCCCCGGGCTTGCCCGGGAGCGGCGCCGCGGCGCCGACGGCGCGGCTGGCCGCCGTTTCCGCAGCCTGGGCCGACTGGCCCGACGGCGAGGGTATGATCGAGGAAAAGCCGGAGGACGAAAAGCGTGGCAGATCGGGATGGCCATGCCGGCGCAATTCTTCGATGGCCACGGCCAGCGGCAGGTTGTCGCGCACGGCTTCCTCGATGATCTGCATCAACTTGGCGAAGGGAAATTCAAACGGAATGGTGGCAAAATCCGCCTCGCCCTCCTCCGAGGCGGCGTCAGGTGGCGTGAGCGTGCCGCTGGAAACGGCCACGCGCATCCATTTGCCCAGCGCGGAGTAATAACCCAGCTCGGCCGCGTAGGAATTGCCCGCGCGCTCCACGTGCGCAAACCAGTGCCGCGATTCAGGGTGCACATGAATTTCGTACGCGGGGTGCCCCTCGACTTTGCCGGCGTAAATGCGCAGAATCAGGTGTCCGTCCGTGGAGGCGGCGTTGAGTTCCTTCTGTTGTGCCGGGGTCAGATCCCAGGTGGCATAAAGCCAGTGCGGATCGCGCGCCGTGAGAAATAATTTCCGGGTGCCGTAGCTGTCCGGCAATTCGCCGCCGGAGAAGCTCTGGGCGGGCGGGGTGGCCCCCAGCGAGTACTTTTCGCCCGGACCGCTGGCCACCGGGCCGGAGGGCTCGTCGCCTTCCAGCAGAATTGGAGGCACCTCGGTTTTCCTTTTGCGCGTGAGGGTGCGGCGCACCTCGGTGGTGGCTTCCACCTTCACCTTTTCCATTTTCGGCTCGTCTGCGCCGTTTTGCTTTGGCATGGAGGGCTTTGCGGCTGCGGATTCCGTGGATTGCTGCGTCAGGGTCGCAAATGAGCGCGCGGACAGCTTGTCCTCGGGTTGGGCGGTCGCGGCCGCCAGGGGACGCTGCGGTGCAGTTGGAGCGCCGGTCTCCGACCCGGCCAGTTTCGGCTTGGCGCCCAAGAATTTCGTTGATTGCTGCGGCAGTGTTGCGAACGGGAGCGCGGATGGCTTGGCCGCGGGTTTGGCGGCTGTGGGGTCCGCCGGGGCCGGCTGGGTTGGGATCGGGGCTGGGACTGATTTTGGCTGAAGCATTTCGGTTGGGGTTTCCACGGGGACAATTGGCGGGGTCTTCTTGGGCGCGCGGGTTCGCTTGGGCTTGGGAGGTTCCACGTTGACCGGCGGGGCTGCCGGTTGGGCGGCGCGAACCGTGCGTGAACCTTTTGATTTGCCGGCAGTTTTTGGGATTTCGTGCTCGGATGCTGATTTTCTTTTCATGGCAGCAATTCCTACATGGCAGCAATTCCTTGTGCGGCGAGTGCATTGCCGGGAAGCATCCTACCCTCACAAAGCCTCCAAAGCAACTGGTTTGCGCATCTTTTTCGCGGTTTTGGCCCGCGAGATTGTCGCGCCGGCTGCCTGGCAGTCGGCCGACTCCGGGCGCGCCTTTCGGCCCGACGCGGCGCGGCCGGAATGGCTTAACCACAGCGCTGAGTCAAGCCTCGTCGCGGCGGCGGTAACGCCGGACCCGGTGGATGGGACAGTAAATAACGGCTTCCGTTTTCCGAAGCCGAGGATTAAGATCGTTTCACGTGTCACGGACCCGCGCTCCGCAGACAAATCAAGACACTGCCCAATCGCCATTCGCGATTCCTCAGCCTTCTTGCGCCCCACCGCCTTCCTCCGCTAAACTTCCGCCACGCATTCCATGAATCTTAACCTTGAAATCCGAAATCCAGCCTTGGCCACAGCGCTGAATTCAAACCATACCGGGCCACACCCATTCGTCATTCGTCATTTGTCATTCGTCATTAAACTCTGCCTTCTCCTCGCCGCCACCTTTCTGGCGGCGAATTGCCCCGCCCAAACCGGCGCTGACGACCGCGCTTTTGCTGTGCAAACCCTGACGCGCATCGCCGACCCGGTGCTTTCAGCGCTGGCGGAGGGCAAATTGAAGACCGCCTTGCCCGTGCATGGCTGGGAACTAAACCGGACCAATTATGCGCCCCTGGAAGCCTTTGGCCGCTCGCTTGCCGGCATCGCCCCCTGGCTCGAACTCGGCCCCGACGATTCCCCTGAAGGTAAAGTGCGCGCGCATTTCATTGGCCTCGCCGCTCAGTCGCTCGCCAATGCGACCGACCCGCAGTCGCCGGATTTCTTGAATTTCGACCGCGGCGGCCAGCCGCTGGTGGACACGGCCTTTCTCGCGCTCGGCTTGTTGCGCGCGCCCAACCAGCTTTGGGGCCGGCTCGACGCGCAGCAGCGCAGCAACGTCGTCGCCGCGCTCAAGTCGTCGCGCGTCGTCAAGCCCAGTGAAAGCAACTGGCTGTTATTCTCCGCCACCATCGAAGCCGCGCTCTGGCAGTGTACTGGCGAGTGCAACTTGCAGCCGATTGAATACGCCGTCCAGCGCCATGAGCAATGGTACGTGGGCGATGGCACCTACGGCGACGGCGCGGAATTTCACTGGGACTACTACAACAGCTATGTCATCCAGCCCATGCTGCTGGAAGTGCTGCGCGTGTGTGCGGAGAAAAAGAATCCGCTGGGCGATCTGCGCCCGAAAATTCTGGCGCGGGCGCAGCGCTACGCCGCGGTGCAGGAACGGCTGGTTTCGCCCGAGGGAACTTTCCCGGTGATCGGCCGTTCGAGCGCGTATCGTTTCGGCGCCTTTCAATTGCTCGCGGACGTTGCCTTGCTGCACACGCTGCCAAAGGATCTGCATCCCTCCGCCGTGCGCGGCGCGCTCACCGCCGTCATCCGCCGCACCCTTGCCGCGCCAGGGACTTTCGACCCGAACGGCTGGCTGCAAGTCGGCGCGGTCGGCCATCAGCCGTCCATCCGTGAAGGCTACATTTCCACCGGCAGCCTGTACCTGTGCCTGTGCGGACTCGTCGAGCTGGGTCTGCCGGCCAGCGACCCATTCTGGACCGATCCGGCCGAGCCGTGGACGCAAAAACGAATCTGGTCCGGCGCGGACATTCCCCCCGACCACGCTTACAAAGACAAGAAATGAACATGAAATCCGAAATCCGAATCCCCGAAATCCAACCCGTCCTCCGTAGCAGCACTGCGGAGGGTGCAAAGAAGCCCGAAGTCCGAAATCCGAATAGTTCATGCTTTGGATTCGTTCTGCCAAAAGCGGCGGTGAACGCGCCGCACTCCAGACGCTTCGCGAAATTGGATTCGCCCCGAACTCGCGCTGGCGTTTTGGAGAGTGCGGTGGCTTCCGCACCGCTATTCGGGTGCGGGACAAAGTGCGACGATCCGCGCGGCCTCGTAAAGGTTTTTCGATCTTCGGTCTTCGGATTTCATTCGTCATTCGTCATTCGTTATTCGCCATTCATTCTGGCCATCGCGTGTGCACTATTGACGGCTGGGTTTGCCCCCACTTCATTCGCCGCAGAAAACACTTCACTTCCCGTCCACACCTTCGCCATTGGCACCAACGATTTTCTGCTCGACGGGCAGCGGCTCCAAATCCGCTGCGGCGAGATTCACGCCGCGCGGGTGCCCATGGAGTACTGGCGCCACCGCCTGCTAATGGCCAAGGCCATGGGCCTGAACACGGTTTGCGCCTACCTGTTCTGGAATTTACATGAGCCGCAGCCCGGCGAATATGTCTGGACCGGACAGACGGACGACGCGGAATTCTGCCGCATCGCGCAGGAGGAGGGATTGTGGGTGATTCTGCGGCCAGGCCCCTATTCCTGCGCCGAATGGGAAATGGGCGGCACGCCCTGGTGGCTGCTGAAAAATGACGACATCAAACTCCGCACCCGAGATCCGCGCTATATCGATGCGGTGCGAAGCTATCTGAAGGAGGTTGGCCGTGTGCTCGGCCCGCTCCAAATCACCCATGGCGGCCCCATCATCATGGCGCAAGTGGAAAACGAATACGGTTTCTTTGGCACGGATGCGCAATACATGGACGAAATCAGGAAAGCCCTGGTGGACGCCGGTTTTGACGTGCCGCTGTTCGAGTGCAATCCGCCGGACCTGATGAAAAACGGGCTGCTCACCAAGCTTTTTCAGGCGGGAAATTTCGGCAGCGATGTGGAGGCAAATTTTGCCAAAGTTCGCAAGCTGCAGCCGTCCGGCCCGCTGATTTGCAGCGAATTCTATCCCGGCTGGTTCGATACTTGGGGCCAGCCGCATCACACGGGCAAACCGCAAAATTATCTTCCCAACTTGAAGCTCATGCTCGACATGGGCGCGTCGTTCAGCATCTATATGGCGCACGGCGGCACGACCTTCGGCTTGTGGTCCGGCTGCGACCGGCCCTTCAAGCCGGATACCTCGAGCTATGATTATGACGCGCCCATCAGCGAGGCGGGCTGGGCCACGCCGAAGTTCTTCCAGACGCGCGAGCTGTTCGCCAAATATCTGCTGCCCGGCGAAAAATTGCCGGACCCGCCCGCGCAAAATCCCGTCATCGCTTTTGCCCCCGTGGAGCTGAACGAAATCGCGCCGGTATTCGATAATCTTCCGGCGGCCGTCACAGACGAAACACCGCGAAACATGGAAGCCTATGACCAGGGCTATGGCTGCATTTTGTATCGCACCCGCATTCCAGAAGGACCGGCGGCAACGCTTGAAGCGGCGGCCATCCACGATTTTGGCTTCGCTTTTCTGGACGGCAAGCGCGTCGGTGTTCTCGACCGCCGGAACGTGAGCGCCAGGGTCTTGTTGCCCGAGCGCGCCCGGGACTCGCAATTGGACGTTCTCGTCGAGCCCATGGGCCGCATTAACTTTGGCGTGGAGATGGCTGACCGCAAGGGCCTGATAGCGCCGGTAAAGCTCGGCGGCGACATTCTGAAAGGCTGGGAAATCTTCACTCTGCCGCTCGACAATCGGATGCTTGCCCACCTCAAATTCCGTAGCAGCCGACGTGAGGAGGCTCCCATCGAAATTGGCAATCCGCAATTGGCAATCGGCGGTCAACCCGCCTTCTGGCGCGGCGCCTTTACGCTGGAAAAAGCCGGCGACACCTTTTTGGACTTGCACAACTGGGGCAAGGGCGATCTCTGGGTCAACGGCCACTGCTTGGGCCGCTACTGGAATATCGGCCCGACTCAAACCGCCTATGCGCCCGGCTGCTGGCTCCGCGCGGGCAAAAACGAAATCATCATCCTGGACCTGGCCCATCCTGAACCGCCGGAAGGACTCGCTCATCACCGGGGGCTTGACCATGCCGTTGCCGGTTTGGAAAAACCGGTGCTCGACGAGTTGCACCCCGAAAAGGATTTTATCCAGGCGCATCGGCCCGTGGTGAACCTCAATCTGGATTCCGCTGCCATTGTCCACGCCGGCACTTTCGCGCCCGGCGGCGACACGCAGAACATCAAGTTTTCCGCGCCGGCGACCGGAAAGTTTTTCTGCCTCGAAAGTTTGAATGCGCTGGACGGCAAACCCTACGCCGCCGTGGCCGAACTGGATTTGCTCGACGCCAGCGGCAATGCCATCAGCCACAACGGCTGGACGATTGCCTATGTGGACAGCGAGGAACGCACGGCCGAAGACGGCACCGCCGAAAATGCGATTGACGGCCAGACGGCGAATTACTGGCACACGGAATGGAAGAACGCTTCCCCAAATCATCCGCATCGGCTGATTTTGAATCTCGGCCAGTCGCAGACCATTTCCGGTTTCCGCTACGTCCCGCGCCAGGGCGAAGGCGGCGGCGGACGCATCAAGGACTACCGGATTTACGTCGGCGACGCGCTGGTCGGCAAGTGATTTGCGATGCAAGCACAATGAATCAGGCTGCACCACCTGGCGCGGTCAAAGCCGGTCCTAGGCTTCCATCCCCGGCGCGTTTTAACTTCCTCCCGGGCGGCAAGTATGCCGCGCACCTCAGCGGATTCGTGGAGCGTTAACGGGCCGGACGGCTCGTGCGGCTGATAATGCACGGCAAATTGTTCGACGATTTCGAGCACCCCCGCTGGCGCCCATTCCGGCAAAGACTGCGCTTTATGGAATATGCCGGCTTTTTCGCGGCTTGCCGTAAATTTGCAATCGCCCTAGCCTAACTTCCCCGGATTTTGACAAAAAGCCAACAAAACCGCAATTGTGTAGCAAGTAATAATGCATTATGGTGTAAAATATAGCTTGCAACGTATGCTCCAATCCTGTTATTGTGTAGCTCAT
>Ga0302320_10013670_pt1 | contig 16923 bp, 11 predicted proteins | sample Bog_T0_3_FD_202130 | JGI IMG/M metagenome (GOLD analysis project Ga0302320, IMG submission 202130) | Peat permafrost microbial communities from Stordalen Mire near Abisko, Sweden - Bog_T0_3 | ecosystem: Environmental > Terrestrial > Soil > Wetlands > Peat | place: Sweden: Abisko, Stordalen Mire... | reverse complement strand
CAGATCCCGGTCATCGACGACGCCGGTTACGTGCTGCGCGACGCGCAGGCGATCCTCGTATACCTGGCGAGCCGCTACGATGCCGACCGCAGCTGGTATCCGCGCGAGGACGCCGCGCAGCTCGGGCGCATCGCCAGCTGGCTGGGGTTTGCCGACAGCCTGACCGCCACTGCGGGGGCCGCACGGCTGCATGACACGATGTTCTATGCGCTGGACATCGCGCGCGCGCGCGCGGGCGCGGCGACGCTGTTCGACGTGCTGGATGAGCACCTGTGGTTCGCCGAGCAGCAGGGCCAGCCCTGGCTCTGCGCCGGAACCCACCCGACGATCGCCGACCTCGCCTGTTTTCCGTATGTGATGCTCAGCGAGGAAGGCGCGATCCCGCGGCTGCCCTACCCTGCGATCCGCCGCTGGACCGATCGCGTGCGCCGGCTGCCCGGGTTCGTGACCATGGCGGGTATCTTCCCGGCGGATCCGCCGGCAGCGGGTCAGTCATGAAGCAGTTCAAGGCGCGCCTTTCCGCAACTCGCTGCTGCCGCAGGGCGACGGCACGCATTCGATGGCTGTCAGCAAGGAGCTGAAGCTGGCCGCGGGCGTCGTCGCCGGCGAGCTGGTCGCGGTCACCATGGCGGTGGACGCTTCCGAGCGGGTCGTCGAGGTGCCGGCGGAACTCAAGGCGGCGCTGGCGCGCAACAAGGCGGCCACAAAAGCCTTCGAGGCCCTGTCCTGGTCGCACCGCAAGGAGTTTGCAGACTGGGTCGGCACGGCAAAGAAGCCCGAGACCCGGTTGGAGCGCGCGGCGAAGGCGATCCCGTTCGTGCTGGCGCGCAAGCACGTCCGCTGAAAATCAGCCCCTCAGGGCGGCGTGAATGTGAAGAATTCCCACAGGTCCGGCGCCGTTGCCGCGGCCCCGGGCAGCGTCGTCAGGCCGAGACCCTGCGCCCCGCCACCCACACCGCTGCGAGATTGGCGCATCCCGCGTGATAGACGATCTTCTGCAGGATCCCGGCCGCACTGTCCGTCAGCTCGATGCGAAGATTGCTCCCCGCGGCCGCAGGATCCACGACGAGCGCATCAAACTGGTATCCCGGGTGCAGGACCCCGACCGGCAGGTCGAGCGCGACGCCGCCGCCGGCTGTCGCGAGCCAGAATGCCGTCAGCGCATCAATGCGCGAGTCCGCGCGGCGCCGCTCGGACCGCGCCACCTCCGGGTCCACGCCGGCCTCGAGATAGCGCGAGGCGATCACCGCCTGGCGTGCATTATCGAGAATCGACGGACTTGCTCCGCCGGCGATGTCCGTGCCGAGGCCGACATGCACCCCTTGCGCAAGCAGGCGCCGCACCGGTAGCACCGCGTCCGAGAAGTACACGTTCGACAGGGGACAGTGCGCGATGGCGCTGCCCGACACCAGCAGCGCCCTGGTGTCGTCGTAGCTGACGAAATTGCCGTGCGCGAGGACCGTGTGCCGCGACAGCAGCCCATAGCGCTCCAGCGCGCGGGTATCCGAGATGCCGCAGCGCTCACGGACATGATCGTGTTCCCAGTCGCTCTCCGAGCAGTGCGTCTGCACGTGGCAGTGCAGCTCCCGGGCGAGCGCGCCGAGCCCATACAGCAGCTCGTCGGTGCAGGACGGGATGAAGCGCGGCGTGACGACGGGCAGTACCAGCGGCGCGATCGGGCGCCCCGCTGCGCTGGCGCCGCCGCCGTTGCCGGGCAGTGCACGCACGTACTCGATGAACTGCCGTGTCTCGGCGAGCGCCTGGCGGGCGGATGGATCGCGGTAGAACTCCGGGCACTGATCCGGATTGTCCATGGCCACCCGGCCGACCAGCGCCCGCTGGCCGCGCTGCAGGCAGATCGCAGCGAGACGTTGCGTGGCCGGCAGATGGATCGTGCCGTAGTAAAGCGCGGTCGTGGTGCCGTTGGCGAGCAGCGCATCGACGAGCGCCGGGTACTGCTCGTCGGCGAAGCCCGGGTCCGCGTAGCGCGCCTCCAGCGGAAACGTATAGGTCTGCAGCCATTCCTCGAGGGGACGATCCAGCGCCTTGCCGAGCTGCGGCCACTGCGGCGCGTGCACGTGCAGGTCCACGAAGCCGGGCAACAGGTACTGTCCGGCGCCGAGGGTGACGAGCTCGCCGCGCAAGGCGAACTGCCGGGCGGCGCGCGTATGCTCGGCCGAACCCGCCGGGTGCACGGCCTCGATACTGCCGTCGGCGGCGACGGTGACGAGCGCGTCGTGCAGGATTTCAACCTCGCCGCGCACCGGCGTGTGCAGCAGCGTGCCACGGAAAGCCTGCACGGCGCTCATCGCTCCGCCTTGAAGGGCTGCGCGAGCGATACCGGGGCGTTGCGCCGCAGGGTGCGCGGATTGCGCGAGATCAGCACCAGGACGCCGATCGTCGCCACGTACGGCAGCGCGCTGAGCAGTTCCGAAGGTACATGCAGGCCGGTCCCCTGTGCGAACAACTGGATCACCGAGACACCTCCGAACAGCCAGGCGCCGAGCACCAGGCGCCACGGACTCCAGGCCGAGAACACCACCAGTGCGAGCGCGATCCAGCCGCGCCCCGCCGTCATGTCCTCGACCCAGAGCGGCGTGTACGCGAGCGACAGATACGCGCCGCCGATCCCTGCCATGGCGCCGCCGAACAGCGTCGCGAGATACCGTATCCGGATCACAGCATACCCAATCGCCAGTGCCGCGTGCGGCGACTCGCCGATCGCGCGCAGCACGAGCCCGGGCCTCGTGCGGTACAGGAACCACCACACCGCCGCGACGCTGCCGAGCGCCGCGTACACCAGCGGGTCCTGGTGAAACAACGCGCTTCCCAGCAGCGGCAGGCGGCCGAGCACCGGGACATCCAGCTTCTCGATCGCCGTGACCGACAGGCTGCCGTAGCGGTGCCCGAGGAATCCTGACATCCCGGAGCCGAGAATCGTCAACGCAAGGCCCGCCGCATACTGGTTGGTGGCCAGGGTCAGCGAGACGAACGCGAACAGCAGCGCGGCCAGCGTGCCGGCGAGCGCTGCCGCCAGCAGGGAGGCCCAGGCGGGAAATCCGGCGCTGGCGGCCGCGAACGCGGTGATCGCGCCGAGCAGCATCATCCCCTCGACCCCGAGGTTCAGTACGCCCGCACGCTCGGCGATCAGCTCACCGATGCCGGCGAGGATCAGCGGCGTGGCCGCGACCAGGGTTGCGCTGAGGATGGCGGCGAGGAGCTGTTCCACGTCAGTGCGCCCGCAGCCGCACGCGATAGAGGATCAGCACGTCCGCCGCGAGCAGGAAGAACAGCAGCAGCCCCTGGAAACCGCGCGCCAGCGCCGCCGGCACATTCAGCGTCATCTGCACTGCCTCCCCGCCGAGGTACAGCAGCGACAGCAAAAGGCCGCCGAGCACACAGCCCCAGGGATTCAGGCGCCCGACAAAGGCAACGATGATCGCAGCGAAGCCGTAGCCCGGGGACAGCGACGGCGAGAGCTGCCCGAGGGGTCCTGCCGCCTCCATCGTCCCGGCGAGGCCGGCGGTCGCGCCACTGAGCAGCAGGCTCAGCCAGACAACCCGCCGCTCACCGAAGCCCGCATAGCGGGCAGCCGCCGGCGCGTCGCCGCTGACGCGCATCTGGAAGCCGATGAAGCCGCGCGCAAGAAAGACCCCGGCGGCCGCGACAATCAGCAGCGTCAGCCCCAGGGAAGCATTGATGCGCAGGCCGGCATGCAGCGGCGTGAACATCGCCGCCGCATCCAGCGGCGCACTCTGCGGGTAGTTCATGCCGTCCGGATCCTGCATCGGGCCGTTGACCAGCCAGGCGAGGATCAGCGCGGCAACGTAGTTCAGCATCAGGCTGACGAGGATCTCGCTGGTGTTGGCATGGGTCTTCAGGAACGCCGGGATTGCGGCCCACGCGGCGCCTGCCAGCGTACCGGCGACGAGCATTGCCGGCAGCAGCCAGGCGTGGCCGGCGCCGACGTACAGGCCGAGCCAGACAGAGGCGATTGCGCCCATTGTGAACATGCCTTCCGCGCCGATATTCCAGACATTCGCGCGGAAGCCCACCGACAGGCCGACGGCGATCAGGATCAGCGGCGAGGCCTTCAGCAGCCATTCGGAAATGCCGTTGGCGGTCGACAGCGGCTCGAGCAGGAAGATACGGTAGGTCGCCAGCGGCTCCAGGCCCAGCGCGAGCAGCAGCGGTGCACTGACCAGCAGCGTCAGCGCGAGTGCCAGCAAGGGTGCCCCCCAGCGCATGAAGCGCTGCGGCTGTGCACGCAGTTCGAGTTCGACGCGCGGCACTGCTAAGCCCCCGCCATCAGCAGCCCGATCGAGTCGCGCTGCGCCTGCGCCACCGGCTGCGGGTCCGACAGGCGTCCGGCGTGGATCACGGCGATAAAATCGCAGATCTCGAACAGCTCATCCAGCTCCTCGCTGATCACGAGCACCGCGGCGCCGCGCCGGCTCAAGCTGACCAGCTGCTGGCGCAGGAACGCGGCCGCGGCGACGTCGACACCCCAGGTGGGCTGAGCAACGAGGAGCACATGAGGCGACTGCGTGAGCTCGCGTCCGACAATGAACTTCTGCAGGTTGCCGCCCGACAGCTGGCGCGCCGTGGCGCCGGGGCCGCTGCAGCGCACGTCGTAGTGCCGGATGACCTCGCGGGCGAAGGCCTCGCAGCGGCTGCGGTCGATGAATCCACGGCGGACGAGTCCGGCACGATGCGCGGTCAGCAGGCCGTTGTCGGCCAGCGACAGGGTGGGTGCTGTGCCGGTGCCGAGGCGATCCTCAGGAACGTAGGCCAGACCGCGGCTGCGCCGCGCCGCCGCTGTAAGGTGGCCGACGTCGCGGCCATCGATGCGCACACGACCGGGTGCGGTCCGGGCTTGCCCACTGAGCACCGCCAGCAGCTCGGCCTGCCCGTTGCCCGACACTCCTGCAATACCGAACACCTCGCCGCCCTTCACCTGCAGCGACACCCCCTCGAGGTCGATGCCGAAAGGGTCGTCCGCAGGCCGGGAGAGTCCGCAGACCTCGAGGCGCGGCACGGCGCTCGGCAGTGCGGCCGGGCGCAGGACCGGCGGCACGTCGGCGCCGACCATCAGCCGGGCGAGTTCGGCGGCCGTCGCCTCGCGCGGCCTGCAGCTGCCGACGACGCGTCCGGCCCGCAGGACGGTTGCGCGGTCGCACAGCTCGCGAATCTCCTCGAGCCTGTGGCTGATGTAGACGATCGAGCAGCCCTCGGCAGCCAGGCGGCGCAGGACGCCGAACAGCGATTGTGCCTCCTGCGGCGTCAGCACAGCAGTGGGCTCGTCGAGGATCAGCAGTCGCGGCGCCTGCAGCAGGCAGCGCAGGATCTCGACCCGCTGGCGCTCGCCAACCGAGAGATGATGCAGGAGGCGCTCCGGTTCGACCCGCAGACCATAGCGCTCGCCGAGATCCGCAAGGCGCGCGCGCAGCGCGGCCAGCCGAAACGGCCCGTCGAGTGCCAGCGCGATGTTCTCGGCCACCGTCACGTTCTCGAACAGCGAGAAATGCTGGTAGACCATGCCGATGCCCAGCTTCCGCGCATCCCCGGGGCTAGCGATGCGCACCGGCCTGCCCTCCCACAGGATCTCGCCGGCATCGGCCTGAACCGCGCCGTACAGGATCTTCATCAGCGTGGACTTGCCGGCCCCGTTCTCGCCAAGCAGCGCGTGGATCTCGCCGGCCTCGAGCCGTAAGGATACGGCATCGTTCGCGACCGAACCGTGGTAGCGCTTGCAGACCGATCGCAACTCGAGCCGCAGTGGCACTTCAGGTCAGCCCTTCAGTCGCCCCTGCATGCCGGCCACAAGCCAGTTGATGCTGCGGGTCGCCGCCTCGTCGAGGACCGTGCCGGGCCGTACACGCACCGCGCCGTCCTGGTCGCGGATCTCGCCGGCAAACGGCTGCAGCCTGCCCGTCCGTATCGCCTCCTCGGCGGTGGCGAGTGCCGCGCGCGCATCGGCGGGAATCGCGGCGGCGTACGGCGCCATGCGCACGACGCCTTCCTTCAGGCCCTGCCAGCGCAACTGCCCCTTCCAGGTACCGGCGAGCACATCGCGCGCGTCCTGCACATAGATGCTCGACCAGTCGAGGATCATCGAGGTCAGCAGCTGCGTCGGGGCATACTTGCGCACGTCGCTCGCATAGCCGACCGACCATACGCCGGCCTTCTCGGCCGCCTGCGCGGCAACCGGACTGTCGACCATCGCAGCGATCACATCGCAGCCCTGTGCGATCAGCGCCTGTGTTGCATCCTTTTCCTTGCCGGGGTCCTCCCAGGAATTCATGAACAGGATCGTGCAGGTCGAGGTCGGCCGCACGCTCTGCGCGCCGAGCAGGAAGGCATTGGCCGGCCCGACGATGTCGGGGACCGGGAAGCCGCCGATGAAGCCGAGCCTGCCGTTCTTCGACATCTTCGCCGCGGCGATGCCGGCGAGATAAGTCCCCTCGTGGTAGCGGGCCTCGAAGCCGCCGAGATTCGGCAGCAACTTCGTGCCGGCGCAGCAATCGAACGCGACGTCGGGAAACTGCGGCGCCACGCGCGCGGTGACGACGCCGTGCGAGAAGCTCGTTCCGAACACGAGCCGATGGCCGCTCGTGGCCATCGAGCGGAACACGCGTTCCGCATCCTGTGGCTGGAACACGTTATCGACGACGGTAATCTCCACCGCGCTGCCGAGCGCCGCCTTGATCGCCTCGACACCGAGCGTGTGCTGCCGGGTCCAGCCGTACTCCGCAGCCGGCGATACGAGACACAGGCCGACTTTCAGTGCCGGGGCGGCGGCGCGGCTGCGCCACCCGGACAGCGCGAGTACAGTCCCCGCGCCGCCGAGTTGCAACAGTTCACGCCGCTTCATGCCGCCTCAGAACCTGTAATGCGCACCGACCACGAATTCGCGCGGGGGTGCCCAGACCTGCGTGGTCTCGCCGCCGAACTCGTTCGTGAAACGCGACGAGACCTGCGCACGGTTGAACAGGTTGTTGACCGCAAGGGAGAAGTCCCACGACTTCGGCGTCACGATATAGTCGAAGAACAGGTTGGTAAGCACGAAGGACGGCGCCTTGTAGATCTGCGCGGCGCCGGAACCCGCCGGCGCATAACCGGCCGCCGGATAGGAGTCTTCGCCGAAGATCGACGTGGCGTAGCTGGCGCGGTACTGCGTGCTCAGGCGCGACAGCAGCGAGGAGTCGCCGCCGAGGCTCAGCGTGTGGCTCAGGTTCACCGTGGCGATCAGGTCCGGCAGGCTCGGCGGCGCATTGCCGTAGACGTCGCGGTAGGCGGCGAGGCGCAGCGCGTTGAGCGCCGGGCTGCCGACACCATTGAAGCCGACGCCGGTGACGCCGTTGCAGCCGAAGAACACGCAGACGCCATTCGGCGTCGTGTCGATGAAGGTCTGGTTCGCTTCGTTGCCGGCGACGTTGTCGAGCGCCTGGAAGTGCGAGGTGATCCGCCCTTTCTCCCAGGTCAGGTTGCCGTCGAGGCGCAGGTTCCACGGCAACAGAGCCGCCACCTCGGTCTCGAAGCCGTAGATCTGTACGTGCGGAATGTTGTCGACGCCGCCCTGGAAGTTGATCAGGTCCTCCCCCTGGAACTGCATGTTCTTGTCCTGGTACAGGAAGCCGGCGACGTTGACGTTGAGCTTCTTGTCGAACAGCGAGTTCTTGGAGCCGAGTTCGTAGGCGAGGATGGTTTCCGGCTGGAACTGGAACGGCACGATGGCCGGGGAGTTCGAGATGTTGCCGCCGCCCGGCTTGAAACCGGTCGAGATGCTGCCGTAGAGCAGATTCGTCGGCGTCGCATCGTAGTCCAGCGCCAGGCGCCAGGTCGTCTTGTCGGCGGTCTGTTCGACGAAAATCGCGGTCTGCGGGTAGAACAGGTTGTAGAAATCGTCGAACCAGGTCGTATTGTGGTCATGCGTGTAGCGCACGCCGGCGGTCGCGCGCAGGACATCCGAGAAATGCCAGGTCGCCTGGCCGTACAGCGAGGCGGAATCGCGGCCCTCGCTGCCGACGTTGGCGAAGTACAGCTGGCCCGAGTACACCGCGCTCTGCTGGAAGGCCCCGGTGGCCGTTGAAGCCGGCGCCAGGTTCGGCACATTCAGCAGGTCCGGACTCGGGTTGCCGTCCAGGGTCAGGTAGCCCGGCAGCAGGTTGTACTGGTCGTAGGCGACCGTCGTACGGCTGTTGAGGTAGAACGCGCCGACGATCCAGTCGAGGCTGGTGCCGGGCTTGGAGGCGAGGTTGATCTCCTCGGTGATGCTCTTGGAGTTGTGTTCAAACCACTCGACGTCATGCGGCGTGTAACTCTGGCTGAGGTAAGTGTAATTCAGGCCGTCCTCGTTGACGGAGCCATGATGGTTGATTTCCTGGTAGCTGGAAATGATTTTCAGCGTCGTTGCGTCGAAGTTGTAGGCGATCGTCGCACCGGCGAGCTGCTGGTCATAGAGCATCGAGCCGGGCCAGTCGGAGCTCTGGTGGTAGGGATTGGTATCCGGGTCGTAGATGTTCTTGCCGGAGGTCTCGTGCTGGTTGGCGCGCGCGTACTCCGCGCGCAGCGTTATCGACAGCTGGTCGCTGGGCTGCCATAGCGCCAGCAGCCGGGCGTGCCAGTTGTTCTGGTTGTTGAGCTCGAAATTGGGGTCGCCCGGCACGTCGGTCGCCTTGACGTAGCCACGCTGCGTGACCTGGTCGACCGCGGCGCGGACCGCGAAGGTGCTGGAGAGCGGGATGTTGATCGCACCGGTCAGGTGTTCGAGGCCGAAGGAGCCGGCGGAGGCATCGACGAAGCCGGTGACGGCGTCGAGCGTCGGTTGTTTGCTGATGACGTTGATCGTGCCGCCGATTGCGTTCTGACCGAACACGGTGCCCTGCGGACCGCGCAGCACCTCGACATGGTCGACGTCGAGAAAGCCTGAGTCGAGGGCGACCGGAAAGGCAATGTAGATGCCGTCCTCGTGATAGGAGACCGACGTCTGTGCGGAGTCGTCCTGCGGCACGTTGAAGCCGACGCCGCGGATCGAGACGCTGCGGTTGTAGCCTTCGCTCTGCGTGATGACGAGTCCGGGCACCTGCCCGTTCAGGTCGATCGGGTTGACGATGTTCAGCTGCGCGAGGGTGTCGCCGCTGATCGCCGTGATTGCGACCGGCGCCTTCTGCAGGTCGATGTTCTGTTTCTGCGCAACGACGGTGATTTCCTCCAGGGCCTCCCCGCCGCCTGCCTCTGCGGCAGCCCGGGCGACGCTGGTGCCGAGCGCAAGACTGACGGCCATACTGACAAGGACGGAACATCTCGGCTTCGACTGCATCGCTGTACTCCCCATGACATTACGAGTGGTGTTGACGCCACGCCGCTGCCTGGGGCAGCGAGGCGGCATCGGAATCATCAACATACGCCGTTGAAGCGTTTGTCCCCTGCACCGTACGGTTTTCCCAAGGTCTGAGCCTTTTCTGCACGTGGCAGCGGGATTTCCGGACGTCACTCGATATCAACGAGGCATTGCCAGCCCGTTCAACGAGACGGCTAGAACTATGTCATTCGTGTGCGGGGCTGTCAACGCAGCGTTGCGTCCATGCAACGCGTGTCCCTTCAGGGCTCCCGCGTCCAGGTCTGCGAGCGTCCGAGCAGCGCGATGCCGATGTAACCGCGGACGTTGAGCTTCTGGCCACCGTCCTCGAGACGCAACCTGCAGCGGTACACCGAGCCGGAATCCGGATCGAGGATCTCGCCGCCGGAGAATTCGTCATCATGCCGGGACAGGCCGCGGATGATTTCGAGTCCGATGATCGGCTTGTTCCTGCGATCGTCGCTACAGACGCTGCAGACTCGGGTCTCGGCGCCGGGACGGAAGCTCTTCTCGATGTGCCCGCTGAACCGGCCATCCTGGTCGACGATACGGATCAGCGCAGTCACTGCGCCCGTCTTGTCGTCGACGGTCTTCCAGAGTCCGGCCGGCGACGACAGATCCGCGGCCTGTGCCGCAGGCAGCGGCAGCAGCCATAGCAGCCCGACAGCGGCGATCGCGAGCAGCAACTGGCGCATGGCCTCGTCTCCTTCGCAGGCTGATTACCCGAGCGCGAGCTTGCGCTGGGACGCGGTCCCATGCAAGCGTTCGCGCTCGCCGAGCCATGCCGAAAGCGGCAGGGGCCTGGCGAAATGAAACCCCTGATAACAGTCGCAGCCCTCGGCGGCGAGGATGTCCGCCTGGGCCTGGGTCTCCACGCCCTCGGCGACGATGCGCAGCCGGAAGGACTTTGCGACGGCAATGATGGAAACGACGATGGCCCGGTCGTTGGCGTCCAGCGGCGTATTCTGCACGAACTGCCGGTCTATCTTGATCTCCTGCAGCGGCAGCTTCTTCAGGTAGGCAAGACTCGAGTAGCCCGTGCCGAAATCATCAATCGAGAAGCGGATGCCCATGGCGGCGAGTTCGCTCATGCGCGCCGCCACCCGCTGCCAGTTGTCGATGAAAAGGCCCTCGGTGACCTCGAACACCAGCCGGGATGCCGGCGCGCCGGTCTCCCGCAACAGGGCCTTCATCCGCGCGACGAAACTTTCCTGGTGAAACTGGACCGGACTGATGTTGACTGACAGCGGCACGGTGCATCCTGCCGCCTCCATGAAGGCCAGCGCTTCGCAGGCGCGGCGCAGCACGATCTCGCCGAGACGCAGGATCAACCCGGATTCCTCGGCGACCGGGATGAACTGGCCCGGCGCGACCGAGCCGCGCTGCGGATGACGCCAGCGCAGCAGCAGTTCTCCGCCGGTCTCGATCCGTCCGCGTTCGAACTGAGGCTGGACCAGGATGTCGATCTGGCCGCGGTCGATGGCCTCCTTGAGGTCGAGCGCGAGCGCAAAGCGCTCCTCCGCCTCCGTCTGCATGCCCGGTTCAAAGTGGACGATCCGGTTGCGGCCACCGGTCTTGGCGCGATACATCGCGGTGTCGGCCTCGCGCAGCAGCGCATCGGCGCCCTCCTGGCTTACCGGAAACAGGGTCAGGCCGATACTCGCGCTCGCCGAATAGCGACCGCCCTCGATGTCATAGCTGCCTGCGAGCGCGCCGCGCACGTTCTCGGCAATTCCCCGTGCGGCGACCTCCGCCATGCCGATCTCCGGACCCAGCCCACCGACGATAACGACGAACTCGTCGCCGCCGAGGCGTGCGAAGGTATCGGCGGGCTGCAGGACGGCCCCGACCCGTTGCGCAACCTCGGTCAGCAGCCGGTCGCCAAGCGCATGTCCGCGCGCATCGTTCAGGTCCTTGAAGTTGTCGAGATCGAGGTACATCAGCATGCCGTATTCACCGCAGCGCCGCGCCGCCTGCAGCGCCTCGCCGAGCCGCTCGAGGAACAGGCGGCGGTTCGGCAGCCCGGTCAGGTCATCGTAGAACGCGAGCCGCTGGATCCGCGCCTCGGCCTTCAGCTGCTCGGTCACGTCGCGCACCATTACGTAGGCCGCAGGGCTGCCATCGAACAGGATGTCGATCGCCGTGGCGTCCACGTCGATGACGGTGCCGTCGAGTTTCACGCATTGCTGGCGCAGCGGCGGCGTCCGCGCGCCTACGGACAGTTCGCGGCGGATGCTCGCGCTCACCTGTGTGTGGTAATCGGGGTGCACCAGGTCGAGCACGGCGTGCCCGACGAGTTCCTGGGGTGCGCCGGCGCCGAACATCTGGGCGAGCGCCGGGTTCACGTACAACAGGACGCCATCGCGGTGTACCCCTACCGCCTCCGGCGTCCACTCGGCGATCGCCCGGTAGCGCTCCTCGGCCGCGCGACGCAGCGCCACCTGCGCCTCCAGCGTGCGTCGGCGGCGCAGCAGCGTGGAGGTCAGCAGCGACAGCGCGAACATCACGAACGGGAGCGCCGCGAAATGCCGCATACTCGCCACGCTGACGCCTGCGGAGGCGCGCGCGACAAAGACCGGCGGGAACAGGAAAAACGTTGCCGCGACGAGGTTGTGGTCGGCGCCCTGGTCCTGCCGGCCGGCTTGCCAGATCAGCACGCCCATCGCCACGTACCATGCGGCGATCGGTCCGTTGTTGACCCAGCGGGGAATCGCGGCGTGGCTGATGCCGGCATAGGCGCAGATACCGAGCAGCACCGCGAGCGGCACGAGCGCAAGGAGCGCCGAGCGGCGCCGCTGCGCTGCCGGGACCTCCAGGTACTCGACCAGCCCGAGCGTCGCGAACACGCCCGCCCCTGCCAGCACGAGGTGCCAGGCGGACCATTCGATATTGGGTCCCTGCGGCGTGCTGAATGAGGAGGCGAAGAACCAGGTGCCGAACAGCGTCCAGCTGATCGCGAACCAGTGCATGCCGGGATCGCGGTCGCGGTACCAGACCCAGCCATAGGTCATCGCCAGCAGGGCAAAGACGGCACCGATGACGTCGTTGGCGAGCGAGAGGGGATTGACGACCAGGTCACCGACGGCTTGTCCCATTGCGGGCCGGATTGTCGCCCGCAGATGCGACGGTGCGGAAGACGAGTCGGTCACAGAAAGCGCGGGGCCAGCCGGTCACGCCGGCGGCGAGGGACGAAATCGAGCCGCCGGAGCGGCGGCCGGTCAGATCAAGACGGGCTGCGCGGGCGCTGCGCATGCTGCGGCAGGCAGCGCAGGCGCGGGGCTCGCGCCGACGCCCGGCCCGAGGAGTCCCTTGAGATCCTCGCCCCAGAGCACCTCGCATTCGAGCAAGCGCGCCGCGAGCGCATCGAGCCGCGGGCGCTGCGCCGTGAATACCTCGCGGCAGGTGACCTGCGCTTCCTCGAGCAGCACCCGCGCCTCCTTCAGCACGCCCTCCTGGATGTCCGGCCCCAGCAGTTCCTGCGGCACGCCGGCGACACTCAGCAGGCCGAACGCCCGCGAGAATCCCAGTGTGCCCACCATGTTGATGGCGAGTTCCGAGGCTCGTTTCAGATCGTCCGACGCGCCGCTCGAGACACTGCCAAACACCAGCAGCTCCGCCTCGCGCCCGCCCAGCAGCATCGCGAGGCGGCTGACGAGCTCGTCCTGCTGGTAGAGCGGATCCTCCGTGTCACGTGTGATGTGGGTGACACCGAGCGCCTGCCCCCGCGGCTCGATCGTGACGCGCTCGACGAGTCCGGCGGCGGTCCAGTGAGCCACCAGCGCATGCCCCGCCTCGTGATACGCAATACGGGTACGCAGTTCCCGTGACAGGAGATTCTTGATGGCGGAGACTTCACCGCCGAGCTGGTGCGCTTCGATGGCGCGCAGGAAGTGCGGCGCGGAGACGCTCTCGGCCTGCGCTTCGGCGGCGCAGGACGTGGCCTTGTTGACCAGATTCGCGATATCCGCCGGAGAGACCCCCGCCGTCATGCGCGCGAGCGCTGCCGTGTCGGCCGTACCGTCATGCAGCACCTTATCGATGTACAGGTCGAAGAGTCGCTGGCGATCCGGAAGGGTCGGCAGCGCGAGGCGCACCACCATGTCGAAGCGCCCCGGGCGGCGCAGCGCCTCATCGATGTTGTCCTCGTGATTCGTGGCTCCGACCACCACGACGTTCTCGAGCGAATCGAAGCCATCCATCTCCACCAGCACGCGGTTGATGATGCGGTTCAGCTCGGACTCTCCGCCGCTGATCTCCTTGCCCTTGCTGCGCATGCCGAGGCCGTCGATTTCGTCGATGAAGAGCACGCAGGGCGCCTTCTGACGCGCGAGCCTGAACAGGTCCTTGACCTTGCTGACGCCGGCTCCGTAGAACATCGCGGTGAAGTACGATCCGTCCACGGAGATGAAGTTCGCATTGCTCTCGCCGGCGAGCGCTTTGGCGAGCAGCGTCTTGCCGGTGCCCGCGGGTCCGACCAGCAGTACGCCGCGCGGTGCATTTGCGCGCAGCTTTGCATAGTGCGCCGGGTCCTGCATGAAGGTCGTAACCCGCTGCAACGCGGCCTTCGCCTCCTCGTTGCCGATCACATCCGCGAAACGCGTGCTGGGGCGCGGGGCCAGGCGTGACGCGGCGCCGCCCATGCCGGCCTGCATCTTCAGGGCGATGAAGAGCGCGGCGCAGAGCGGCGCAAGCAGCACGAACGGCGCAATCAGGCCCTGGATCGCATCGAGCACCCGGCGGCTCGTCGTGCGCGGGTCGATATGGACCGGAGCGAGGGCGAAGCCGAGCTTCGCGCTCTTACTGCTGATCCCGTCGAGTGCGGTGTCCGCACAACCGAGGACCGTGCAGCCCGGCACGGTGGTGCTCGCCCGGGTGCCGTCCTTCAGCGTGTACAGCACGAGCCCAGGCTGCGCCCCGTCGAGGCCGACGGTTGCGAGCTGGTTGCTGTCGAGCGCGTGACGGAACTGCGCCACCGTGGACTGCGCTGCGAGCCAGGCTTCCGGCGATCGCTCGAACAGACGGGTGTCGGCGCTCTTGCGGGCGTCCGCCTCCTGCTCCGCCTGCAGCGACAGGGCACCGAGGACGAGCAGCATCAGCATCCCAAGGACGGCTGCCAGCGACAGCCGGGGGTGGGCACGGGTCAGACAGATGAGTTTCTTGATTCCCGCAGCTTGCCCGAGGTCCGCGGGGATGGGGAGGAACCCCGTCTCGGTTGGACATAATATAGCTGTGAGTTGGAGGCTAGGGTCGGAATCGAACCGGCGTACACGGCTTTGCAGGCCGCTGCATGACCACTCTGCCACCTAGCCCAAACATCAAAAAAACAAACCCCGGACAAGCCGGGGTTCTGTCACGAACTGGAGCGGGAAAGGAGGCTCGAACTCCCGACCTCAACCTTGGCAAGGTTGCGCTCTACCAACTGAGCTATTCCCGCCTGAAACGAAGGACGCAATTGTAGGGCCAAGCGCTGCGGAGTCAAGGCCAGATTACCCCCGCCGGGCCCTCAACGGCTTGAACTGCCCCGCAATTCCGGCCACGCGAGGCGCAGATACAGGACCATCGACCAGAGCGTGAGTATCGTTGCGACCAGGGTCAGGCCAAGGCCGATGGCGTAGACCGGCAGGCCCAGGAAGTCCAGACGGAACAGCATGCAGGACAGCCCCACGATCTGCATGACGGTCTTCAGCTTGCCCACCGAGGAGACGGCGACCTTGGTGCGCGCGCCGATCTCGGCCATCCATTCGCGCAGTGCCGAGACCGCAATCTCGCGCCCGATGATGACGATCGCGCCGAGTACGACGAACCAGCGGGGATCCCGGCTGACGATCAGCACCAGCGCCGCGGCGACGATCAGCTTGTCGGCGACGGGATCGAGAAACGCGCCGAGGCGCGAGGTGAGCCCGAGCTTGCGAGCGAAATAGCCATCGAGCGTGTCGGTGATACCGGCCATCGCAAACGCGGCGCAGGCGGCAGGACCGGACCACCAGACGGGGAGGAAGAACAGCACCATGATCGCGGGGATCATCAGGATGCGCATCCAGGTCAGCGCATTCGGAAGATTGAAATAACCTTTCTTTTCAACTACCTGGGTGGAGGTGTTCATATATTACTTCGGCCAGGCCACGCCCCAGCCCGCGAATTTGCGCGAAATCATCTACCCCTGCGCGCAGTATCCCCTGTAGGCCGCCGAATTGCTTGAGAAGTTCGCGCCGCTTGACGGGCCCGAGGCCCGGAATTGTCTCCAGGATCGACTCATTGTGACGCTTCGCGCGCTTGCGCCGGTGGCCTGCGACTGCGAACCGGTGCGCCTCGTCCCGGACCCGCTGGATCAGGTGCAGCGCGGCCGAATCCGGCGGCAACAGGATCGGCACGTCGGAGCCCACCGTGAACAGCTGTTCCTGGCCGGCACGCCGGTCCGGACCCTTGGCCACCCCGATCATCGTCACGCCGCGGATCCCGAGTTGCTCGAGGACGTCGGCGGCGGCGGCGAGTTGACCCTTGCCGCCATCGATCAGCAGGATGTCGGGTGCGGTGACCTCGCCATCGCGAATGCGCTTGTAGCGGCGCGTCAACGCCTGCTGCATTGCCGCGTAATCGTCTCCGGGCGCAATCCCGGAAATATTGAACCGCCGGTACTCATTCTTCAGCGCCCCCTCGACACCGAAGACGACGCAGGAAGCGATCGTATCGGTCCCGGCGATATGACTGATGTCAAAGCACTCCAGCCGGCCCGGGGTGTCGGCAAGGTCGAAGACCTCGCGCAGCTCCTCCAGGTTCGCCTCGACGCTGGAGCGTGCGAGACCGCGCATGGTGAGCGCCTGGCGCGCGTTTTCCTGCATCATTTCCAGCCAGCGCGCACGAATGCCGCGCACCGAGGTCGCGATGCGCACCCGGTGCCCGGCGCGCTGCGACAGCGCCGCCTCCAGTTCGGGGACCTCGTCGAACGCAGTCTCGACAATGATCTCGGGCGGCGCTTCGCGTTCGGCGTAGTACTGACCGACGAACGCTGCGATCACCTCCTGCGGTTCCGCAAACGGCGCCTTCGGGAAGAACGTCGTGCTGCCGAGGCTGCGCCCGCCACGCACGAACATCAGGGCGACGCAGTACTCCCCGCCTCCCTGGCACAGCGCGATGATGTCCGCATCGTGATGCGTATCGGCGGTCACGATCTGCTGCGCCTGGACGGCCTTGAGGTGCGCCAGCTGGTCACGCAGCGTCGCAGCCGCCTCGAACTCGAGTTTCGCGGCCGCCGCTTCCATGCGCCGCGCGAGCTCCCGGTTGACTTCGTCGTTGCGACCCTCGAGCACCTGGATCGCAGACTTCACGTCGGCGGCATAATCCTCTTTCGAGATCAGTCCGACGCAGGGGCCCGTGCAGCGCTGGATCTGGTACTGCAGGCAGGGCCGCGAGCGGTTCGCGAAATAACTCTCCTCGCAGTTGCGCAGGCGAAACAGTTTCTGCAGCTGATGCAGGGTCTCGCGCACGGCGCCGGCGGAAGGATACGGCCCGAAGAAGCGCCCGGGCTCGCGCCGGCTGCCGCGGTAGAGAGACAGCGCCGGATA
>Ga0302320_10013666_pt1 | contig 16925 bp, 13 predicted proteins | sample Bog_T0_3_FD_202130 | JGI IMG/M metagenome (GOLD analysis project Ga0302320, IMG submission 202130) | Peat permafrost microbial communities from Stordalen Mire near Abisko, Sweden - Bog_T0_3 | ecosystem: Environmental > Terrestrial > Soil > Wetlands > Peat | place: Sweden: Abisko, Stordalen Mire... | reverse complement strand
GCTTGATCTGGCGCTTGTCCGCGTCGATGGCCAGCACCAGCGCCTTGACCACCTGGCCGGCGCGCAGCACGTCGCTGGGATGATTGATGCGGCGGTCGGCGACGATCTCGCTCACGTGCACCAGGCCCTCCACGCCATCCGTCAATTGCACAAATGCGCCGAAGTTCATGATCTTGGTGACCGGGCCCTCGATCTCAGAGCCCTCAGGGAACTTGACGCGGACGTCGCTCCACGGGTCGGCCATGGCGTGCTTCAGGCCGAGCGAGATGCGCTTTTCTTCCGGCTTGATGCCGAGAATCACAGCGTCCACGCGGTCGCCCTGCTTGACCACATCGCTGGGATGGCGCACCTTTTTGCCCCACGACATTTCTGAGATATGAATGAGGCCCTCGACGCCCGGCTCGATCTCGACGAAGGCGCCGAAGTCCTGCAAGCGCGTAACGGTGCCGCTGATGCGCTGGCCGGCCTGGAAGCGCTCGGGCACGGTGGCCCATGGCTCGGGCTGCAACTGCTTGAGGCCGAGCGAGAGCTTCTTGGTCTCGGGATCGATCTTGAGGATGCGGACCTGAACTTCTTGCCCGACGGTGACCACGTCTTCTGCCTTGGCCACGCGGGTGTGGGCCATGTCACTGATGTGCAGCAGGCCGTCGATGCCGCCCAGGTCCACGAACGCTCCGTAGGGCGTGAGGCTGCGCACGGTGCCGGTTACAGTGTCGCCTTCTTTCATGGCGGCGCGGCGGTCTTCGGCCACTCCGCGGGCCTGTTCTTCGAGAACCACGCGCCGATCGACGACTACGTCTTCGTCCTGCACGTCGAGCTTGGTGATGCGGCAGGTGATCTCCGTGCCGACCAGCTTTTCGAGCTCGGCTGCGTCGCGGGTGCCGCTGCGGCTGGCGGGCATGAAGGCGCGCACGCCCACGTCGACGCGCAGGCCGCCCTTGACGACTTCGGTCACCGTGCCGACGACGGCGGTCTTGTCTGCGAAGGCGGCTTCAAGCGCGGACCAGTCGCGCGGCTGGGCTACCTTGAAGCGGGAGAGCTCGTAGTAGTGCTCCTCATTGCGGCCGGTCACGGAGACGGGAAAGCTGTCGCCGGGCTTCACGCCGTCGGCGTTCGCGTCAAACGCCGAGCGGGGCAACACGCCTTCAGTCTTGTAACCGATGTCGAGGAAGACCTGGTCGGCGGAGAGCGAGACGACCACGCCTTGCAACTGCTTCTGGCCGGGCTCGCTCTTGTGCGAGTGGCTCTTCTCGAAGGCCTTGAGCATTTCGGCGAAGTCTTCGACGGGCTCCTCGGCGATGGGAGCTGGAGCGGGCTTTGCGACAGCAGCCGGCTTGGGCGCGGCAGCTGGCTCGGGCTGAGGTGCCGCCGCAGTGACAGGCTCGGTGATCGGCTCGGCGACGGGGACTGGCGCGTCGGGTACTGCAACAGCCTCAGCCTCCGGAGCAGTCGTCGGTTCAGCGGCAGGCTCGGGCTCGGCTTCGACAGCTGCGGCTTCTGCGACAGGTTCTGGATCAGCGGCGGGAGCCAGCTCGGCAGCGGTCTCTGCTGTGGTTTCGGCGACAGGCTCGGCGGCTGGATCAGGCGTGCTTTCGGGCGTGGGCAGGGATTCTTCGACGTTTTCGTTTGTCATGGCTGTCTACACAACCATTCTCCCACGGTTGGCTCAGCCAGCGCCGCGAAGGATCGGTCAACTAAGACTCCTCCTTAAAATCTGCATCGGCGGGCTTTGTTGTCCAGCCAGCCGAGTCAGTGAATTTCTTCCGACTAGTCTCTGCTGCTTCTGGCGTCGCGAAATTTTCGATGCTCCACTCCATCTCTCCGGGCTGTCCTGGTACAGGAACGAGAATAGGTTCCGCTTGAATGGGTTCACGTTCCTTCTTCTCCCTCCGACGAACGAGCACCCCGCCCTGAAGATAGAGAAATTTATCAATATCCTTGAACGTGAACTCCCCGAGCCCGTTCCTCTCTTGGAATTGCTCGATGACCGCTTTGAATTTGGCATAAACCCATAGGTCCTTCTGACGAAAGCTGTCGAGAAAACCATGGTTCACGGCATGGCATAGATACTCATAGACGCGGGAGTCGAAGATAGGGTAGGCGTTGCGATTGTGCCAACTGCAATATTTTGTGGCGAATGAGTAGTTAAAACGGATCGCTTTAGAAGGGACCTCTATTTTCGCTATGTCGAAGACCAACCCTTCATCACCGCGCTCCAAACGCGAGTCAATGTCGAGGGCCACTATGTGGTCAACGAGTTCAAACAGCGTCGGAATACGCGTGCTGTAAAGCGGGATCTGTGTAGAGTACATCGCGTTAAGGGCTGTCACCTTCAACAAGACCTGGGCAGGCCGTGTGTTGTGCGGATACTGCCGAAACAGTTCTCCGAGTGCCTCTTCCAGAACCTCGTTCTCGGAGTCGAAGTCAGCGCCAGCACGCCTGATGTCGTCAACAGAAGGCTTCGTCAAGATTTCGTCCACGGTGACCCTCCAAGGAGCAGCTCTGTAGGCCAATCCAGCGGCTCGCCAGACCATTAAATTCTTCGCTTGGCCGGCACGCAGATTTTACGCCTTCTTTCGGCCTTGTGGGCGATCAAATGGTTAAGGACGATCGCTCCGAGGGGCGAGCCCGATTGGGTGACATTTCTGGGGTTCCGGTCCATTTGTCGCCCCATCCAGATTTGGCACCCCATGGCCACGCTGACCTGCAGAGATGCCAACTGGAAAGCCCGGCGCAGTCCTGATAGAACCTAAAGATGGAACCCGCTCCCCCTCCCGAGCGCTGGAAGACGCTGCTGGCGTTCGGCATCATCTACTTCGTGTGGGGCTCGACGTACCTGGCCATCCGCATCGGGGTCAGCGAGGTGCCGCCCCTGATTCTCGCTTCGATGCGCTTCACGGTGGCCGGGGCGGTGCTGTATGGCTGGATGCTGGCGCGGGGCGAGCGCTCGCCGACGGCGCGGCAGTGGCTGAACGCGAGCCTGCTGGCATCGCTGATGTTTGTGCTCGACTACGGGCTGTTGTTCTGGGCCGAGCAGCGGGTGCCGTCGGGGATTGCCGCGGTGATGCTGGCGACGATTCCGGCCTTCATGGCGCTGAGCGAGATTGTGTTTCTGCGCACGCAGCGGCTTACCGCTCGCCTGGCGGTGGCGCTGCTGATCGGGATTGCGGGAGTCGGCGTGCTGGTGAGCCGTTCGTTCAACCTGGGCGGCGCGCCGATTGACCACGCGGGCGCCGTGGCGCTGATGATTGCCGCGGTGAGCTGGTCGGTGGCTTCTTCGCTGGCGCGCAAGCTGCCGTTGCCGGAGTCGAAGGTGATGAGCTCGGGCGTGCAGATGCTGGCCGGCGGAATCCTGCTGGCTGTGGCCGCGGCGGGGTTCGGTGAGTTTCAAGGCTTTCATCCGGCGGCGGTTTCGCGGGGAGCCTGGCTGGCGCTGGCCTATTTGATTGTGGCCGGATCGATTATCGGCTTCACCGCGTATGTGTGGCTGCTGCATCACCAGTCACCCACCAAGGTGGGCACGTATGCATACGTCAACCCGGTGGTGGCGGTGGTGGTTGGCTACTTTCTGGGCGGCGAAGCGCTGGGCCAGCGGACGATTCTGGGGACAGTGTTCGTTCTGGTGAGCGTGGTGGTGATCACGACGGCGCGTGCGGGCAAGCCGGCGGTGCCGGTCTTAACCGCAGATCCAGAGTAGGTCCCGCGGATTCACCGCCTGACGAATGGTTGCAGCGCTATTCGCAGGTGAATGAATGCATCCCTTCCGCGAGAGGCACGGCGAATTCAACAGCCGTCCAGCTCCCCTGGTTTGGCAGGCGCGAGACCGGCAAGCGCGGCCCGGGTGATATGGGCGGTCTCGGCTAGCGTCATCAACGCGGTGCGCATGCGTGGAGTGAACTCATGCCGCTCTACTTCCTCATGCGCGAAGCTGAAGACCCAGTAAAACAGGGAACAGAGGAAGCTGGCCGCAACGATTCGATACAGGTGGGTGAATTGCAATGCGGTAGCCTGGCGTGTATTCAGAGCAGCAACGGCGAGGCTCGCCAGGGAATAGAATCCGAATCCGGTGGCCACCTGCAACTCACGATCTCGCCAACCGAGCGAGAGCAAGTGGCTGCACACGGCCAGCAGCAAGAAGAACAGAACTCTGACGATGGTTTCGGTCTGCTGCAGCTGCGCCATCACCTGCCAAGCCGGGGATGAAACGGCAATGGAAGACAGGCGCGCAAAGGGCCAGACGGCTGCGCCTGCCACCAGAAACAGAAACCCAATCGCCCAGAGCGCTCTGAGCGAGAGCCAGTTGCGCAGTGGTCGAAGGACCGACCAGGCCAGCTCAACCAGAACGCACAACTGAAGGGCAAAGTCCAGTGCGGAGTCGACAAGATACACGTTGAGGCCAAGTCCATGCGCGGAAACAACCTGGATGGTGTAGGCAGCCGCATCGCTGCAGAGAGCCCAGATGCAATAGACGAAGAAGACCGGCAATCTGCGCCAGGCGCGGCGCCGCGCCAGCACCAGGATCACCGCGCTCTCGGTGACTAAGCCAACGATTTCAAACGCGTTGTCTAAAGTCATGTTGACCTCGCCTGGGGAGAAAGGTGCTTGTGCATTGACTTCGGTCGTCGGCGCACTGAAGCGGGCTCAGCCGCGGAAACGGTGCGAGTTTAACCAGAGCCATTATTCGCTTATCGGCACTTTGGCCAAATCCATGACGGGCTTTCATGGATTCAGGCTCTAGGGAAAGTCCGTCACCTTGGGTGTGACCCAGGGCTTGATGGACGTGGAGCCGCCTGCGTCGTCGATCAGGTTATAGATTGCGCCCAGCTTGCCAAGCGCGACGGTGATCATGTGGTGAAATTTTACGCCCGGCGCGCGCGGAACCTCAATGGCGCGGGTAAGGACAACCTCCGGCTGCAGGAAGACCGAGTAGATGCCCAGGCCCCACGCCTGGTGGCTGGTTACGCCGTCGGCCACTTTGTAAGACGCCCAGCCATTGACGCTGGCGGCGCTCGTGTAGCTGGCCTGGTTGGGCGGGTCGTAGGGAATCTCTGACTGATAGAAATACGTGCGGCCGCCGTTCCCGTTCCACAGCACCTGGAACTGCTGATGATGCTCGACAAACAGCCCATAGACGGTGACGTTGTTGCCGTTCACCACCATGCCGTTGGCGCTCAGGTTTTGGGTCCAGCCCACGCCGGCGCCGTGATCCGCACGCCAGATCCAGGTGTGGTCGACGATGGTGTCGTTGGAGTTGACGAGCAGGTTCACCCCGGCGCGGCCCACGCCTGCGCCGCCTACGCGGAAGAAGACGTCGTGGAGCGAGACCGGATTCTGCGCATGGCTGGCCTTGCTGCCCGCAGGTCCCAGTTCCAGCAGCACGGGAGAAAGCGCAGGACCGGCATCGAAGAGCAGGCCGGCGAGGATGATGCCGTCCGCATCAGCAGTGGTGAGGGCGGCCGTGCCGTTGACCGGGTGCAGCGTCGCAAAGCCGAGGCCGAGGACGACGGTGTTGGGCCGGGTGACGCGGATGGGCTCGGTGAGGTCGTAGATGCCGGGGGTAAATAGAAGATTCTTGCCCGCATCGAGCTGCGCGTTGATGGCGGCCGCGGTGTCCGCGCCGGCATGAGCGATGTAGAAACGGCTGAGCGGAATCGTCTCGCCCGGCGTTGAACCGCCGCGCCAGGTGATACCCGCCGAATCGTGCGCCAGCGCGGGAACCCGCACGCTGTAGCGGCCTTGTGCATCCACTTGAAGGAAGGGTTTCTCGCGCACCACCGGCGTCTTGGCGACGCGGGTGTAGGGCGGCACCGGCCAATCACCGTCCGGGGCATGAACGACGCCGACGAAGACCATGTTCCAGTTGGAGCCCGTCCAGCTGCCCCACTCGCTATTGCGGCTGATCCACTGCTGTTGCGTGCCGGATCCCACGTTCCCATCGACCAGCGAATCGGACATCCAGCCGCCGCTGGCCCAGCCATTGTTCTGGTGCAGCACCATGCTGCCCAACACATGCATGCGGCGGAAGGGAACCGCCTGCGAAACCGCCCACTGCATGGTGTCTTTGACTGTACCGCCGGACGGCGTAACTGAGAACCCTTCCACGCCACGCCAGAAGGTGCAGGTGGCATTGTTGTGGTCGTGGCTGGCGTCGGAGTGCACGTTGCCGGTGATGTGCACGGCGTCGGGCGAGACGCCCAGGCCGATGACCTCGGTGTAAAAGCCAACTGGCACATCCAGCTTGTATTCGCCGGGCAGAAAGAGAAGCGCATTGCGGTCCGAACCAAACTCGCTTTGCTGCTGAAGTTTGTAAACGCGATCGATCTGCGCCTGCATCAGCGCCGGCGCCATTGCTGGATTTAAAACCAGCACGTTGGGGCCAAAGTCTGGTGTCTTCTCCTGCTTTTGCGCCTCGGCCGCACAGCACGCAAGTCCCAGCACTGCCATGGCCAGCGCCAACCCGAACCCATTTCGACAATCCACGCCGGTCGACCGGCTCAAACCCCTTGAAAAATTCATCATTGTTATGCGCACTCCCGTCTTCCGTTTGGTATCGTAGGCCCTGAAACCGCCGAAAAGCAAACGATTGTCTTGTCATAGGCATGTAGACACGAGGCGCTCCCGGGAGAGAGAATGGCCGTCTTAAGCAGTTCTCCAATCCATGTGCCCCGTGTGGTTGCGTGCAAGGTGGCCTTTTCTTAAGGAAAAAGGCCACTTACCATTCTGCTTTGGGAGTACAGCAATTGGAGAACGGCTAGAAGCGGGAAGTCCCGGAGATCCCCAGGTGAATCCATTGGCCATTTCGCGGCGTGACTTTGTGCGCATGGGCGCGGGTGCGGCCGCGGCGGGCGCGGCCATCAAAACAACCTTGCTTGAACCGGCGGCGCTGGCTGCCCAGGTTGACCCGGGCACGCGCCGGATTCGCTTCGCGATTGTGGGCACCGGCATTCGCGGCTGCGACCTGCTGCGTGCGGCGCGGCTTGTGCCGGGCGGCGTGTGCGTGGGCGCGGCGGACCTGTACACCATGAGGCACAAGGCCGCGCAGGAAGCCTACGGCGCGGAGTTGGCCACCAGCGGCAATTACCGCAGCTTTCTCGACGACAAAACGGTGGACGCGGTGCTGATCGCCGTGCCCGACCACCTGCACCGGCGGGTGACGCTGGATGCGGTGGCGGCGGGCAAGGACGTGTACTGCGAGAAGCCCATGTCGCACTCGGTGGCCGACGGGCAGGCGATGGTTGAGGCGGTCCAGAAGGGTAAGCGCATCTTTCAGGCCGGCAGCCAGAGGGTGAGCTCGATCCTCTACGCCAAGGCGCGGGAGATTTACGCCTCTGGCCGGCTGGGCGAGGTGCATTCCGTCGACGCGCAGTGGAACCGCAACTCGCCGGGTGGGGCGTGGATGTATCCGATCCCCGATGACGCGAGCCCGCAGACGGCGGATTGGGCGCGGTTTGATCAGGATGCGCCGGCGCGGCCGTTCGATCCGGTGCGCTTCTTTCGCTGGCGGCTCTTTCGCGATTACAGTTCGGGGCTGGGCGGGGACCTGTTTGTGCACATGCTCAGTGGCGTGCAGGTGATCAGCGGGCTGAATACTGCGCCGACGCGCGCTTACTCGAGCGGCGGCCTTTACCACTGGAAGGATGGGCGCGAGTTTCCGGATTTTCTTGAGACGATGTACGATTACGCCGGGCCGAACGGGACGATCCAGGTGCAGGTGCACTGCAACCAGAGCAATAACGATCAGGACGAGCGCATCAGCTTTTTCGGTTCAACGGGGACGCTGGTCGTCACAGGCAACACTGTGACGTTTACGCCGCAGGACGTGTCGCCGCGCTTTGAGAGCTACGGCTGGGGCGGCATGACGGCCGCGCAGCGTGAGCGGGGGCAAGCGGAGTGGCGCACAGCGCATCCGGCTGCTGCGCCGGCGGTGGTGGCCAACCAGGTGGAGAGCTACACCGTGCCGCAGGGCTACAACGACACCGCCGACCACATCGCCAACTTTTTCCGCGCCGTGAACACGCGTGAGCATGTGGTGGAGGATGAGGTCTTTGGGCATCATGCAGCGATCGGCTGCCACATGGCCAACCAGTCTTACTTTGGCCGCACCATCGCCGTATGGGACGCGGAGACGGAGACGATACGGCAGGGACCAAGGGACTAGGGACTAGAATCTGAGACTTGGGAGAATGGACGTATGAACTTTACTTCGCGCAGGGATTTTCTCAAGGCTTCGGCGACGGTCGCGGCTGCAACTACGATTGGTGCGCGCCAGATTGGCGCTGCGCCGCTGCGCGAGCCGATTGGGCTGCAACTTTACAGCGTCCGCGAACTGCTGCCGAAGGACTTTGACGGCACGCTGCACAAGCTGGCCGCCGCGGGCATTGTGGAAGTGGAAGCCGCCGGCTATTACAACCGAAGCGCCGCCGAGTTTCGCCACTCCATGGACCAGGCTGGGCTGCGCTGCGTGAGCACGCATCACGATCTGGCAACACTGCGCGCGCACCTGGACGAGAACATTGAGTACGCGCACACGGTGGGGATGAGCTACATTGTGTGCCCATCGCCCATGCGGCGCGATCCTGCGGCCACGGGCGATCTTGACCTGGACGACTGGCGCTGGGTGGCTGGCGAGCTCAACCGCATTGGCGAGAAGGTGAAGACCGCGGGCATGGTCTTCGGCTACCACAACCACGGGCCGGAGTTCGGCACGGAGGGTGGGGTGGTGTTTTATGACGAGCTGTTGCGCCTGACCGATCCGAAACTGGTGATCTTCGAGATGGATTGCGGCTGGGTCTTCGCCGCCGGGCGCAACCCGCTGGACTACCTGACCAAGACACCCGAGCGCTTCCCGCTGCTGCACGTGAAGGACATGGCGCGCAGAGCCAATGGCGAGTTCCACTCCACGGTGCTGGGCCGCGGCGCGATGCACTACGCGCCGATTCTGCGCGCCGCCACGGGCATGAAGCACTACTTCATCGAGCAGGAAGAGTTCGACATCGACATACTGGAAGCGGTTCGGCTGGATGCGGAGTATATGCGGAAGTTGAGCGTGTGAGCCGGCGACCGATTCTGTCTTATCTCGGCGACAAACGGCCAACCGGGCTCAAGGCGCTCTCACAATCCGGGCCGAATCCTGAGTATCGCGAGCCGCAACCGTAACCGGCACTTCCAGCGAGCCGGTGCGCATTCCGGCCAGATCGTAGGCGGCGATGCGCAGAGAAAACTCCCCCGTGGGCAGGTCGAGCGCGAGACGGATCGGAACGCCCTGGGCCAGGGCCTGTGCGTAGAGCTGGTCGTTCATATGAAACCGGGTCGCGTGGAGCAGATAGTTCACGCGCTTGCCGGCCGGATCATAGGCCGCCAGCGTGAACTCGACGGTCGCCTGGTGAACGTCGTCCGAGGTCTGGTTGAAGGTAATCCCGTGCGGGTCCACGGTCAAGTCCACGATGGTGTGCTGCACCGGGCCTTTGAGAGTGGCCGCCATCTCCCCGGCTGGCCCCTCGGGCTGCGCTGCGCCCTGAAGCAGCGGGTCGGTCGAGGGCAGCAGCCGCGCGTGAAACAGAATCTGCGTGGCGAGCGGCGCACCCGGCAAGGTTGACTCTGTCATCTCGCTGGACGCGGCGGGATCAGCGACCGACGGATTGCCGGGCAGAGCTGCGAAGTAGCTGCGTCGATAGGCGAGGTCGTAGTGGGCGTCGTCCAGGCGAAGCTTGATGGTGTGGAATTTGCCATCGAGTTTCTTCACGGCAGGCACGTAGCTGAGGGTGTAATAGCTTGAACCGTTTTCGACGGCGCTGGCCATGGCTTCTTTCAGGCCGTTGGTATTGAAATACGCCTGTCCGCCGGTCTGCTCCGCGAATTGCTCCATGGCCGCATGTTCGGCCCGCATCCGCTCATTGAACTCTGCACTGGCAATCCCTCCCCCTGAGTCGCGAGCGTCGAACGAGTAGCTCACTCTGGATCCCGGCGACGACACCAGACCCCACGCATCCACGGGATAAACGGATACATGCGCTGCCGAGAGCGCGCCGTTTGGATCGAGGGCGACGGGGAAGTTGCCCGCGAACCAAATCAGGTTTTTGCGGCCGGGGATGAGTTTCAGATATTGGGCTAGCTGGAGCAGGGCCTTCAGCGTAACCTGCTGCCTTTCGTCGGTCACCGGGTCATACCAGGTCGGCGGAACATTGGCACAATAATTATCGGAGGCGCATTCATCAGGCTGAATGCGTTTTTCCTGGTCTCTAAGGTGCGCCCCCAGGTTCTCCGGCTTCATGGCTTGCAAGGTCTTCAGGGTCTGGGCTGCATCGCCGGTAAAGCCCTGCACCATCCGCAGCTCCGAGCTGAGCGTGAAGATGGCCAGCGAGGTTCCCGGCTGCGCGGTGCCCAGATAGTCGATCATCTGCCGGCGCAGATACTCCCAGTTCTGCTTTGGAGTGTTCAATTCGTCCAGCAGCAGCACGTTGGCCGCGCTGCTGTCGGCCATGACGGGAACATTCGAGTAGGTGTGGGGCGGCAGGGCGGAGGCCAGCACCGTCGACGGTGCGGAAGCAACGCCAGCCGGCGATGCGGAGGGCTGATGCTCGTCGAAGGAAGCGATGGGCTGCTCGTGCCCATCCTCGAAGACGTGGAAGCGGCCCCGATCGAGACGGTGAATGGCGTGGCCCTTGTCGGTGACCACCAGATCCACCAGCACCAGGTTGGTGGTAGTGTGGAGAACCGTGTCACCCGCGGCTGGCTCCGCATCCGACTGCGCCTGCGCGCCGCAGCGGGAACCCGCCAGGCAGGCAAGAACGATAAAAGCGAATGGTCGGATTGAGCGCATCAGTGGGAACCCTCCTGAAAGCGCGAGCGGTGCGTGGCTTTAATTCTGCTCCCCCATCCCGTGTTTTGGCTAGATGCTTCCCGCCGTTGCAGCAGCGTGGTCCGCGACCTTCGACCGTTTAGCCAGCGGAGCGCCAGTCAATCTCCAGCGCGGCGCGGTCCCATTTCGCGCAGTTGGCGGCGGCTTCATAAGTGCTTTGCAGGAATGCGAGCAGCGCGGCGTCGGGGTCAGGGGATTGGCGCAGGTCTTCGTAGGGCAGCACAAACTCGCCGAAGTCCGGGCTGAACGAGGCCTGGGCGGGGGCGATGGGATACTCCCGATAGCCGGGCGGCTCGGGGTAGGCGTAGCTGTAGAAGAAAGGCTCCATGCCGGGCGCGCCGGGCCAGAAGCCGCAGCTCGACACTTCATGGGAGTAGGCATCGCGGGTGACGCGATCAGGCAGGCCGGCCATGCTCGGGTGCTCCGGCGCGGTGCGGCCGGAGAAGCGCGTGCAGGCCAGGTCGAGCGCTCCCCAGAACAGATGCACCGGGCTCACTTTGCCGCGAAAACGGGCGCGGAACTCTGTGAAGACGCGCGTGGTCTGGAGCAGCACGCGCCAGAAGCGTTGGGCGAACTCGGGATCGTAGGCCTGGTGGACGTGGTCCTGGTCAAAGGCGATGGGGTTCAGCACCTCAGCCGGCATCTTCCAGATGGATACCGGCACGCCGAGAGCGTGAAGAGCGGCCATGAGCTGCGCGTAAAACACGGCGACGGTCATGGGCCTGAGCGGAATGACGCGGCGCTCGCCGTTGCTCACTTCGACGGCAAGAACGTGGGCGAGGAAGTCGAAGTCGATTTGCAGCGTGAGGCTGCCGTATGGCATGGGCCCGGTGGTGAGGCCGCGCGCGGTGGGGTAGAGGGTCACGTTCCAGCACTGGTTGAGCGGCGGCGTGAGCGCCATGCGGATCTTGCCGACCACCTGCATCCACAGCTGCAGAGTGGCGCTGGTGTCGGACCAGGCGGCCTGGGGCAGAGCTGGCCAGACCTCAATTGTGGCGGTTGGCGCGTCGCGTTCGGTGAGCTCCATGGATCCCTCGATGCACCATCATAACCCCAACTCGCCCGGCTCTTCGCGTACCTTTGCCGCCTAATTGGGGTACGCTTGCCCCTCTTCGCGTACCCTTAAGAAATGGATATATTCGACGAGAAACGTGCCGAGCTGGAGCGCTACGAGTTCATGATGGGCGCGGAGCGGGGACGGCTGGCGGTGGCCCTGGATCTGTTGACCGACTCGCTGATCATGGTGGGCCAGCACGGCGTCTATTGTGCATCCACGCGCAACCCGGCCAAGCCGGCCTTGGATTTGCAAGCCGTGCTGGCCGGCATGGAGGGCGCCAAGGCGCTGATCCAATCGGTGATGGAGGAGATTCGGACGCAACGCGAGGCGGAGCGGGCCGAGGGCGCGGGCAAAGGCTGACGGCCCGGGACCCGCGCTTACGACCGAGCCCAAAGTGCGGTATGCTGGAAGAGCGCGCCCGTAGCTCAGCTGGATAGAGCGAACGCCTCCGGAGCGTTAGGTCGGGAGTTCGAATCTCTCCGGGCGCACCATATAACTCCTTACATTCCTATCTCGCCGTGGCCCGAAGTTTACCGGCGGCCTGTCAGGCTAAGCCAGTTAAACTAGAGAGCGTGGCCTGCGCGGCAAGTTCGGCGCGGCCCGGACAAGGCTCAAATGCATTTTAATTTTCACTTTACTGCCGTCCAGACGCTTTGGACGCTGACCTTTGCCGCACAAGTTGTCCTGCTCGTCGTCCTGCTGGGCCGCGACCGGATCAAGCGCTTTCCGTGGTTCACGCTGAGCATTGCGATGATGGCCCTGCGCCTGCTGGCCAGCCGCCTGCTCCTCGGCCGCATGCCCGCCGTCACCTTGAGCGCCATCTTCATCACCATTGCCGATGTGGCCGCCATTGTTGGTTTCCTGGTGGTGGTGGAGGTTGCCCGGCGTGCCTTTGCCCCGGTACGGCGCAGTACCTGGCTGCAAGGGGCGCTGGCGGTGCTGCTGGTGGGGGTTGTGGCATTGGCCGCTTGGGGACCCTGGCCAGCCTGGAAAACGCTCACCGCCGACTCGCCCATGGCCGTGCTGCGGCTGATGCAACTGGGTGCGCAGAAGTTCGACATGCTGGTGGACTTGCTGACGGTTGAGGTGGGCCTGCTGGTGGTGCTGCTGGGCCGGCGTACGGGCGCAGGGTGGCGCTCGCACGTCCAACGCATCGTCATTGGACTCTGGACCGCGTCCTCGGCGCAACTGGTGGTGGAAGGCACGTGGCAGTTCATTGCGCGCACCGCCGTGCCCCACAGCCAGGCCGAGTACGAGCACCTTCTGGGCCTGCGCGACAAGCTGTTCAATGCCAACGGCGCCATTTACGTCGGCGTGCTGATCTGGTGGATTGCCTGCCTGTGGATGGACGAGCCGGGAGCTGCAACCGGTGAGCCGCAGCTGGCTACGCCTCAGCCTAAGTACCTGGTGGCTGAAAGCGAAGAACCTGCTGGGGCCGAACCCGAAGAGGATGCCGGAATCGGGGAGTAACCTTGCCCCGCTCCAACAAAGATTCACTTCCTGCCGCCTAAATGTGGCAACTTGCCTGGCCGCGCTTTTCCAGATAGCGCTGGTGGTACTCCTCTGCTCGCCAAAAGGTCTGCGCCTGCTCGACCTTGGTCACAATGCGCTTGGGCTTGAAGCGGCCCTCGGCGGTCAGCTGCTCGATCTTGGCTGCGGCCCGCGCCTGCTGCTCCGGAGAGTGGAAGAAGATGGCCGAGCGGTACTGTGCGCCCCAGTCGGGTCCCTGGCGGTTGAGCGTGGTGGGATCGTGCAGAGTGAAGAACGCATCGAGAATCTGCTCGTAGCTGATGACGGCCGGGTCAAAGTCCAGCTCGACTACCTCGGCGTGGCCGGTTGTGTCGGTGCAGACGTCTTTGTAGCTGGGCCGCTCCAGCTGGCCGCCCTCGTAGCCCACGGCGGTCGCCATCACTCCCGGAAGGGCTGCGAACGCTGCCTCCACGCCCCAAAAACAACCTGCTCCAAATGTTGCCTTTTCTGTGCTCATGTCCCTTCAGATGCGCACAGACCGCCATCGGTAACAAAAATCCCGTTTCCCAACTCAGCCCTGTCATCCTGAGCGAAAGGGGCCCCAAACGCTTTTCAGTTTGGGGGTGGTGAGTCGAAGGATCTGCGGTTGCTTCTCAGGCTGCCGATGGCATTTCTATTTTGGCCATCTTCTCCCATTACACTAGAACTCGATGACCGGAAATCTCTTTAGTGCTCCCGACCCCTCTGCCCCCAACCGCTCGGTCCAGGAGGGCTGGTATACCGCTCACTGCGACGGTGGATCGCGCGGCAACCCCGGCCCGTCTGGCTACGGAGCGGTGGTCGAAGACCCGAAAGGCCGCGTTGTGGCCCGCCTGGGCGAGTTCCTCGGCATCCAGACCAACAACTACGCCGAGTACTCCGGTCTGCTGGCGGTGTTGCAGTGGGCCATCGAGAACGGTACAAAGCACCTGCGGGTGGTGTCGGACTCCGAGCTGATGGTCAAGCAGATGCAGGGCAAGTACAAGGTGGCCAGCCCGGTGCTGCGGCCACTGTTTGAAGAAGCACGGAAAAGGTCGCGGCAGCTGGCGGGCTTCGAGATGCGCCACACCCTGCGCGGCGGCAACAAGGAAGCCGACCAGCTGGCGAATGAAGCGATGGACCGGGGGATGGGGAAAGGCACGGAACAGGGACCAGGGATCAGGGAGCAGGGGTTCCGGTCCAGCGTGGCAGTGACGCCGAAACGCGAGGCGCCTCGAAGCCCGGCTCCGGCGGCGAAGCCCACCCGGCAGGTGCTTGAAGGCTACGTCAAGGGCGGCGTGGTTCACCTGCTCGAGGGCGAGCTGCCTGATGGAATCTTCGTGAAAATTGTCCGGGAATAGCCTTGCAGCGCAGAGCAGCTCGCTTCTGCCGACCAGACCGCTTGCGCTCGCTGCTACGTTTTTCTCCCCAGATCATTTCGCCACGCGTGCCCGTCACGTTCCAGCAGCCGGTCGGCGCACTCCGGCCCCCACTTGCCGGCAAAGTAGTTCGGGAAGACCTCCGGCTTCTTCGCCGCCCATGCTTCGAGGATGGGCGTGTAGAGAGCCCAGGTAGTTTCGACGCCGTCGCGATGCGCGAACAGGGTCTGGTCGCCGAGCATGGCTTCAAGCAACAACCGCTCGTATCCGTTGGATTTCGACTTGCCGAAGGCGGCTTCGTAGTCGAAGTCCATGTTGACGGGGCAGACGGACATGTCGGAAGAGGTAGGCACCTTGGCGCCGAAGCGCAGCGCGATACCCTCATCGGGCTGGATGCGGATGGTGAGCAGGTTGGGCTGAATCTCCTGGCAGGGCCCGCTGTTTTGCAGGCGATTGAAGATGAGCAGCGGCGGCTGCTTGAAGGTGATGCTCACCTCGGTGGCCTGCTGCTTGAGACGCTTGCCGGCGCGCAGATAAATGGGCACGCCCGCCCAGCGCCAGTTCTCAATCTCCAGACGCATGGCCGCGTAGGTCTCCGTGCCGGAGTCGGGATTGACCCGCTCCTCGTCGCGATAGCCGACGACGCGCTGGCCGTTGATGACGCCCGGGCCATACTGGCCTCGAACTGCGTTCAAGATGGGGATGGGCGGCATCGCCTTCCACACTTTCAGCTTTTCCTGGCGCACGCTCTCGGCCTCAAAACTCGAAGGCGGCTCCATGGTGACGAAGCTGAGCAGCTCCATCATGTGGTTCTGCACCACGTCGCGCAGCGCGCCGGCCTTCTCGTAAAACGGCCCGCGGCCTTCCACGCCCAGCGTTTCGGCGGCGGTGATCTGCACGTGGTCAATGTAATTGCGGTTCCAGATGGGCTCGAAGATGCCGTTGGCGAAGCGGAAGACGAGGATGTTCTGCACCGTCTCCTTGCCCAGGTAGTGGTCGATGCGGAAGACCTGCCGCTCCGTGAAGACTGCGTTTACCTGGCGGTTGAGTTCGCGGGCTGAGTCCAGATCGTGTCCGAAGGGCTTCTCAATCACCACGCCCACATGGCCCTGAGCGGGCACTGCCATGCCCTGCGCGCCCAGGTTCTCGACAATGCCGGAAAAGAACTCCGGCGCGGTGGCCAGGTAGAACAGCCGGTTGCCGCCAATGCCCTTTTCCTTGTCGATCCGGTCTAACTCGGCTTTAAGTTTCGCATAACTCGCCGGGTCGTCGAAGTTAAGGGGAAAGTAACCGATCTGCTTTACAAACTCATCGAGCTTGGGATCGGCCGGGTCCACGCCGCCGAATTCGATGATCCCGGCGCGCATGTCCGCGGCAAACTCGTCGCCCAAGGGCCGGCGCGCCACGCCCACGATGGAGAACTTCGCGGGGAGCAGACTATTTTGCCGCAGGTGAAACAGTGCGGGCAGCAGCTTGCGCTTGGTCAGATCGCCGGACGCGCCAAAAATAACCAGGATCGCCGGATCGGGAATCCTCTCGCCCCCGTGAGGAACCTTGGAAAGATCCTCCGGCCGTACACTCATCTGCATCGTCGCCATCCTTGCTGCTCCCTTCGCATCTGCGGCGCAAGCCGCGTCTGCCGCACCGCAGGTGCCTAGTCTTTCTTGACCGCGTGGCCGCCGAATTCATTGCGCATGATGGCCAGCATGCGGTCGGTAAAGTTGTTCTGCTCCCGCGAGCGAATGCGCCGCATCAGCGATTCCGTAATGACGGGCGCGGAGACATTCAGGTCAATGGCTTCCATCACCGTCCACCGTCCTTCGCCGGAGTCTTCGACAAAAGCCTCAAGACCATCGAGAGTCGGATTCTTGCCCAGTGCGTCGGCGGTGAGATCGAGCAGCCAACTGCGCACCACGCTGCCGTAGCGCCATATCTGCGCGATCTGCGGCAGGTCAAGCGCGAGCTCTTTCTTGGTCTCCATGATGGTGAAGCCCTCGGCGTAGGCCTGCATCATGCCGTATTCAATGCCGTTGTGGATCATCTTGACGAAGTGGCCTGCGCCTCCCGGGCCCACGTGTCCCCAGCCGGTGGTGGGAGACGGGGCGAGGGTTTCAAAGATGGGTCGCAGATACTCGACGGGATC
>Ga0302320_10013665_pt1 | contig 16928 bp, 15 predicted proteins | sample Bog_T0_3_FD_202130 | JGI IMG/M metagenome (GOLD analysis project Ga0302320, IMG submission 202130) | Peat permafrost microbial communities from Stordalen Mire near Abisko, Sweden - Bog_T0_3 | ecosystem: Environmental > Terrestrial > Soil > Wetlands > Peat | place: Sweden: Abisko, Stordalen Mire... | reverse complement strand
TGGTAGCTCCCCGCGAAACGGCCGAACTGGCCAAGCGGCTGATCGCGGCAACCTGCGAGAAACAAGGCATCACCGCAGGATCTCTGACCATACACGCGGATCGAGGAACCTCGATGACCTCTAAGCCAGTGGCGCTGATGCTGGCCGATCTGGGCGTGACCAAAACCCATAGTCGCCCCCACGTCTCCGACGACAACCCATATTCAGAGAGCCAATTCAAAACTCTCAAGTATCGGCCCGAATTCCCCGACCGATTCGGTTCCATCGAGGACGCACGGACCTTTTGTCTGCGCTTCTTTCCCTGGTACAACCACGAGCACCATCACAGCGGAATCGCGCTGCTAACGCCCGATATGCTGCACTATGGCATGGCATCAGAGATCATCGAGCAGCGACAGAATGTGCTCGATCAAGCCTATGCTCGTAACCCGGAACGCTTCACCCACGCCAAGCCAATGCACCCACCACAACCCACTGCGGTCTGGATCAACCCGCCAATAACAACTGCGACAGAGAGAAATCTACACTAAACTCTCACGCCACCTGTCTCAAACTCGTTGACACGCTCCGGCGCGTCAAGATCTATGACACGCGCATGATCTATTTGATAGAGGTGCTGCTGTATGTGCAACGATTGTCCCCGAATGAGGTAAACACTAGATCCACGAGGTCGTCATAATAAGTGATGGCATTGACGCGGACCGCAATGGATTTAAACAACTTCGCTACTGCCTGCGTAATCTGAAAATATCTGGATTGCTCACTGCGGCGGAAAACGATGCGCGTAACGGCTTGCAGAGAAAGGAACCAAGATCGCATGCCTCTTCAACCTCTTCCATATGCAGATCTGTGCAGTGCTCACCAACAGCATCTTTCATCATCAAACTGCTCCCGCCCCACCTCGGCCAGGAAGCAAGCTCGAAACCACCTTCCACAGAGCCGACTACTCCCTTGGAATGAATCTGGATATGGCCAATAACTTCCGCTTTCCTTGAAGGTAATGGAAAATTATTAACCTTTGACGTTTCTGAATTGCAGACAGAAGAAAGGACATTATGATCATTGATGTTTCGAGTAGAGATGCAAGCTTACTTCATCACCAGATTCCACGTGTTAATATCCTGGGCGTCGGCGTAAGCGCCATCGATATGAGGGAGGCCATACTTTATACAGATGCTTTCATCCAGGAGGGGCGCACCGGATATATTTGCGTCACAGGTGTGCACGGCATCATGGAGGCTCAGTCGGACCCCCACTTCCGTTCCGTCCTTAATTCCTCCAACTTGACCACCCCGGATGGTACGCCCACCGTGTGGCTTGGACACCTGCATGGCTTCAGCAAGATGAGGAAAGTGACGGGTCCAGATTACATGCTGGCGCTTTGTTCGCAATCGGTAGCTAAGGGGTACAGGCATTTCCTGTACGGCGGCAAGCCTGGTGTTGCCGAGCGTCTCGCTGAGGTTTTGTCGGAAAAATTTCCGGGTATTCAGATTGTGGGCACTTTTACTCCTCCCTTCCGACCGCTCACCGCCGACGAGGAGGTTTCCCTGATTGGCCAGATCAAAGAGGCACAACCACACATCCTGTGGGTTGGCTTGAGCACGCCCAAGCAAGAGCGCTTTATGGAACAGTATGTGGGGAGGTTGAACGTCAACTTGATGGTCGGTGTCGGTGCTGCATTCGATCTACACATTGGCGCCATCAAAGATGCCCCAGAGTGGATGAAAGCCGCAGGTATTCAATGGCTCCACCGCCTGATCCAGGAGCCGCGGCGTCTCTGGCGGCGTTATCTTTTCAATAATCCAAAGTTTATTTGGAAAATCAGCCTGCAATTGCTAGGGCTCCAGCAGTATAAGATAGACGCGTAAGGCACATGCGGCGTTTCCAGGATCGCATTTGACGCATCTCTATCGAACCGGGAGCGGACGCAATAACATTTTCAAAGAAGGAGAACGAATGGACAATCAATTGGTTGTGGTGGCAGGTGCAGGCGGATTCATTGGCGGAAATCTAGTGGCATCACTTCGCAAAAAGGGTTACAGTGCCATCCGCGCGGTGGACATTAAACCGCTGGAACAGTGGTACCAGAAATTTGACAATGTCGAAAACCTTTCGCTTGACCTCAGCGACAAGCAAAACTGTGAAGTTGTTGTGAACGGCGCCGCCGAGGTTTATAACTTCGCGGCCAACATGGGGGGGATGGGTTTCATTGAGAAAAACAAGGCCCTCTGCATGCTCTCCGTTCTCATCAATACTCATATGCTAATGGCCGCCCGCAAGTTTGGCGTACGGCGCTACTTCTACTCCTCCTCGGCCTGCGTGTATAACGGCGACCTGCAGCACACCACCGATGACGGAGACCGGTTCGTCCCTCCCTCCCTTAAGGAATCTGATGCTTATCCTGCACTCGCCGAGGACGGCTATGGATGGGAGAAGCTCTTTTCCGAGCGCATGTGCCGCCATTTCTCGGAGGATTTCGGCCTCTATGTTCGGGTGGCACGCTTCCATAATGTATATGGTCCATGGGGCACATGGTTTGGCGGTCGAGAAAAGGCTCCTGCTGCTATCTGTCGCAAGGTAATTGAGGCCAAGCTTTCCGGCAAGCACGAGATAGAGATTTGGGGCTCCGGGCATCAAACCCGCTCCTTTATGTACATCGACGACTGCGTGATGGGCGTATTGCGCATCATGGACTCGAACATCCTAGAACCGATTAACCTCGGTTCCAGCGAAGCTGTCAGCGTCAACCAACTGGTCGATACCGTCGAGGATATTGCTGGAATTAAACTCGATAGGAAGTACGACCTTAGCGCCCCCAAGGGCGTCAATGGACGCAATAGCGACAATACCCTCATTCAAAAGTACCTTGGATGGGAACCTAGCACGACTCTTCGCTCTGGTCTGGAAAGTACCTACAATTGGATTCTGGGCCAGTATCAGTTGAGAGCTACGGGCGCTGCGGGCGTAGTTCTCTAATCTGTTTTTGCCACCATCAACACAAGAGCGTCCAGCTGCTTGGATTTTTACCGTCTCATTTTTAAGCAGAAATGCTTCAACAAATCACGAGGCTTGAAGCAGTTTGATGATGTTTCGGATGGGCTGATCCGCTTTATGATGTGAAAGGCGTTTTCGAGCTTGCTGTTGGGCATGGGAGCAGCGCGGGCTGGATGTGGGAGCGGAACGGGCTGTTTCTGTATTCCGGACGATGTGGGCAGCATTCCTCGTTTTGCCGTAGCTGGGTATCTGCTTCATCTAGGTAGTCTCAACTGATAGGGCGTTCGGCCAGAAAGACTCCCCAAACATTGTGATCACCTGAATAAAGCAGATACCCGGCTTACCGCAATCGGTGCCCACATGAAACGCAAAGGTGCTTATGGGACGGAGCGGACGGCGTTAGCATCCCCTGGCAGATCTTTTCTGAAATAAAGGGAGAACATGTTTCCAGAAAGTCGCGTACTGTTGACCCAGCCGAAGTGGCAGAATAACATCGCCACAAACTGACCGCAGCAAGTGGGACTTTGGCGTTGCGTTCAGGTACATGCTTATGGACGGCGTCATCGAAGCCGGAACTGGAGATTAACTTGAGGACTGTGGAGAAAATGCTACATGCTGAGGACTAGGCTGCGTCTCTCCTTGGTGATCAAGTTATAGACTAAGGAGCCTCTGAAGAACGATTTGATACTTATGCCTTCTGGTGGAAACTGAATCTGGGGGAAGAACGCAGATGCAACAACTTACCTTGGCCCATCAAGCAGATTTTCAGCGGTATGCGAAGAAGACACGGCGCGAGCAGTTTCTTGAAGAGATGGACACGGTGATGCCGTGGGTGGATTTGCTTGCGCTGGTTGCGCCTTACTATTCGAAGGGCGAGACAGGACGCAGGCCCGTGGGGCTTGAGATCATGCTTCGCGTGTATTTTCTGCAACAGTGGTTTGCGCTGTCGGATCCCGGCGTGGAAGACGCCTTGTATGAGTCGTCGGTGCTGCGGCGCTTTGCCTGCATCGACTTGGGTCGGGCGCCGGCCCCCGATGAGACGACGATCTTGAACTTCCGCCATTTGCTTGAAGAGCACGATTTATGCGGCGAGATACTGGACGCAGTCAACCTCTACCTTGAAAATCGCGGCATTCGCATCACGACCGGCACGATCGTAGATGCGACGATCATCCACGCGCCCAGTTCGACCAAGAACGAAAAGAAGGAGCGCGACCCGGAAATGCACCAGACCAAGAAGGGCAACCAGTGGTTCTTCGGCATGAAAGCGCACATCGGGGTTGATAGCAAGGAAGGCATCGTGCACTCGGTCTGCTCGACTGCGGCCAGTGTTTCCGACGTGCATATGCTGCCCGAGTTACTGCACGGCGACGAGAAGAAGGTCTGGGGCGATGCGGGTTATCAAGGACAGACCGAGGCAATTCGCGAGGCTGCGCCCCAGGCGCAGGACATGACTTCGCGGCGTGTGAAAACAAAAGCGGGCGTGGACGAGGCTGAGAAGCGTAGGAACCGCACCAAAGCTCGCGTACGCGCCAAGGTGGAGTGGCCCTTCCGCATCGTGAAGCGCGTCTTCGGCTTCACTAAGGTTCGTTATCGCGGCTTGAAGAAGAATCACCAGTGGGTGTGCGCGGCCTTCGCGCTGGCCAACCTCTACAAGAATCGCAAGCGGCTGGCCAAGATCAACCTTCGGCTGGTCCCACAAGGGGCGTAGTGTGCCCGCCGGCGGCCACGGCGGCCTCCGACGGGTTATATGAACTGCCAAGACACGGAAATGCGCTGATTCCATGCCCTCGCGGAGAAATACCGCCGACGCGCTCTCGTAACTCAGCGATTTTCAGAGGCTCCCTAACGTATGAATAGAGTGAAATCCAATCGTTCCCCATTGAAGTTGCCGAGCGGCGAGAAGCAACAGGCTAGCCGGACCTCGAGCAGCAGCGTCAAGCTGACTGAAAGCAAGCCTCTGCGTATCGGCGCTGTTGCGCGCCAGCTTGGTATTTCGCCTTCGATGATTCGCTCTTGGGAGCGTCTTGGGCTGCGCCGCGAAGCGATTGAAGAGGGCCAGCACCGCATCTACGAGGAGCGCGACATCGAGTTGCTCTGCCGCGCCGTTTATCTACGGCGCGTTCAGGGCCTGAATGCGCCGGCCATTATCAATCAGCTTCGTCGCGAAGGGCTACTGCCAGGCACTGGCGAACAACAGGCTCTGACCCACACCCTGGCCATCGGCAGCCACTTGCGCACTCTGCGTTTGGAACGCGGCGAATCGCTTGCACAGGTGGCTGCCGCGGCGGAGATCTCCACTGGCTTTCTTTCCAACCTGGAGCGCTCTCAGACCGGCGTCTCGGTTGGCATCATGCATCGGCTCGCCCATCACTACGGAACCACTCTCTCGGAGTTCTATTACCAAGCTGACTCGCCCGGCCCCCTTGTGCCCAAAAACAAGCGACGTTTGCTTTCAAGTAACGGCGGCGTTCGCATGGAAGAGTTGGCCTGGGGAAACATCGTGATGGAACCGCATATTTTTCACGTCGCGCCCGGCAAGGGTAGCCTTGAGTTTTATACGCATCAGGGGCAGGAGTTTCTTTATCTGATTAAAGGTCAGCTCGCGATCACGCTGGATGACAAGAAATATAAACTCGTGCCCGGTGACAGCTTTTATTTTGAAAGCAGCATCCGTCACTGCTGGCTGAACCCTGGCAAGAGCGAGTCGGTGGTTCTGTGGGTCAACACGGCTGAGCGTCTCGCCATCGTTCGATAAATAATTTCAATTCTGGCGGACTGTCTGCTCGGATTCGGCTCATTTCTTTCGGCAGCGGTTGTCCGAATCCATGCCGCGCTCAAAAAGCGCGTGTGAACTCCGAAATTTATTAGTGCAGCCAGCGGACGACGAGTGGGGGCGTGGGAGGCAAGGGCAGCACGATGAAGCCTTCGCGCCAGTGGCCCTCCTCGCGGCGCGGGGGATTGCCCACGATGCGCGCGTCAGCGGTGTTGCGCTCTTCCAGGGCCAATCCCGGCAATCCGCCCACAATGGCTTGCAGTTGGTCGTGATTGGGTGGGCGGTTGGTAGCAAAGGGAATCATGGATCGCAAGGCACCGTAGGCCTCGGCCAAGTCGCTGACCTTGGCGCGGCGCTTGGGGGGTAACGGCTTGAGCCCCAGCGACTTCCAGGCCGCCCGGGGTGAACTCTCGACCAAAATGCGTTCTTGGCGTAAACCAGGATGCTCGCGGGTTTCAAAGCGCATCCAGCCGCGTCGGCAGAGCGCCTCATACAGGTCCAGACAGAACTCGGTATAAGGTCGACAGGTATGCGGCTTGACCATGCCGGGCAGGCCGGTTTTGGCCGCAGTGTTGAGTTGCCGCTCACTGACTCGAGAGTAGGCCAAGCCGTTGAAGCGGGATTTCCAGGCTTGTGGGCCGTCGAGCACCAACACCCGGATGTCGCGCACTGCGCAGAGGTGGTTGAGCCGTCCGGCCAGAATTTCGGGGTTGACGGGGCCGGGCTCGACGTCAGCGCCGTTCCAGAGGATGATTTCGCAGGTGATGGAGCCAGCGGCGGGTTCATTTGCAATCGGAGGCGTGAACAGTGGTTGGGGCGGCAGACCGGGACCGGCCCCCCAGAAGATCGGGGGCTGCGCGGCGCGCGCGCGATCCAGCACGACGATGCCTAAATCGGACCAGCGGCTGGTGGCGAGATCGATTGAGAGGACGGCCATCGCTTTGACTTTAAGCCCGTAGCGGGTTGGTTGAGGGCGGTAGTTTGAGGCGGGGGAACGAGATTGTGTCCTAATTGAAACCAAAAGCCGAATTGGGAGAGGCAAAACAACCTATTGATCCGGCAACAAAATACAGTCAGGGTACCCCCATCCATTCCGAGCCCTTTGCGGTATAGATGGGAAGGCACGAAGCAGTTGCGAGCGAAGAGCGAGCAGTTGGCCCCACCGCAGGTGGCGGTTTGGGTTATACTGATTGAAGCCTCAAGAGGGCAGGGGACTCCCTGTCTCACGGGCTGGCGACGGGGTGTTCACACTCCGTCCAAAACGAGAAAAACAATGCCCAAGTTGAAGACCCATACGGGCGCGAAGAAGCGCTTCAGCAAGACCGGCACCGGCAAGATCAAGCGGGGCCAGACGAAGACGCGGCATATCCTTACTTCGAAGTCACCCAAGTCCAAGCGCAAGTTGGGAAAAATTGTGCTGGTTTCTGACGGCGATTTCAAGAAGGTAGCGCGCATGATTCCCTACGCCTAATCGATGTGCTGACTCCTCTAGATGGAGTTGGCGCGTCCGGGCCCTGGCAAACGCGTTGCCCCGGCCCCGTCCTGTGAAGGTAGCTTTTAGTTGCAGCCCAGGATAGAGATCAAGGCTTGAAGAAGCGAGTGAAGAGGTGTACCGCCCGACCCGGAAAGGGCGCGGGCCTCCTGCCTCCAGCCGCATCACCGAACGCAAAATGGAGAAATTGTTATGCCCCGCGTAAAACGCAGTACCAAGCGGAATGACCGCCGCAAAAAGATTCTCAAAAGAGCCAGTGGATACTTCCTCACGAAGTCTAAGCTCTATCAGGCAGCTCAGGAAGCCGTCGAACGCGGCCTGAAGTTTGCCTACACCGGCCGCAAGCAGAAGAAGCGCCAGTTCCGCTCGTTGTGGATTGTGCGTATCTCGGCTGCGGCCAAGCTGAACAACTTCAGCTATTCGCAGTTGATCAACGGCCTCAAGAAGGCAGGCATCGAGCTGGATCGCAAGATTCTGTCCGACATCGCCATTCAGGATGCGGCTGGCTTTACTACCCTGGTAGAAAAGGCCAAGGCGGCGCTGGCGGCAGAGAAGAAAGTCGCGTAAGCGAGTCAGCATTTGCAGCAAGACGTAAGACGGCCCGAAATCCACGCGGATTTCGGGCTGTTCTGCGTTGGGGCGCTGTTTTTCCGAAACGCTGCGACCAGCAGTGGCTCCATGCGGTGGTTTATCCTCTATCTATACGCATATGAACGAAGCAATTCCCAATTTGACGGCATTTGACGAGGCCGCGCTGGATGGGGCATTTGCCCAACTGGAGCGGCAAGCGCGTGAGGCTGCGGCCACACTGAGCGACGAAGTAGCGGTCGAGGCTTTTCGGCTGGAGTGGCTGGGGCGCAAGCAGGGGCGGCTCAACGAGGTCTCTGGTCGCTGGCTGAAGGCCGCGCCGGTGGAGGCCAAAAAGCTGCTTGGCGTTCGCTTCAACGCGCTCAAGGCGGTAGTGGAAGCGCTGTTGGACGAGGCGCTCGGCGCCGGTCCCAGTGACGCGGCGCTGGCGCGCGAGGCCATCGACATCACCCTGCCCGGAACGCGGCGACTGATGGGCGCCGAGCACCCGATTACCAAGACGCTGAACGAAATCACCAGTGTTTTTGCGGCGTTGGGATACTCGGTGGGGGTGGGGCCAGAGGTTGAGACCGACTTCTATAACTTCGAGAGCATGAATTTTCCTCCGGGGCATCCGGCGCGCGACACGCAAGACACACTGGTTCTTGCCAATCAGGAACGGCGTCCGCAGCGCGACCGCCTGCTGATGCGCACCCACACCTCGCCCGTGCAGATGCGGACGATGGAGTCGCAACCGCCTCCGGTGCGGATTGTGATTCCGGGCAAGGTACATCGCAACGATGCGGCTGACGCCACGCACTCGCCGATCTTTCATCAGGTCGAGGGGTTGTGCGTGGACACCAACATCACCTTCAGTGATCTGAAGGGCACGCTGGACCATGCCATGAAGGCGCTGTTTGGTTCGGCGGTGAAGACGCGATTTTTCCCCTCGTTCTTTCCCTTTACCGAGCCGAGCGCCGACGTACAGATCAGTTGTATCTTCTGTGGCGGAAAGGGTTGTCGCAAGTGCAAGCAGTCGGGGTGGATTGAGCTGCTGGGCTGCGGCATGGTGGACCCGGCGGTCTTCGCCTTCGCTGCGGAAAAACAGCCCGCTTACGATCCGAAGAAGATTTCGGGCTTTGCCTTCGGCATGGGCGTGGAGCGCATCGCCATGATGAAGTATGGCGTGAGCGAGATTGGCAAGTTCTACGCCGGAGATATGCGGTTTCTTGAACAGTTTGTTTGAGCGAGCGGAGTTAGTGCGGCTGGCGAGATAACTCTGCGGCTTGGATCACTCCGCTAACACGCTGACAAAGGATTTTCATGAAGATACTTACTAATTGGCTTCGCGCATATTTGCCGGGAATTCCGGTGGACGATCATAAGCTGGCGGAAGACCTTACCCTGCGTGGCATTGCCGTGGACGGCGTTTACGATCTGGGCGAGGGCAACGGATCGTACTTTGAGATGGATGTGACCACCAACCGCGTGGATGCGATGAATCACTACGGCGTGGCGCGCGAGGCAGCGGCGATCTATGGCCTCACGCTGCCGGAGGTGAAGTATGCGCTGCCGGCGGTGAAACCCGCCGCAAAGCCCGTGAGCGTGAAGATTGAAGCTACCGACGCATGCGGGCGGTACTCGGCGCGGATTCTGCGCGAGATCAAAATCTGCGATTCACGCAACTGGTTTGCGAATGCGGAGGTCGCGACCTACTTTGACTTGTTGGAGCAGAAGAAGATTTCAAACGCCGTGGACGCGTCGAACTATGCATGGCTTTCGATTGGCCAGCCGACGCATGCCTTCGATTACGACAAGGTAGAGGGCGGCATCATTGTGCGGCGCGCCAAGAAGGGCGAGAAGCTCAAAACGTTGGATGGCGTTGAGCGCGTGCTTGATCCCGAGGATCTGATCATTGCCGACCACGTGAAACCGCTGGCGCTGGCCGGGGTGATGGGCGGATGGGCGTCGATGATTACGCTGGCGACGAAGAACGTGCTGGTGGAGTCGGCGTGGTTTGAGCAGGTTGCTGTGCGGCGCACGGCGCGGCGGCACGGACTGCATACCGACGCGAGCCATCGCTATGAGCGCGGCGCGGATTTTTCCGCGGCACTGACGGGCTCCGATCTGGTGAGTGCGATTCTGCTGGCGAGTGGTGGCTGGATCGAAGGCGACGTGGTGGATGTGCGTGTGCCCGAGTTCGAAGCGAAGACCGCCAAGCGGCCGCCAGTCAGGCTGAAGCTCAGCGAAGTACATCGGATTTTGGGCGCGACGGTGGACGAGGAAGGCATTACCGCGGCTACGGTTGAGGTTGTGCTGCGGGCGCTGGGATGCGAGTTGGCCACGAGTGGTGGTGCGGGCTCCGATGAAGCGGTTTGGCAGGTGACCCTGCCCAGTTGGCGGCTGGATGTGGAGCGCGAGATTGACCTGATTGAAGAGGTGGCGCGCGTCTACGGTTTCAATCGCTTTCAGAACACGCTGCCGGCTTTTGGCGGGGGCGTTCATGCGCTGCCTTGGGCGGAAAAGGACGCCGACGTGCGGCGAGTGCTGCGCGGAGCCGGTTTCCACGAGGCGATCTCGATCACTTTTTGCTCGGCGGCAGAGGCAGCGCTGACGGCGCCGCAGCCGGGCTTGGTGGTTCCGTTGGGCAATCCGCTCAACGAAGAGGCGGGCGTTCTGCGTCCATCGCTGGTTCCAGGCATGTTGGCGATGATTGCCGGCAATTTACACCGCGACGTGAGCGATGTGCGGCTGTTCGAGCTGGGCACGGTCTTCAGCGGCAGCACGGAAAATGTGGACGAGCGCTCCGCGTTGGCTTTTGGCGCGGTGGGCAACTTGCCGGAGCAGAGCGCGCTTCATGCGGGCAGGGCGATCGATTTTCATGACGTGAAGGGTGTGGTTGAGCAGGTGCTGGAACTCTTCCAGGCCCGCTCGGTTTACTTTGATCGCTTTCCGTCCGAGGCGGGGATTGTGCCGCAATGGTTGCATCCCTACCGCTCCGCGCGGGTGGTGGTGGAGGGCACAACCGTGGGTTGGTTTGGGCAATTGCATCCCGCCGAGGCGGCGGCGCGCAAGCTGAAGGAACCGGTGCTGGTGGGAGAGATTTATCTGGATCGGCTCTACAAACTCCCTTTGCGCAAGCCTGCAGCGCGAGAGATTTCGCGCTTTCAGCCGGTGCGGCGCGATTTTTCGTTGGTTCTGGGCCAGAGTGTGACGTGGGAGAAGATTGATTTGGCGCTGGCCGGGCTGCAAATTCCTGAACTGGTGGAGTGGCGGGCACGTGAGGTTTTCCGCGATGCGAAGCTGGGCGCGGGCGAGTACGCGTTGCTGCTGGGAGCAACCTTCCAGGCCGCCAACCGAACCCTGCGCGAAGAGGAGTTGCAGCAGTTTCAGACGCGGGTGGTGGAGGCCGTGGCCGAGGCAGGAGCACGGCTGCGCAGTTAGGGCATTGCAGCGATCTGTTTTAGCGTTATACTTGCACGGATAAGGCGCAAATGCGCAGAGGGGTTTTGTTGATGTCGCAGTCTTTTTGGGAGCCAGAAGTGATGGAAGAAACAGAGCCGGAGATTGAAACTCAGGAACCGGAGCCGGAGGCGGAGTCTGGCGCCCTGTCGTTGAGCGTGGACGATTTTTCGGCGCTCGAAGAACGGATTTTGCGTGCGGTGGACTTGGTGAAGCGGGAGCGACTGACCCGCGCCGAGGCTGAACAACGCGCCACGGCGGTCGAAGCGCAATTGCAGGAGCAGGCGCCGCTGGTTGAGCAATTGCAGACGGAAGTGAGCGGGTTGCGCGCCGAGCGCGACCATGTGCGCCAGCGCGTGGAGCGGCTGCTTGCGCAACTGGATGCTTTGGAACTGTGAGGTCGGCCTTGGCTGAAGGAAATCCCACCTACGTGACCGTCAAGATCTACGACCAGACCTATCACCTCTCTGGCCAGAACGCGGAGCATATTCGCGGTTTGGCCGAGTTGGTGGATGCGCGGATGCGTGCCGTGGCGGCGCAGGGCCGTACGGTAGACTCGTTGCGCGTGGCGGTGCTGGCTGCGCTGAATTTGGCCGACGAACTAGCGCAAGCTAGCGCGGCTGGTGGGGTTGAAGCGCGCGTGGGTCATGCCCGCGTTGTCAGCTTGCGTGGGCTGTTGGACGAAGTGCTGGAAGACGAGCGGCTGACCGGTTCATAGATTAAGTGTTGGACAATTCAAGCCCGATAGGCAACTCATTGATGAACTCAGTGAGCGCGAACGATAATCTGTTGCTCAGGTTGAATGTGTTTGCGTTAAGCGTGAGTTTTTCAAAATTGTAACTTTGTGGTGGCGGTCGGCAATCCTTACACCGGCGTTTGGGTCTACAGAAGCTTTGACACGACGAGTTGCGGAGTTTTGTGTCTCTGGTCGATTTTTGGCGGCACCAGCGTGGCTTCGCCGCTGTGGGTGAGGCCATATTGGTTACTTCAGCGCTTCTACGGCGGTCGATCAAAACCAGACTTACAGAGGCAATGCTCGCGTCTCTTCGGCTTACCGCGACAATCATCTACGGCTCTTGCGGGTACTATGAGGGCTGGCTGGCGATCAGCGGCTGGGATCCGTGTACGGGCAATGGCGCACCGTATGGTACAGCAGGAAAATAAATTTAAGGTTGCGTGCTGCGGTTTTTTCCTTTTAAAAAAGCCGTGGCGCGCATTTCCGATTTCTGCTTTCCCGTAATGGGGGCATTAAAAATAGCACACTACTGCTTGCGGAACAAGACTTGTATTTCTTCGCGCCGGGCCATAGTATCCGCATTAGAAGTCGGTTCTGCAAAGCAGGTGGTTGGTTAACGCTGGTTGAACCAATAAACATGAACAGGGGCTCAACTCGACAATCGGTTCTGTGTGCCGTGTCCGCCAGTCCGGAATGCCTAATGAACCGCGGAGAGCTCCACCTTCTTAGGAAGGGTTCACCAGCGCATCACGCACGGCCCCGTGGGTCGGCTTCTAACCTTTCAACGCACAGTTTCTGCGGCCGGCTACGCCCGAAGTGCAAATGCCGTATTCTGAAACTTGTGCATCCCGTTTCTTCTTTGCCTCCGTGTCTTCCTCACCCCCGCTTATGGTGCGGGGTCGGCTCTGGGTGTGCTGCTGGCGCTGCCGATTGGCTGAATTGCGCCCGTATTCCCACCAGTTCGAGGAAGACCTGGACGTGGCAAAGTGAAGAATCAGGAATGAAAGACGAGGCCAACAATGGCTGAAAACGGAAGATTTGAAATGATTACCCTGGAAGTTGCCCCGGAGGCGAAGGGGCAGCGGCTGGACCTTTATTTGGTGGATGCGGTCGAGGGCGTGAGCCGCTCGCGGGTGCAATTGCTGATCGATCAGGGCGATGTGCTGATCAATGGTTTGCGCGAGAAGGCTTCGATGAAGCTGCGTGGCGGCGAACGGATCGACATCACCGGCGAGCCGCGACCGGCACCGCTAAAGGCCATGGCCGAAGACATTCCCCTGGATGTGGTTTTCGAGGACGCGGATCTGGCTGTGGTGAATAAGCCTGCGGGAATGATGGTGCACGCCGGATCGGGACAGAATGAGGACGAGCGCAACCGTGGAACGCTGGTGAATGCGCTGCTGTTTCGCTTCAAAAAGCTTTCAGCGACGGGCGGCGACCTGCGGCCGGGGATCGTGCATCGGTTGGACAAGGACACCAGCGGTTTGATTGTGGTGGCCAAGAACGACCGAACCCATGTGGCTCTGGCGGAGCTGTTCTCAAGCCGGCAGATTAAGAAGACGTATTTGGCTCTGGTGCAGGGCAGCGTGGAGCGGGAGCGGGGCACCATCAACGCCAGCGTGGGTCGCGATCCGCTGCGGCGTACGCGGATGACGACCAAACCTACCGAAAATGCCCGTACCGCCGTCTCACACTACGAGGTAGTCAAGCGGATCAGCAGCCGCTTTGGCAGATTTACCCTGGTGAAGGTGCGCATCGAGACCGGGCGGACGCATCAGATTCGCGTCCATATGGCGTCGATCGGCTACCCGGTGGTGGGCGATACACTTTATGGGGGGGCGGGACAGTTGACCGACCAGGTGGCCTCGCAGGCCGCCACCTCGAAGGCGGCGCGACGCCGTTCGGATCCAGAGCGGATCAAGCTGGGGCGGAACTTTCTTCATGCGGCCCGGCTGGAGTTTCCTCATCCCAAGACGGGGAAGGTGCTCTCGCTGGAAGCTCCGCTGCCGGTGGAATTGGTGGAGTTTTTAAACCGGCTGGAGGAGGGGAATGCCGCTTCGGAACAGGATGCAAGTTCGCAACTGGCGCCCAAGACGGGCTCCGTTGCTAAAATGAGGAAGCTATGAACAGAACGATCTCAGAACTCGTGATTGCGGCGGTGTTTGCCTCTGCTGCCTTGTATGCTCAGCAACCGACCGCCCAGCCCGCGCCGATCCCTGCAGCTCAGCAGCAGGCCGCGCAGCCAGCCAATCAGTCGGCAGAACAGGCCGCGCCCACAATTAAGGTGGGCGTCAATGAGGTCAGCCTGATTTTTACGGTGACCGACAAGCATGGGCACTACATCTCCAACTTGCAGCAGAGCGACTTTGCGCTTTTGGATGATCGCAAGGCACCAGCCAAGGTCAATTATTTCCGTCAGCAGATCAACCTGCCGTTGCGCGTAGGCATTCTGATCGATACCAGTACCTCTATCCGCTCGCGCTTTCAGTTTGAGCAGCAATCGGCCAACGAATTTTTGCTCCAGGTGCTGAAGACCAAGAGCGATCGGGCTTTTGTGATGGGTTTTGACGTGACCCCGGCCATCACCCAGGACTGGACCAACAATATCGATGGTTTGGAGACGGGCGTGAACCGGCTGCGTCCGGGCGGCGGCACGGCGTTGCGTGACGCAGTCTACACCGCTTGCCGCGACAAACTCCTGAGCGAGCGTGGCCCGGAGCCGGTGCGCAAAGCCATTGTGCTGCTGTCGGACGGCGACGACAACCAGAGCCGTGTTTACCTCGATGAGGCGATCAAGATGTGCCAGCGCGCCGAGACCATCATCTATGCCATCAGCACTAACTGGACTCCGAGCCGGGGCAAGGGAGACGAAGTATTGACCCAGATGGCTTCGGAGACTGGCGGGCAGGTCTTCTTTCCGCCTTCGGTCGAGGACGTTTCCAACAGCTTTGGATCGATTGAAGAGGAATTGCGCAGCCAGTATGCGCTGAACTACAAGCCGGCCGACTTCAAGCTGGACGGCTCGTTTCGCCCCATCTACCTTTATTGCAATGACCGGCGTTACCAGGCGCGGGCCAAGAAAGGCTACTTTGCGCCTCGGCAGTAAGCGGCGGCAGAGTTCATTTCATGAGAGGCGCAGCCGAGGCTGCGCCTCTGCTGTTTAAAGTATTTTAGGAATGCACGTAGACATCTTATGCGCCGTGCAAAGGCTTTTCCTCAGCGGCGCCTAAGGACGATCCTTGGTCCGTAATGCGGAAGCGAAGGTCGGGTTGCCTGGTTCCTGAAACGTCAGGCGAATTGGAGAACCGACCTAAATTCATTCTTATCTTTACCTCTAACCTATTCAGAAAACGGAGCCGGTACGTCCCGTTTTAGGACATTTACCGGTTGATCTGTTCGTATTTGCCTCATGAGCGGATTCTTTCCAAACATCTCTCGTCGATTCCCGCCCATACGCGATGAAATAGGAGAAGGTGATTCCAAGGCTTCTCCGGGGTATGCGTATGGCAAGCTGGCTGATAGTGAAAGTGGTCCGGCGACGGCAATCGGAGAGATGCGTGGCGTTGCGCCACCGCGGGGTGGTTGTGCGGACAGGGGGGCAGCGGTGATCCGGCAGGCGATATCGTGTGACATCTGCGGGAACGAGAAGAAGCAGACGAACCATTGGTTCGTGGCTTACGATCAGGGCGGAGAATTGCGGGTAAGCGGGTGGAACTCGCGCAACCGGCTACGCCCAGGGTCGAAGCACCTTTGTGGTCAAACTTGCTTGCACAAGCTGGTGGACGAATTCATGGCCAGGGCGCTGGCGGTGCGCGCGGCGACGTCTCCGGTTGAGGAGCACGAGCACGAGCAAGTGCACGTGGAGACGCGGGCAGCGGCCACGGATACCAGTTTAACTTCGGATGCGGCTTATGAAGATGTTGAGTCCTCGGCGCGTTTGATACCAACGCCGGTGGCATCTGTGCCAGCGGCCATTCATACTGCGCACCGGGCGCCGGTGGAGTTGGTCGCCGTGCCGGCCAGGGCGCGCAGCGAAGAGATCGCGCCTCCGGTCGACGACACTCCTCGTTTTGCCTCGCGCAACTGGCGGGCCGATGCCTGGGAACGGGAACGCGAGCGTGAGGCCCGCTCGGGTGAGCGCCGCCCTGAAGTAGCAGCCCGCCGTCGATTCAGTTAGTTTGTGTCGAAAAAGGAAGGGGAAGTAGTTGTGTGGATGGATCTTCTGTTGATCATGTTGGCTTTATTCCCTTTATTGCATTTGAGCCGGTCGAAATGGTCCGGCTCGAATGCCGATTCTTCTCGCAGTTGCGCGCCGTTTAACCAGTAGCTGGTGGTTCTTCCAACATTTTCAGCAGTCCGACCTCGTCGAGCACTGGCACCTTGAGCGCTTGTGCCTTGTCGAGCTTGGAGCCGGCTTCTTCGCCCGCCACCACATAGCTGGTTTTCTTGCTGACAGAGCCGACGCATTTGCCACCAGCGGCCTCGATGCGAGCCTTGGCGGCCTCGCGGGTGAGCGTGGGCAGAGTGCCGGTGAGCACGAAGATCTGTCCGGCCAACTGCGTTGAGCGCTTTTTCTTTTCTGCTGTCATCTCTACCCCGGCAGCATTGAGGCTTTGAACCAACGAGCGATTGGCCGGTTGAGCGAAGAACTCTTGAATGGCCTGCGCGATGCGCGGACCCACCTCTTCGACATTCTCCAACTCCTCGGCAGTGGCGGATTCAAGCGCTTCGATGGAGCCGAATTCCTCGGCCAGCAGCTCGGCTGTTCTTTCGCCGACGAAGCGAATGCCTAATCCCATCACTACGCGCGCCAGACCAGCTTTTTTGGAGCCCTCAATCTCATCTCGCAGCGATTGAGCGGATTTCTCGGCAAAGCGATCCAGGTTGGTGAGCTGTTCTTC
>Ga0302320_10013663_pt1 | contig 16930 bp, 10 predicted proteins | sample Bog_T0_3_FD_202130 | JGI IMG/M metagenome (GOLD analysis project Ga0302320, IMG submission 202130) | Peat permafrost microbial communities from Stordalen Mire near Abisko, Sweden - Bog_T0_3 | ecosystem: Environmental > Terrestrial > Soil > Wetlands > Peat | place: Sweden: Abisko, Stordalen Mire... | reverse complement strand
AAGAAATAAATCCAAAAACAACCATTGAAGTTCTGATTCCCGACTTTAATGGAAATCTGAATTGTGTTCAAAAAATTATTGATGCTGCCCCTGAAATAATTTCTCATAACCTGGAAACTGTAAGACGATTGACTCCTCTGATCCGGAATAAAGCACAGTATGACATAAGTCTGAAAATTCTATCCTGTATTGCAGATTCTGGCGTAACAGCAAAATCTGGAATCATGCTGGGGTTGGGGGAAACCGAAAGCGAAGTTTTGGAAACCATGGATGATCTGATTCAAACCGGCTGTAAAATTTTAACCATCGGCCAATATTTGCAACCAAACAAAGAAAACTATCCTGTAAAAGAATATGTAACACCCCAACAATTTGACAAGTATAAAGAAATAGGTCTCGATAAAGGATTTACCCACGTAGAAAGTGCTCCATTGGTTCGTTCCAGCTATCATGCTGAAAAACAAATAAAGCCAAACCTATCCTAAGATCAGTCTGGGTTGTATGGTTTTAGAAAATATATTTGTTATTTTATTCTTCCCGGATAAACTTTTAATGCTTCTTCAATACATTTTACTGCATTCTTCAGATCATCCACATTGATCACGTATGCAATCCTCACTTCATTTTTCCCAAGTCCCGGTGTGGCATAAAATCCTGAAGCAGGTGCCAGCATCACTGTTTGATTGTTGTACTTGAAATCACTGAGCAGCCATTTCGCGAAAACATCTGCATCATCAACAGGTAATCGTGCAATAGCGTAGAAGGCACCTTTGGGCATTGGACAATATACACCTTGTATTTTATTTAATGCATCAATAACATAGTTTCGCCGCTGAAGATAACTATTGTATTCTTCCCTGTAATATTCATCAGGCGTATCTAAAATAGCTTCCCCTGCAATCTGACCAAAGGATGGAGGACTTAATCTTGCCATGGCAAATTTCATGGCTGTCTGCAATACCTCCTTGTTCTTTGTTATCAGGGTACCAATCCTGATACCACAGGAACTGAATATTTTTGAAATAGAATCAATTAATATCACGTTGTTTTCAATGCCTTTCAATAGCATAGCCGACATAAACGGGTTACCGTCATAACAAAAGATACGGTAAACCTCATCAGATATCAGGTAGAGATTATGTTTTTTAACAATATCACGTAATTGTTCCAGTTCGGAAATTGAATATAAATACCCGGTCGGATTATTGGGATTGCTGAGCATGATGCCCCGTGTGCGCGGAGTGATGTGCTTTTCAAAGTCCCCGATAGGCGGCAATGCAAAACCGTTTTTAATGGTTGACGTGATCGGAATAATCTTTATTCCCGCTTCGGCGGCAAAACTATTGTAGTTGGCATAAAATGGTTCCGGGATAATAATTTCATCTCCCACGTCAAAACACGACATATAAGCAAACCGGATAGCTTCCGAACCTCCGGTTGTAACAAGAATATCATTGTAACTAACGTCAATGTTCCATTTCCTGTAAAAAGATACCAATTTCTTACGGTAGGTTTCATTGCCCGCTGAATGACTGTATTCCACGACTTTTAACATAACTTTATGCATCGCTTCAATCGCCAATGGAGCCGTTGGAATATCGGGCTGACCAATATTCAGGTGAATTACCTTGATCCCCTTTCTTTTAGCCTCCTCTGCATAAGGTACTAACTTACGAATAGGCGACTGGGGCATGGACTGTCCTCGTTCAGAAATTTGTAACATTTTATTCAAAAATTGCTCTCTATAAACTATTTCTATTGTTTCCCAGGTGTAGTTGCAGGCGCTGTAGCAGGGGTTGTTGCAGGGGGCGTTGAAGACGGCTTCGGATTTATTTGTCCGGAGATCTTTAATACGACAGGCGAATTTTTAGCATTTGACAACACGGTAATGGTTTTGTTAAAATTACCCAAACGCTGCGTGTCATATTTAACCTTTATGGCAGCCGATTTACCTTTGGCAATGGGATCTTTTGGCCACTCTGGAACCGTACATCCGCATGAAGTCTGAACATTATTAATGATCAGAGGATCCTTACCGGTATTTTTAAATTCAAATTCATACGTACCATTACCACCTTGTTCAAAGGTACCAAAATTATGTTCGGTAACACTGAAATCAATAAACGGAGCTCTTTTATCAACCTTCTTCTGATCATCCTGATTCTGAGGTTGAGCTTGAGGTTGGGGTTGAGCCTGAGGTTGTGTTTGCGCAGAGGAAACAACAAGAGTTATTATTGCTATACACAAAGAAAAGAGTATCTTTTTCATGGTTTAAAATATTAAATTAATACTATAATAGAATTACAAAAATAGAATTTGTTTACTAATCTTGCCTTCATTTTCGCTTTTTTCTTTGCAAACCGGGTTCAGGAATATCATTTTTTTTATAACCTCTCATTGAACTTTTACTTATTCAACATAATTATGGAAATTTTATATATTTACAAAGTCCTTTATAGATAATATACTGTAACGGAAATATTAAAAATTATTATTTAAAGTCTGTCATTTACAATAGGTGTTTGGATCAGAATGTTCTGAGCATTTATCTGGCAAGCGAAATGCAGAAAACGGACATTATGAACAAACACTATTTAAGTTTATAAGAAGAATGGATATACCGGCAAAATACGATCCGAAGAATGTGGAAGATAAATGGTATCAGTATTGGTTAAACAAAAAGTTTTTCAAATCTGTTCCGGATGAAAATAGAAAACCTTATACAATCGTTATTCCGCCTCCCAATGTTACCGGAGTTTTGCACATGGGGCATATGCTCAATAATACCATACAGGATATTATTATTCGAAGAGCACGGATGAGAGGCTTTAATGCATGCTGGGTGCCAGGTACAGATCATGCGTCTATTGCCACTGAAGCCAGAGTAGTGGCAAAGCTGGCCAACGAAGGAATCAAAAAATCCGACCTGACCCGTGATGAATTTCTTAAACATGCCTTGGAATGGAAGACCAAACATGGCGATATTATATTGGAACAACTTAAAAAATTAGGCGTTTCATGTGACTGGGATCGCACAAAGTTTACCATGGATGATGAAATGTCCGAATCTGTTATTAAGGTATTTGTCGATTTATTCAATAAAGGTCAGATTTATCGCGGAGTACGGATGGTTAACTGGGATCCGCAGGCAAAAACGGCCTTATCTGATGAAGAAGTTATTTATCAGGAAGTTCAATCAAAATTGTATTTTGTAAAATATAAGATTGAAGGGGAAGGAAACCATTTTATCACCATCGCGACAACCCGACCTGAAACCATCCTCGGCGATACCGCCGTTTGCGTGAATCCGGGGGATGAAAGATACAAACATTTGAAGGGAAAGAAAATCATTGTTCCTTTGGTAAACAGGATTGTACCATTAATATACGATGCTTATGTAGATCCTGAATTTGGAACAGGCGCCCTGAAAATTACGCCTGCACATGATATTAATGACTATGAAATAGGGTTGAGATATAATTTGCCCGTTATTGATATTTTCAATGATGACGGAACGTTGAATGAGAAAGCAGAATTATTTATTGGCGAAGACCGGTTCAAAGTACGTGAAGAGATCATCGTGAAACTGAAAGAAGAAGGCTTGCTTGAAGATATTAAAGATTACGTAAATAAAGTCGGCTATTCTGAAAGAACACATGTCCCTATTGAACCGAAGCTTTCCGTGCAATGGTTCCTGAAAATGAAGGATCTGTCAAAGCCGGCACTGGAAAATGTGATGAACGATAACATTCAGCTTTATCCTGCCAAGTTTAAAAATACCTATCGTCATTGGATGGAGAATATAAAGGACTGGTGTATTTCCCGTCAGTTGTGGTGGGGGCAACGCATTCCTGCATATTATCTTTCTACCGGTGAAACCATCGTTGCTGAAAATGCAGAGAAAGCATTAACGCTGGCCAGACTAAAATCCGGAAACCAGTCTCTCACCATCAAAGATTTACGCCAGGATGAGGATGTTCTTGATACCTGGTTTTCATCGTGGTTGTGGCCTATATCAGTATTTGACGGCATACGCGACCCCAATAACAAAGACATACAATATTATTACCCGACCAATGATTTGATTACCGCTCCTGAGATACTGTTCTTCTGGGTAGCGCGAATGATCATGTCAGGCTATGAATTCATGGGGGAAAAGCCTTTCAGCCATGTTTATCTGACCGGTATCGTTCGTGATAAACAGGGACGTAAGATGTCAAAATCTCTGGGCAACTCACCTGATCCCCTAGATCTGATTGACAAATACAGCGCCGATGGCGTTAGAGTGGGTATGCTTCTTTGTTCGCCTGCCGGAAATGATCTACCTTTTGATGAAAGCCTCACTGAACAGGGCAGAAACTTTGGCAATAAAATATGGAATGCTTTCCGCCTGGTTAAAAACTGGCAGGTTGATGAAACAATCCCTCAACCATCGTATGCAACGATCAGCGTTAACTGGTTTGATCAGTTGCAGAACCAAACCATCGAAACCATTGATAAACATTTCGAAAGCTATCGTATTTCCGATGCTTTGATGACAGTGTTTAAATTATTCAGGGACGAGTTTTCATCCTGGTATCTCGAGATGATTAAGCCGGAATTCCAGAAACCTATTGATGCAGTTACTTATCAGGCTACCATTTTATTTTTCGATAAACTTTTAAAGTTACTTCATCCCTTTATGCCTTTTATCACTGAAGAAATATGGCACTGTATTGAAGAGCGCGAAGAAGGCGAAAGCATTGTTATTGAAAAGATGCCTAAAGCCGGGAAATATGATGTTACTTTAATCAATCAATTTGAATTGGTAAAAGAAGTAATCAGTCATATCAGAACTATTCGAAAAGAAAATGAAATACCTTTAAAACAAATAATTAAGATATATACAGATTCTAATAATCAATTATCTGCTAAGTTTATTGATATTATAAACAAATTAGCCTTTGTAAATATAACAACCTCACTATCAGTTTCTCTTGAATACAATAGTATAGAAGGTACTAAAGTTAAAGCAACAGATAATATAAATACCATAGAACCTGGATGTAGAAAAATTATTGAACAAACCTCTGAAGATATAAGTTCAAGTATATTTAACTCTTTTGCTTTTATAGTTGGTCAACATGAATATATTATAATCTTTGAAAAGGAAATAGATATAGATAAGACAATAAAAGAATTAACTGATGAATTAAATTATCAAAAAGGATTTTTAGAATTGGTAATAAAAAAACTTAATAATGAACGCTTTGTAAATAGCGCACCAGCAAAGGTTATAGAAATTGAAAACAATAAAAAAGCTGACACCGAATCTAAGATTCATACTTTAGAAAAACGTTTGGAAAACCTGAAGAAATAATATGTCTTTCTATTGACTGATATCGTTTTTTGGCTTAATTCGGATTTGGCAAAAGAAAAAATGCTAATTTTACATTAATTTAAACAACATTAAAATCATAAATAATTATGTTATGCATTGAATGTCATCATCTTAGTAGTTCAATAATAGCGCCAATTATTACTGCAATTGGTTCATTACTTACTGGTATAGGTGCTATCATACTTGCATTATGGGCAAGAAAAAACTATTTTAAGGAAAGGGAAAGTAAAACAAAATTATCTATCGGATTAAAAAATACAAATTATGAAGTAGGTAATTCTACTAAAGTTTATTTGGATGTTACACTTAAAAATGAAGGGAAAGTGGATATTCGTACTTTTAAGAGATTTGAAAAAGGAAGTGATGGTAAACCCAAAGCAGTTGGTTTCACCTGGCGTGATTATGCAGTTGATTCCACTTTGCATGATAATATTGAATATTCAATTGAACTTCAGGTAAAAAGAGTCAAGCAAAATAAGATAATAGCATTATTTGATTGGTTTGATCCAAATCAGTATGAAACCATAAAAGAAACTGAACATATAAATCTGCTTACTGATCTTGAGGTGCAGGATTTAAAGGATCCTGGATTTTATATGGAACCAAATGAGTCATATCATTTAGGCTGTTGGCTTAATTTAGATAAAGGACTTTACGAAGCAAAAGTAATTGTTGTCGGTGAAAAAAAGAATCTTCCTGATGATTTCTGGCACCGCAGACTTCCTTTTGAAGTAAAATAAAGATTTAGATATTTCTGTTATATCCCAGCCAATAAAGTCTTTACCGTGTCAGCAACCATCCTGCCATCGGCTTTCCCGGCAAGTTCTTTAGAAGCAACACCCATAACCTTGCCCATATCTGCTGGTCCCTTTGCTCCCACTTTGGCAATAATCCCTGAAATTGCTTGTTTCAGCTCGTCAAGACCCATTTGCTTAGGAAGATATTGCTCAATCACATTGGCTTCAAGAATTTCTTTGTCGTGAAGATCCTTCCTGTTCTGTGAAATATAAATCTCAGCAGATTCTTTTCTTTGCTTCACTAATTTTTGTATTATTTTTAATTCAGCATCAGAAGTTAATACTTCTGTAACTCCTTTTTCCGTTCTGGCAATAAGAAAAGCAGCTTTAACAGCTCTCAATGCTTCTAATTTATCCTTTTCCCTCGCGAGCATTGCAGATTTAATGTCCTCATTTACTTTTTCAAACAAACTCATAGTACACTATTTTTAAAATTTTATCTAATGACAATCAAAGATAAAAATATTTATTAAAAAAATTATATCTTTCCATCATTTAAAAACTACTTTATGAGAAAAATTCTTTTCGTTTTAATCATCTTTTCTTTTGTTTTTTGCACGAGAAACAAAAAAACTGATGAAGATAAAAATTCTTATTCCTATACCGGGGACAGCTTAAAAACGATTGCTTTCCCTATTGGAGGCATCGGCACAGGAGATATCACACTTGGTGGCAGGGGAAATATTTTCGAGATGGAAATTTTCAATCAGCCAGCAAAAAATAACCCGTCTGATGCTTTCTTTATGATCTGGGCAAAGGAAAAAGGTAAAGATCCTGTTACTAAAATAATAGAAAGAAACGCTTTCCCTCCTTTTACTCCCTATGGATTTGGTGCTGAATATGGCAGATTGTCCGGTTTTTCACGTTTTGAAAATGTAACATTTAAAGGCGAATTTCCTCTTGCAAATATTTATTTTTCCGATCCACTCATCCCGGTTCAATTAGAACTGGAAGCCTATAATCCTTTCATTCCTCTTGATGTTGACAACAGCTCTATCCCTGCTGCTATATTTAACTGGAAAGTAAGTAATCCTACCAACTCGGATGTGGATATTACTTTAACTTTTAATATGAAGAATCCAATCAAAACGAAAAATGCCAAAGGGAATATGGATTCGGAATATAATAAGAATGAATTTATCACTGATCATGATCTCAGCGGTATCCTGTTTTCTTCTTCAAGAGCTAAAAAAGATTCTACCGATTTTGGCAATATTTTCTTCGGCACCACTGAAAAAAATATAGATGTTCAGACGCACTGGACTGAAGGCGAACATTGGGACGCTTACCATATCCTGAGCGACGATCTTGCTTACGATGGCTCTGTAAAAGATGATAAAGAACCTTTCGGGAAAACTGCTGAACAGAATGACAATACACAATTTGCAACCATTGCCGTGCATGTTAGTCTTAAAGCCGGAGAAGAAAAAAGGTTTCCTTTTTATCTAAGTTGGTATTTTCCCAACAGGAAGTCAATACCATGTGGTACTGAAGGACTGAAAACTTTTGTTTATAAAAATTATTATGCTACTAAATTCAGCAATTCTGAAGATGCCGTTTCATATATTCTGAAGAACCAGGAATACCTTTATGCTGAAACCCGCAAGTTTCATGATTTGGTTTACAATTCATCAGTTCCATATTATGTAAAAGATGCTATCATGTCACAGGCTGCCACATTAAAAACAAATCTGGTTATTCGTGATGAGAAAGGTGAATTTTACGGTTATGAAGGTCTCGCTGATGGAAACGGATGTTGTGAAGGATCGTGCACCCATGTCTGGAATTATGAACAGACTCTCGCTTTTCTTTTCCCATCCTTAGAAAGAAGCATGCGGGATATTTCATTTTTATATGACACTCCTGATAATGGTTACCAGTCTTTCCGTGATTTATTTCCACCTCATGGCGAATTATGGCACTACTACCCGGCTGCAGACGGACAAATGGGAAACATCGTGCGCGTGTATCGCGAATGGAAAATATCCGGAGATCAGGACTGGCTAAAAAAAATATGGCCTAAAACAAAAACAGCTCTTGAGTTTGCATGGAAAGGTGTTGGAAATGTCAGCAAAGAAATGGAATGGCAAAAAGAAAAACAACCTATTGCCTGGGATCCAAACAAGATCGGAGTGATGGAGGGCATGATGCACAATACTTATGATATTGAATTCTATGGCCCCAATACAATGACCACTTCTATTTATCTTGCTGCCCTGAAAGCCTGTTCTGAAATGGCAACAGCAATGGGAGAACCCGGTAAATCAAAAGAATATCTTGACGTATACAACAAAGGTGTTACATATTGCGACGACAATCTCTGGAACGGTAATTATTATTTTCAGGATGTAAAAGTATTGGATGGCTTGAAAATACCTGATCATTTAAAACCCATTGCTGCCGGAAGCAAAAAGAAAAAATGCAACAACAGGAAAGGTTGCTGTAACATGGATGAAATGAGAAGAAACGCCTTAGATAAAGAAGACCGGCAACCAAAATACCAATATGGTCAGGGTTGTTTATCCGATCAGTTGCTCGGACAATTTCTCGCGCATGTTTCAGGATTGGGTTACATTCTTGATAAAAAACATGTAGATGAAGCCATGAAATCCATATTCAATAATAATTTCAAAAATACATTTTCCAATTTTAATAACGTGCAGCGCGTATATGCACTAAATAATGAACCGGGATTGGTTCTTTGTACCTGGCCTAAGGGAATGCGTCCTGCCCTGCCCTTTATATATTGTGATGAAGTATGGACAGGCATTGAATATCAGGTCGCAGCCAGTCTTATTTATAGCGGTTATACCGACGAAGGACTTAAAGTAGTGAAAGCAATCCGGACACGTTATGCCGGGTTCAACCGCAACCCGTGGGATGAAATAGAATGCGGGCATCATTACGCGCGAGCCATGGCAAGCTGGGCTGTTTTGTTGGCCCTGTCAGGGTATCAATACGACGGCGTGAATCATTCTCTTAGCTTTGATCCGAAAATAAACCGCGAACAATTTAATTCTTTCTGGTCATGCGGCACAGGATGGGGAAATGTTGAGATAAAAGGAAAAGAATTTATTTTAACACTGACTCATGGCTCGCTCCTTCTCTCCGATTTAAAATTAGGAAATGATTTAAACCTGAAAGAGATTTCAAAAATAGAAATCTCCGGAAAAGAAATCAAAGCCGCTATGATCCCGGGAGAACCATACAATATAATTAAATTCAATGAAAATATAGAATGGAAGAAGGGGGATGTCTTAAACGTTACTTTTAAATAATCCTAATAATCCTTTTGTTGTTTAAATCGTTGTGCTGATTTACCAAACATAATTGAAATACTGATCTCATGCGAACCGTACGTATGGGTTCGGATCTCTGAGGTCGTAAAATCTACTGCATAGCCTATATTAAACTGTTTGTATATAACACCAACAAAAACAATTATATCATTATTGGTTCTGTAAGTAAGCCCTCCCCAAAATTGACCTTTATAAGTAACCTTAGTTGAAATATCAGCCTGTAAGTTTAAGTTTTGTGGGGTTTTTATCAAAACAGATGGCGATATAAGAAAATCATTGTTAATACTGTGATTGCTTCCTCCTACTAAGTAAAAATACCTGTCTGTTGTATATCCGGATAGTTCATTTCTCTCAATATTTAATCCTGATTTAAACAATTGATTGATTGAAAAACCTGCAAAAAACATGTTGTTTTTAAGCAATACGCCTAAACCGGCATCAGGCCCATAAATTCTTACATTGGAACCATTTAAAATCGGATCCGTAATATCACTAACCTGGGCATCCGCTTTATCAAGTTTTAACTGATTAAAATTAGTATACAAACCCAATGAGAGCTTCATCTTGTTTTTTAAGAGAATATGATAGGCATAATTTATCTGAATACCACTGTTAATTAATAATCCATCACGATCGCTATAAATAATACCCCCTAACCCTATTTTTTTATCCATCAGAGAAGTTTCAAAATTTCCCCAATAAGTACGCGGGGGATTAGCAAGTCCTACCCATTGATCACTGGCGGTAAAGTTGACCTGTGTGTATTCATCAGCTCCCGTATAGGCAGGATTTATGATCATCCCATTCATCATGTACTGTGACAATAAAGGTTCCATCTGTGCTCTTGCTATAACAGAAGAGAAAAGAATTAAAATCAGAATGAATCTTTTAATATTTTGTATGTTTTTCATACTAAGAATAGGTTTTATCTTATAAGTGTAATAAATCCATTTAGAACAAATTCGTTTCCGTCAAGAACTATATAACGATAGGTTCCATTGGGACAATTACCACCATCCCAACTGATATTTTTTGTGGAAGAACTGTAAACTTTAACACCCCAACGATCATATATTTCAATCTTGGGATTTTTTACATTATCATTTAAAGTAAGCTCCCAGGTATCATTATGCCCATCACCATTGGGTGTAAACATATTGTCAATTTTATTCTGTATCGAAATGATGGTAGCGCATACTGATTCATTATTTCCATAATCTTTAACCGTCCATGTAATTTCAGCAACCCCTCCTGTTAATGGAATCGTTGCTCCATTGAGGGTTGAGCTATCATTAATATTTGAGCTATTATTAATTTTATATGTCAATAGATATTTGCCACAATTATCACTTACCGAGATGGGATCAAATTCGTTGGATCCTACTTGTATATCTGTCGCTCCACCAATATGTGAAATGACTGTGTCGTTAATACATTTGATTTTAGGTGCAGTCGTATCCGTCAATATAGTTATAGTAGTTGATGAATTACTGCAAAGCGTTTTGACAAAATAATAGGTAAACTTATAAAGTCCCCCTTTTAAAAATTGCGGTGCAAAGATTGAGTCTTTGAGGTTACCTGCTATAGAATAATTTGCCGAACTATCAACCTTCCATAACCCGCCGGCATCATTTCCAGTTAAAGCATTAAATAAATTGAACGAATCAACCGAGCATATATCATAGGGCGTTTTCAAAGGAGTTCCTGATTTAACTGAATCAAGAACAGATACGCTTATCAAGACAGAATCAGCAGGACATGCACCTATTGAATTGATTTTATATTGAAAAGAATAATTTCCGGCTTTTGCTGAATCACTGTAAAAATTGTTACCGCTAAGCAACCCGGTATGATTAATATTTTCCCAGATGCCACCATTAGAATAGCCTGTCAGTGATTGGAAAAGATTATACACAGGTTCATAATCACAAATCACGGCCGGTGCATTTGCAATTCCCGCTTTTTCTCCTTCATAAACTGTCGCGGTAACAGGGGTTCTCGTTACGGAGGTACATTCTAAATTCGTGGCTGTAACATAATAGGTAGTAGTAATTGTAATAAAAGAAGTAAATGTTTCTCCTGTATGAAGTCTTGCAGTATCTGTTTCTGAAGCATACCAGTTAACAGACCCTGCATCCGGTATGGCACCAAGTATCACTTGTCCTGAATCACAAACCGATGCCGGTGTTGTATCCGTAATAGCAGGAGATGGTTTTACAGTAGCAATGACGGCTGTTCTGGATAATGAAGTACAACCCGAATTTATAGCTGTAACATAAAATGTGGTGGTAATGGTTATGCGAGGCGAAAATATTTTTCCTGTATCCAGTCTTACAGTATCTGTTTCTGAAGCATACCAGTTAACGGTCCCTGCACTAGGTGTTGCACCCAGTATTACTTTTCCTGAATCACAAACCGAAGCCGGTGTTGAATCAGTAATAATAGGAAAGGGTATTACAGAGGCTGTAATGGCTGTTCTGGGAGCCGAGGTACAAGTTGAATCCGAAGCATCAACATAATAAGTGGTTGAAACGGTAATTTTTGGAGTCTTATAGGATGATCCTGAGTCTATCTTCGATGTGTCCGTTGCCGTAGCATACCAGTAAATAGTCCCTTTATTGGCAGTGGCACCAAGTGTTAGTTGCCCTGAATCACAAACTGAAGCCGGCATGGTATCAATAATGACCGGGGATGGAATCATTGACATCAACTGACTAACCGTATCAGAATAACACTGATCATCATTCACTACCAATGAATAAATTCCTGCTCCTGTTACTCTTGGTTCTACCTGATCATGTATCGTTTTATCCGGGAATATCCATTGATAATTCGTGTTGGCCAGAATTGGTGTGGTAGAAATAAAACTGCCCGCGCACAATGGTCCTGAAACGATAACAGGAATGGGTTTAGGTATGATCGTTATATTTTTACAATAGGTTGTAGAAATATCATAATTACGTGTAAGCGCTATATTATAAGTACCTGCTGAATCATAACTGTAACTAGCTGGCACTATCTGGTTGTTTACAGGTTCTGTGGGATTTGTATGAGAAACAGAAGAACTGTTAAACTCAAGCCTTACCAAATTCCCTGTGGTAATATTCACAACAAATGCAAAGGTTATCCCGCCTTCCCGGTAAATATTCGATATGGAATGCGGATAGTTCAGATTCAGATTTCCATATTGAGTTGCTGTAACGGGTCCCATGACCGATCCATTGAAGTCAAGAACAGCAATGCTGTTATTTCCAGTATTGGTAATAATACCTGTTAAAGAATTACAATCACTTATTAAAGTAATAACCCGTGGGCCGTTAATGGCTCCATTCGGGTTGCCAAGATTAGTAACAGTAGGATTGCCAGTCATCGGGTTGCCGGAGTTTAAATTAATGCGGTAAAGATTATTCTTTGATGTGTCATCATCCACACAGAAGATATACCACGAATCTTTTTCCTTGATTGGATATATACCGGTTTGCGGTGGTAAAACAGTTATAGGAAAATTATAATACATTATTGTAGATGTAGGATTTGCTAATGAAGGTCCAAAGTCTATTACTGATATTTCACCTTGTGTATTGTTTTCGTCGGCTGGCCATTCATTAGAGACAAAAGCATACCAGTTGTTTGAATCTTTTACAACGTGAATATCGGTTGGAAAATTTTTATCGGTCAACAACCAGGAATTCGTAAGAGTTGGAGTTGATGTAATTGAATCACCAAAACTTAATTGTATGATTACACCAGCGCCCTGCCCGAGTCCTTCACAAATGAATGCATACCAGCTTGTATCCTTTCCAACAACTTCATTTACAACACTTATTCCTTCAATATTTTGAATACCATTTACACTTAAATCTATTATCTCTGTATTTGTCGGATTATAATTTATTAAAGAATTACCCCAGTTCTGACGCCAGACTGCCGGAGGATTCATGTGTTCGTTAACAAAAGAATAATAATTCCCTCTACTGTAAGCCGAAGACATAAACACAGGCCCCGAAGAAGCGCCTCCGGGTATAGTAAAGCTCATAATTGTCGTATCTTTTGGTGCACTGTTATTTATAGTAGTTGCTTCGTAATACCAATCGTGATAGTAATCGGTTGTATCATACCCGGTGATCATTATAGTTTGATTAATACAAGCCGTATCAGGGGCTATAAAAGTCTGAGAGAATGATTGTTCATTAAAATAGATGACAAACATCAATACCAGAAATTTGCTTAAGCCGGGGAAAGTAAATTCTTCTTTTCTACTCAGGTTCATTCGTATCATATTTAATTTTAAATTGCCACATGAAGACTATACTTATGATTTTATTCATCAGATGATCACTCAACCCATTTGATTTGGACAATCCTCATATCTAACCCATTGATAATGTATAAACAAGATACAATATCTGATTTCCATCCCAAACAAATATACAATTTAAAATATAAATACCAAAAGAATTGAAATAAATACGATTCCAGAAAAAAGGACGATGGTTGACTAACAATTATTCACTTTCTCCTGAATATAGAAAGAAGCCCTCGGATGAGGGCTTCTGAATAAATTGGCTAAGATATTATAGAAGAAAAAACTGTTTTTAAGATGTCTAAAAACATTATGATTTTCAATTAAGTTGTTCGCTTTCTTCTACGACTAATAATTCATTACTGTTTTCAGTAAGAGTTATTTCATTTTTAACATTTTCATTGATGACCGGTGTCTTTTCTTTACCGGATTTAGCAGAAATCTGAATTTTGTTGACCCGAACCTGATTAATTGTTACTTTTTTCCCTTCGGGATTGGTAAAACCATTATTGACAAGCTTCCCTTCAATTAAAACGAGGTCGCCGGTATCAATATAAGACTCAATAAAATTAGCATTATTTCCACTGGCAACGATAGTATGCCAATTTGTTTCTTCAATTTTATCTCCACCTTTCTTAAAAAAATGGTGAGTGGCGATGGGGAAAATGGCAAGCTTATAATTGTCACCTTTTTTTATTTTAGGCTTTTGACCTACATAACCCTGTAAAACTACTAAATTAAATGTACTCATATTTTAATATTTTTAAGTTAAAAAATTATTTTATGAGGCAAATGTAAATAGATAATTTTAAGATGATTTTAAGGAATCTTTAAGATAAAGTTAAGATAAAGTTAAATAAATACGAAAAGACCAGAAATAACAATAGGGGCTTTATATTATTTATTTGCCTTCAATTTCATAAATATCACCATCGTACATTTCAGTTAAGGGTACTTCAAATCCTTTTTCCATCAATGCTTTTCCGGATAATTTTACAATCTCTTTATCCAGGGGAGCAAGTCGTACGGTATATATTTTTAAAGGATCCAGGCCTTTTACAAAAACGGTTCTCCGGGTATCCATTCCTCCCTGCCTGAAGACACCGATGATACCACCCATTTTTGAATCCGTATTTATCCTCTGCCAGCCATCCCAGGCACCATCCTGGGGTTCACCAAATCCTGGTAAATCCTGGCGGTAGGACATATAATTATATTTATCCTGCATCCTCAGCATCCAATCCGACCATTGTTTTATTTCGAATCGTTTACGAGCAGGTAATTTCCGCGGATCGCCAAGGATAATGGGAAGAGTACCTATCAATGATTTTACATCAAGAATAATATTTTTGCTTTCGAAGGGCAGATTTCCGATGACCAGCGAGCCGGCGGGCATCGCGGGTGAACGCCACCAGGCCATCTGACGAACCCTGAGTGAGCCGACCGGTGATTCTTCCTCAATGTTGGTTAACCAGTTACCTTCGGCATGCTGAGCAAAGGCATAATCCTGCAACTGCAGCCTGCCTTCAGTTTCAAAAGTACAGTCAATAAACAGATCCGGAGCTTCTTTGTGCAGATCATCAAAAAGTTTCAACACGTTCTCATAAATTGCTATGAATGATTCCTCATGATCCCTGTGATAGGGATGGTCCTTTGCATAACAGCCGGACATCCGCACATCATTTACATAGGCGCTGGTAAGAACAGACAGGTCAAGTTTGACATAAGCCAGACCACAATCTTTAACCATATCTAAGATTTTATTCTTTATGTAAGGTACCCATTCAGTACCCAGGCAACTGGTATGAAAATCGGAACTATCGGCCATAAAATGCAGGTTCCCGGATTTCCCTTTATAGTTGATCACAAACCATTCGGGATGATCCTTAAAAACCTTTGAATCGCTTGTTGCAGAACCAATGCTTATCCATAAGCCCGGTTTCATGCCCAAAGACCGGATATAATCGAAAGTGGATTTTAATCCCAGCGGAAATTTATTTTTATCAACCAGCCAGTCTCCGTAATTACCTCCCCATCCTTTATCTGAAGTCATGCCATTATCATTAACCTGCCAGCCGTCATCAATTACAAATTCCTGTACTCCACATTCAGAAGCAGCTTTGGCTACGCTGCGAATAAGGGTATCCGAAACAAAAGTGCGAAAGGGATACCATGTATTATAAATAAAAACAGGTTTTTTTGTAATGGAATTAAAACGGAACCCCAGGAACTTCCGGGTAAAATCATTTATGACACCATTCAATATATCCGTTCCATTATCTGTTTTATCATACAACGCGATAAAAACCCCAGGGCTCTTCCATACTTCCCCCGGCTTTAGCCATTTGCGAAAGGGATAATCTTGCCCCGGATGAGTTGTTCCGATTTCTATATTCTGGTTGCCTGTCTGATAAGCAGTACGTTTAATCACACCCGGAACCTCATTGCCCAAAACAATTCCTGATCTGCTTCTTGTATGATGAATGACCATAAGGGCATCATCCCAGTCGCCCACGTACGTGTTTAGATGTTTCATCCGACCATAATTGTTGTAAAGCCAGCTTTCAACATAATTCAGGTTCAGATTGAGTTTTTCAATATCGAGCGCTTCAATTTTCAAATCCAGGGAACTGCTGTTTTTTATTGAAATATTTTTCCGGATCACAGGCATATCAGGATAAAGAATATAATTAACAGTCAATTCAAGAGTGTTGTTTCTGAGGGTAATACCAGCGCCTTTTCCCTGCAGTCCATCCTGAACCGGTTCGCAGGAAATAACGGACCATCCAGAATACCCGTCAGTAATCACATCATTGACCAAAAGAGAAAAATCAGAACATTCACCGGAGATATAATCATCATCGCGATCTTTTAGCAAAAGCTGCCGGGTCACCCATTTTGATGAATCCTTATTAAAAACGATTTTTCTTTTGATGATTCCATTGTCCAGCAAAAGGGTTTTTCCATCCCAGGAAAAGTATTGGGAAAAAGTATTCATTGACGCTATTAATAAACACACTGATAAAATTAATCTGATCGCCTTATTTGTCATATATTTTTAATTTTTGATTTTATGGATTGATGCGTAAAAGAACCACTCCGTGATTCAGCACCCTGGTAGTGTAACTATTCTCAAATATGCCAAGGTCTT
>Ga0302320_10013661_pt1 | contig 16932 bp, 17 predicted proteins | sample Bog_T0_3_FD_202130 | JGI IMG/M metagenome (GOLD analysis project Ga0302320, IMG submission 202130) | Peat permafrost microbial communities from Stordalen Mire near Abisko, Sweden - Bog_T0_3 | ecosystem: Environmental > Terrestrial > Soil > Wetlands > Peat | place: Sweden: Abisko, Stordalen Mire... | reverse complement strand
CCGAGCAGTTCATTCAAGGTCTGGAATGGCGTCACAAGCTCAGCCGCTCCGAGGAACAAATGCGCCTGGAGATGACGAAGGACGATGGCCCTCAGGTCGTCCAAAGGCTCGCCGCATCTGAGTGCATCCGATTCCGGTTCTTGACAGAATCGCGGAGCGCGAATTCTTCGATGCCGCGAATCTGCACGTGATTCGTAATGCGGGCGGCGCTCTTTCCGAATCCGAACAATTGAAGATAAGCGAGGCGGTCGAGAACTTACGGCGCGACAATATAGCAATGGTTCGCGAGGCAACCCAGGCCGAGCAGGGGCTGAGGAGTCAAAGCGTGCCGCTCGATCCAGCGCGAATGGGCCAAATGGCGGACGAATTGAATCACACTCCCGCTTTGGCTCCGTGTGCGGTAAAGCTGAGCTCCATGAGCAAATGAAACCAGGTATGGGAGCCGACGCGATACGCGCCGCACTGGATCGGCATTGGGCTGCATCCGATGCCAACGATTTTGAAACGGAGCACGATATCTATCTCGAGGATGCGGTGCTGGAATACCCCCAGTCAGGCGAGCGAATCCGCGGCCGGCGCAATATCCAGATCACGCGCACCAAGCAGCCGAGCGACAAGCGCTTCGCCGTGCGCCGAATCATTGGCAGCGGTGATCTTTGGATCACCGAGTATATTCTGACCTATGACGGGAAGCCTTCTTACACCGTGAGCATCATGGAATTCAGCGGCGCCAAAGTTGCACGCGAAACACAGTATTTTGGCGACCCGTTCGAGGCCAGCGCGTGGCGCGCTCGGTGGGTCGAACGGATGGACGAAGGGGCAATCCGAATGCCCCAGAAATAATCACCGTTCATGCTCACCGCGAACCGGCTTTCATCATGAATGCCGGTACCGGCCGCGATGCGGAGCGCAGCCACCTCGCCATGGCGCCGACAACAGATTGCACCGCAGGGCGCTGCGTCATGCGGTCGCGCCATTCCAGAAGTTTTGGTGTCGCAGCCGTGACGGGCGCACCTTGCCTCTCACCGAAAAGAGCGGCCATGTAAAAAGCGATGTCGGCGAAAGAGAAGGTGCCGGCCAGCCACTTATTTGTGGTCAGTATTGAAGCGGGAGGGCATTGAGTGCTTCGGTGCCACGCAGATTAGGATGCGGCGCGCGCGAGCCGCAGGCCCTCGCCGGCATAGATGGCGAGCGCCACCCAGATGATGGTGAACCCGATCGCGCGGGTTCGCTCGAAGGGCTCATGAAACGCGAATACACCGCAGGCGAATTGCAGCGTCGGTGTAATGTATTGCAGCAAGCCCACCGTGGAATAGGGAAGCAGCCGGGTTCCATAGGCATATAGAAAAAGCGCGATTGCAGTGAGGGGCCCGCTGCCGACCAGCAGAGCATCGATGGCGGCTCCGTCGCGGCCAAGCGCACCCGTGCCATGTAGCTCGCACCACACTAAGTACGCTGTCGCGAACGGCGCCAACAGAATCGTTTCCGTTGCGAGCCCCGGCAGTGCCTCGACCTTGACAACCTTGCGCATCAGTCCGTAGGTCGCGAACGAGAACGCAAGCGCCAGGGAAATCCACGGCAGATGGCCTGTGGTGATCGTGAGATAGGTGACCCCCGTCGCCGCGAGCGCCACCGATACCCACTGCGCGACGGTAAGCTTCTCCTTGAGCAGGATTACACCCAGCAATACATTGACCAGTGGGCCGATGAAATAGCCCAGGCTGGTCTCGACTACGTGGCCATTTATCACGCCCCAGACATAGACCAACCAATTAATCGTGATCAAGGTCGCTGTGACGGCGAGACGCCAGACCAAGCCGAGATCCGCAAGCGTCGTTCGCAAGGTGGATAATTCGCGCCGCACGGCAATCCAAGCCAGCACGAACAGACACGACCAGACGATGCGGTGCCCAATGATCTGGAATGCGGAAACCTGATGCAGCGGATGGAAGTAAAGCGGGAACACTCCCCAAATGACAAATGCCAATGCGGCCGGCAGAAGTCCCGGGTTTACGCGCTTAGACAACGGCACGCCTAGAGATTGAGCTTGCGCTGCATCGCGGCGTAGCGCGGATCGCCGCGCAGGTTAATGAACAGAGGGTCGGTTTGAAAGAACACCAGGCCGGGGTCGTGCTGGGCGTAGGAGCGGTCTAGCCATTTAAATGCGGCGTCGAGGTCTTTGCGCATCGCATAAATCTGCGCAATCTGCACGGCCGACGAGTCGGCGTCGGTGTCGATGAGCTGCTTGAGCGCGGCATCGGCGTCTGCTGTGCGCTTTTGGGCGTCGGCGACAATGGCCTGCCCGGTGAGCCGATACCATTGCGCCGCTTCCCGGTCGACAAAGCTTCGGGCCGAATCGGTGCGGCCTTCAGCAAGTTCCAGCATTCCCAGCGTGAAGTTCAATTTCACGGCGTTTGGACTGATGGCGAGAGCATCGTTCACCTCGGCCCTGGCCGCATCGGTGCGTCCCTCGGCCTGAAGCGCAAAAGCCAGGTGCAAGCGATAGGTCATCTCCAGCGGATTGACCTCGAGCGCGCGGCGGTAGTCGCCGATGGCATCGTCAAGGTGCGCGTACACCCGGGCAAGTGTTCCCTTGATGAATAGCGCCCACGGATTGTTGGGTTCGCTCGCCAGCGCAAGATCAACCTGCGCGCCGGCGGCGGCCCAGTCGTATTTGATAAGCGCCAGATTTGCCGAGACTGTGTACGCTGTCGCCAGAGTTGGGTCGTAGTGCAGGGCGGTTTCGGTTTCCTTTTGAGCCGACTCGAGTTCTGTACTGCCGCCCGTACCGAACGCGGTCATGAAAATATAGGCGGACGCGAGTTCCACGTGCGCGGGCGCGTATCGCGGCTCTTCCGCGATGCTGCGCTTGAGCAATTCAATCCCCTTTTGGGTGTCCGCAATATTCGCCCGGCGCACGAAATACTCGCCCTGCAGGAACAAGTTATAGGCGCCGGCGCTGGGAGTCACCGTGCCCGTTGCGGCAGCGTCGGGCGCGAGCTTGAGCTGCAGCGCCTTGACCACCGCGGCGGCGATATCGCGCTGCACCTTGAATACGTCCTTGAATTCTCGATCGTAGCTTTCGGTCCAGATCTGATATCCCGTATCGACGCGGGTCAACTGCGCCGTGATGCGCAGCTGGTTGCCGGATTTGCGCACGCTGCCTTCGAGCACATTAGCCACTCGCAAAGTCTTGCCGATCTCGGTGAGGCTGGTCGGCTTGCCCTTGAAGAAAAACGAGGAACTGCTCGCGGGAACCCGCAGGTCCGGAACCTTGCTCAGCATGCCGATGAGCTCTTCCGAAAGGCCATCGGAGAAATACTCCTGGTCCTTCTTTTCGCTCATATCCACGAAAGGCATGACCGCGATCGAGCGCTCGCTGATTGTGGAAGGTTCGGCAGTTGCGCCGGGCACCGGCGCCGTCTGCGAGGCGGCAGGCGGCGGCTGCGCCGGCGCGGCCGCGGATTTGTGTGACTGGTACTTGTCGACGATGAGGTATGCAAGCGCGATGACCATCAGCGCCGCCACGGCGGCGACTGCGTATCTCGAGTAAGGCGGCCCGCGAGGTTTGGCGGGTGCCGCACCGGGCGCGGAATCGCCGCGTGAGCCGGGGATCGTGGCGCGCTCAGAGCTGAGTGGTGCGTCGGGCGACAGCAGCCGTCGTACCCGTTCAACGAAAACCGGCGTGGTCTCGCCCTCGGGCAGCCGCGACCACTGCATCTCGCGAAATCGGTCCGGAACGCGGGCGTCGGCCTCGTGCGTGGTATCGATGACGACGGGGAGGAGAAACGCCTTGTCGGCCGCCATTAGGTGGGAGCGATCGACCGCGAGCTTCCATTCGAGACGGAAATAGCCCTCGGCGCGAACACGAGAGTTCTTCGAGATGATCGGAATAAACAGCGCGCAGGCCTTGATTTGCGTTCTGATTGAGTTGTCCCAGGCATCGCCGCCGCGCAGTTCGCTCTGGTCGAACCACACCTCGATGCCCGCCGCGCGCAGTGCCTCACAGATGCGCTGGGCGGCAGGAGCATCCTCGGAGGCATAGCTGAGGAAAACGGCGTTATTGGAATCGTTCATTCGCGCAGAGGACAGGCAGCATGGATCTGAGCCATCGGCCGTTCATGATAATCGCAATCCAGCGCGAGCAACTAGCGGGTTGTGGTACCCGGCGCGGGCTTGATCGGCAGCGGGCTGTCCGCAAGCCGCGCCTGTTCGGCGCGTTGAGAATCGATGATTTCGTACCAAATGGCATTCAGCACGCCAAACGCCAGGGCGAGTCCGGTGCCGAGAATCCAGCTGAAATACCACATTAATAGGGATCCTCGTGTCCTTGCAGGTTGTCGAGAGTTATCCGTCCCTTGAGCACGCTAAACACCCAAGCCGTGTAAGCGAGAACGATTGGAAGGAAGACTATCGTCGCGCACAGCATGAGAAGCAGGGTTTTCTGGCTGCTGGATGCGTCCCAAATCGTCAAACTTTGATTAGGGTCGGTCGATGAGGGCATGAGAAATGGAAACAGCGAGAAGCCTGCCGTGAAAATGGTGCCGGCCTGGACCACCGAGGTGGCGATGAATGCCGCGCCCGCGAGCCGTAAGCGAAGCATCAGATGCGCGCTCACCGCCGCCATTATGGCGCCAACCGGTGCGGCCCACATCCATGGCCATACGCGGAAATTATTCAACCAATCCCCCGCCAGCAGTTCGACCACCTTGTGGGTCGGGTCGGAGGGCGCGGCATGGTCGGCGCCGCTGACGATGTGATAGCCGGTCAAAATGCTCGCGACCCACAGGCCCCCGCCGATGAACGCCACCAGATAGACCGCGGAGGCGGCTCTGCCGATGCCGCGGGCGCGACCCGCCATCGGCTCCCCGACCTTCATGGCCGCATAGGCCGCACCGTGCAGTATCAGCATGGACAGGCTGATCACTCCGCCCAACAGCGCGAACGGGTGCAGCAGGCTGAAGAAGCCGCCATACGCCGAGGGCCGCTGCAAGGCATCGAAGTGAAACGGCAGGCCGAGAAACAAATTCGCGAACGCCACGCCGAACAGCAGCGCGGGGACGGCGCCACCGATGGTCAGCGCCCAGTCCCAGGTGTCGCGCCAGCGCGCGTGCGTAAGCTTATTGCGGTAGACGAAGCCGACCGGGCGCAGGATCAGCGCCAGTAGCAGTAGAAACATCGCCAGGTATAGGCCGGAAAACGACGTCGCGTACAACAGCGGCCATGCCGCGAACGCCGCGCCGCCGCCAAGCACCAGCCAAACTTGATTGCCTTCCCATACTGGTTCAATGGATTCGAGCAGCGCCCGTCGCTCGGCATCGGTCCGCCCAAGTATTCTGAAGGTTGCGCCCACTCCCATGTCGAAGCCGTCCGTGATCGCAAAGCCGATCAGCAATACACCCAGCAGCAGCCACCAGATCACCCGCAGCGTCTCGTAACCGATCAGGCTATCTCTCACGGCGTGCCTCCCGTGACCGGCCAATAGCCCAGCCCGTCGGGACCGCGCCGGATGGTTCGCACCAGCAGAAACACGTCGACGACCGCGAGAGCCGTATAAAAAATCACGAATCCGAGCAACGAGAGCCACACGTTGCCGATACCCGTGCGCGAGACTCCCAGGAACGTGGGCAGCACGCCGTCGACAACCCAGGGTTGCCGGCCGTATTCGGCCACGATCCACCCTAGCTCCACGGCGATCCACGGCAGCGGCAGGCTGTAAAACGCGATCTTTAGAAATCCGCGATGTGAATCGAAGCGATGCCGGGTCGCCACATAGAATGCCGTCGCAAATAGCGCAATGAAAAATAGGCCCAAACCCACCATCAAGCGAAAGCACCAAAACAGCACCGGTACATTCGGCACCGTCGACCATGCCGCAGTGTCGATTTGCTGTGGGGTCGCGGAGGCAGGGTCATTGGTATAGCGCAGCAGCAGCAAGCCGTATCCCAAATCCGCCTCGTTGGCCTGGAAGGTGCGCAAAGCATCGGCATCGGGCTGATCGGCAGGCGCGGCGCGCAAGCGCTGCAACGCCGCATAGGCCTGTATGCCGCCGACGATCCGCGCATGCGCGCGCGCGACCAGGTCATCTATGCCGAGCACCGGCTTATCGAGGGAGCGCGTGGCGATCAGGCCGAGCAGCCAAGGAATCTTAATGTCCGCGTGCGTCGTGCGTGCCGCGACGTCGGGTAGGCCGAACACCGTGAAGCTCGCCGGCGGCGGCGCGGTGTTCCATTCGGCCTCGATCGAGGCGACCTTCATCTTTTGGTCTTCGCCGGTGAGGTAGCCCGATTCATCGCCCAAGACCACGACGGACAGAGAACAGGCCAGACCGAAGCTTGCCGCAACGGCCATCGAGCGCTTGGCGACGGCGACGTTGCGGCCGCGCAGCAGATACCAGGCGCTGATGGCGAGAACGAACACCGAACCCATCACATAGCCGGCCGCGACGGTATGCACGAATTTGGCCTGGGCGACCGGATTGAAAAGCACGGCGCTGAACGAGGTGAGCTCCATGCGCATGCTGTGATAGTTGAAATGCGCGCCGACCGGGTGCTGCATCCAGCCGTTGGCGATGAGGATCCACAGCGCCGACAGGCTCGATCCGAGAGCGACGAGTGCGGTGACAACCAGATGCCCGATTTTCGACAACCGGTCCCAGCCGAAGAAAAACAGGCCCACGAAGCTGGACTCCAGGAAGAACGCCATCAGCCCTTCGATCGCCAGTGGCGTGCCGAATATGTCGCCCACGTAGTGCGCGTAGTAGGCCCAGTTGGTGCCGAACTGGAATTCCATGGTGATGCCGGTCGCCACTCCCATGGCGAAGTTGATGCCGAAGAGCAGGCCCCAAAATTTGGTCATGCGCTTCCACACCTCCAGGCCGGTCATGACGTATACCGATTCCATGATCACCAAGATCATGGACAGCCCGAGAGTCAACGGCACGAACAAGAAATGATAAAGGGCGGTGAGCGCGAACTGCAGGCGCGACAGCGTGACCACGTCCATATCGATCATGAGTGGTTACCCCGAAAAAACAGAAACCACAGCAGCGTCAATGCTAACACCTTCGCGACCAGAGCCCATCCGACCCGGGATCTGAGCGAGCGCCGCCAGTCGCTGTCGGAATCCACGTGCTCAAAACCTACGCGCGATGAACAGTACTTCGCTTTCGATCTTGTAGAAGGTCTCCGGCCGAGGACCCTGGGGATCGCTCGCCAGTACATGATCGCGCGCAATATTCTGTGCGTAGCGATACTCCAGTCCCAGATCCCATTTCGGCAGGATGTTGCGCCACTGTGCGCCCAATCCGCCATAAAGAGAATAGGCGGGGGTGGCAAGGTTATAGCGATTGACGCCGGCGAACAGGCCCAACGCGAAGGCGTCGGTGAAGCGATATCGATAGTCGATCAGGCGCACGCCCGTGAGCAAGTGATCGTCGACCCGGTCGAGTTCAAGCTGCACTCCGAGATCGGTGTTCTGCGTGACGGCGCGGCGCGCACCCACCCCAAAGTGCGGACCAAAGCCCACGGAGGTCTCGGTGGCCGGCAGGTTCGGCTCGGTGTTGGTGCGAACCTTGTTGGCGTTCACGCCGGCATCGACATAGACCTCGGCGCTCCGCGCCGCGGGACCGCCGCCGTAGGAATCCTCGTCCATCGCGTCATCGTCGCGGGTGCGCGAATCGCCGCCGTAGCGGACGAAACCGGACAGCCGGGAGAAGGACTGCCCGGAAATGTCGCGCCCGGCGAATACCTCGCCGCCGACGGTGATGCCCTGCCACGGCCGCGAATAGCGGATGGTGAAGTCATAGTAGTGGTGATAAGGATAGGGCGGGATGTCCGGAGAATAGGTGCGCGAGTCGCCGCCGTAATAATCCTGATTGACCAGGGTGCGCACCCGCTCCTCCAGGTAGCCGCCGAACGGGGGTTCCCAGCCAAGGCGCAGCATGGCGCTGCGAGCGCCGACGCCGTCGTTGAACTCCCGCTCCTGCGCTCCCCAGTTGCCTTCCACGATGCCGTCGACCGTGGTGCCGCTCAAGAAGATGTTGTGCACGTACCAGAGGTTCTGCCACTCGGAGACCTCGAACGTCGCGTCGAAGTGATGCCAGATACGCGGAAAATCGATGCCGGCGGAGAGCGCGGTATTCCCGAGCAAGTAGCTGCCGCCGTCGGAATTGTCCTCGCCCGCGTACTGGAAATACACCGCGAACGGTGTCTTTCCCGGAAATATGAAGCGGCTGACATAGGAGGCCTGTTGGTTGCCCTGGGTCTGCGACAAGCCGCTCGGCTTGAAGAAATCCCGCAACAGGAAACTGCCTGAATCCGGCAGCCCGCTGCCGCCGCCGTACTGAAGCAGCCGATTCACTCCAAATGACCAGCCGGGAAATGGCTCTATGGAGAATTGCGCTCCGAACAGATGCGGAGTGCCGTGGCTGGCCACGTCGTCGTACAGGATGTTGTTTCCCGGGACGCTGTCGCCGCCCGTCTGTTGCATTTTTTCCAGGAAGAATTCGTACTGGAAGCCCAGCCGGGTGAGCGGTTCGTAGTTGGAGAGGGTTAACGAGGGCATGGTGGGCGCCTCGGTGCTGATCAGCGTGCTGCTATCGGTCAGCGGGGACAGCCAGTGAGGCCTGTAGCCTAAGTCGAGCTGCGCCCAGTTAAAGCCCAGGCTCAGCATGGTGCCGGTGGCAGCGGTGCGCCCCTCGTAAGAGACGCCGCCGCCGCTCAACAGAACATAGTCGTTGGGCTGCACATAGCCTTGGGCGGATAGATCCCAGCCGCTTCTCGAGGGCAGTCCGTATTCGTTCGGTACGGTGACATCCGCGCCGTGCGTGATCGCACCGGCCGCGCTGGCATGGGTCAGTGCATAGTCGCGTGAATAGCGCTCGAGGTATTTCTTGACCTTGGTGCATAACGGCTTGTCGACCTTGCAGGCTTGCGGCAGCGCGTCCTCGACCAATGCCACCGCGAATGGCCGCTTGAGTATCGGCTCATCAGCGAGGATCAGAACGCGCTCGATCTGTCTCTCCATTTCCGGCTCGAGATTCAGCGGTAGATAGCTGCTGACCCCTGCGCCCAAGACGGGCTGCGCGGCCGCGACCAGCAGGCAGGCAGCCGCAACTCCGATCTTCGAACTGTCCCGCGGTGGCATCACGATTTCAAGTACACGACATCCCGCTCCGGGTGGTCAAGCAGCCTATGATGCCGCAGTGGAACCGGCGCAATGGAACTATTAGGCTCGGCTATACCATGACCCTGATTCAATCCAAGCGTTTGATGCTGCGTAAGCTCGATCTGCATGATGCGGAGTTTATCCTAGAGCTGTTAAACGAGGCTGCGTTCCTGCGGTTCATCGGCGACAAGGGTGTGAGAACAGTGCAGGACGCGCGCGACTATCTGTCGAAGGGCCCGATGGACAGCTATGCCCGATTCGGATTCGGCTTGTACCTCACGAGCCTGCTGCGCGACGCAACGCCGATCGGGATATGCGGGCTGGTGAAGCGCGAGACCCTGGACGATGTGGACGTTGGCTTCGCGTTCTTGTCGCGGCACTGGTCCAAGGGCTACGCGGTGGAGGCCGCGGCCGCGGTGTTGAGATATGCCGAACAGGAATTGCAATTGCGCCGCGTCGTGGCCATCACTGACCCGGACAACGACGGTTCGATCGCGGTTCTGGAACGGATCGGGCTGCGCTTCGAGAGAATGGTGAAGCTCTCGGATCAAAGCGCCGAACTCAAACTGTTCGCCACGGTCCAGCAGCTTTGAGGATGTCGCTCGCGACGGTCTTTGGCGTGGCCTTTCTGGTATCCGAAGCCGGGCTTGCGATCTTCAAGCGCGCCGGGCGGCAGGGGCAGCGCGCAGCCGATCAAGGCTCGCTGCGGCTGCTGTGGACGGTGATCGCGCTGAGCGTGTTTCTTGCGTTCGTAGCCGCACGCTCATTGCCCGCCGCGAAATTCGGCCCGAGACCAATCGTATCCGAGTTGGGCGCCGCAATATTCGTGGTTGGCCTCGCGATTCGCTGGTACGCAATCGTGTACCTGGGGCGCTTCTTCACCGTGAACGTGGCCATTGCAGCCGATCATCTCCTGATCGATTCGGGTCCCTATCGATTTATCCGCCATCCGTCCTATGCAGGGGCTCTGGTGGCGTTCCTGGGCCTGGGCCTCAGCATAGGCAATTGGGTGTCGCTGGTGCTACTGCTCGCTCCCACCCTGATGGTGTTTCAACGGCGCATGGACGTCGAGGAGAGTGCGCTGATCCAGGCATTTGGAGACCGCTACCAGGACTATATGCGCCGCACGAAGCGGCTGCTGCCCGGTATTTACTAAAGGCGTACCCTAGGGCTCACCATGCACCCCTTTCCCCATCATTACGCCATCCATGCCGTCGTGCGCCCGGACGGCGACGTGCAGCTGTCCTTGCCTGGAGTGCGGGTCATCGAATCGGCGCCGCCCAAGGAATTCGACGGGCCCGGCAATCAGTGGTCTCCCGAAGGGCTGTTGACGGCGGCCGTCGCCGACTGCTTCGTGTTGAGCTTTCGGGCCATTGCAACGGCGTCGAAGTACGCCTGGATCAGCCTGGAGTCGCGCACCGAGGGAACCCTGGATCGGGTCGACGGCAAGATGCGCTTCACCCGTTTCGACACTCACGCCAAGCTGCAAGTGCCGCCCGGGGCGGATATCGAGCGCGCGAAGAAATTGCTGGAAAAGGCCGAGCTCAACTGCCTGATCGCAAACTCGCTCTCCGGCGAGCGCCATCTCACATCGGAAGTCGAGGCAGGCTAGGCGTCAGTCGTCCATCAAGAAGCTGCGCAGCTGCTCGCTGCGGCTCGGATGCCGCAGCTTGCGCAGCGCCTTGGCTTCGATCTGACGGATTCGCTCGCGCGTGACGTCGAATTGCTTGCCCACTTCCTCGAGCGTGTGATCGGTATTCATATCGATGCCGAAGCGCATGCGCAGGACCTTGGCTTCGCGCGGCGTCAGCTGAGCGAGCACCGAATGCGTGGTTTCGCGCAGGGATTCCGTAGTCGCCGAATCGATCGGCGAGGATACCGAGGTATCCTCGATGAAGTCGCCCAAATGCGAGTCCTCGTCGTCGCCGATCGGGGTCTCCATGGAGATCGGTTCCTTGGCGATCTTCAGCACCTTGCGGACCTTGTCCTCGGGCATCTCCATGCGTACCGCGAGTTCCTCAGGCGTGGGCTCGCGGCCCATCTCCTGGAGCATTTGCCGCGAAATACGATTGAGCTTGTTGATCGTTTCAATCATGTGCACCGGGATGCGGATCGTGCGGGCCTGGTCGGCGATGGAGCGCGTGATGGCCTGACGAATCCACCACGTGGCGTAGGTGGAGAATTTATAGCCGCGGCGATATTCGAACTTATCGACCGCCTTCATCAGGCCGATGTTGCCCTCCTGGATCAGGTCGAGGAACTGCAATCCGCGGTTCGTATATTTCTTGGCGATCGAAATGACCAGGCGCAGATTCGCCTCGACCATCTCCTTCTTGGCGCGCCGCGCCTTCGCTTCGCCGATCGATACTTCGCGATTGATCTCCTTGATCTCATTGATCAGGACGTGGAACAGCCCCTCCAGGTCCTTGAGCTTGTTCTGCCTGCGCTCGATCTCGTCCTTGAATCGCGCAAGCGGCGCGGAGTAGCGCTTCTTCGCTTTGATGTGCTTGTCGAGCCAGCGCGTGCTGGTTTCATTCTTCGGGAAAGTCGAAATGAAATCCTTGCGCGGCATCCCGGCCTGCTTGATGCAAAGGAACATGATTTCCTTTTCCAGCAGCCGGACCTCGGTTACGTGCTGGCGCAGGTTGTCGATCAGCTGATCGAACATCTTCGGTGACAACTTCAGCTCCATCAACTCGCCGCAGATCTTCTTGCGAATCTTCTGCGTTTTGGGGTCCTTGGAGCCGAGCTTGTCGAGCGCATTCAGGAACTGGTGATGAGCCTTGGCAATCGCGGTGAAGCGTTTTGCGGCTTCCTCCGGATCCGGGCCGGTGTCGATGGCTTCCTCGTCCTCCTCGTCCTCGGACTCGTCCTCGTCGTTGGCGGCTTCCTCGCGCTCCAGCGCCATCATCTTCGGGTTCTGCGGCTGCGCGATTTCGTCCGGCGCATTCGGATCGACGAAGCCGACGATCACGTCGACCAGGCGCATTTGCCCCGCCTTGACCGTTTCATAGTGCCGCAGCAGAAGATCGTAGGTGCCGGGATAGCTGCCCAGAGCTATCTTCACCGCTTCGAGCCCCTCTTCGATGCGCTTCGCAATGCGTATCTCGCCCTCGCGGGTCAGCAGCTCCACGGTGCCCATTTCACGCATGTACATGCGCACCGGATCGGTGGTGCGGCCGAATTCCGCATCGAGATTCGCCAGCGCGGCGGTGGCTTCTTCAACCGCCTCCTCATCAGGAGCGGCGGTGGCGTCGGTCAACAGCAGCGATTCGGCATCCGGCGCCTTTTCGTAAACCGGGATGCCCATGTCGTTGATCATGTTCACGATATCTTCGATCTGTTCAGGATCGACGATTTCGCTGGGCAAATGGTCGTTGACTTCAGCGTAAGTGAGGTAGCCCTGCTCCTTGCCGCGCGCAATCAATAACTTCAGTTGCGACTGACGCTCGTCAGCGATTTGAGTCGCTGTGCCCGCTGGCGCTTTTTTGATCAAGGTGGACGCCCCGCTTGGATCGAAAGATAAAATACGTAGCCGACTAGTATACGATTGTGGCTATTCGGTAGCCAGGTCTGCCCGAGGTTTCGGGTCTCAAAGGCCACCCTTGGGTGTGCCTTTTGCCTTGAGAAGTTCGCTTAATTCGGCCTTTTCCGAGCTATTCAAGCCCAAATCCTCGGCTTTGTGCAGCAATTCATCCATTCTGCGGCCCGGGCCGTGCTCCTCGAGCAGCTTCTTGACTGCCATGCGTAGTTCCTGGGCCGCCGCTGCGGCGTCCGCCACCAACGGCTCGGCCATCGCGAGCTCGGTCAAACGGGCATATTCGGCCCGTTCCCGCCACCGCTCCAGCACCACGGCAGTGGTCGGCTGGCTGATGGCCGCCGCCTGCTGCAGCAACTCCTGCAGGACATGCATGCCCGGTTTAGGCAGCAGGCCGAGCAATTCAGGCCTGTCGACCCCCGCGGCGGCGCTCGGGTGGTGTAGTACCAAGGTAATCGCCTGGGTGAGTAAATTTCCGCGTCCTGCGGCCATTCGACCACGCTGCCGCGGTGATGGTTCCGGCCTGTCCGTTGCGGGGCGCCGATTCGCGGGGCCTGCGGCAAACAACAGTTCCTTCAGCTTCGCCGCCGGCATGCGAATTTCAGCGGCGAGGCGATCCGCCAGCAGTTCGCGATAAACCCCCTCGGGCATGCGCGTGAACAAGGGCTGGGCCAATGCCTTGAGTTTCGCCCGGCCGTCGACATTGCCCAGATCCACCTGAGGCAACAGCTGCTGCAGCAGATATTCCGACAGCGGCAGGGCTGTTTTCAGGCGATTTTCGAAGGCCGCGGCCCCCTCTTCCGCGACCAGAGTGTCGGGATCGTGACCCTCGGGCAGAAACAGGAACTTGAGTTCTCGCCCGTCGCGCGCCAGGGGCAGGGCGTTTTCGAGGGCGCGCCAGGCGGCCTGCCGGCCGGCCCGGTCACCGTCAAAGCAGAACACCACCTCGCTCGTGATCCGGAAGATCTTGTTCAAATGCTCCTGCGTGGTGGCGGTTCCCAGCGTCGCCACGGCATAGGTAATTCCGGATTGATGCAGGCGAACCACGTCCATGTAGCCTTCAACGATCATCAGCCGCTTGAAATCCGCGTGCGCTTGGCGAGCCTCATACAGGCCATACAGTTCCCGGCCCTTGTGGAACAGCGGTGTTTCGGGTGAATTCAAGTACTTCGGCTCGCCCTGGTCGATCACGCGGCCGCCGAATGCCAGAACCCGTCCGCGCGAATCGCGGATCGGGAACATCAGCCGGTCGCGAAACCGGTCGTAGTATCCGGCGCTGCGTTCGCCGCCTGAACTTTGGCGCTCGATGATCAATCCGGCCTGCGACAATTGGCGGCGCTCCTCATCCTGCGCGCCGAAGCGATTGAGCAGGGCATTCCAGGAATCCGGCGCGTAGCCGAGGGCGAACTTCGCAGCCGTGGGCGCATCCACTCCGCGCGCTCGCAGATATTCCTGCCCACGCGCGCTGTCCGCCAGGTTCTGTTCGTAGAATCGGGATGCCCGCGCCATGACCTCATGCAGATCGGCGCTTGCCGGATCGCGGGGGCCTTGGGCTTCGCGCGGCAGCTCGATTCCCGCGCGCTGCGCCAGGTCCGCCATCGCATCGAGAAACCCAAGCTTCTCGTACTGCATCAGGAAGCCGACCACCGTGCCGTGCGCGCCGCAGCCGAAACAGTGGTAGAACTGCTTGTCGGGACTGACCCAGAAAGACGGCGATTTCTCGCTATGGAACGGGCAGCAGGCCTTGTATTCGCGTCCCGACTTCTTCAGCGGCACCCGCGCGCCGATGATCTCCACGATATCGGATCGCGCAACGATCTCGTCGATAAACGGTTGTGGAATGCGGCCGGCCATGGAGACCGCGCGCGATCAACCGCCGAGCTTGGCTTTGATCTTCGCCCCGACAGCGGCCATGTCGGCACGGCCCTGCGCCTTCGCCTTGATGATGCCCATGACCTTCCCCATGTCCTTGATGCTTGACGCGCCGGATGCTGCGATGGCCTCGCCGATCAATGCATCGATCTCGGCCTCGGTCATTGGGGAGGGCATGTAGGTTTGCACCAGGGCGATTTCCGCGGCTTCCTTGTCCACCAGGTCCTGCCGGTTGCCGGCCTGGAATTGCGCGATGGATTCCTTGCGCTGCTTGATCATTTTCTCCAGGACGCTCAACACCTGGGTATCGTCGAGAACGATGCGCTCGTCAACCTCACGCTGCTTGATGGCGGCCGTGATCATGCGAATGACGCCGAGCCGCTCCTTTTCGCCGGAGCGCATCGCCGCCTTCATGTCATCGGTAATTCGCCCTTTGAGAGACATCAACTGCGCGACATCGGCCCTTAATACTGCCGGGCCGGAGGAGCCGACGGGGGACTGGCCGGCGGGCTGCCGCCGGTGCTGCGCATGTTCTCCCGAGACAGCCGCTTCAGATGCCGTTTGACAGCGGCAGCCTTTTTTCGCTTACGCTCTTGGGTCGGCTTCTCGTAGAATTCGCGCCGGCGTAGCTCGGTGAGGACGCCCGCTTTTTCACAGGCACGCTTGAAACGACGCAGGGCGGCGTCGAAATACTCGTTCTCGCGAACACGAACGCTGGGCATTCAAACCTCAAAAGCTAGGGCGAGCCGCCGGCATTCGGCGACAGGGGGGCGCATTCTAAAGTGCGTTCCGGCAAAAGGCAAAGGCCGCGCGCGAGCGTGGGCGGTGGGACGCGTTTTTAGGCACTAATTGGACAATTTATCGCGTATGCGTGTCATCGGAATCGAAAGCTCCTGCGACGAGACGGCCGTGGCCGTCTACGACTCAGCCTTGGGGCTGTTGTCGCACCGCCTCCACAGCCAGGTCGCGATGCACCAGGCCTATGGGGGCGTGGTGCCGGAACTCGCCTCGCGGGATCACGTCCGCCGGCTGCTGCCGCTGGTTCGGGAGGCCTTGAGCGAGGCCAAGTCGGATCGAGACTCGATTGACGGGGTGGCCTATACGGCGGGGCCGGGACTCATCGGGGCGCTGTTGGTCGGCGCCAGCTTTGCCGGCAGCCTGGCATATGCCTGGGGCAAGCCGGTGGTGGGCGTGCACCATCTTGAGGGCCATCTATTGGCGCCCCTGCTCGAGGCCGATCCGCCCGGATTCCCGTTCCTCGCCCTGCTGGTATCGGGCGGCCATACGCAGCTGGTGGATGTGGCGTCCCTCGGCCGGTATCGGATTCTGGGGGAAACGCTGGACGATGCGGCGGGTGAGGCCTTCGACAAGACCGCGAAGCTCTTGGGTCTGCCCTATCCGGGAGGCGCCGCGCTCGCGCGGCTTGCGGAGTCAGGGCGCCCCCGCGCTTACGAATTCCCGCGGCCGATGCTCGACCGGCCGGGCCTGGATTTCAGTTTCAGTGGCTTGAAAACCGCCGCCCTAGTAGCCTTGCGGGGCCGCGTTTTGGACGACGAGACGCGCGCGGACGTGGCGCGCGCCTTCCAGGAAGCCGTCGTCGAGACGCTCGCCGAAAAGTGCCGCCGCGCGCTCAAAGCCACGGGCCACCGGCGTTTGGTGGTCGCCGGTGGGGTGGGCGCCAATCGATCTTTGCGTGAACGGCTGGCCGGCATCGCGCGGGATATGGGTGCGGAATTGCATTTCCCGCGGCCGGAGTTCTGCACCGACAACGGCGCCATGATCGCGCTGGCCGGATGCATGCGCTTAAGGCTGGGCGAACGCGACGGCTTGGCCGCCTCGGCGCGCGCGAATTGGGAACTAGGGGCCAGTCGAACCGAGGATGTATCGCTTTAATGGACAAAATTTTCATACGCGCGCTCAAGACCGAGACGATCATCGGCATCTTCGATTGGGAGCGGCAGGTCAAGCAGACGGTGGTCGTCGACATTGAGATGGGCATCGACATCCGCAATGCTGCCCGGAGCGATTCCATCGACGACACGATGAATTACAAGAAGGTCGCGAAGCGCGTGCTGGCGTTTGTCGAGGAGTCGAGCTTTCACCTGGTGGAGACCCTGGGCGAGCGCATCGCCATGCTCATTCTCGAGGAGTTTGCCATTAGTGAGGTGCGCATCGCCTTGAGCAAGCCCGGCGCGGTGCGCAGCTCGCGCGACGTGGGCGTGATCCTGGAGCGCGATCGCGCCGATCTCGAGCGCTGGCGAGCGCATGCCGGCGAGGCTGCGGTGGCGGGCAAGGCTTGAGGCCCCAATGTCCGGCCTCATCCTGCTCGATGAAGCGCTTTCCTGGCGGCAAAT
>Ga0302320_10013658_pt1 | contig 16934 bp, 17 predicted proteins | sample Bog_T0_3_FD_202130 | JGI IMG/M metagenome (GOLD analysis project Ga0302320, IMG submission 202130) | Peat permafrost microbial communities from Stordalen Mire near Abisko, Sweden - Bog_T0_3 | ecosystem: Environmental > Terrestrial > Soil > Wetlands > Peat | place: Sweden: Abisko, Stordalen Mire... | reverse complement strand
GAAATTTTCGGCCCAGTCCTCGGCGTCGCTCGAGTGCGAACGTACGCCGACGCCGTCGAGTTGATCAACGCCAATCGTTACGGCAATGGCACGGCGATCTTTACCAGGGACGGCAACGTCGCGCGCCTCTTCAGTCGCGACGTGCACGTGGGGATGATCGGCATCAATGTACCGATTCCGGTACCGGTATCGAGCTACTCCTTCGGGGGCTGGAAGAACTCGCTCTTCGGTCACTCGCACATCTATGGTCCAGAGGGTTTCACCTTCTACTCGAGAGCCAAAGTGATCACGACCCGCTGGCCACAGCCCTCGGACTCCCAGATCGACCTCGGTTTTCCCACGACGCGATAAGTGGAGGTACTGCGCGCGATCTTTGGCTGGATTGGCACCGGGCTGCGCGAAAGTTTGGCGATGCTGTGGGTCACGTTCTGGCCGCTGGTGCTGGGATTCAGCGTGTCGGGTCTCGTCCAGAGCATGGCGTCCACCAACGCGCTTCGCCGCCAACTAGGCACGACGACGCCGGCCTCGTTGGCACGTGCGAGTGCGCTCGGCATGGTGTCCTCGTCATGCAGTTACGCCGCGTCATCGATGGCGCGAGCTATTTTCGCGCGTGGAGCATCGTGGACGAACGCAATCGTCTTCATGGTCTCGTCGACCAATCTCGTGATCGAACTCGGATTGGTGATGTACTTCTTGCTCGGTTGGCAGTTCGTCCTAGGTCAATTTGTGGGCGGTCTCTTGATGATCGTCGCCCTCGGGATACTCACCTCGCGCTTCTTCTCGGCGAAGCGTCAACGCGGGCTGCACGATGAGGTACTGGCAGAGACACCGCCCCGCGACACCAGCGAACCATTTCGGAGTCGACTTCGCGACATGCGCTACTACCGCGAAGGTGCGCGCTACGCGCGCGGCGACCTCACGATGTTGCGGCGAGAATTACTGCTGGGTTTCGTCGTCGCCGGATTCCTGAGCGTTCATGTTCCAACAAGTTGGTGGCGTCACATATTCCTTTCCGGGACGAGTTGGTACGACGTCTTGGAAAATGTCGTCGTGGCACCGCTCGTCGCTGTTGTGTCCTTCGTATGTTCCGTGGGGAACATTCCTTTGGCAGCCGCCCTTTGGGTTCACGGCGTCGCCTTTGGTGGCGTCATCGCCTTCATCTTCGCCGACCTCGTGACGTTACCTCTCTTGCTCATCTATCGGCGCTTCTACGGGACGAACGCAGCACTGCGCCTCTTCGCGCTGCTGTGGTTGGTGATGTCGACGAGCGGATTCATCGTCGACATCCTCGTTCGTCACGCACACCTTCTCCCCCACACTCGTCACGAACCGGCCCTTCACGGCGACTTTGCGCTCGGCTGGACACTCGGCTTGAATGTGGCAGCGGGAATCGTGCTGCTTGGTGTGTGGCTCCTCTCGCGCGTGAGCGACGACCTAGGCGCACGCGATCCCATGTGCGGCATGCAGGTAGACCCCGAGACCGCAGCGGCGTCGCGCACGCGTGATGGGTCGACGTACTACTTCTGCTCGAACCGCTGTGCCGAGCGTTTCGACCTCGAAAGGAGCACGGCGTTACCCAATCCCCACGACCAAGCAGTTGATCCAGTGTGCGGTATGCGCGTAGCACGCAATCGCAGCGCACGGGGGAGGGATTCGCTGACCTACTATTTCTGCAGTCCGGCGTGCGAATCGGCGTTTCTTCGTCACGAGGACTCGCCGAGCAGTGCGCCGCCAATCAACCTAGGAACGAAACCAAGTCATGAGTAAGCAACACACCACCGTGCGCTCCTATGGCGTCTTGATCCACGAGGGACGAATCGCGCTGGTGCGCTCATCGAATCCTCAGCACGTACCGCCCCTTTGGTGGCTACCCGGCGGCGGCATCAGCTTCGGGGAGGCGCCGGAGGACACGCTCTTTCGAGAGTTCAAGGAGGAGACGGGACTCGAGGTCCGCAACCCGAAACTCCTGGGCGTCACGAGCGACGTACGACGTCGCGACAACGGTGACCAGAGCCATACGGTACGAATCCTTTTCACCGTCGAACTCGCGGGCGGCGAGTTGCAGCACGAAGTGCACGGCACGACCGACCACGCCTCATGGTTCGACGTAGCTCAGCTCGAAACGCTCAACGTCGCAGAGTATGCGCGGGCCGCGATTATTGCCGCTCAAGAGAAATAAATCTTCGGCATATCTCGCTTTAGGAATTTACCCGCTGCATTTCGTGGCAGGGCTTCCGTCGTGAACGCCACGCGGGTCGGAATTTTAAAATTAGCCAGACGCGTCGCGAGATGTTCATGCAACTCGGCCTTCGTGAAGTGCGCTCCTTGCTTCAACATAATTACGCACGCCACTTCTTCACCCAATCGCTCATTGGGAAGCCCAAACACTGCCGCCTCGTACACACTCGGATGCTCGTAGATCGCTGACTCCACTTCCGCGGAGTAGACGTTCTCTCCCGCGCGAAGGATCATGTCCTTGAGTCGATCTTCGATGTAGAGGAAACCTTCTTCGTCAATATGGCCAAGGTCACCGGTACGAAGCCAACCGTTCTTGATTGTCTCCGCGGTGGCTTCCGGTTTGTTCCAATAGCCACGAATCAACGTGGGCGATTTCAGCCAGATCTCACCACTCTCGCAGACGGGTAACGCTCGTAGTTCTTCATCGCGGACTTCAACGTCCATAACGATGGTGGGTGTGCGACCCGTCGACGACGCGTGCGAGACGTAGTCGTCGCCGTAATTACCGGGGCCGTACGCATTGGTCTCGGTCATGCCGTAACCGAGTGTTGGCCCACCTTTCGCGAACGTATCGGCAACTCGCGCGACGAGTTTGGGCGGAGCAGGCGCACCACCGCCACCGATAGCTTGCAAGGATGACGTGTCGTACTTCGAGAAATTGGGATTCTCAAGCATGTCCCAAGACTGGGTGGGCACGCCCACGAACGCGGTGACCTGGTGGCGCTCGATCAACTGCAGCGCACGCTCGGGCTCCCATCGGTACATCATCACCAACTTGAAGTGCCACGAGAAACACGACATCATCACGGGAATGCACCCCGTCACGTGAAAGAGGGGCACGATCAGGATGAAACACGGGGCGAGTCCGCTTCCCATCTCGCCCTCGCCACGTCGCGCGGCTTGAATCGCTGCCCCGGACGAAAAGGCCATGATCGCCTGACATACTGCGAAGTGTGTTGAGACCGCCCCCTTCGGAAAGCCCGTCGTACCCGAGGTGTAGAGAATTGTGGCGTCCATGTCAGGGGTGATCTCGACGGCAGGCATCGCGGCACCCTTAATCACCACGTCATTCCATCGCTCCACACCAGGCGCGAGAGGCTCGAGTTCATCGAGGCGCACGCCGAGGATTCCCACGTTTGCCCGCTGACACGGGACGCTCGCGCGCGCCACGCGTTCGGAGTCCGCAATGAGCAACTTTGGTTCAGAATCACCAATCGCGTATTCAAGTTCTTCCTGCGTCCACCACGCGTTCAACGACACCGATACTGCACCGACGCAAATAATCGCCGCGAACGAAACTATCCATTCAGGCAAATTTCGCATTGCTATCGCAACTCGATCACCAGGTTTCACGCCATAGTGGTGGACTAAGGCGTAACTCAACGCATCCACCTCCGCCATAACTTGCGCGAAACTCCACTCTTCGTCCTCGTACACGAGGAACGTCGCGTCGATGCCGCGCGCCATCTCAAAGAACTGACGCAAGTTGGTGGGCGAGTTCTTAAATGCTCGAACCGACACGCCATCGTGCTCGACGGTTACAACTTCGAATGGCTGTCCCGCAGCTGCGACCGCCGCAATCGCCTCTTCGATGCTTAAGCTCACGAGACCCCCTTGATGTCCTCAAATCCTATGCAGAACTGCGACCGGTCACACTCCATTAGAAAGAGGGAGTGCCCGTAGTCGACGTCGAGAGAGAAATCGGGAACGGGTGATCCGTTTCAGTGTCCACGTGACGCCCGGCGTTCGTCGCGCGCGCGCCGGAGGAAGGTATGGTGACGCGCTGCGTGTCCGTGTAGGCGCCCGCGCCAACGATGGTGCGGCAAACGAGGACCTCGTCGAGTGCCTTGCCCGCTCCTTTGGGGTCAAAAGCACTGCGGTACGAATCGTGATTGGCTTTCGCTCTCGAACGAAGATCATTGAGCTTGGCGGTGACCAGCGCAAGCTCGAAACGCGTCTCGCGGCGCTCTTGGCGGACGAACGGCCCTGAGGAACGGTTGTGGGAGAGTGAACACAGCGCTTCTTTGAAAGGAACCTCATGTTCGCATCGACCTACCCACTGCTCGACGTCTTCATTTCCACGCTGTATTTCGCGATTCTGATCTTTTGGATCATCCTAATTTTCCACATCATGCTCGATATTTTTCGAAGTCACGACCTCAGCGGTGGCGCCAAGGCGTTATGGGTGCTTCTCATTCTGGTTTTTCCGCTCCTCGGTGGACTCGTGTACCTCGTCATCCGAGGCGGATCAATGCACGAGCGACAACTTCACGCGGTACAGGCACAGCAGAAGTCCTTTGAGGACTACATCAGAAAAGTCGCCAACTCCAAGGAATAGCAACTAGGCGACGACCGGAGCCAGACTTGCGGACTTTTGCGCCATGCGTTCGACGGTCTCGGAGATTTTCGCGATCACGTGCTCAAGGCTGACTCGCGCTTTCTCCGCTTCAGCACTGAGACCCGCGAGGTGATCGATATCCCACAGCCCGAGGACTGGGGTCACCACGTCCTTCAAGAACTGTCCGAGACCATAGATTCCTTCGCGCGAGATCCGAACGGCGTGACGGGTAAACGCAGGGATACCAGTACCAGGCATCGCAAAGGCGCTAATTTGTTTGGCCGTCGCGATCATCATCGTCGAAGGGTCGATGGCAAACGCGGCGAGCGTCAGGTCGCGATAGAAGAGGTAGTGCTTCGTCTCGTCGCCCGCAATCAGACCCAGCACGTTGCGACCCGTTTTGTCATCTTTCGGTAACTTCGCACCGGTGTTGCGGTGCGCAATCTGGGTCGCCCGTTCTTGCAGCGAAACGTAGGCGATCAGGTCCGCAAACGATTCGGGCTCGGGGACTTCACCCTTGGACATCTGGACGCGACGCCCAACTTCAAGCAACGTTGGATCAATGCAGCGACTGATGTGTACCCAGTCGCGCATCACCATGGCGTGACGATTCTCTTCCATCGTCCATTGATGGTTCCAGTCAAGAATCGGGTGGTCCTTCGGTGCGTGACGGAGCAGCGAACTCGTGTAATAGGGAAGGTTGTCCTCCGTGAGGAGGTTCACGTAGATCGAACTGCGTACGCCAGCTGACAGCGGGTAGTCACTTTCGTTCCAGGCGCGCTCCGTGAAACTTTCACCTTCGCCCCAGTCGATCTGCTCGTGGGGGAACCAGAGTCGCGGTGCTTCGAGATGGCGGTTATAAAGGCGTTCGACATCAGGCGCAATCTCGCAAAGCAAGTCAGTACGGCTGCTTGGTGCGCGTTTGGTCACGTGTCCTCTTTAGAAATCGTCGCTGCGACGCAGCTACTTCTCTTTCATCGTAACCCTGAGAACTCTCATCACCTCACCCCATTTGTGATTCGCTGCACAAGAAGGGCGCAGTAACCTTGCCCTCTTGTGAAATTGGTTGAATCCCTAGTACCCGCAGACTTTCGTCGCGCTATCGACGCGCCACTTCGGCGCTTCTATACCTGCACGTTCATCAACTGCGTCGCCATGGGACTCACGTTGTCGCTCTACGTGGTGTACCTGCACAACGTCAGGGGTTTTTCGACGGGCTTTGCGACGATCCTGTTGTCCATCTCGGCGATCGCGGGACTCGCTTCCAGTCCACTCTGGGGAACCGCGACGGACCGCTTCGGACCGTGGAGGGTGACACTGTTCGCGTACGTCTGCGACGCCGGGGCACTCGTCGTATTCGCAATGATTCACACGAAAGGCGAAGCCTTCGTCGCCGCGTTACTGCTCGCCGTCTTCGGTGGCGCCGGTTGGGGGCCAAATAGCACGATGCTCAGTCGACTCGTCGCCGAGGAGCATCGACAACGCGCCTTTGGTTTCAACTTCATGCTCGTCAACCTCGGGATTGGATTCGGCGGTTTGGTGTCGGCACTCTTCGTCGACACGCATCATCCCGCCACCTTCACGGCGCTCTACGAATTCAATGCCGGCGTGACCCTTGTCGCGGCGTTGTTCTACCTGGGGCTTCGCGCATACGGCCAACCGGTCACCGAACATCACGACGATCCCACCAAGAGCGCGGAGGGATGGAACGTGGTGCTGCGTGACAAGAGACTCGTACAAATTGTCATCGCGATGCTCGTCTTAATGATCGGCGGTTACGGTTCACTCGACGCTGGGTTCAGCCTCTTCGTCGTGAATGACTTGCACTTGAGTGTGCACGCCATTGGCATCATGTTCTTCTTTAACACCTCAACCATCGTGCTCGCTCAGTTATGGGTGCTCAATCGCATTGAGGGAAGGAGTCGCACGAAAGTCATGGCCACGACGGCGACGTTGTGGTTCATCTTTTGGGTCATTCTCGATCTCGCACTTCGCGTTCCCAAGATCGCTGCCTTCGTCGCGCTCTGTGCCGCCATGGTTATCTTCGCGATCGGCGAGACAATGCTCTCACCGGTAGGTCCTGCGCTCGTCAACGACATCGCTCCCGAACATCTTCGAGGTCGCTACAACGCGGCCCAAGGTCTCACCTGGGGAGTCGCGGGTTCGGCGGCACCCGCGATCACTGCAATCTACTTTGCCAATGGTCTCGGCAATTGGTGGCCACTGAGCACCGGACTCACTGCCCTCGGGGGAGGTTTGCTCATGCTCAATCTTCGACGGCACCTCACGAGAACCGAAGACGGACAGAAGGCCAAAACTCCGGCGAGCTAAAGCTCCTCGACGAGTTGCTCGACACGCTGCATCCACGGCCGATTTTCCGTACTTTCACCAGCTGTATGGAGGGAGGTTCGCTCGGCGCGCAGGCGCGACGCGACACTCGCGAGATTTCGTGGTAGTGCGCTCGCGACCTTGTTGCGCACCCACTGAGCAAGTGCGGGCGAGGCACCTCCCGTCGATACCGACACCAGTACCTCGCCGTCGCGATAGTTGGCCGTGAAATAGAACGCTGATCGCCCTACGTCGTCGACCACGTTCAAGAGCACGTTTCGTTCATTCGCCTCGCGCACGATCGCATCGTTCACCGTCGCGTCGCCAGTCGCCGCCACCGCGAGTAGCGCTCCTTCGAGGTCGCCAAACTCGTAGGCACGTGCGATGAATGCGTCGACGCCTGCGGGCAATGGTGCGAGCAACTCCTTGGAAATCACTGTCACGAGCGCCCCCGCATCGAGAAGCTGTCGTGCCTTGTCGGAGCCCACCCTTCCAGCGCCAATCACGACGACGCGTCGTCCCCGAAGATCTACCACGAGTGGAAACATCACGGCTGGAGTGCCAGATCGGCAATGAGTGTTTCAACGTGGTTGGTCGCGAGCTCGGCGACTGGTCCAATGACGAGCACGGCAGGAGCGACCACCTGCAGTTCGCCAAGACCATCAAGGGAGCCCCGCTGCACCCGTTCGGACGACGTCGAAGCCCACTCAATCGTCGCGATGGGCGTCGATGGTGAGAGACCTCCCTTGATCAAGGCCGTAGCGATATCACGACGTCGCTCGACACCCATCAAAACAACGAGGGTGATGTCCGGATTCGCCAGCTTTGAAAAATCTATGCTCGAACCCTTGAGTGAACGTCCCGTCACGACCGTCACGCCGTGCGAGAGTCCTCGATGGGTCACCGGAATCCCCGCGAGCAAGGGTGCGCCGAACGCGGAACTTATGCCGGGCACCACATCAACACGAATCGAGTTATCGGTTAACGCGCGCACTTCTTCGCCGCCTCGGCCAAAGACGAAGGGATCGCCACCCTTGAGACGAACGACGTGTTCGTACTCTCGGCCAAGGGTAATGAGCAGTTGATTGATGCGTTCTTGCGACTGCGAGAGGCCGGGCAATTTGCCGACGTCGTATCGAATCGCGTCGGGATTGATGACATCGAGAACCCCGGGTCCAATCAAGCGGTCGTGGACGACGACTTGTGCGTTGGCGAGAAGCCGGGCCGCTCGTATCGTCAACAGGTCCGCGTCGCCAGGACCCGCGCCCACCAAGTACACGGTCACTGGCGCGCATCCTCGACGACGCTCGTGCCGCGATGCGCACGCGCGCACCCTTCTAGCGAAGGCGCAACGACTCGAGGCGAGATACTCACGATGAATCCTCTACTTTCCTCGCCGACGACCTGAAGTGCACTAAACCCTACCGGATTAGTCATATTTAATTCAAGCGCCCTGGGCGCGTCGAAACCACTCGCCTCTTCACGAGGAAGACGCCAGCGTCTTGCGCCACAGCACCGCTGCCCCACCGAGCGCACCACCAAGGGCACGATTTACCCTCATCATTGGCTCGTTCACTGTCGAGTTGAACGTCGAGATCCTTCGAGGCGACAGGCCCGACGCCTCCAACAAATCGAAATTCGCCAGTTTGATCAATCCCCCAAGCCGATGACCTCGATGCTCGGGACTCACCAGCGTGTCCCACTGGTACGCGGTTTCGGGCGCCAACTCGGAGATTGTCAATTCGCTGTAGGCGACCAGGGTCGCGCTGGACCGGAGGCGAGCGACACTCACCATCAAGAGTCGACCCATATCGCGAGCGGTCGACTCGTGGGTGCGCACTCGTTGGGGGCTCCACACCTCATCTTCGTGTTCGAGGTTCGCCCAGGGCGCGGCAGTCAACATCGTGCCCGCGAGACGGGCCCGCTCCTCAAGAAACTCGTCGGGTGTGTCGCGTAACCAGGACACGACGTCGTAATCGGTCGCGTACGGTTGCCATTCGTCACGCAATGCGTGTCGTGTCGCGCGAGGCAACGGCCAGACGATGTCCAAGCGCCGAGAGTCATCACCGACTTCGTAGCCCATGCAGGGAGCGAAACCTCGATTCGGCGCCGCATCTACTTCGTGGGCACCCTCCATTGCGTACACGACAATTTCGCGCCGACCCGCTTTCTTCGCGCGCTCCTCGGTCGCCTCGAGAAGGGCGCGTCCGTAACCCCTACGCCGCAATGTCGGTTCGACGAAGAGGTCCGCACGCACCGAAGAGAGATTGTCCAACGTCGTCATGCGAAGACACGAAACGGCAGCCATGGTGCCGCTCACCGACCACGCCAGAACATCACCCGGCGCAAACGGATCGAGTGCGATCGCACGCCACTCTTCGAACTGCCAACCCGTCCCGCGACCTTGGTCTCGATGTAGTTCTGCGCGTTGAAGAACGCCAAACCAACGTCGAAATTGAGACTCGTCGCGAGGGTCGACTACCAACAACGTCACCGGACAAACCTAGTCGTCGTTCATTCGAGCATGGCGATGTGAACGACACTTTGGCGATCCATTGCGTCGCCCGGTCCAATTGAGCTGTGGTGCTAGTTTCGAGCGAGCAGCCAAGGAGAACGTTGAAGCTAATTTTGCTAGGCACGGGCTCGCCGATCCCCAATCCTGATCGTGCCGGACCAGCGACCCTCGTACGTACGAACACTGACAACATCCTCTTTGATTGTGGACGTGGCGTCGTTATGCGCCTCGCCAAGGCGGGTCTTGTTCCTCCCTTGCTCTCAGGCGTCGTTCTGACGCATCTGCACAGCGATCACGTTTGTGACCTCAACGACGTGATCACGACGCACTGGATTATGAACCCCGTTCCCAGCACCCTGCGAATCATTGGTCCTCATGGCACGAAGCACTTTGTTGACGTCACACTCGCCTCGCTCTCGCTCGACATTGGTTATCGCCTCACTCATCACGCGGACCTCAACCAAGGACCTCTCGTCGATGTCCTCGAGATCGACGCAGGAACGTCATTCACGTTAGGTCAGCATGACATCTTCACCGGCGCCACTGATCACCGACCCGTCGAACCATCACTGGCGTACCGAATCAGCGAAGGTGCCGAGAGCGTCGTCATCGCTGGCGACGGAGTTCCGTGCGCGTCATTAGATGAACTTGTGTTCGGCGCGAGCGCCTACGTACAAACCGTGGTTCGCCCTGCGTTAGTCCAGCAGATCCCGAGCGCACGCCTACAGGACATCCTCGAGTACCACTCGAGCGTAGAACAGGCGGCCGACACAGCTCGACGTGCTGGCGTGAAGGCACTTGTGCTCACCCATATGGTGCCGCCGCCCGCACCCGGCAGCGAGGACGAGTGGCGGGCACTAGCGTCGGCGTTCGAGGGATTGGTTGTCATGGGTGACGATCTCGTGACCCTCGACTTGGACACCATGACGGTAACGACCTGAATTTGCTTTCACGCGTTCAGCACGTCCGTAACGTCACACACCGCTGCCCGAGTGACCATACAACGTCACTCTCGAGTAAAGACATCCATCCGCCAACTATCTTTCGCCTCGTAATCACATAGGGCGGTGGTCATCGAGCACATCACGTCGAGAACCTGCTTCGCGGAGGTGTCGACAGGAACCTCGAGTACGAGACCACGCTGGCTGTGATCAAGCCGGATCGGGAACGGCGCACCCGCGAGCATGAGCGCAATACGTTCGCGACCCAATTTTCCTCGAGTGTGAAGCAGACCCAGTGACGACGGTTGACGTTCGCCGTGACGTTCGACGACGGTGATGTAGGACGCCATAACGACACCCCTGTTCGACCACAGGCCGAGAAAATTCACACGAAGATCAGGTACGTCGTCATACACGTCGGGCACCACATTGCACCAGCCTCGTCCCTCGGCGATCAATTCCATCGCCGCGAGCGCTTCAGTCCAATCCTCTGAGAAATGTAAGGCACGACGAATGGTCACGGCCCGCACCTGGCCGATCGAGATGTCGACGCGCTCACGCCCAACCCAACTCAGTCAGGCGAGGATCACTGATACCAAAGTGGTGCGCGATCTCATGGATAACGGTCTTTCGGATTTGCGCCTTTACCTCGTCCTCGCTCGAACACACCTGACAAATCGTCTTTTGATACAACGTGATCCGATCCGGCATTACGCCGCTGTAACTGATTGGTCCACGCTTGGTGAGCGGTATGCCTTCGTAGAGCCCGAACAAAGGTCGACCGCGGGCTTCATCAGCCACGATGATCGCAACGTTGTCGATCTCCTTGGCGAGTTCATCTGGTAACGACGCCACGGCCTCACTCGCCAACTCTTCGAAACGCTCGTTAGAAATGATGAACATGATGGAAGGTTACAAGTCAAGGTTCGAAGCCACGCAGCGTCGTCACCGTGATTGATGCCCCACGTGCAGTCCACAATCCATCAAAGTCGCGTGCGACATCAAATGTCGGCACTCACACTGATGGAGAAATCCGACGAACGTTTACTGTTCTCCGGTGCAATTGGTCGGTCCTTTGAGCCACTTGTGACGAACACACTGACGCTCAGTTGACGGTAGTGACTGGCCGAACCGCTCGATCGATACGTCCCCGTCGCGTGTGGCTTCACGCAAAAGGATTCAAGTCCCGCAGAGTACGACGTGCTCACGCTTAGCCCGAAACAGGTCAACGTTCCTGACGAATTCTTCGCGGTCACCCTTAACATCACTTTTTTCACTGAGTCCGGCGGATTGGACACGCTGTAAGCGCACGCATAATCGCTGGACGACACCGCACGGGTGCCGCATTCTTCGCCGGAACCGAGGACACCCGTCACCTTCAAAGCCCATGGCGCTGAAGCCGCGGCCGACCCGGCACCGACAATTGCAATGAACACCACCGCAAGCGCGAAACGCCAAAGCAGCATCCACTGGACGTGGAGCGGACAACGTCCGCGTCGTTTGGTGATTCTCTTCAGATTGTTCATCTAGTTAGGTTCGCAGATGACGAGAGGTATCTCTCGGTGCGATTTTCGACGGTAACGCTCGTACGGCCCATAGGCCGCGATTACTTGGGGCCACAAGGAGGCACCCTCCTCGTGGGTTGCGACCCTCGTCCGCATTTCGCGCGCTTCGCCGTTTGCACGAATCGTGACCTTTGGTTCCGACACCAAATTGCGAAACCACAGGGGATTACGATCATCGCCTCCTTTTGACGCGACGAGCACGACACGATCTTTCTCGTACAAGGGTGCGGTGAGAATGGTGTTTCTAAGTACACCGGATTTTCGCCCCGTCGTCACGAGTTCGATGACTTGCAACCCGAACGCAGAAGAGCCAACGCGCCCTCTAGATACGCGAAGGACGGCTTTGTGGACGTTGTTCAACGTTCGAAAACCAACGTCAACGAAAGAGTCGCGAAAACTCATATGGCTGCTGAACGGGTCGAATACGCGAGATACTGAGAGCGGCTCAACTGCAACCGCTAGTGGCCCCGCAACTCGAACACACGTAGCACGATCCTGCACGCTGCATGGCATTGCCGCACTGGTAACACATCGGAGCGTCGCGCTGTTCCGAGCGAGTGAGCAGCGAAGGTTGGCCGGCGCGTGGCTTGTCAGTGACGTCTATCAGTGTGGGTTGGATGCTCACACCAACATTCGGCGTCGCTTGTTCGGCGACCTCGGGCAACGTGGGTTGAATACGCTCACTCGTCGACAGCACGCCCAACTCTTCACGCTCGGATGAATCCAAATAGTCCAGCGCCAAACGACGAAAGATGTAATCAACCAATGACGTCGCGATACGAAGGTCGGCGTCGTCGGTCATGCCTGATGGTTCAAACTTCATATTGACGTACTTGCGCACGTAGGTTGCCAACGGCACACCGTGTTGCAAACCAAGACTGATCGAAATCGAAAAGGCGTCCATAATGCCCGCCAACGTCGATCCCTGCTTGGAAACCTTGATGAAGACCTCACCTGGTCGGCCGTCTTCGTATTCCCCGACGGTCACGTAACCTTCACAGTCCGCCACGCGGAACGCGAACGTTGACGACACGCGACGGCGAGGAAGCCGTTCGCGAACCGCACCGACGAGAACGTGGGAACCTTCCGACTTTGCGAGTTCCAGCGCCGATTCGAGCTTGGTGATCTTGGTGTAGAGCTCAGCGGCAACCGAGTCGGTCGCCGTTACTGACGACGAGGACTCTTCACCGTCTTTTTTCGCGGTCGAGAGCGGCTGGCCCACCTTGCAGTTGTCACGGTAGATCGCCACAGCCTTCACGCCAAGGCGCCACGCGTCCATGTGCAAGTTCTCCACGTCTTCAATGGTCGCGTCTTCTGGCATGTTGACGGTCTTAGAGATTGCTCCAGAAATGAAGGGTTGCACCGCGCCCATCATCTTCACGTGACCCAGATAATGAATGGTGTTGTCACCCATCGAACAGGCGAACACCGGGAGGTGCTCGGGCTTGAGTGATGGGGCGCCGACGATGGTCTTGTTCTCGTCGATGTAGATCTCAATGGCAGCGATCTCCTCTTCGGAGTAGCCGAGCACGTGCAGCGCACGTGGCACCGTCTGATTCACGATCGACATGTTGCCGCCGCCGACCAACTTCTTGAACTTCACGAGTCCCAGGTCGGGCTCAATCCCGGTCGTGTCACAGTCCATCAGGAGTCCGATGGTCCCAGTTGGCGCGAGCACAGACGCCTGCGCGTTACGTACGCCGTGGCGACTCCCGAGGTCGACCGCCTCCTCCCATGCGTGCTGGGCGGCTTGGAGAATATCGGCGGGCGCCTTGGTCTCATCGATTTGGTATGACGCATCACGGTGCATTCGAAGCACGTTCAACATTGGCTCAGCGTTCTCGGCGAATCCTTCGTGGGGGCCCATACGCCCTGCCGTGCGAGCACTCGTGGCGTACGCGTGGCCCGTCATGAGCGCGGTAATGGCACCCGCCCACGCACGACCTTCGTCAGAGTCATAGGCGAGTCCCGACGCCATCAACAACGCGCCGAGGTTGGCGTAGCCCAGACCCAGTTGGCGGAACTTCCGTGAGTTTTCGCCAATCTTCTCGGTGGGGTAATCAGCGTCACCCACGATGATCTCCTGGGCGGTGAAGAGGACTTCGATGGCTGCCTTGAACGCTTCGATGTCGAATCTTCCGTCGCTCCGCAGAAACTTCATAAGGTTCAAACTCGCGAGGTTGCACGCGGAATTATCAATATGCATGTACTCCGAGCATGGGTTCGACCCATTGATGCGATCGGTGTTCGACGAGGTGTGCCACTTGTTGATCGTGGTGTCGAACTGCAGCCCGGGGTCTGCGCACTCCCAGGCGGCGCGAGCAATGTCGCGCCAAAGTTCGCGAGCCTTCACCGTGCGAACGTTGCGACCGCCGTGACGAGCAACGAGGTTCCAGTCCGCGTCCTCGAGCACCGCTTCCATGAAGTCATCGGAGACACGCACCGAGTTATTCGCGTTTTGATACTGGATGGACGTAATGTCCTTGCCGTCAAGATCCATGTCGAAGCCAGCGTCACGAAGAACGCGAGCCTTCTTTTCTTCATTGGCCTTGCACCATACGAACTCTTCGATGTCGGGATGATCGGCGTCGAGAATGACCATCTTCGCCGCGCGACGAGTCTTTCCCCCCGACTTGATTGTTCCCGCAGACGCGTCCGCACCTCGCATGAACGAGACCGGCCCCGACGCGGTACCGCCGCCTTCGAGGCCCTCGGCGCTGGAGCGGATCTTGGAGAGATTGACACCGGCTCCCGAACCACCTTTGAAAATGATGCCCTCTTCGGTGTACCAGTTGAGGATCGAACGCATTGAGTCCTCTACCGCCAAGATGAAGCAGGCACTGCCCTGCTGCGGGACGCCCTTGACGCCGATGTTGAACCACACCGGCGAGTTGAATGCCGCTTTTTGCGTGATCAACAGATGCTTCAATTCGGCGCGGAATGTTTCGGCTTCCTCTTCGTCGACGAAGTAGTCACTGTCGACTCCCCAACGCGTCACGGTGTCAACGATACGGTCGACGACCTGCTTCAAACTGGTCTCTCGCTCGGACGTGCCGAGCGTGCCGCGAAAGTACTTCTGCGCGAGAATGTTGGTGGCGTTGAACGACCACGACGCGGGGACTTCGACGTCGAGCTGCTCGAAGGCGATCGAACCATCACGAAAGTTGCTAATGCGCGCGTCTCGTCGATCCCACACGACCTCGTCGTACGGGTGACGATCTTCGGTCGTGAAGAAGCGTCGGATTCCTATCCCTAAGCGCTGTGGTGCGATGGCCATTTCGATCTCTTTCTATCCGTTTCCGACACTGCTGCTGCCTTCTCGCACTACCGAGACTCAGAGTCGCGAGAATACTGGCTCCCGGCCCCCTAGCCACAATATGTAGTGGTCGGGCCACTACGCGTCGCAAGATGCTGTGTTATTACAGCACTGTAATTACACCGCGTCAACTCTATTTTTCAGTTTTCGCAAGAATTCTTGTACCGGACATTCTAGGGCCAATAACTGTCCAGAATTCCTCACTATCCTCGCCCCAATGGAGCTGATCCTCGCCCTCGACGCTGGCACGTCGAGCGTCCGGACCCTCGCGTTTGACCCAGGCGCCCGGGTTCTTGACATCGCCTCTCGCGAACTCACCCAGCATTTCCCCCACGCCGGTTGGGTCGAGCACGACACTTGCGAGATCGCCGACCTGGCGATCGCCACCCTGCGCGAGGTGGCCAGCCGCGCCCTCGAACACGGCCACCGAATCGCCGCCGTGGGCATCACGAACCAACGAGAGACAACGGTCGCCTTCGACCGTGAAAATGGCCACGTGGCACACCACGCCCTCGTGTGGCAAGACCGCCGAACGGCGAGCTCGTGTGAACAGTTCGAGGCCAACGGCAAAGGCCCCCTCGTACGCGAGATCACGGGTCTCGTGCTCGATCCCTATTTCTCGGCGACCAAGATGCGCTGGCTTCTTGACGCGGGCGTGCTCGATGCGGCGAGTGCGCCGAGCCTTTGCACGATCGATTCCTGGTTGCTCTGGTCACTCAGCGGCGCGAGTGATGGCGGGGTGTTTCTCACCGAACCCTCGAATGCCTCACGGACCATGTTGATGGACCTCGACACGCTCGACTGGTCGCCCACAATGACGGCGCTCTTCGCGATTCCCACCGCAATGCTCGCTGACATACGACCATCGAGCACGAATTTCGCGACCATCAGCGCAGAGGTCGTGCCCGAGCTCGGCGGTGTTCCCATCACGGGCATCCTGGGCGATCAGCAGGCTGCACTCTTTGGACAAGCGTGCTTCGACGCCGGCATCGTCAAAGCCACCTACGGCACCGGGGCGTTCATCCTCGCCAACGCGGGCGACAGCTCGCCAGGAAGCGTCGACGGACTGCTCACGAGCGTCGCGTGGGACCTCGGCGCCTTCGGGCCCGCCACCTATTGTCTCGAAGGTTCAGCGTTCGTCGCGGGAGCGGGGGTCCAATGGTTGCGCGATGAACTCGGATTCATCGACACTTCGAGCGATCTCGAAGCACTCGCGAACTCGGTTGAGAGCAGCGAAGGTGTGGCATTCGTGCCCGCCTTCACGGGTTTGGGTTCGCCGTTCTGGCGCGCTGGCGCGCGCGGCTCGATCAGCGGTCTCAGTCACAGCTCTCGACCAGCGCACGTCGCTCGAGCCCTCCTCGAGGCGCTCGCCTTCCAAGTGCGTGCCATCACCGACGCATTTCAATCAGGCGGCGTCGCACTTCGTGAATTGCGCGCGGACGGAGGAGCCGCGGCGATGGACACCATGTTACAACTCCAAGCGACGAACAGTCGCCTAGAGGTGGTGCGTAGTCGATCTCTCGAAGCTACCGCCCGAGGCGCGGCGTGCGTCGCCGGACTCGAGATCGGACTATGGCATTCGCTCGAACAACTCAGTGCACTGTGGGAGTCCGACGCGCGTTTCACGCCGAAAGATCCGCTCTTCGCCGACCTTGGATACGAGGCGTGGTTGCGCGCGTGCGAGCGCTCCTGA
>Ga0302320_10013656_pt1 | contig 16935 bp, 12 predicted proteins | sample Bog_T0_3_FD_202130 | JGI IMG/M metagenome (GOLD analysis project Ga0302320, IMG submission 202130) | Peat permafrost microbial communities from Stordalen Mire near Abisko, Sweden - Bog_T0_3 | ecosystem: Environmental > Terrestrial > Soil > Wetlands > Peat | place: Sweden: Abisko, Stordalen Mire... | reverse complement strand
GACATACTGTGAGTGATATTACGCAAAAATCGAGGTGACGTCAAGCAACTCTAACATTTTTAACAATGCGCTTGACCATTCCCGACATAATGACTCTAAAACGCGCGCAAAATTTGCGGGAAATCTCTCTGTCAGTCAGGCCCCGGAATGCGCAAGTTTGAATTCATTCTTGCCGCATCGATCGACCCCGCGCACCAGAAAGATGGGCCGCCGGGCGAAGTCAGCCGCGCCGCCAGACGGAATCGCGCGATCGAAATGCGAGGCCGTGGGCATGTAGCGCAATGCCAACCCGGCTCTTCTTTTTGTTGATCGATTGGCGGGCGAGCCGTGAACAAGATAAACATCATGCAAAGAAAGCTGCCCCGCCTCCAGCACATCGTCCTTGGCTTTGGTTTCATCCACCAGGCCCGACTCCATTACCTGGTGAAGCACCAGAGCGTCATTCGGGTCAGTATAGTGCCGGTAAATTCCTGACCGGTGGGAGCCGGGAATGTAGCGCATGGCGCCGTTCTCCCGCGTTACGTCGTCGATGGCCACCCAGACCGTGCACGTGGCAAGGGGGCGGATGGGCCAGTACTGGCCGTCCTGGTGCCACGGCACCTCCATCCCATCTCCCGGTGGTTTACAAAACACCTGCGCGCCCCAGAGGATCATGTCGGGCCCGATGACGCACTCCACCAGATCCAGCAGGTCGGGATCGCTCGCGAAATCCAGGAAGGCCCGATTGCCCCGCACGCCTTCGTTGGAATACTCGCTTAGGTGCGCGCTGATCAGCTTTTCCGTCCGGACGTTCGGGTTGTCCTTGATCAACTGCTCCAAGCCCTCCCTCAGCCGGGCCAGTTTGGCAGGCGGCAATCGATAGTCCGGAATAACCAGGCCTTCCTCGCGGTACGTCCCAACTTCATCCTGGGTCAGGGTAAGCTTCTTTCGGTTCCCCGTATTTTCAACCATAGCCGGCTCCGCTCCATCCCAAGGTTTCTGGCCCTGATTCGTCCGAGATCCTATGGCCTGATCTAGGCTGCAGCTCGAATGACTTTATGTCAGAATTTAATCATACTCCACCACTGCCATCGAAAGTATTTTGAAGGCTGGAACGGTGAACTGCACATACGGCCCCGCCTTCTCAAAGGCCATTTCCTTCTGGTCGGGAAGATGGAGAATCCGCTTGGCCTTACGCTGTCCGGGAACCAGCACCCGCACCGTCGCCCCCACCGGAATCGTGGGAAGTTCAGTTTGCGCGTTGAGCAGGCTTACCAGCAACCGCTGTTTATCGGCCTGGTGAAACAGAGTCATTTCCACAGCGCGGTGCGTCTCCACTTCAAAGTGATAAGGGCCGGGCAGAACGCGGCGGATGAGGTGGGAAACAATTCGGGCGTAAATCGCTTCTTTTCTTGACTCGATCGGTGCCGCCACCCAGATGGCTTTCCCCTTGCCGAAGGAGTTAATCACAATGCCCGGATCGCTTCCCGGCACTGGCGAGGGCGGGTTACTCCAAATCTGGGCGAATTTGGTACCGATGGTGTAACCCGCTTTGGCAGGGACAATCGGCATCGTCGCCCGCGCCAGAACTTCCGCCCCGGGCAAGGCCTGCGCCCGCACCAGCGCGCCGGGAAAGGTAATGTTCTCCTGCGGCCATGAGACCTTTAGCAATTCAGCGTCGGTGGGGGTCAGGTAGCTCTGCACTTCGCCGAAGGTTTTCACATAGTGCACGCCCAGGACGTCGGACAAGCGGGAGTCAATCTCTTCCAGGCGGTCCTGCGCTGACGGGCCGCTGGCATAGAGAACTCCCCCGCCCCGCACAAACTGGCGGAAACGCTCCGCCTGCTCCACCGTCATCTCCAAAACACTGGGAAGAATTACGGCGCGGTATTGGCTCAATTGGTCAAGCGTGGCATTGGTCACAACGCCAAAGGGGATGTGCGCTTCGCGAAGAATTCTCGTTGCTCCCAGCACCGCATCAATGTGAGGAGGATCCGGGCGGTTCATGGGCAGGAACGCCTTCTTCCCAATGCCCCCGAACCCTTCACTGGGGGCTGCCTCCGCCACTGACAGGCCATTCTGCTGCGGATCGTACATGGAGTTTTTGTCGTAATAGATGGCCACATCGGCCAGCATATCGCCGCCCAGAAAACGCTCGTAGGGATCATGCTGGGCGTTGATCTGTCCCATGTACTCATAGGCGCGGTGGTTCAGCGTGCCGTCGGGCTTGATGGCATCGATCATCAATGAGGCCGAGGAGTGAATGGTGGGGAACAGCGAATCAATCAGGAGCTGCTCCGTGGGCAGCGTGGTCTCAAAGTCGTTCAAAGTCTCGGTTCGCGCCCGCATGAATTCAAACGGCCGGTTCATGGTGAGGCTCTGAAAGGTTTTGCAGATCAGCGAGAATTTGGCGGGCTCGCCGTCAAAGTCTCCCGCGCAAAAGTCAGAAGCCTCGCGCTGCTCCAGCGAGACGCCCATGCGCCAGGGCGAAAATGCCGTCCCAAACTGGTGATAGGCCTGGATGGGGCGGGTCTCCTTGATCGCCTGCGATGTGGCCTTGGCAAATTCCAGCATCCACTGCTCGCGCGATTTCTGGAACGCGCGCCACAGGGGATCGTGCCAGTTCACCACCCGCGGCGGCTCCTCACCGTGTTCTTTCCGGAAGCGCGCGCAGCAGTGTGTGCAATAGCAGATGGCCGGCCAGAAGGTCATATCCAGGAAGATGCCCTCAAAGTCGTAGTTCTTCACCAGCTCGCGCAAGCAGGCGAGCGCGTGTTCGCGATAGGGGGAGTTGGGGCAGACCTTGCCCATGCGGCTGAACATGATGGGGTCGTCGCCATCTTCCGCCACAATGCGCCATTCGGGATGCACCTGGTAGGCCCAGTCGTCAAAGATCAGGCTGTAGTAAGCCAGGCGGTGCAGCTCGTGACGGTGGCACTGCTCCATGACCTCGCCAAAATAGTCGCGACCCTTCATTCCCGCGTGCATCTGGCCAAGCTGGGTGCGCCACAGGCAGAGCCCTACGTGTGAATTGGCATACTGCATCAGCGCCTGGAAATTGGCTTTGGCAATCGTTCCCACGTAATCCGCGGCATCAAAGTTGGCCATCAGCCCGTCCCAATCGGGAACGTGGGTATCCACCAGCAGCCTCCGCAACACTTCATTCGGCCATTTCACCTGCCGCTTTTCGACGGGAATGGTGACACCTTCCTGGGCGTTCAATTTGAGTCCGCCCCCAAATCCGGCAATTCCTCCAGCGCTGATGAGCTTGTTAAAGGTTCTTCGATCCATGGGTGAGCATCCTTGAAGTAAGTTGTCAGTTGTCAGTCGTCAGTTGTCAGCAACCCTTTTTCCGCGAGTACTCAGCATTGAACAGAGTATTGGCTGATAAGGGACGAAGGCGAACCGGGAAGCGTCAGGTGGAAAACCGGCAAGTGAAGGTACGGGAGTTAAATCCACTGGCGCGAAGGAATTATGGCGCAGTTCGCGACTCCGGGGAAATTTACGGCAATTCTGGTGCCTACTGAACAAACTTGATGATTCCAAACGACGCAGGTTGATGAAACGACCGATTTTCACCGGTCTGCAGAGGGCTCCAACTCAAAAATCGGCGCTGCGGATCGTCGCCAAGGCCATCGAGGCGGTAGAGATTTAAACGCCAAAATGTCCCGGCCTGGAGCGCGTTTACCCCCATCGATTTCACCGGGATCTTCATTTCCGCCGTCCACACATGGTGAAAGGTGTCGATCCTGGTGGCGTGCTCAAAGTTCGAGTCCCAGTGAACGTTGCCAAAGGGCTTCTTGCTGAGGTCGATCTCCAGGTCAACCCACTGATTATTGGGCGCCACTTCAAATTCGTAGTAGTGATTGAACTTGTCAGGTTGAGGATTGATAAAGGCTTCCGCCGTATCCCGGTACCAGAGGCCGAAACGCTCCTTGGCCTTATCCTCGCCGGTGAAGACGTTGAGTTCGCGATAGCGGCAGCGGTATCCCAGGTAGAGGTAGTCAGCGGTCCACAGACTGGCCACTTGCGTCTCCGAATCGTGGAACTCCTTTTCGGCCCGCACCTCATTGTCGTATTTCACTCGCGGCGCGCCCTTCCAAATATCCTTGGAAAGATCGCCATCGGGGGTGAAATCACTGGCGATGTGCTGCGAGGTGATGGTGAGGTCATGGAGGTAGCCCGATGCCGTGACCTGTGGCGTTGGGGTTCCCCCTCCCGTGGAATGAAGACAAATTGAAGAGACCAGGGCCAATATCGGCGCCACAATGAACAGGATGATACGAATGCTTCTTTTCGCCATTAAAACTCCTCATTTAGAGGTAATTAAGGTTCAATTGCCCATCAAAACCCGAAATTTCGTGTAAACCAGGCTTCACTTCGACGCCAAAACATGCATTTTGCCATGACATATTGTCACGGTTTCCTTTGTTTTCATACACATTCCGGCTTTGGTCGCCCTAAATTAATTTTTTCCTTGCCTCAGCTTCCCGCTTGCGACTTCTTGTCTGATAAAGGGGTGACATATTGGCCGCAATGGGCGTGGGCGGTTGTCGTTCAATCTCGGCATGGGCATCGTCTTTCTGTCCCAGGGCGCGAACCGGCTATCAAGGATACCAGACAACTAGCCTTTGTCAAGTAAAAACTGACGCTGCGCCCGTCCCGGGCGGGTGGGCGGACGCAGCGCGCTCGTCACTTGTCACTCGTCACTGCCCTTCCAATCGCCTTCAACAACTCACCGCCGCGATTCGACCGGTCGAGCAGGAACCCCGCGTTCGCCCAATCCACTCGCTCCGCATCCATGCCTCCGGTCACCTCAAGGCGGATCTCCTGGCAGTCGAGCGGAATTCTGACTTCCATGGGCCACGACTCGCCGGGATAGAGCAGGGGCGACTCATGCAGCAGGAGCTCTTCGCGATTGTTACGAACGAAAACGCGGAAGAAGGACATGTCGGAATTGCGCGCCTTCACGTTGTCATCAAGCCCCACGACGGCGACAAACCGCTCATAGTCCGGTTCGAGTTTATAGGTCAACTCGGTGGGCGAACCTGCTCCGATGCCCCTTCCATATTTCTTCCCGGAAAGAGTGAGCGGAGTCTTGTCGATCGACAGGTCCTTCTTTACGGTGCCATGCCACACCACTTCCGCTTTGATGGGCGTCAGGTCCGAGAGATAGACATCCGGCAAAGGTGGAACCGGACCCAGCTTGGTGAATTGGCGGTCCGTCGCGATGCTCGGCGCGAGCCCCGGCACAAAGGTTCGCGTTCGAACCGTGGTGGTGGAAGTAATCTCAAGCGGCCCGGCGTAAAGCGAAGACTGCGGCGTAACCTCACCGCCATCGATGGTATAGCGAATTTCCGCTCCCTCGATGGGATAGGCGTTCTGAATCTCCACTCTGACGCGGTCATTGAAAACGCCATGGAAGGGCTCAATCCACGGAGCGGGAGGCGCAACCTTTACCATCTCCGCTTCCAGCACCGGACCGGTCTGCGCTCCGCCCTTGAAGGCCGCGACCTTCACCGTTGTTGTCTCCTGCAAATTGAGCGGCTGCGCGTACAGGGCGGAATCCGCCGCAGGGTCTTTGCCATCGAGCGTGTAGCGAATCTGCGCGCCGCTCAAGGTGGTTCCCAGCGTCACCGTCTGTTCCTTGAGGAAATAGTGCTTGGACGGCTTCATCCACAAATACGAGAGTTTGACGGCAGCGCAACCCCGCTTCAGAGGAACGTTCAGGGTGAGAACTTCTCCCTTTTGGTTTCCGGTCAGCGCGGACCATTCCGGTTCGCCGGGGTGAATCGCTTCAATGGAAAAACCTGCCTGGCCGGGAAGTTTGGGAAGCCCGCGCAAGGTGAGATTGACGCTGGTGTTTTCGCCGCCGAAGGTAACGAACGCCACGTACCCGCCGGGAATGGCAAACAGGTTGGCCTTGGCCTTCTGGTCCTCCACCTCGATCGCGTGCGGTTGAAGCACCCACGTTCGGCCGTGCAGCGCGTCAAACATCGGCCCGTAATCAACAAAGTAGCGGTCGACTTTGGAACCGGACGGCATGATGGCGTGGTTATCCAGCGGATAAGGGGCGGAGACGTAGGCACCCAAGTGAAGATTCCGTTGGAAGTAGGAGTCCGGATCGGGATCCTGCAGATCAATGGTCCATGACAGATAAGGCTTGCGCACGGCCATGAAGGAATTGGTGTTCAGGCTGTAGGGCAAATTACCGAACTCGTCATAAAAACCGTCAAGGTGCGTCATCAAATCCATGCGGCGGTAGAGTGGGTTGGCGTAGATGACCTTGTTGGCCTTGTTCATCAGCGGGCCAAACTGATCCATCCAGGCCTTCCACGAGTTCACCATGGCGCGGGCGGGCTTGCCATTCCGCCACGTCAGCCCGTCGTCGCGACGCTGATTATAATTGCGCTCAAACTGCATTTCATCCAGGCAGAGCCCGGAACTGGCGGGGAAGGCCTCAATATGTTGTTTCACCTGTTCCAGCATCAGGCGCATGTAGACAGGCTCGCCCACGTCCATGCGAATGTCCTTCTGGCTGCCATGCTTCACCTTGCCGTTGTCGTCATACAAAAACGCGTCGCGCAAGGCATACCAGGCAAATTCGTTGGGGTCCCGCCACAAATCGGCATCGTTTTTGATTTTGCGCGGGGGCGGACCATCGATATCAAGATTGAAACCGAATTGGCCCACGTTGAAATAATTCAGAACGTAAAATCCCGATTTCCGCATCTGCTCCGAGTATTCGCGCAGATGGGCAACGGAGGTGGGGAACTCCACCGTGCCGTCATCCATGCGCTGGCACACATATTCAACTTCGTCCCCCACGGGCGGAAGGAAGAACCCCATGGTGTAGAAATCGAAGCTGGCTTTCCAATTGACGCGAAATCCCATCGACATGAACTTGTAGGCGTCGAGGTCTTTCCCTTCATACTCGGCATAAGCGGCGTTGCCGGCCACTTTGAAGGTAATCGCGGTGGGGGGATTGAACTGCTCCGGGTAGCGCTCAACCATCCAGCCCAAGCCGCAGCGCCAGTCGGCCGCGTGCGCCACCAGGTCCATGGCAAAACGCATGGGACGGTCTTTGCTGATGCGGCTGTTGGTGCGGGAAAACACGATCTCACCCGCCGCCGTTGTGTTCAAATCCATTTCAATGACGCTATCGCCAGGATCAAGCGCCAGGCTCAAGCCCACGTCATTCGCCGTGTCGAGCACGGTGGCAATCGGCACGCTGAAGCCCTGGCTTTTCCAGATGTCAGTGGCACCATAGTGCAGCGAGCGGGCAGCGAAGCCGGCAGGAATCAGCGGATCGTTCCATCCCGGCGAATTCTCGGGACGGCTGTCTCCCCAGGTTGTCCAGAACTTGGATTGAGCAGTGGAGGGCCAGGCAAGGTGCGTCTCAATGGGTGTGCTCCAGGGCGCGCCATCACCCAGAACTTCAATTTCCCAGCGCAGGCTGCCGGATTTTGCGGGAAGAAAACGTTCGATAATTTGGCAGGATTGGCCGTCTGCGTCATGAACCAGTGATTTCGTAAACTCCACACCGCCCGTTGCGAGCTTCTTCCCCGTAACTTTGCGTACCGTGCAACCCGCAAGAGCCGTTCGCCCTTGAACTCTGCTGGCAAGGCGCTTTCCCTGCCCGGGAGTCAGCACGAGTCCGGTAATCTCACCCTGCTTATTAAGATGCGTAGTAATCTGGGAAGACTGAATCTGGTAAGCGCCCGGAAGCCCATGCTGACTTGCCCTCGCGCCGATTTCCACCAATTTCAAAGTTCCGAGCGCGCCAACAACGTGTTTGATTGCGGATCTACGGTCCATATCGCCCCCAGATTGTGCTATGAAAACTTAAGTCATACCTTGCCGAAGCGTCCCGCAGCATACACTGATTGTGAGGTTCCTGCGCTCTGTTTTTTTGCTGCTTTTGGGTTACCGGAACAAGCTTAAACCTTGCGTGATGGAAGGAGTGGAACGAAGTTGAGAGATATTCTGATGGATTGTGCGAGAGTAATGTAGATTGCCGCCGCGGGATTTGCGAAAGCTACCCGCCGGAAGCGCGTTTGGCGCCGGAGACCTGCGCTTCCAACTCGGCGATGTCGAGCACGATCACCTTGCGCCGCTCCAGGCGGATGATGCCGCGATCCACAAAGCGCCGCAGGTTGCGGGAAACCAGATCGCGCACGGTGCCGATCTCCGCGCCGATCTCCTGATTGGTCTCTTCCAGGGGGAACTCAATTCCCCGCTTTGTGCGGACGCCCAGCTTCAACGCGCGGTCACGCAGGAAGCGCGCCAGGCGATGGCTGACTTCCTTAAGGGAAAGCTCCTCCACCAGGCTGGTGAGATAGCGGAAGCGCCAGGCAAGCGAACGAATGACGGCAAATGAAACCTCGGAATTCCGCTGGCACAATTCCAGAAATTCGCGCTTGGGGAGAAAGAGCAGCGTGGAATCCTCCGCGGCCAGGGCGGAAGCCGGGAAGGTTCCGCCATCGAAGACGGAGAGTTCACCCACGGTGGAACCGGCGCGTTCGTTCACCAGCACCTGCTCGCGCCCGTTCTCCGCCATCTTGAAAAGCTTGATGGTGCCCGACTGCACCACGAACAGGCCCTCGCAGGGATCGCCCTCGGCCACCAGCATCTCATCCTTCAGGATGCGCCGGACAACACAATGGCTGGCGAGGATTTTTAACTCCTCGGGCGGCAACACGGCGAAAAAAGAAACCCGCCGCAGGGTCTCCACCGGATCCAGAGCGGGAAGAACCATCATCCTAAGCTCGGTGGGCATGGCGCGCGATTCAACCTCAATCTTGAAATTAAGCAGGGGCCCGAATACATCAGGTTATCAAACCCGGCGCCGAAAGGCACGACTTAAGTCATCGCGCCGGGACGCACCATCAGCTATGCTCCTAACAACGAGGGCCAAAAACTGTTCGGAAAACTTGAAAGTCCCTCTGGAGGAAGTTTCATGGCGTATATTATCGCTGAGCCTTGTATCAACACCAAAGACACCGCCTGCGTGGACGTTTGCCCGGTTGACTGCATCCACCCGCGCAAAGACGAAGCGAGTTTCGCTGAACTACCGATGCTCTACATCGATCCCATCGAGTGCATTGACTGCGGCGCGTGCGTCCCGGTCTGCCCCGTTTCCGCCATCTTCCCCTTGGATGACCTGCCGGAAAAGTGGAAGAGCTTTACCGAAGTCAACGCGCAGTACTACCAGAAATAGCTGCAATTCCCACGGAACGGATGGCGCCGAACGGAGAATCCGCGCGGCGCCTCTCCACCCACGCTTACAATTCGCAATTGCCGCGTCCAAAACCTGATGCGTCCCATGGCAATCCTTCCCATAAGGCATCACCATCCCGCCATGCCAACAAAACCCAAGCGAGAAGATCATACTGACGACTGATGACTGAAAACTGACGACTTATTGAGTGGGTGCCACGAACTCAACGCCGCGATCGTCGTTGGCACGCTGGGTTGCGGCGAGGTCAAGGTCGGCGAGGGGGAATTGCCGCGCCCTCTGGTCCGAAAATACCCAGAGAGTTTTGCCGAGGATGGCGTAATTCTGAACTTCCATTTTGTGGCCGTCGCGGTAAACAAAAAGTGTGGTGGGAAGTTTTTCTTCCACTTGGGCGGAAGGTTCCGGCGGAGGGGCGCCGCGAAAGTCGCGCGCTGCCTGATCCTGACGCATCATGTCAACTTCCGCCGCCAGATTACCCACTTGATCGGCAAGTTGGGAGTCCTGCACCGGCTCAGCAGCGGGCGGGGGACCATCATCCGCTTGATAACCCGTTGAGGGGAACCAACCGGGATAGACCGGCTCAAAGCCCAGCGATGGGCGTCCGGAATAAAACTGACGGCAGTAGGGAGATCCCGAATAGGATGGGTTCAAAAGGCACGAGGCCTGGCCGGGATTGATCAGTGACGAACCCGTGACCGGTGGAAACGACAAATTCCGGAACGATGCGTTGGCGCTGGAAGACCGCGCCGCCCGGGGAGCAACCGGCCTTTGTGGCCGCATGGTAAAGCCTCGATAATAATGTGTGGGAGCTGCAAATGAATGGGCCGCGCCGCGAGGCTGAGCCTGCAGGCATAGTGGTGCCAGCAGACTTGCCAGAACAAGCACGTTGGCAATGCGGCCACGCATGGAAACATTCTATCAAAAATCGAGAGTCAACGTATTTCTTATTGCGCTTTTTTCATTGGCCGGGATGAGCCCGCTAGTGCAAAATAGAGGGTGGAGCCGCGGCTTTCTAAGAACTTGGGAACTTCGGCAAATCCACTTCCGTAAAACAGTGTGGTCGTTTCAAAACCTTTTTGGTTTAGAGGCATCCATATCTCTATGTCGGCAGCAAGCCTATCTTCTCTGAAAATTGACGACAAGCAGCGCTCCGGCGGTTCAGGCGGAAAGGTGTGGCGCGTCCTTGCGGCCGCGCTGGGGTTGGTGGTGCTGATTGGCGGGGGAATTTTCGCCCTGCGGTCGCGCCTGCCGGTGGTGGAGGTTGCGGCGGCGCGCGCGGTGAACACGCAGGAGGTTGAGACCCTGCTGAACGCCAGTGGCTACGTAACACCCCGCCGGCGCGCCACCGTTGCAGCAAAAATCACCGGGCGGGTCACCACTGTTCTGTTTGATGAAGGAATGAGCGTTCGGGAAGGCCAACTGCTTGCCACCCTTGACGACTCGGACGCCAAACGGGCGCTCGATGCCGCCGTTGCCGACCGGAAATCTGCTCTGGCAGCCATCACCGATTATCAGGTGCAACTAAAGTACGCGCAAATCTCGCTGCACCGAACCAAGGAGCTTCACGACGCCCAGGTGCAGAGCCAGGACGCGTTGGACATCGCGGGCACCAATGTTGACAGCCTGAAAGCCAAAATTGCTTTGGCCAAAGATCAGGCGGATGCTTCCACGACCAGGATTGAGCAAGCCCAGCAGAATGTGGATAATTGCGTGATCCGCGCGCCCTTTAGCGGAATTATCGTCTCCAAAGATGCCCAGATCGGTGAAATGGTCTCGCCTCTTTCCGCGGGCGGCGGCTTCACCCGCACCGGCATTGCCACTATCGTTGATATGAATTCAAATGAGATCGAAGTGGATGTTAACGAGGCCTATATCGCCCGCGTCGAGCCCGGCCAGAAGGTGGCCGCCACGCTTGATGCCTATCCGGACTGGCAGATCCCCAGCCATGTAAGAACCATCATCCCCACTGCCGACCGCCAGAAGGCGACCGTCAAGGTGCGCATCTCCTTTGACAAACTGGATCCGAGAATATTGCCCGACATGGGAGTGAAGGTGGCGTTCCTCAGCGCCGAGCCGGTGCGAACCAAAAACAAGGATCAGGGGCCTGCGGCCAAGGCAGTTATTCCCAAGGGCGCGGTGCATGGCGAAGGCGACTCCACCTACGTTTTCGGCGTTCATGATGGCAAGCTGGAACGGCGCGCCATCACCCTGGGGCACGCCGTTGATGGCGGAGTTGAAGTCATTGCCGGAGTCAATGCGGGCGATTTGCTGGTGGTAAGCGGCCCGGACAACCTGCATGACGGCCAGCAAGTGGAAACACGGGCGCAGGAGTGAAAAAAATTGGGAGTTGGGAGTAGGGAGTGGGGAGTAGGCAAAGACAAAATACAAGTCAAAGGGCAAATTTAAAAAGGCAAAAATTGAACATCGTGTTCGCGCCTTGCTTTCGCCTCTAGACTCCCGGCTCTCAAATGTTAGCGGTTAGCTGTGAACTGTCAGCTGTTAGCTCTTCCCCACACAGGAGCGAAAATGGTCAGCGTAAATACCAGCGGAAATTCCACGGGCCTGATCCAGGTGCGTGGCCTCGATAAGACCTACAAGCGGGGTGGCGAAGCGATCCACGTTCTGCAAGGGTTGAATCTGGACGTGGACAAGGGCGACTTTGTTGCCTTCATGGGCCCAAGCGGTTCAGGAAAGTCCACACTGCTGAATCTCCTGGGCGGACTCGACGTTCCCACTTCCGGCACGATCTCTGTTGCGGGCGATGAGATCACCCACATGTCGAGCGGCAAGCTTACGGAGTGGCGCGCCCGGCACGTGGGATTTGTCTTTCAGATGTACAACCTCGTCCCGGTTCTGACCGCCTTCCAGAATGTTGAGTTGCCGCTGCTGCTCACCAGCCTTTCCCGCTCCCAGCGCCGCGAGCATGTGGAAGCTGCCCTTTCCATCGTGGGGCTTCCGGACCGCTCCCGCCATTTCCCCCGCCAACTTTCCGGCGGACAGGAACAGCGTGTGGCGATTGCCCGCGCCATTGTTTCCGACCCCACTTTCCTGCTCTGCGATGAACCCACCGGCGACCTTGACCGCAAGAGCGCCGATGAAATCATGGCGCTGATCGAAGAACTGGTGGACAAACACAACAAGACCGTCCTGATGGTCACGCACGATCCCCTGGTGGCCGCGCGCTCGCATATGACTTTGCATCTTGAAAAAGGGGCATTGGTGGAGGGGTCCAAGGGTCGTCAGGATGTCAGTGCGGGAGGTGCGTCGTGAAGTTCAGCGCGCTGATCTTCTCCAATCTATTCCGCAAGAAAGTGCGGTTGATCCTCACCCTCGGCTCATTTGCCGTCGCCCTGTTTCTCTTCGCCTTTCTCGCCGTGGTAAAGGATGCATTCAATCGCGGCGGAACCGTCGCCAGCGCCAACCGGCTGGTGACCATCAATCGCGTCTCCATCATCCAGCCCATCCCGCTCTCTTATCGCGACAAGATTTTGCGCATCCCGGGGGTTCAGCGCGTAACGTTTGACAACTGGTTCGGCGGCGTCTACCAGGAGGAGAAGAACTTTTTCCCCCAATTCGTAATCGATCCGGAAAATCAACGGCAGGTGTTCTCGGAATTGCTGGTGTCCGACGATCAGTGGAACGCCTTTCTCAAGGATCGCCAGGGCGCGATTGCCGGCGCCGGCACTGCCAAGCGTTTCGGCTGGAAAGTTGGCGACCGGATTCCCATCAAGAATTCCATTTATGGAAGCGACGCGTGGGAGTTCAATCTTGACGGCATATACCATGGCCGCACCGCGCAAGACGACGAGACGCAGTTCTGGTTTCAGTGGGACTATTTTGAGGAGCGCGTTCCCGACCGGAACAAAGGCCAGGTGGGATGGTACACCGTGAAGCTGGACTCGCCCGATGACGCTGTTCGCATCTCCAAGGCCATTGACGACGAGTTCGCCAATTCTCCTTACGAAACCAAAACTGAGACCGAATCTGCCTTCGCGGCGGGCTGGGTGAAGCAGTTTGGCAACATTGAGTTTCTGATCCTCGCGATTGGAAGCGTGGTTTTCTTTACGCTGCTTCTCGTGACGGGAAACACCATGGCGATTTCGGTGCGTGAGCGCACCGGCGAACTTGCCATTCTCAAGGCCATCGGTTTCAAGAATGGTTCAATCCTCCTGTTTATCCTTGCGGAGTCCCTTACCATTGCGCTCATTGGGGGACTTGCAGGCCTGGGTTTGGCATTGGCGGCGATTCCTGTGATGGGAGCGGCCTTGAACGGACTTTTGCCCAACCTCATCATCTCCAAGTCAATGTTGGCAACCGGCATTGGCTTCGCCCTGCTGGTGGGAGCGGCAAGCGGCATTTTGCCCGGCATCGGAGCCATGCGCCTTCGCGTGGTGGAAGCGTTTAGAAAAGTCTAGCGATTTTGGGGTCTAGGATTTAGGAGCTAGGATTTGGGGGCTTCGATTTTGGAACTGGATTTTCATCTAAAGCTAGCCAGTATGCTCTGGACCAGATGTCCAGCTGGGGTCCTAGATCCTAAATCCTAGAGCCCAGATCCCAATCGGATTTCAACTATGGCCATACCTATTGTCTATAACTTGCGCAGTGTAAAGGCCCGCTGGACGTCTTCCATTGTGGCTGTCCTGGGCATCGCCGGAACCGTTGGAGTCTTTGTTGCCATGCTCTCGCTCGCCCGCGGGTTCAAGGCCACGCTGGTTTCATCAGGTTCATACGACAATGCCATCGTGCTGAGGTCCGGCGCCACGGCCGAAATGATGAGCGGCATCACTTTGGATACCGTCAAGATTCTCCAGGATGCGCCGGGGGTGGCGCGTGAGAACGGCGCTCCGCTGGTTACTTCGGAAGTCGTTGTGGTGGCGCCCTTCCCTCTCCGCTCCACGGGCACAGACGCCAACGTGCAAGTGCGCGGCGTCTCGCCCAACGTCCTTACCGTACGGCCAAACGTCAAAATAATTCAGGGCCGCATGTTCCGTCCCGGCCTTTCTGAATTGATCGTGGGCCGTTATGCCACGGCTAGCTACACCGGATTAACGGTGGGCAATCAAGTGCACTTCGGCGGTGGAGAATGGACAATCACGGGCATCTTCGACGCTGGTGGCTCGGCTTTTGATTCCGAAGTCTGGTGCGACAGCCGCGTCCTTGACGACGTTTATAAACGCCCCACCAATATCTTTCAATCCGCCACCGTCCACCTCGCCTCACCCGACTCATTCCAGAGCTTCAAAGATGCCATCAGCAAGGACCCCCGTCTGAACGTGGATGTAACTCGCGAGATTGACTATTATGCCAAACAGTCGCAAGCCATGACGCGCCTCATCACCATTCTTGGGGGCCTTGTCGCCGCGGTCATGGGAATCGGCGCGATCTTTGGAGCGCTCAACACCATGTATTCCGCCGTCTCCGAGCGCGGGCGTGAAATTGCCGTGATGCGGGCGCTGGGTTTTGGCGCCGTCGCCGTGGTCTTCTCGTTTCTGATTGAGGCCCTCCTGATCTCCTTTGTGGGAGGCGCCATTGGCTGCGTTGCCGTGCTGCCGCTCAACGGCTTCACCACCGGTGCGATGAACTGGCAAACCTTCTCGCACATGTCCTTCGCCTTCAAAGTCACGCCGGACCTGATGCTGGGAGGAATCGTCTTTGCCCTCGCCATGGGAGTGGCGGGAGGCTTGCTCCCGGCAATTCACGCGGCCCTGAGGCCCATCTCCGCCGCGCTTCGGTCCTTGTAATCGAACCGCAAATCCCAATTTCACCAACGTAGTGGAAATGGTGTCAAGTGGAAATGGTGTCAGGAAATGGTGTCAGGAACGTGTGAAAAAATCGACCTTACCGATTTTGCCATTATGAATTTGCAATGGGTTACATTGTGAATAACTTGGCCAAAATCGATTTTTTCACACGTTCCAGGAACCATTTTGCCTGCTACGGGCGGAACTGTACGATCCTGACGGCCGGCACGTGGCCACGTGGAAGAGCAGCGCCCTTACCTACAATCTTGCCGACTGGCTGGGTACGGAGCGCGTGCGCACCACATCCAGCGGAACCGCGTACGAGTGGTGCAAGGACACGCCCTACGGCATGAATACAGCGTGTACCGGAACCGACACCAGCCCCATGCACTTCACCGGGAAGCAACTCGACAGCGAAACTGGTGGAAATGGTGTCAGGGTGGAAATGGTGTCAGGAACCATTTTGCGCCGCGTTTCCGGGCAGAACAGTTGGCGCATCGGGCTTGATCGTTGATTTACTCTGGGGGGTATGTCCGAAATGTCTAAATTCACTGTGATCTTTGGGCTGGCGTTGGTTTTCAGCTCGGCAGCCGGCCTTTCAGCGAACACATGCTTCGTGCGCAGTGGCTGGCGTGCCGCTTTGATCCCCGCGAATTGTCTGGCGGCATCACCTCAAGCAACCAAACAGAAGGTGATAAAAAACCCGGCGGAGTACAACGCGTATATGGCTATTGTTGCGGAAAGCGAATCGGCAGGGAAGATCTCCAAGGCCGAGGCATTCACCAATAGTTATCCCAACTCGGTTGTTGTGTCAGATGTCTACTGGATGGAGGTTCCGGCTTATTACCAAATCGGAGAGAGCGACCTGGCTGTGGAGGCCGCCCGGAAGGTTCTATTGAGCGATCCCGACCACCTGGGTTCGTTGACTTTCCTGAGTTACCTCTTTCCCTTTCGTTTCAGGGCGGGCAACACACCATCGGCAGCGGACTTGTCGCGTGCCGAGACCGACGCTCGTCATGGGCTGGACGTGCTAATGCAGGATCAAAAGCCTTCGGACATTCCTACAGAACAGTTCGAGCGGCAGGTCAGAGCGTCGCGCGCCGCCTTCCACCGGGCGCTGGGGTTTGTTGCGCAGCAAAGGAAGGACCACCCCACCGCAATTGCCTCATATAAGTCGGCGACGGAGGACGACCAGAGCGATTATTTCATATTTTACCAGTTGGGCGCAGAGTACTTGCGCTCGACCCCGCCCGACTACGACCGCGGGGTCTGGGATATATCGAGAGCCGTAGCCCTGGCCAGAACCTCAAAGAGTCCCGCTGGGGACCAGATCTATCAATACCTGAAATCGGTTTACACAAAACTCCATGGTGACGACGTGGGACTGGAAGACACCATAGCGCAGGCGCTTGACACTGTTGATCCGCCCCAAAGTTTCAAGGTGACGAATTCTCCCGGAGGTCCTGCGGTGGCGCACGGCCCTTCGCCCGAGGTGGAAAAGAAGCCGAGTTCGCCTTTGCCGGCTTGTCAGGAAGGGGCGCTGCGGGAATACCAGGTTATCGACCTTCTGGATGGCGGCCTCATACCGGTTGCCCGCGTGATTCAGATCGTCCGGCAGAGAGGTGTGTGTTTCGACCTAAGCCCTGGGTTGATCACGATGCTCAAGGACAAAGGGGCTGACAACGAATTACTTGATGCGATTCGAAAGGGCGGCCCGGGAAAAAGCTAGTTTTTCGGTGCCGGCGAAGACACCTGTCTTTTTTTTGTCCACGATCCCAGGAACCCGGGTACCACGTTTCCTGATTCTTCTCAGGCAAATTGGCGCAGGCTGCAACCATTCGGGGGAAAATGGTGTCAGGGGGAAGGAAATGGTGTCAGAAGGAAATGGTGTCAGAAGGAAATGGTGTCAGGAAGGAAATGGTGTCAGGAAGGAAATGGTGTCAGGAAGGAAATGGTGTCAGGAACGTGTGAAAAAAT
>Ga0302320_10013655_pt1 | contig 16936 bp, 12 predicted proteins | sample Bog_T0_3_FD_202130 | JGI IMG/M metagenome (GOLD analysis project Ga0302320, IMG submission 202130) | Peat permafrost microbial communities from Stordalen Mire near Abisko, Sweden - Bog_T0_3 | ecosystem: Environmental > Terrestrial > Soil > Wetlands > Peat | place: Sweden: Abisko, Stordalen Mire... | reverse complement strand
TCGGGGTCGGGGCCGGGGTTGGCGTGGGGTCTGCGGTCGGCGTGGCCGTCGGAGTCGCAGTCGGGTTGGCCGATGGCGCCGGGGTGGGCGTGGTCGACGGCGTGGGGGCGGGCACGGTGGGGTCGGGCAGCGTGTGCCGGCGGCGCCAGGCCTTGTCGCGCAGGCCGCTCATGCGGGCCGAGAGCCCGGTGACCCGCGTGACCAGGTGCGACCCGTGGCCCATCTGCGCGCGGCGGTCGGTGGTGACGGTGGCGTGGTCGACCCTGATGAGCCGGTGATCGAGGGCGAGCAGCGCCGTCAGGGTGGTCGTGTCGGCGGCGCGCGACGACAATACGACCCGGTTGAGCCGCACGACCCGGTGGTTGAGCTTGATCACGCGTTCGCTGGCGCGCATGACCTTGATCTTCACGATGGTGTGGCTGCGCGCTTTCGAGACCTGCGTGAGCAGAACGTTGATTTGGCGCTCGAGCGAGTGGGTACCCTTGGCGAACGTCACGATGCGCTGCTGCGCCTGTGGCGCCGAAACCGATGCGTTGGCAAATGCCGGGACTGCGAGGGTGACCAGAAGTATCGCTGCGGCGACACCCCAAAGCCGATTGGTCGTTCTCACCGGGGCCTCCTACCTTGGGAAAGCCAAGTCGTGCCGAGCCCTCGTGAGAGGGGCGGCGGTACCGGCGCGACTCGCTACATTTCATGTGCTTGGGCGGCAGACCGTCTGTACATCCGTGCCACCCATTGCGTCGGCAGGCGTCCTCAATGATTGAGAGTGCGGTGTCGATAAGCGTTACCGGAGTTGTGTACAGTTGGCCCTCAGAAACGAGGGTGGGGAACCCGTGCGGCCCGGCCGCTTGAAGGGGTATGGGTGTCGTCGAACGGAGGGGTGTGGAGAGCGCTGTAGGTGAACCGATCGTCCGCGTGAAGCGGGTCATCAAGCCGCCTAAGGGCCGGGCGGTGCTTCATCTCGACGAGCTGTGGGAGTACCGCGAGCTGCTCTACTTCCTGACGTGGCGCGACATCAAGGTGCGCTACAAGCAGGCCATACTGGGCTTCTTGTGGGCGGTGCTCAACCCGGTAATCACGGTCGTTGTGTTCGACGTCGTGTTCAACAAGATCCTGGGCGTCAAGCAGCACTCGGTGGGCAACGTGCCGTACATCCTGGTCACGTACGCGGCGCTGTTGCCGTGGAACCTGTTCTCGGGCGCGCTCGGCCGTGCCGGCATGAGCCTGGTCGGCAACGCCAACCTGATCACCAAGATCTACTTTCCGCGCCTCGTCATACCGATCTCAGCCGTGGTCGGCGGCCTGGTCGACTTCGTCATCTCGCTGGTCGTGTACTTCTGCCTCATGGCGGCTTACGGCGTGGCCCCGAGCTGGCACATCGTCTTTCTGCCGTTCTTCACGCTACTCGCCATGATCACGGCCCTCGCCTTCGGCCTGTGGCTCGCGGCCCTGAACGTGCTCTACCGCGACGTCCAGTACATCATCCCGTTCCTCATTCAGCTCTGGATGTTCCTGTCGCCGGTCGCCTATGTGTTCCACCTGAAGGGCACCTGGGCGTTCTTCTACGGACTGAACCCGCTCGTCGGTGTGATCCAGGGCTTCCAGTGGGCGCTGGCTGGCCAAACGGCGCCGGGCTGGCTGTTCCTGGTGTCGAACACGGCCATGGTGGTCTTGCTGGTGACCGGGCTCATGTACTTCAAACGCATGGAACGCACCTTCGCGGACCTCATCTGATGAGCGACATCAGCATCTCAGTCGAAGGCTTGGGCAAGATGTACCACATCGGCGGCGAGCTGCGACGCTCCACCACGCTGCGCGACGCCATCGCGGGCGCCGTGCAGCGGCCCCTCGAGCGCATCCGCCACCCGGGCGCGGTGAGCCGCCACAGCGACGAGCTGTGGGCGCTGCGCGACCTGTCGCTCGAAGTCCACGAGGGCGAGGTGCTCGGTGTCATCGGCAGCAACGGCGCCGGCAAGAGCACGCTCCTCAAGGTGCTTTCGCGCATCACCGAGCCGACCGAAGGTCAGATCTCGCTGGCGGGTCGCGTGGGCAGCCTGCTCGAAGTCGGCACCGGCTTTCACCTGGAGCTCACCGGGCGCGAGAACATCTACTTAAACGGCGCCATCCTCGGCATGACGCGCGTCGAGATCAACCGCCAGTTCGACAACATCGTCGAGTTCTCCGAGATCTCGCGCTTTCTCGACACTCCGGTCAAACGCTACTCGAGCGGCATGTACGTGCGCCTCGCCTTTGCCGTGGCGGCCCACCTCGAGCCCGAGATCCTGCTGATCGACGAGGTGCTGGCGGTCGGCGACGCCGCCTTCCAGCGCAAGTGCCTGGGTCGCATGGAAGATGTCGCCGACTCGGGCCGCACCGTGCTGTTCGTGAGCCACAACATGCAGACCATCCGCAGCCTGTGCACGCGGGTGATCGAGCTCCGGGGCGGCACGATCATCAACTCGGGCGAGCCCTCAGCCGTGGTCGACTCCTACCTCAAGCTGCTGGGCGGCAGCGACGGCGAGGCCTGCTGGTCGGGCGACGACCGGCCGGGCGACGCCGACGTGCGACTCGCCGCTCTGCGCATCGTCGATATGAACGGCCACGCCGCTCCGGTGGTCGTGAGCAGTCAGCCGCTCCTCGTGCAGATGGACGTCGACATCGAGCACCTTGTGCCCGATCTCACCATCGGCTTCGACCTGGCCCTGGCCGACGGCACGCTCGTGTTCCGCAGCTACCAGACCGACGCCAACCCCGATCTCTGGCCCGAGCTCCACCTGGGGCGCAACCGTCTTGAGTGCGAGATCGGCTCGCACCTCTTGAACGACGGCCGCTACACGGTCTTCCCGCGCATCAGCATCGATCGTTCACGCTGGATCGTCGACGAAGGCGCCGTGTCGTTCGACTGTCAGCGCGATCCGGGCAAGTCGCCGCACGCCCTGGCCCAGAAGCCGGGCGCGCTGGCACCGCTGCTCGCATGGCGGCGCGGCGACGACGCGCCATGAGCCAGGCGGCCCGACCCGCGGGCGAGAGGAGCGTCGCGCTGCTTTACTCGCCGAGTCTGCAGGGCCACCGACTCACCTATTGCCGCGTGCTCTCCGACATCCTGGTCGACCTCGGTTTTCGCGTGGTGGTGGCCGGCCACGCGCTTGAGCCCCCGGTGGCCAGCGACCCGCTGCTGGCCGATCTCGCCAACCGCCCCGGCGTGACCGTGCGCGACCTGGGCGAGCCCGACGGCGCGCCGTCGGCCGCCGCCGTGGCCGCGCAGATCCGCCGGGCGCACGCCGCCGTGACGGTGCTCACCGAGGCCGACGACCTGCTCGACGCGCTGGCCGAGCGCCGCCGCCACGACGCCCCGGCGCTCGGCGGCCGGCTGGTGGGCCTGTTCCTGCGCAGCACCAACTATCAGTACCACCCGCGGCCTTCGGCGCTCCGCCGGGCGAAGTCGCGCCTGGCGGAGCGCCGCGACGGGCGCATCGGCGAAGCTGCCTTTCACGACGGCCTGCTGCCCCGCCGCAGCGTGCTCGACGCGGCACTCGTTCTCGACGAACGCTTCGCCCTGACGCACATGCGCAGTCATCAGTGGATGCCCGACATCTTCCGCGAGTTCGGCGCGCCGTCGCCTGAGGCGGCCGCCGAGACGCGCGACTGGAAGGCGCGCCTCGCGGCCTTCCTCGCAGGCTGCACGGCGCGTCCGGTGATCGTCTACACCGGGCCGAGCGACCCCCGGCGCGGGTACGACACGCTGCTCAAGCTTTGCCTCGACGAGAACGGCTGCTTCCTGCACTGCGGCAGGTCCGACCCGGCGTACGAAGCCGCCAGCGCCGAAGTGCGCGCGTGCCGCGAGGCGCTCGCCGGCCGGGGAGCCCTGCTCGAGACCGGCGGGCCGTACCTCCACGCCGACACCGCCGCGGCCTTTCTGCAGGCGGCGTCGTGTGTCGTGCTGCCCTACCGGAACCACGACGGGTCAAGCGGCTCCATGCTCCAGGCGCTGGCGGCGGGGCGTCCCGTGCTCGTGGCCGACCGCGGCCTGTCGGCCTGGCGAGTGCGCTCGTTCGGCTTGGGCGCAGTGTTTCGCGAGGGCGACGCCGACGACCTCCGACGTCGCTTCCGTGAGCTTCAGGGCGTCGGTCCCAGCGCCTACCAGACGGCGATCGACGAGTACGTAGCGCTCTTCGCACGCGACCAGGTCGCGGCTGCGGTGCGATTCGCGGTCACCGGTCGCGATGCCGGAGCAAGGCTGCCTCAGCAGGCGTACGCTGCCGGCACTGGCGCCGCGGCGGTCGGTCCATGAGCCTCGTCCGCTACGCGCTACCCTCGCTGCTGCTGCTGTACTTCCTGTGGCGTTCGCTGCGCCAGCGCGTCTTCTTGCTCGGTATCCCGTTCCTCATGTTCATGAGCTTCTCGGTGTTCTTCGAGAAAGTGAAGCCCTTGTGGGTGCCGGGCCGGCTCGACCCGGTCGATCTCGCGATGGCCTGGCTCGTCATCACCTGGGCCCTGTACTTCGATCTCCTGCTGCCCAAGCGCCGGCGGAACGTGCGCGAGCGACAGCTCTTCGGCCCCCGGCTCCAGCTGCCCGAGGAGCTCGTGCTGGTCGGCCTGGCGGCGTATGTCGCCGTCGAGGTGGCGCTGACAGCGGTCCACTACTCGGGCCTCGGGTCGGCGGTGACCGAAGCGAAGCCGTTTCTCTTCTTCACCGCCGGCTACTTTCTTTTGCGCGGCATCTGCTGCCATGCAGGGCGTGCCGACACTATCGATTTCGTCGCAGCCATCGTGGTGGTCAACACGATCGCCGCGGGCCTGTTCGTGTTGCATCAGGGGCTGCACGTGCACATCTACAACGTGACCGAGTATCAGTCCATCATATTCATGGGCCAGCAGCTCACGCGCAGCTTCTATTTCATGCCCCAGTTCCTGCCGCTTGCCATCGCGTTCTGCGTCGCGAAGAGCAAGTGGGGACTTCTCTGGTCCGGGGTGTTGGTCGTCACGCTGGGCGCGGTGTGGGTCTCCTACACGCGGTCGTTGCTGCTCATCGCGGTGATCGAGATCATCGTCGTGCTGGCCGTGCGCCTTCTCAAGGCGCGACAGGCTTGGCCGGCGCTCAAGCGAGGCCTGCAGCTCGCTGGACTCATCGCCTTGCTGGCCGCTCTCGCCTTCGCCTTGCTGCCCACCCAGTCCGACTACCTCCTGTCGCGGCTGCACGCCGCCACCTCGGGGGGCGGCCCGACGCACGACGTCAATGTGCAAAGCCGTGTCTCATCGGCGCGCACCGCCTATCGCTACCTGGGCAGCGACGGCCACCTGTTCGGCGCCGGATTCGTGTCGGCAGGGCAAAACCCCCAAGTCTCCGAGATCGACGTCCTGGCGTCGGACCTGGTCTGGGTGCCGACGGTCTATCGGCTCGGTCTGCTGGGAGTCGTGGTCCTGGTGGCGCTGTTCGCGACGGCTGGCTGGAGGGCGGCAAGTCTGAGCCTGACAGGCGACGGCGACGCCGAGTTTCTGAGCATCGTACTGCTGGGCGTGATCATCGGTGTGTTCCTGCAGGGTTTCGTGTCATGGACGATCCTCGACCCAGAGCGCAGTCCGCTGGCGCTGTGGCTCTTGGCGCTGCTGGCTGCCGAAACGTGCCGCCGTCGCCAGGAACGGCGCCTGGCGATCGCCGAGTCCTCCGCAGCCGAGTCCGTCACACTGCGGCCGTGCCAAGCTCGCGGCTACAAGGACGCCGCGACGAGAGTGAACGGCCTACGTGCAGGGTAGAACACGCCCGCGCCGACCTTTGACGGTGGCGGGGCTCTTCGCAGGCGACCAGGAGGTACGGCGACAGGTGTCACGAGCTGCGGACCACTACGACCGGCGTAGTTTGCCTCCCTCACAGGGCTTCACTATCATGCCGATAGAGCGGGGGAGCCGGTGGTCGCGCGCATCGTGGGCGACGCGGCCGACCGACACCGCACCGACAGTCCAGGTGGTGACATGACGACACAGAGCAACGAGGGCCTCTCCCTTGGCAGCTATTTCGGAGTGATCGCCCGCTGGAAGTGGCTGATCCTCGCCATCACGGTGGTGGTCGGGGCGGCCGGCGGCGCCTATACCTGGACGCGCACCCCCATGTATGCGGCGAGCGCCCAGCTGCTCTACGTGCAGCAGCTCGGCATCGCCAGCGCGCTCGGCCAGGATCAGGTCGACCAGACCCTGCAGCAGGCCGACATCGGCAGCGTGCCGGCGGTCGTCTCGAGCGCCGTGGTCGGCGCCCAGGCCGCCCAGCTCCTGAACGGCAAGAACATGTCGGCCGGCTACTCCACCAACGTAGCGCTCACGACCGACACCAGCACCAGCGGCTACTCGAGCGTGGTGAGCATCGGCGCGACGTCGTCAGACCCCCGCACCGCCGCCCTCGCCGCCAACGCCTACGCGGCCGCCTTCGTGGCCTGGCGGCGCGACAGCGAGCGCGCCCGGGTCAACCAGGAGATCATCGCGGTGCAGAGCCAGCTGGCCACCTATGCGACCACCACCCAGAAGGCCAGCGCCGACTACGCCACCCTGCAGCAGAACCTGCTGAACCTGCAGCTCAGCCAGAAGAGCGTGACCGGCGACTTCAGCGTCATCTCGCCGGCGTCGCCGCCCTCTACGCCGTTCTCGCCGCGCAAGACGCGCACGCTGCTGATCGCCATCGTGCTCGGCCTCGTGCTGGGCTGCGGCCTTGCCTTCCTGCTCGAGCAGCTCGACACCAGGGTGCGCGACGAAGACCAGGTGACCGACTTGCTGGGTCTGTCGGTCCTGGGCCACCTGCCGCCGCTTGCGCGCGGGGCGGGCGAGGGCGGGGTCGTGCAGATGCTGATCAACCCCTTCGGGCTCATGGCCGAGGCGGTGCGCGTGCTGCGCGGCAACCTCGATTTCATGGGCGTCGACGGCGAGGTGCGTTCGCTGCTCATCTCGAGCTCCGTCCAGGGCGAGGGCAAGAGCATGACGGCCTGTAACCTGGCGGCGTCGATGGCGCTCGCCGGCAAGCGGGTCGTACTGGTCGACGCCGACCTGCGCCGCCCCCGCATCCACGACTACCTGGGCATCGCCAACAATGCCGGCCTGTCGTCGGTGATCGCGCACCGTGCCGAGCTCGCCGACGCGCTGGTCTCGGTCACGCTCGACAAGGTCCCGGCCCCGGGCGACGACGGCCGCTCGGCGCCCGGCGTGCGCGTGCGCGACGCTGCCGTGCGGGTGTTCTCGGCAGCCGGGTCCGAACCGGGCTTCGACACGAGCGCCGGCCGCGCCCTCAGCCACGACGTCTTCGCCGGCCGCGACGCGGTGTGGCCGGCGAGCGCCGACGACGACCCCGTGCTGCGCGTGCTACCGAGCGGTCCGCTGCCGCCCAACCCCGGCGAGATGGTCGCCTCGCGGCGTTTCGCCGAGATCATCGACGAGCTCTGCGCCGATGCCGACCTCGTGCTCATCGACACGCCGGCCATGTTGTCGGTCGGCGACACGGCGCCCATGGCGGCCAAGGCCGACGCCCTCGTCTTCGTGGTCAACACCACGCTCGTCAGGCGGCCCCTGCTCGAGCGGGCGCACGCTCAGCTGGCCAAGCTGCCCTGCCGCAAGCTCGGTCTGATCATCATCTCCAACAAGCGCGCGCACGGCCCGTACTACGGCTACCACTACCACCGGACCCCGGCGTCCAAGCCAGGCCGAGGTTCCGCCAGACCGTCATGAGGCACGCCACGGCCGGTCGCACGATGCCGGCTAACGGGTAGCCCTCGGCGTGACGGCGACCGCAGCAGACCAGGAGGGCGCGGCTACAGCCGGCGACGCCGCGCCGGCGGGGGCGACGCCGCCGGCGCATCAGGAGACACCGCCGGCGGGGGCCGCGCCTGCGGCGGCGCGCCCCGCGACGCGCTTGCGGGTGCTGTTGCTGAGCGCCTATCCGGCCATCGGCGGCCCGCTGCCCAAGCTCGCGCCGCTCGTGGCCGACGGTTTGCGCGCCGCCGGATGCGACGTCGTGATCGAGGGCTGGAGCGCCCATCACGCCGGCTACGAATCGCCGCCGACCAAGGTCGCGGGCCGCACGGCCGACCTGTGGCGCGTGCACCGCCGCATCCGCGAGTGGCGCCCCGACGTCGTCTATGTGGCCACCGCCCACAATCGCACCGCGCTGCTGCGCGATCTGCCGCTGGTCCTCACCGTGCGCCGCGGCCGTCCGCCGCTCGTGCTGCACCTGCACGGCAGCGAGTGCGACCGGCTGGGCGCGCCCGGCGCGCGCCTCTTCACGGCGCTCTCCAGGCTGCTCGTGCGGCGCGCCGCCGCGGTCATGCTGCTCTCCACCCAGGAACGGCGCGCCTGGCAGGCGGCGTGTCCGCACGTCGAGTTCGCCGTCGTCATGAACCCGTTCGTGCCCACGACGCGCGTTGCCGGTGGGGCTGTGCCGCAAGAGTCCGCGCCCGCCGAGGCCGCGCCCGCCGCTGCACCTGTCGTGCCGCCGCCGGGCGCCGCGCCCGCCGCCGCACCGCACCTGTTCACTGTGGCGCGCCTGATCCCCGAAAAGGGCGTGTTCGACTTGCTCGACGCGCTCGCCATCGTGTGCACCCACCGGCCGTGCCGGCTGACCATCGCCGGCGCCGGGCCGGCCCGCGACGAGCTGCAGCGCCGCATCGCCGACCGTGGCCTTGCGGATTCGGTGACGCTCGCCGGCTACCTGAGCGGCGACGCCCTCGACGACGCCTACCGGCGCGCCGACCTGTTCGTCTTGCCGACCTACTTCGCCGAGGGCTTCCCGCTGTCGGTCATGGAGGCCATGAGCTACGGGCTGCCCATCGTCACCACACCGATCAGAGGTTGTGCCGACTCGCTGAAGGCCGGCGAGAACGCCCTGTTCGTGCCCGAGCGCGACCCGGCGGCCCTGGCGGCGGCCATCGAGCGCCTGCTCGACGACGACGACCTGCGCGCGCGCATGGCCCGCGCCAACGCCGCCAAGGTGGCCGAGTTCGCCCCCCAGCGCGTGCTGCCGCGCTACGCCGAGATCCTGCGCGACGCCGTCGCGGCCCCCGCTCACGCGGCCCTCGCGCATCGGTCTGGTCGCCGATGACCGGTGCTAGAATCCTGCCCACCGCGGCCGAAAGGAACAGTTGAGCATCGACGCGCACACCCGTCTTGTGGTCGCCGGCTACCGTGGCCTGGTCGGCGGCGCCATCACGCGCGCCCTGCAGGCGCACGGCTACGACGAGCTCATCTACGCCGACACCGCCGAGGTCGACCTTACAGACCAGGCCGCCACGCGCGCCTTCTTCGAACGTACGCGGCCCCAGGCCGTCATTCTCGCCGCCGCCAAGGTCGGCGGCATCGTGGCCAACTGGGAGCAGCCCTACGAGTTCATCGCCGTCAATCTGGCGATCGAGCTCAACGTCCTGGCCGAGGCCTTTCGCGCCGGCATCGAGAAGCTCGTCTTCCTGGGCAGCTCGTGCATCTACCCGCGCGAGGCGCCGCAGCCGCTCAAAGAGGAGTACCTGCTGACCGGTCCCCTCGAAGAGACCAACCGCGCCTACGCGATCGCCAAGATCGCCGGCATCGAGCTGTGTCGCAGCCTCAACCGGCAGTACGGCACCGACTATCTGTCGCTCATGCCGACCAACCTCTACGGCCCCGGCGACAACTTCGACCTGCGCACGAGCCACGTGCTGCCGGCCATGATCCGCAAGTTCCACGAAGCCAAGCTCGGCCTGCCCGACGCCGACGGCGCGCCGCGCCCGGCCAACGCACCGGTCGTGCTGTGGGGCACGGGCAGCCCGCGGCGCGAGCTGCTGCACGTCGACGACCTGGCCGCGGCCGTGGTCTTCCTGCTCGAACAGGTCGCGGCCGCCGACCTGCCCGACGGCCTCGTGAACGTCGGCACCGGGGTCGACCAGACCATCCGCGAGCTGGCCGAGCTCACCCAGAGCGTGGTGGGCCACACCGGGCCGATCGAGTGGGACACGAGCAAGCCCGACGGCACGCCGCAAAAACAGCTCGACGTGAGCCGCATCAGCGCGCTCGGCTGGCGCCCGCGGTACGGCCTGGCCGACGGCATCCGCTCCACCTACGAGTGGTATGTCGCGCACGCGGCGGGCGGCGACGGTCGGCATGGCGGCGACGGTCGGCATGGCGGTGACGGTCCCGGGGCGCATGGGCCCACGAAAACCGGCGCCGCCTGACAGGCGGCGGGCGGAGGGGAGAGGCAAGTGGCAAAGACGGCACTCATCACCGGCGTCACCGGACAGGACGGCGCCTATCTGGCCGAGTACCTGCTCGACCGCGGCTACACGGTGCACGGCATCAAGCGCCGCGCCAGCTCGTTCAACACCGACCGCGTCGACCACCTCTATGCCGACCCGCACAGCGCGGGCGTGCGCTTCTTCATGCACTACGGCGACCTGACCGATGCCACCAACCTGATTCGCATCGTGCAGGAGACCCAGCCCGACGAGATCTACAACCTGGCCGCCCAGTCGCACGTGCAGGTGAGCTTCGAGACAGCCGAGTACACCGCCAACTCCGACGCCCTCGGTACGCTGCGCCTGCTCGAGGCCATGCGCATCCTCGGGCTCGAAGACCGCACGCGTTTCTACCAGGCCTCGACCTCTGAGATGTTCGGCCTGGTGCAAGAGGTGCCACAGCGCGAGACCACGCCGTTCTACCCACGCAGCCCCTACGGCGCCGCCAAGGTCTACGCTTACTGGATCTGCGTGAACTACCGCGAAGCCTACGGCCTGCACGTGAGCAACGGCATCCTGTTCAACCACGAGAGCCCGATCCGCGGCGAGACCTTCGTCACACGCAAGGTCACGCGCGCCGTGGCGCGCATAGCGCTGGGCCTGCAGGACGACCTCTATCTGGGCAACTTGAGCTCGCTGCGCGACTGGGGCCACGCCCGCGACTACGTGCGCGCCATGCACTTGATGCTGCAGCAAGACGAGCCCGACGACTACGTGGTGGCCACCGGCGAGCAGCACTCGGTGCGCGAGTTCTGCCTGCGGGCCTTCGCCGAGGCGGGCATCACACTGGCCTTCATCGGCGAAGGCGCCGACGAGGTCGGCGTGGTCGACTCGGTCGACGCCGACCTGCTGGGGCGCGCGCGCAACGCCAACGGCCTGGTGCTGGTGCCGCCCGACCGCGACGAGCACATCACCCCCGGCCGCGAACTGGTGCGCGTCGACCACCGTTACTTTCGGCCCACCGAAGTCGCGAGCCTCATCGGTGACGCCTCAAAGGCCCGCGCGAAGCTCGGCTGGCAGCCGCAGATCGGCTTCGATGAGCTCGTGCACGACATGGTCTGGGAAGACGTGGACCAGGCCCGCCGCGACGAGCTCATGCGCACGCGCGGCTTTCGGGTCCACGAGCACCGGGAGTAGGACGGTGCGCCGCAACGGGCGAGCGGCGCTCACCGGCTGCCGCGCCCAACGACACGGCGTAGCGACGGCCGCCGCCTGGTGAGCACCGTCTCACATCTGCCCGGCACGACCCTGCTCACAACGCCGGTCACGGCCGTCGACGCCCCGGCCGCGGCCGCCCTGGTCGCACAGTGGGCGGCCGGCGGCGCCGGCCGCGCGGTGTGCGCGGCCAACGTCCACATGGTCATGGAGGCCTACGACGACGCCTCGTTCACGGCCACCCTCGAGCAGGCCGACCTCGTGGTCTGCGACGGCCGACCCCTGGTCTGGGCGGCGCGCCTGCTCGGCGTGACCGGCGCGCGCCAGGCGCGCGGCCTCGACCTCATGTTGGCCGTCTGCGAGCAGGCCGCACGCCAGGGCCTGCGGGTGGGGCTCTACGGCGGCGCGCCCGCCGTGACCGCCGAGGTGCGCCGCGAGCTCGCCGCCCGCCTGCCGCGCCTCGAGGTGAGCTACTGCTGGTCGCCGCCGTTTCGCGACTTGTCGGCCGCCGAAGACGACGACGCCTGCCGGGCGATCGTCGCGGCCCGGCCGCAGGTGCTGTTCGTGAGCCTCGGCTGCCCCAAGCAGGAACGCTGGATGCTGGCCCACCGCGACCGTCTGCCTTGCGTCATGCTGGGCGTGGGGGCGGCCTTCGACATGCTGACCGGGCGCGTGGGCGTCGCCCCTCCGTGGATGCAGCGTGCCGGCCTGGAGTGGGTCTATCGCTTCTTTCAAGAGCCGCGGCGCCTGTGGCGTCGCTATGCGCACCACAACGGCCGCTTCGTGGCCTTCGTGCTGGCGCTGCGGCTGCGCGCCGCGACGGGCCGCACGGCGCGCCGGCGCGGCAAGGGCCGCGCCGGCGCGCCGTAGCTCGGGCCCAGGATCGCGTCGCCCCTCAAGACCCCGGGCGCCGCCGCCGCGATGTACGCTCAGGCCCCGGGCGTCACCACGGCCTCGTGGGGCGCGGCAGGCTCGGCGGGGGCCACGTTGGGCAACCGCCACAGGTGCACGATCGACACGACGAACGCCGCGAGCAGCACGGCGTCGCGCGTCACCACGATCATGATCGCGCCTGAGTGCAGGTAGATGAACGACCAGTAGTTGGCCGGGAACTCGATCTGGGTGAGCAGCAGCGCGACCACCAGGAGCGCCGCCAGCACGCGGCGCTCGGGCAGCACCAGGGCGATCGCGGGCAGGATCCAGATGAAGTACTGCGGCGAAAGCACCTTGCCGAACGTCATGAAGGCAAGGATCAGGGCAAGTACGGCCAGCGGCACCAGGCGTGGCGTCGCGCGCAGCGTGGCCCGCCGCCGCCAGATGAGCCAGTAGGTGACGAGCAGGGCGAGGAGCTCGATGAAGCCCGAGAGGCGCGCCAGCGTGCCGGCTCCCGTGGCGGCGATGAACTGCGAACCGTAGGCGGTGCCGACCTCGACCCAGACGTGGTGCAGCACATGGCCGAACAGCAGCGGGGCGGCGAGCACGCTCTCGACCTGCAGCGGTCGGTCGATCTGGTAGGTGAAGGGGTACTCGATGCCCTTGAGGCCGTGGATCATGTAGGGCACGAACGGCAGCGTCGCGGTGATCACGAAAAAGACGAAGGCCCACAGGATCGTGCGCTTCTGCACGGCCAGCACGAAGACCAGCGGCAGCAGGATGGCCGGGGTGATCTTGAGGGCAAAGCCCAGGCCCAGGACCATGGCGGCGCCGACCCAGCGCCCGTGGGCGAGCAGCAGCAGCACGATCGCCAGCAGCAGCGCGACCGCGGCGTCGTAGCGGTTGCCCACGATGGCGCCGGTGGCCAGCACGCAGACCGCGAAGGTGGCGCCGACTACGTAGGCCTTGCGGCCGTACGGCCACAGGCGGGCGGCGGCGGCGGTCGTGGCCGCGGCCGCCGCGCACATCAGGTACATCTCGGCGTTGAACCAGTCGCTGTAGGCGACCACGTTGCCGCTGTGGCCGGGCAGCACGAACAGGGGGATGGCCAGCGGCGGGTACTCGACCGGGAAATCGATGTAGGGGCGAAAGCCCGCCGCTATGCGGGCCGCGTAGTCGGCGTAGATCGTGGTGTCGGAGATGTCGTGCAGGCCGTACCAGAGGTGCATCACGCCGAACACCCACACGATGGCGATGAGCGCCAGCACGGTGAGCGACACGGCGAAGGTGACGACCTTGACCGGCCGGTTGGGCTGCGCCAGCGCCGCCTTGCGCGCGGTGGTCGTGCCGGCGGCGTTCGGTCGGCCGTTGCCGGCGGCTCGCGCGTCGCGCCCGGCGGCCCGCTTGGCGCGCTGGTCGGCCGACAGGCTGCGCTTTGTGCGCCTGGTCTTACTCGTCATCGCGGGCGGCAGTTCATCGGAAGCTCCAGAGCTTGTTGGCCACGAAGTTGACCGGCATGATGAAGACGATGGCGATCAGCTGGCTGGGTATGGGCGCCAGGTGGGCCTGCTCGCGCAGCGCCCAGAAGAGCACGAGCTGCCCGCCGTAAGCGACCAGACTGACCGTGAAGAACTTGGTCAGCTCGCCGGCGACGTCGTTGGTCGAGCGGAACGTCCAGCGGCGGTTCAGGTAGTAGTTGGTCATCACCGACACGACGAAGCCGGCGGCGTTGGCGACGTAGGTCGCCGCCGTCGGAACGCCCTGCGTGCTCTTCTTCACGATCAGGTCGCGCACGGCGCTCGTCAGGTCGCCGGGCGAGCCGATGTGGCCCGTGATGGCAAGCCAGACGAGGAGCACGCACGTGAAGACCGCCAGATTGACGATCACGCCGCTGCCGCCCACCAGGCAGAATCGCACGAACTGCCACAGGCTTGCTGCGAGGCCGCCCGTGGGAGCGGGGGAAGCGGTGCCGGCGGGGGCGTCGCTGCGGGGGCTCGTCGGGGTCGTCACGACGTCGTCACGCGGGGCGTCATCAGGTCGGTCAGTAGCAAGAGGGCCGGGCGGTAGTCACTGAGCCGATGATACGCGATGCCTTCGCGCTCACAAAGCTCGACCAGCCGGCCGCGTGCGAAGACGACGTCGGCGTCGCGCGCCAGACAGAGGTCGGAGATGCCGTCGCCGAACACGGCGATCGTGTCGCCGGGGCGGCGCAGCAGGCGCAGGACGCCGCCCTTGCAGCTGCGCGGCCCGCAGGTGGGGCAGTCGCCCAGGCGGGGGTCGAAGCGTACGGTCCAGGGCGGCCCGGTGCTGCCGTCGCGGGGCACGACGGCGCTCGCGAAGAGCTCGACCGGGGGCAGCGCTTCGCGCCGCCAGACCGCCTCGATGGCTTGCCGAAAGCCGGCCGAGACGACGGCGACCCGGGCACCGCCGGCCACGAGTGCCGCCAGAAACCCGGCAAAGCCGCCGGCCAGGCGGGCATCGCGCGAGCTTGCGTCGATGAACTCTTCCTTGGATGAGGTCAGAAGCTCGATCTGGCGGCGCAGACACTCGGCGTGGCCGATCTCGCCGCGCGCGGCGGCCTGATCGGGCACGCGCCAGGCGTCGCCGGTGAGCTGCTGCAGGGCCAGCACGGCGTACTCACGATCGGTCACGGTGCCGTCGTAGTCGAGCAGCACGAGCAGGCGCGCGAAGTCGGGCTGGGGAGCGGCGGGGGGCGTCGGCACTGCCATCGTGTCGTCCATTCTACCGCGTCTGCTAGAATCAATTGCTCGGCGCCGGCGCGAGTTTGGCAAAGAGTCCTCGCGCGCCGAGCGCGCCGCGCCATGGTCGCCAGCAACGAGGAGCGCTCACAGGTGAACGACAGCCCGCCACGGTTCCACGAGGTGCTGCCCAAGGTCGACTTTCCGGCCCTCGACGCGCGCATCCTCGAGTTCTGGCGCAGCGAGCGCATCTTCGACAAGAGCCTCGAGCTGCGTCGCGACGCGCCGCTCTACGTCTTCTACGAGGGGCCGCCCACGGCCAACGGCCGGCCTGGCGCCCACCACGTGCTCTCGCGCGCCTTCAAAGACATCTTTCCGCGCTTCAAGACCATGCGCGGCTTTCGCGTGCCGCGCAAAGCCGGCTGGGACTGCCACGGCCTGCCCGTCGAGCTCGAGGTCGAGCGTCGCCTGGGCATCGACGGCAAGGAGCAGATCGAGGAGTACGGCGTCGCCAGGTTCAACGCCCTGTGCCGCGAGAGCGTGCTGACCTACCTCAAGGACTGGGACAGGCTGACCGAGCGCATCGGCTTCTGGATCGACTTGGACGACGCCTACTACACCCTCACCAACGACTACATCGAGTCGGTCTGGTGGCTGCTGCGCCAGATCTGGGACAAGGAGCTGCTCTACGAGGGCTTCAAGGTCGTGCCCTACTGCCCGCGCTGCGGCACCGCGATCTCGAGCCACGAGATGGCGCAGGGCTACCACGACGTCACCGACCCCTCGGTCTACGTGCGCTTTCCGCTGACCGCCGAGGCGGCCGCGGCCGTCGCCGGCCTGGGCACGCCGGCCGGCGCGAGTGATGCGGCCGCGGCGCCCGGCGACACGCGCGCCGCCGCGAGCGCCGCCGCCGAGGCCTCGCTCGCCGCCGAGGCCCTGCCCGCCGCCGACGCGCGCGTGAGCTTTGCGGTGTGGACGACCACGCCCTGGACGCTCGTCTCGAACGTCGCCTGCGCGGTGAACCCCGACATCGAGTACGCCCTGGTGGCGAGTCGTGGCGAGCGCTTCGTGCTCGCCCGCGACCTGGTCACGTCGGTGCTCGGCGAGCACGCGCTGGTCGAGCGCATCATCCCCGGGGCCGCGCTGCTCGGCTTGGTCTACGAGCCGCCCTACCAGTTCGTGGCGCCCGACAAGCGCGCCTGGTTTGTGGTCGGCGACGGCTACGTCACGACTACCGACGGCACCGGCATCGTGCACATCGCGCCGGCCTTCGGCGAAGACGACATGCGCATCGGGCGCGACAACGACCTGCCCGTGGTCAATCCGGTCGACGCCGCCGGGCGTTTCGTGGCGGCGATCGCGCCGTGGGCGCAGGTGTTCGTAAAAGACGCCGACCGCGGCATCATCGCCGACCTCACGCAACGCGACCTGCTGCTGGCCGAGGTGCCCTACGAGCACAGCTACCCGTTCTGCTGGCGCTGCGACACGCCGCTGCTCTACTACTCCAAGAAGACCTGGTACGTAAAGACGACCGCCGTCAAAGACGATCTGCTGGCCGCCAACGAGGCCGTCACCTGGTACCCCGAGCACATCAAGCACGGCCGCTTCGGCGAGTGGCTCGAGAACAACGTCGACTGGGCGCTGTCGCGCGACCGCTACTGGGGCACGCCGCTGCCGGTCTGGCGCTGCGGGCAGCGCCACACGCACTGTGTGGGCAGCGTCGCCGAGCTGCGCGAGCTCGCCGTCACGCCGCCGCCCGCCGACCTCGAGCTGCACCGGCCTTACGTCGACGACGTCGTGCTGCGCTGCCCCGAGTGCGGCGGCGACATGCACCGCGTGCCCGAGGTGATCGACGCCTGGTTCGACTCGGGCTCCATGCCCTTCGCGCAGTGGCACTACCCGTTCGAAAACAACGAGAAGTTCCACGAGCGCTTCCCGGCCGACTTCATCGCCGAGGCGATCGACCAGACGCGC
>Ga0302320_10013653_pt1 | contig 16937 bp, 12 predicted proteins | sample Bog_T0_3_FD_202130 | JGI IMG/M metagenome (GOLD analysis project Ga0302320, IMG submission 202130) | Peat permafrost microbial communities from Stordalen Mire near Abisko, Sweden - Bog_T0_3 | ecosystem: Environmental > Terrestrial > Soil > Wetlands > Peat | place: Sweden: Abisko, Stordalen Mire... | reverse complement strand
GATCTCCTTCAACACCGGCTTGAACTCCGTGGCCTTGGCTTTGGCGGTCGCCCCGAGGAAACGGGGGATGGCCAAGGCAGCCAAGATGCCGATGATCACGATCACAACCATCAGCTCGACGAGGGTGAATCCTTTGCGCGACGATTTCATGATGCTGCTCCTTTGATGGAAAGCGGTGGGGCAGACCGCGACAGGAGGACACCATTTCACAGTTTATGCCAATTACGAAATTATGAGTATTTTCGAAAAAAATTCCCATTATATTCAAATATCTAAAGCAACTATGAGAGATATTCTCATCCTTTCATCAATTAATGATGACCAACTGGAGGAGTACTTTTCACCCCCATGACCTCCAAGCGCGAGTCGCTCTTCGATCCCGTGGAAGCCTCCATTTCTGCCTTGCGCGAGGGGCGGATGTGCATCGTCTGCGACGATGAAGACAGGGAAAACGAGGGGGACCTGGTGATGGCGGCCGACGCCACCACCCCGGGATCGATCGCCTTCATGGCCACGCATGGCCGCGGGCTGATCTGCTGCGCTCTTACGGAAGATCGCGTGAACGCGCTCCAATTGCCCATGATGACCCGCCACAACACGGCTCCCTTGCAGACGGCGTTCACGGTATCCGTGGAGGCTAGAACGGGTACGACCACGGGCATTTCCGCCGCGGATCGGTCGCGGACGGTCCAAGTCCTGGTGGATCCCGCCACCACCTGGGACGATCTGGTGGTGCCGGGGCACATGTTCCCCTTGGTGGCGCGGGACGGCGGGGTGCTGGTGCGCTCCGGGCAGACCGAAGCCTCGGTGGATCTCGCCCGGATCTCCGGACGCGCGCCGGCGGGGGTCATCTGCGAGATCATGGCAGACGACGGAACCATGATGCGCGTACCCGAACTCAGGGTGTTCGCCGATCACTGGGGCATTCCCCTGTGCTCCATCGCGGACCTGATCGAATACCGTCGGCGCACGGAAGTCCTGGTGGAAGCGGTGTCGGTGCAGACCGTCCACTGGGAAGGCACCGACCTGCGCGTGACGCGATGGCGCGACCGGGTGCTGGGGGCGTCGCACGTTTCCGTGGTGTCCGGAGAGGTAACCGGGGAATCCTCCACCCTGGTCCGCGTGCAGGCCGAACCCTCCTCCGCGAGTTGGGGCCTGGTGGGGGCGGCACGCGAACTCCAGAACCTCCATGCTGCGCTGGACCGCGTGAGCCAGGGGGGGGGCGTGTTCCTGATCCTCGCCACCCTCCCCGCTCCCGGAGGAAACCGCCCCGAACTTCCGCCCATCTCCATGGAGGGAGACTCCGGACGGATTCCGTCCGACCCGCAGGCGTTCGGGATCGGAGCGCAGATCCTGTACCAGTTGGGCGTGCGGAAGCTCCGGTTGCTGACCAACAGGCCCCGACGGATCGTCGGGCTGCACGGCTACGGCCTGTCGGTGGAAGGCTACGAGACCTTCAGCACCAGCACAGAAGACGCCCACGGCGACTTCCTGGAGCGGTTCCTCGGACTGCTGGGATAGAGGCGAGGACTGCTCCGGGGTCAAGGAAGATCGAAGACCAGGATCTCCGCATCGTCCGAGGCCCGGAATCCGAGTTGCGTCTCCTCCCGCACGGCGGCTCCGTCCCCGGCCGACAACACCGTTCCCCCGGTTTCGGCGCTTCCGCGCGAAACCTGCACCCAAGCCTTCCGTCCGGCACCGATCTGTATGGACGCGGTCCCGGCCGCCTTGAGGCGCGCGATGGAAAGCGTCGCGTCCTGCTGGATCCGGATCGATCGTTCGCGACCGTCGGGACTCGCCACCAGCCCGAATTTTCCGTCCAGCGCGACCGGATCCACCACCCTCTGCTCGTAGGCAGGCGCGCCACCCGGCGTGGCCGGCACGATCCAGATCTGCAGGAAATGCAGGGGGGAATCCGCCGACGGATTGAATTCGGAATGGCGGATTCCGCCGCCGGCGCTCATGCGCTGGATTTCTCCGGGACGAAGCACCTCGCCATTCCCCAGACTGTCGCGGTGCTCGATGGCGCCCTCCAGGACCCAGGAGAGGATTTCCATGTCCCGATGCCCGTGCATCCCGAAACCCTCTCCAGGACGAACGCGGTCCTCGTTCAGGACCCTCAGCACGGAGAATCCGGACCAGGCCGGATCGTGGTACTCCCCGAAACTGAAGGTATGACGCGTGTCCAACCAACCGAAGTCGAATCGTCCCCGGTCCACAGCTTTTCGTACCTGGATCATCGAACCTCCCGTCCGGTGCCGAAACGGCCCCCTTCTGGATCCAGCTTACAAAGAGATGGCTTCAGATTTCCAGGATCACCAGCGGCTTCTCCCCCAACGGCGGTTCCGAGTCGTACATCAGCAGGGTGACTTCGCAGCGACGTCCCCGCTCGATGGAGATGGACAAGCGGTCGGAGAAGCTGCGGGAGATGAAGAAGCCGCGCCCGTGGTTGTCGAAGATGCCCAGCGGGAGTCCGTTCTCGTCGTGGGAAATCTGGCGTTGCAGCCAGTGCAGGACGGTGTGGCGCTGCAGCTTTCCACCGCGATCCGACACGGTGATGGCCATGCGTCCGCCGCCTTCGGCGAATTCCACTTCCACCGCTTTCTCCGCGGGGAGGGAGAAGTCGTGGTTCCAGGTTTCCTTGTGGTCGCCCGGCATGTCCAGGCTTCCGTAGTAGATGGCGTTCGTCAGGACTTCGCTGAGGATGGTCTGCAAGTGGTTGCGCCGCCTCTGGGGGGCCCGGAGCGTCAAGGCGTCGCAAAGTTCCACCATTTCGGAATGGGTGCGGATCGTGAAGCCCTCGTGGAGGGTCGGTTTCGGCAGATGCCTGTGGATTCCGAAGATCTTCCGGGACAGGATGGCATCCACGGTGCACAACACCTCGTGGATGGGAAATGGCACCGATTTGGTGAGCACGCAGGAAAGGTTGTGTCCCACCAGTTGGTCGATGTAGTCCTCCAGGGTGTGCGCGGTCAGCAGCACCCGGTGGGTGGCGGGTCGGAGTTTCTCGAGGCGGGAGAGCAGTTCGATCCCGGAGAGCTTGGGCATGGAAATGTCGGACAGGACCATGTCGAAATTTTCGCGCAGGGCGGAATCGAGCCCTTCCTGCCCGTCCGCCGCCGTGGAGACCTCGTGACCGCACGACAGGAAGATGCCCTCGAGGGTTTGCAGGATGGCAGGCTCGTCGTCGACCAACAGGATGCGCGACATGTCCACATCTTATTCCTTCCCCGACCGGATTGCCATGGTCGGAGTCGGTGGAAAACGCGTTCGCACCCGCTTGCGTTCGCTTTTCCGGCCAAACGGAGGAGGGTTGCGGAATCCGCTTGCTACCGGAGATGTGGATCAGCTACAATGCAATCGTGGCTGAATACGCGGAGCGGACGGAATTTTCCGTCCCTGATGGAGATGCTGGGCAGCGCATGGACCGATATCTGCGTCGCGTCCTCCCCGACGTGCCCCTGTCCAGGATCTTCCGGCTTCTGCGCAAGGGGTCGGTTCGGGTCGATGGCCGCAAGGCCACGGGCGACATGCGGCTCGAGGCGGGCTGGAAGATCGACCTGGACATCCGGTCCCAGGAGCTCCATACGGCTCCCCCACCCTCGGCGGGCCAAGGTGGATTGCGTTCCAAGGTCGGTGTCCTGTTCGAGGACGACGACCTGTTGGTGCTCGACAAGCCGGCGGGCATGGCCGTCCACCCCGGTACCGGAACTCCTCCCGGCACCACCCTGATCGAACGCGTCCAGCAGGACCTGGGCATTTCCCCGAGCGTCTTCCAGCCAGCCCTCGCCCATCGCCTCGACCGCGGAACCTCCGGCGTGGTGGTCGTGGCCAAGAACCGCCGCACGCTCCTGCTGGTGCAAAGCCAGATCCGGTCCCATGCCGCGTCGAAGGAATACTTGGCCTTGGTGCTGGGAAACCCGGCCCAATCCAAGGGCACGATCCGCGAGCGCCTGGAACGAGTGGACTCGCGCGACCACGGCGCCAAGTCGGTGGTGGTCCGGGAAGAAGGCGTCGGGCAGGAGGCCGAGACCCGCTGGAGCCTGCGCCGGAGGTTCCGCGGATACGCTTTGCTGGATGTGCGGATCCTGTCCGGGCGCATGCACCAGATCCGCGCCCACATGGCTTCCATCGGCCACCCCGTGGTGGGAGACGACCGCTACGGCGACGCCAGTCTGCCGGGCCTCAAGCGCCCCTTCCTCCACGCCGCGCGACTCGGGCTGCACCTGTGGGGGAAGGACGTGCATTTCGAATCGCCCCTGCCACCCGACCTGGAAGCCGTCTGCCAGCGCCTGGAGGCGCCATGACCGCCGGGGTGGAATCCTCCGAGGGACGGCTGAAGCCTTCGCCCAACCGCTTGCTGGACCTGGCTCCGGGCCAGAGGTTGGGTCGCTACGAGATCATCGGGGAGATCGGACGCGGGGGGATGGCCACCGTCTTCCGGGCACGCGACGTGGAACTCCAGCGCGAGGTGGCGCTCAAGGTCCTGCCCAACGCCGTGACCCGCGACGAGCGCTTCGTTTCCCGGTTCCTGCACGAGGCCCGCACGGTCGCGCGCCTCTCCCACCCCCACATCGTCCAGGTCCACGACATCGGCCAGGACCGGGGCGCCTGGTACATCTCCATGGAGATGATCGAGGGCCAGAATCTGTCCGAATACCAGAAGGACGAGACCCCGGCCCTGGAGCAGTCGGTGCGGATCGCGGCCGAGGTGGCGGAGGCCATCGCCTACACGCACGAGCACGGCGTGATGCACCGCGACCTGAAGCCGTCCAACGTGCTGATGCGTTCGGACAATCCCGTGGTCATCGACTTCGGGCTGTCCAAGGATCTTTCGTTGCAGGGGGGCGCCGCGCTCACCAACGAAGGGGAGATGATCGGCTCCCCCGCCTACATGAGCCCGGAGCAGGCCCGGGGCGGAGAGATCGACCGGTCCACGGACATCTGTTCCCTGGGAATCCTCCTCTACGAACTGATTTCCTTCAAGAATCCCTACCTGGATCCCCGGTCCTTCCACCAGACCGTGGTGAACGTGATCGCCGCGGACCCGGTGCCATTGCGCCAGCTGTGCCCCTGGGTGGACCAGGACCTTGCGGCCGTCGTCCACAAGGCGATGGCCAGGGACCGCGTCGACCGCTACGCCACCATGGCCGCGTTCGCCTCGGACCTGCGTTCGTGGCTTTCCGGGCGACCCGTTTCCGTCCGCCGCCCCGGACTCGATCGACGCCTGAGGACGTGGGCTTCGGAGAATTCGAAGCTGATCTGGATCTGCTCGGCCTGCATCCTACTGCTGGCCGCGGGAATCGCCTGGTGGCGCATCCAGGAGCGGTTGTCCCGCTCGGCATGGACCGTGGCGGTGGAGGAAACCTTCGATTCCCCCGTACCCAACCTCGATTTCGAGTCCTTCCGGATGACCGGTCCGGGAGACACCGCACCCTCCCCCTCCGACGACTGGAAAGTGGTGGATGGCAAGTTGGTGGGAACCGCCGTCGGTGGCTTCACCATGTGCCGGACCAAGCAGGAATTCCCGGGCGACATCCGCGTGGAGTTCGAGATGACGGGCCTCTCCGGCAACGACCACGATCTGGACGTGTTCCTCTGCGGCGGAACCCCGCAGGAAGGTGCCCGGTTCTACCTGGGTCGCAACGGAACGTCCCGGGCCGGCATCGAGGCCGGTTCCGAGACGCGTTGGTTCCCGCGGGTCTTTCCGCTCTCCCCGGGCAGGACCTACCACGTCGCGGTGGAGCGGGACCGGAACATGCTGCGCCTGGAAGTGGATGGTGCCCTGGTGGAAGAGCACCCCCTGATCCAACCGCTTCTGCCGCGCGGCGGATGCCACCTGGGCTTCTACACCTGGAACGGCAGCGTGGCGGTGGACAACATCGTGGTGCGCCGACGGGCGGTACCCCTGCGTCCGGAACCCACGGTGGTCGCGGACGCGATGCTCGACATCGGGGAGCTGGACCGCGCCGTCGACGCCTACAAGCTGGTCGCGCAGGCCTACCCCTCCCACCCGTCCGCGCAGGAAGCGAGGCTGCGGTTGGGGACCGTGCTCCTGTCGCGGCACCAATACGCCCAGGCCCGCGATTTGATCCTGGAGGTTTCCAAGCAGCCCGCGAACAGCGACATCCAGGCCCGGTCCCTCGTCCTCCTGAGCTTGGTGGACCAGACCGTCGGCGACGGAATGGAGTCCCTGAAGGACCTCCAGACCCTCGCGGACGACGAGCCCGACCATCCCGCCCTGTTGGCCGGAATCCAGCTCCAACTGGACCGGATGGAGCCTTGCCTGGACCTCTCCCAACCCATGTTCTACGGCTGCGCGAGCGACGGAGAGACCGTCCTGCGTTCCCTGGCCCGGAACGTTCCATCCCATCAGGACCTTTTCGGTCCGCAGCACCTGCGCTTCGCCGAAGCCCTCCGTCTGTGGGCGGGCATCGCCGCCGATTCCGGGTTTCTCCGAACCGCGTTGCAGTTCTCGCGATACTACGCCCGCGACGCCCCGGAGGTGGCGGCGGGACTCGACATCATCAAGGCCCGTCACGAGCGCGACAACGGCCTCGTCGATTCCGCCGTCGGGACCCTGACCCGGGTGGCAGATGGGGAGTCCGTCCCTGCCGCCGTTCGCGCCAGGCTCCAGGCGGCCATAGAACTCGGGCGCACTCTCGCGTGGGAAGGCCGTCCCGCCGATGCGGAGCGCTGGTTCCAGAAGGTGGCGGAAAACGACAAGGCCGACCCGGACCTGGTCGCCCAGGCCCAATACGAATGGGGTGTCGCCACGGTGCTTTCCCACCGCGATCCCAAGGCGCGGTGGGACGCAGTCCTCGACGGCAGCGGCGCTTCCTGGATCCTGCGCCAATCGGTGGCCTTCATGGCCGGGAAGATCGATTCCAATGCGCTGAAGGCGTCCTTCCGCGGTCAGTCCGTGGCCTCGGCGGACATCCCGCTGCTCCAGGCGCTCTTCGCCCTGGAACACAACGATCTGACGACCTGGCATTCGATGGTCGACGAGTACGTTCGCCGATATCCCTGGTACAACGGCTTGTGGGACCTGCGGCGCGTGTCCCAGTGGGCGGACACCCGTACGCCGCGGGCCCCGGCGCGCCGGTAGGCTTCGACCCCCCTTCCTTGTCGAAGGGACCCGGGCGGAGGTATCTCTCCCCTCCGTGATCCGTTTCCTGCACACCTCCGACTGGCACCTGGGACTGGAACTCGGAGGACACGACCGCCTCCCGGAACAGGAACGTTTCCTTTCCTGGCTCCTGGACGCGTGCGCCGAACGCGAGGTGGATGCATTGCTGGTGGCGGGGGACGTGTACGACGTCGCGAACCCCAGCGTGGCCGCGCAGGAGGCTTTCGCCAAGTTCCTGGTGGCGTTCCGCACCCGCCTGCCGCGTGCAGACGTGGTGGTGGTGGCGGGAAACCACGATTCGGGGGCGAGGCTGGAACTGCCACGCTCGTTGGGAGAGGCGTTGGGACACATCCACCTGCGGGGTCTGGTTTCGGAATCCTTCCGGGACCATCTGGTGCCCCTGGTGGATCGGGAAGGCGCCGTGGGGGCATGGTGCGCAGCTCTCCCCTTCCTTCGCGCCGGGGACCTGGATTGCCGGTTGGCCGAAGGCGAAACCCCGCAGGAAGCCTTCGTGCGTTCCCTGCGCGCACTCTACGCCGCCGTCCGGGAAAGCGTCCCCGGGACGGCACGCGGTCTGCCACTGGTGGCGATGGGTCACCTCACGTTGGCGGGATCCATCCGCGCCGGCTCCGAACGCATCCTGATCGGGGGGGTGGAATCGGTACCTGTGGTGGCCCTCGCCGAGGGTTGCACCTATGTCGCGCTGGGCCATATCCACCGGGCCCAGCCGGTAGGGACGGAATCCGTTCGATACAGCGGAAGCCCCTACCCGGTGGACTTCGACGAGTTCCGCTACGGTCACCAGGTGGTGGATGTGACCGTGGAACCCGGGGTCGCGCCGCGCATCGAAACGGTCGATGTGCCGGAATTCGTCCGGTTCCTCCGCTTCTGCGATCCTCCGGCGCCATGGGACGCGGTCGAAGCCGCCGTCGAGGCCTTCGACTGGAATCCCTGGAAGGGCTCGCCACGGGGACTGCAGCCCCTGGTGGAGCTTCGCTACGACGCCTCGACGCCGACCGTGGAACTGCGCTCGCGATGCGAGTCCTTGTGCTCCGGAAAGCCGTTCCGGCTGGTCTCCGCCCCGAAGGCGGTTTCCGCAGGTGGTCCAGGGGATGCTCCATCGACCGGTCGGCCCGTGCTTGGCGACCGCGAAACCCCGGAGGCGATTTTCCGGCGCCATTGGCTCTCGAAGTTCGACAGCCCGCCGCCCGAAGCCGCGCTCGATCGGTTCCGCCAGGCGGTCGACGAGGTCGCGATCGAGGGCGGCGCCCGATGAGGATCCTGGCGATCCGTGGTTCGAACATCGCGTCGCTGACGGAATTCGATATCGATTTCCAGGCGGAGCCCCTGCTGTCGGCCGGCATCTTCGCCATCACCGGCCCCACCGGTGCCGGGAAATCGAGCCTGCTGGACGCCATGTGCCTGGCCCTCTACCAGCGGGCGCCGCGCCTCGACGACCTCTCGGGGCGGGAAACGAAGCTGGAAAGCCGCTTTGGCGCCATCGGGCAGGCCGACATCCGCAACCTGTTGCGACGGGGTTGCGACACCGGCCACGCGGAATGCGATTTCCTGGGCGGGGACGGAAGGCGGTACCGGGCGCGCTGGGGCTTCAGGGCGGCCAAGAGGAAGGGGGCCTCCGTCCAGGAGGAGATGTCGCTTCTCCGCCTGGACGACATGCAGGTCCTTGAGGGAAATTCGAGCCGGAAAGGCGACTTCCAGAATCGGATCCTGTCCCTGCTGGGGCTGAGCTACGGCCAGTTCATGCGCACCGCCATGCTCGCCCAGGGCAGGTTCGCCGAATTCCTCCGGTCGAACGAGGACGAACGGGCCGATCTCCTGGAAAAGCTGACCGGCACCGAACTCTACGGACGGATCTCGAAACGGATCTTCGACAGGACCCGCGAGGCCCGCGAACAGGTCGTGGACCTCGAACGCGAAATGCAGGGACTGGAGATCCTGGACATGGCCGCGCGGGAAGACCTCGCCGCGGAAAAGACGTCCCTGGATGCGGAAATTCCAGGACTCGAGAGGCGTCGGGAAGGAATCGAAAGGTTCGTGGAACGGCTGGATCGCCTCGTGGAGATCCGCGCGAAGCGCTCCAGGATCGCTTCCGATCTGGACGAAGCCAGGACGAGAGCGGAGGTCGCGGTGAAGGCATCGTTGGAAAGCCGCGCGGCGCTGGAACTCGCCGAGGCGGAGCATCTGCGGGCGGAACCGCACATCCGGCAGGCCCGTGGGCTCGATGCGGAGTTGGCTTCGGCTCGGGACTCCAGGGATCTCCGACGGAAAGTGGTGCTCGAAATTTCGGAGGCGTCGAAAGAATTGGTCCGGCACCAGAAGCATCTGGTCGAATCCCTCGATCTTCTGGAGAAGGAGATCCGAACCGACAGGGAATGGCTCGAGAAGCGTAGGGGAAAGCTGGAACCACTGGCCGAAAATTGGCCGCTCTGGGAGGAACGCCTTCGGCGGTCCGAGCGATTGCGCGAGGAGGAACAGGAAGCGCGTTCGGCCGCGGACAAGTCCGACGGAATCCTCCGCAAGGCGGAAGTCGGCATCGCCGAGGCCACGGCGGCGCTCTCCGCATTCGGGATTCCCGACTCGGAAGACGCCGCCTCGGTGCGTGACGAGCTGGAGCGCTGTTCGGCGCACCGGCAAGCCTTGCAGACGTTGGTTCCCTGGTTGGAGCTGCGCGCCCGGATGGCAGCCCGCGAAGGGATGTTGTCGGAACGGCTGGAACGAAGCTCCCGACTGGAATCCGAACGTCCCGTTCTGGAGGCGGCTTGGAGCACGGCGCACAGGATCCTGGAAGAGACCAGGATCGCCCTTGCAGGGGATGTCGAACATCTTCGGGCAGGCCTTCGAGCGGACTCTCCGTGCCCCGTCTGCGGCGGCTTGGACCATCCATGGGCCACGGCACTCCCCGCGTTGGACGCCCTGCTGGATCGCCATTCCAGGGAAGAGGCCGCAGCCCGCAAGGACCTCGAGACCTGTGTCGCCGAGCTCGTCGGGCTGCGGTCTCGGATCGCGGAGGACGAAGGAGACTTGTCGGATCTTCGCGATCGGTTCCTGCGAACGACACCCGACCCTGGACTCTCGGCCCAACTGGAGAAGGTCCAGGATCCGGAAGTGTGGCTCGCGGACCGGGTGGCGCAGTCACTTTCCCGGGAGAGGGACCGCCTTTCCCGGCTGAAGGAGTTGCAACGGCGCGACGAGGCGCGATCCAAACTCGCCGAAGCCGATGGACGGCGCGAACAGGCCCGCGGAGCCCTGGAACGCGACTCGGCTCGTCTCCGCTCCCTCGCACTGGATCTGGAGGAATGCCTTTCTTCCCTGGACGCGCCGTTCGGGTCCGCCACCTGGCGATTGAAGCGGAACGAAAACCCCGGGTTCGTCGGGAATGTAACGGAATCCGTCCGAGAATTCCTCGCGCGCCGCGGGAATCTCGATGCGAATGAACGGAATGCCGAACCCCTGTCCGCCTCGATCGAGACCCACCGGCGGTCGGTCGATGCCAAGCAGCGGGAGTCCGATTTGGCTGCGAGCGAGCTGGAAAGCGCCGAGAAGGCCTGGGCGGCGGTCGCGGATCGGCGCCACGGAGTCCTGGAAGGTCGGCCGGTCGACGAAGTGGAGACCGCGTGGACGCGCCGGCTCCGGGAAGCGCGAGACCGTTCGGATGCGGATCGGACCAGGCACGACGAGACGGCCAAGGGGATATCCACTCTGGAAGGCCGTGCACTCGAGGCGGTGGAGCAGGAGGAGTCGGAAGTCCGCGAACTCTCCACGACCGCGGCAGGCCTCTTCGGGAAGGATGAGCTCCCCGAGAACGTCCAGGCGCGACGTCGGCGAAGCGAGGAAGAGGCGGGGAAGACGGAATCCGCCCTGGCTACGCGCCGCGGGCGGCTGGCGGAGGTGTCGCTCCGCCTCGCACGCGATCGGGGCAACCTCGAGCGGGTGGGCGACCTCGCGGGGAGAATCGCCCGGTCCAGGAGCGTGGCGGAGGAATGGAGCATCGTCTGCGAACAGGTCGGGTCCGCCGACGGCAAGCTGTTCAAGCGCATCGCCCAGCAGTTCACCCTCGAGCTCCTCCTGGAGGAGGCCAACGCGCAACTTGTTTCCGTCGCTCCCCGCTACGGCTTGCGGATGCTGGGGGGCTCCCTGCACTTCGCGGTCCTGGACCACGAAAGCTACGACGAGCTCCGGCCGGTGCAGACCTTGTCGGGAGGCGAAAGCTTCCTGGTCTCGTTGGGACTTGCCCTCGGACTTTCCCGAATGGCCGGGGGCGATGTCTCGGTGGAATCACTTTTCATCGACGAAGGGTTCGGCACTCTGGACGCGGAGACTCTCCAAGGCGTGATGAAGGCCCTGTCCAGCCTCCACGCGCAGGGACGCAAGGTGGGGGTGATCACGCACGTGGAGGAGATGAAGGACCAGATCCCCGCCCGCATCGAGGTCGTGCGTGTCGGTCCGGGCCGAAGCGTCGTGAGGATTGTCGGATGAGGAAACGTCTCCGACGCCCCCATTTCGCTCCGTGACCTAGATTTCCCCGCGTATGTCCGATCTCGCCCAGCTCGTGCGAAATGTTCCGGACTGGCCCAAACCGGGGATCCAGTTCAAGGACATCACTCCCCTCTTGAGCGACCCCGCTGGATTGGAACAGGCGATTTCCGGGCTCGCCGAGCCCTTCCGGACTTCCGGAGTGGATCTGGTGCTCGGAACCGAGGCCCGCGGCTTCCTCTTCGCGCCCGCCGTTGCCCTGGCCCTGGGCGCGGGAGTGGTCCTGGCGCGCAAGCCGGGGAAGCTTCCCTGGAAAACACTGCGGGAATCCTACCAGTTGGAATACGGAACCGACGCGCTGGAGGTCCACTCCGATGCCGTGGGCACCGGGCAGAAGGTGCTGCTGGTGGACGACCTCCTCGCGACCGGCGGCACCATGCTCGCCGCGGCCAAGCTGGTCGAGAGGCTGGGCGGAACCGTGGTCGGTTGCGCCTTCCTCATCGAACTCCGTTTCCTACCCGGACGGGAGCGGCTTTCTCCGCGACCGGTCCATTCGCTCATCCAATACCACGGCGAGGATTGACCATGGACTTTTCCGGAGATCGCTTCATCGACAAGAACAACAGTCTCGCCAAGGCCTACGAGACGGATCGTCTCAAGGGCCGGACCGTCATCAAGAAGGATGTCGGGGGCGAGGCCAAGGAAGAGGCGCAGAGCTGCTGGAACTGCAAGATCCGCACCCGCTGCGACACCTTCCGCAAGTGGAGGACCGGAGGTGTCGCCGGTGTCGTCTCCATCGGCGAGGACAAGCAGTTCTGGTGCTCCAAATGGACCGAGGACCCGGTGACCAAGGTGCAGGCCGTCACCGACAAGGACGTGAAGTCGATGATGCGCTCCATGCGAAAAGGCCGTTTCTAGCAACTGCCGAAAAAGCCGAGGATTCGTAGTTTCACCGCACCTTGAACGACCAGCCCTCATCCGTTCCCACCCAGTGGACCGTACCTCCGGAGGTGGCATCCATCCTGGAATCCACGTTCCAACGGATCCTCGCCGAGTCCACATTCGCCGATGCCTGGCCGCGTCCCGAGCTGGCGTCGCGATCGGAGACGGTCGCCGAAGTCGGTTTCCACGTCCTGCTGCCCGTTCGATCTCCCTGGATGGGGCGTCTGCTCCTCGCCGGTGACGTCGAGACGGTTCGCGATCTGGCGGCGGGGTTCCACAGCGTGCCCGACGCCATGGTGGACAAGGCCATCGCCTTGGATTTCCTGGCCGAGATAGCCACCTTCCTGGTTCGCGACCTCTTCTGCGTCAGCGACACCCCTGTCGACTCCCTGGAGCCACTGGAGCTCTCGCCAGACGAGGCCATGGCGATCTGGGAGCAGGCCTCCACGGCGCGAACCGTCCTGGGCTGCAACCAAGGCCGCATCCTCGCCGCTCTGTTGGCCGGCAAATGAACATGAAATCCTGGGCGCAGCGAAACCTGGAAGTCCTCCAGGCAAATTCCATCATCCGGTTCATGGCATCGGTCAAGCTCGCTGTCATCACGATGGCCAGCCTCGGAGCCATCCTGGCCGCGGGAACCATCATCGAATCCCGCTACAACGGCGACATGGCGCGCCTGTGCGTCTACGACCAATGGTGGTTCCACCTCGTGCTGGTCTTCCTCTTCTTCAACGTCCTCCTGGCGGTGGTGGTCCGCTGGCCGCTGAGGCGCAGCCAGTACCCGTTCGGGTGCATCCACCTCGGGATCCTGCTGGTGCTGATCGGGTCGGTACTCACGCAGTTCGGCGGCATCGACGGTTCCATGGAGATCCCGGAAGGCGGGGCCACCCGGGCCTTGCACCTTCCGGAAGACGTGGTGCGCACCTACGTCAACGATCAGCTCGTGGCCGAATCACAGGTGCGACGCACACTCGATTCCCGCGAAGGGAACCTGGGCCCTGTCCCGGGCATGCCCGACCCGGCACCGCGGGTCCTGGAATACCTCCCGTTCTCGCGAACGTTCCAACGCGTGGTCCCGGACACCCAGGGCGGCCCCATCGTGGAACTCGCGCTGCTGGCGGTGGGAACGGATCCCACCACATTGAGGTTGGGGCTGGACAATCCACTGGTTTCACCCAGGGAGGATCTGGGCGGGCTGATGGCTCTTTCGCTGGAGCGAGCACCCGACGTCGCCTCCTTCCTGGACACATCCAGCCGCTCCCCGGCCAGATTCGACCTCACCGCACGGGCGGGAACCGATTCGCTGCGCATGAACCTGGCGGATCTGCGCACGCCGGGACGGAAATTCCGGTCGGGGAACCTGGCGGCCCAGGTGCAGGAATTCCTGCCCGATGCCGAGATCGGCCCGACAGGGCTTTCCAACCACTCCGACTCCCTCCTCAATCCCGCCGTGCGCTTGCGCATGCAGCACCAGGACAGTTCGTGGGACGAAATTCTCTACGGCCGCGTGCCCGACTTCCGCTTTTCCGGCGACAGACACCCTGAAGTCGCTTGGAAGGTGGAGTTCCGGCCTGTCGGGGGGGCTTCCCAAGCGCCGCTCCTGCGGATGGGGGTGGTTGGCGACACCCTTCTGGCCCGGTGCGAGAAGGCGGGACACGTCCTGACCGCGTTCCGCGTTTCCCTTGGAAGGGACGTGCCGCTTCCCTTCGGCGTTCTCCACCTCTCCGTGGGGGCGTTCGAGCCGCACGGCGAGATCCGCGATTCCTGCGCCCCGGTCGACCCCCAACCCGGCCGCGATCTGCCGCCGCCGGCCATCCGGGTCGGTGCGGGCCCTTGGGGCGCATCGCGCTGGGTGCCGTTGGGCGGGGTCTTCCTATGGAACGAACTCGGGCTTCGCCGTGCCCTCTCCTTCGAAGGTCGCCGGGTTTCCCTCCCCTTCGGGATCCGATTGGACAGGTTCAAGGTGGGAGACGATCCCGGAACCACCCAGGCCGCCACCTACACCTCCTACGTCCACGTGGTGGATTCCCTGGGGCGTCCCATGGACTCCGCCCGCATCGCCATGAACGAACCGCTGAAACGCGGCGGATTTACGTTCTACCAAGCCAGCTTCGCGAACGACCCCGGCAAGACCTCCACGACGGTGCTGAGCGTGAACCGCGACCCGGGTCGGTTCCTGAAATATTTCGGGGCGCTGCTGGCGGTGCTTTCCATCGTCTGGTACGTCCTGGAACGGAGTCGGCTCGGCCGACGGGGGAAATCCGAATGAGAAGAATCGTCCTGGCATCCATCGCGATGTCGTCCTTGATCGGCGCGGCGAGCGCAGCCGAGCCCGTGGTTTCCCTTCCCGTGTCGGCCAGGACGATGGACCTCTCCGCCGCGGACGGGATCGCGATCCTTTCCGGAGGCCGGGTCAAACCCCTGCTCGTGGCCGCCACGGAAGGAATCCAGGAGATCCGAGGCAGGGCAGGGCTCACGCGGGAACTGGGCCCCATGCGATCCTGGTTCGCCCTCGCCCTCTACCCCGATTCCCTCTCGAACCAACGCATCGTGTTCTGCGCCTTCCGTCCGTTGCGCACCGCCATCGGCCTGGATCCGGACGGGCAGTTCGCGAGCTTCACGGAACTCGCCGACAACGCGAAGCTCCACAAGCTCGCCGACGTGGCCGCGGCGAAGCAGCGCGACAAGGAGCGGCTGGATCCGGTGGAAAAGGCCGCATCGGACGTGGCCAGACGCCTGGAGAAGTTCGCGGAGGCGACGTCGGCTTCGGATTGGCGGCTGATGATCGGTCCCAAGGGCAAGGAGGGGGCATGGCGGCTGCCCCAGGAGATCCCCCCCTCCGAGGTGGCGTCCGATCCCGTCCTGCTGCGCAGGATGGACGCCTTCACCCGGATGGCGGTGGCGTTCCAGACCGGCGACCAGAAGGGATTCGATTCCTCGGCCTCGGAACTCGCGCGCAACGAACTCCTGACGGACTCCATGTCTTCGCTGGGCGACGGCACCTTCCAACGGGTCCGCGAATCGAACGTGCGCGCCGAACTCGCTTTGGTCAAATTCCGTCCGTTCCGCATCGCGTGGATCGCGCTGATGGTCGGCTTCCTGCTGGCCTGGATCTCCGAGACGACCCGCACGGGGTCTCCCGCGGTTTCGCGCCGGACCACCTGGCTGGCCGCGGTCTGCGCCGGCACGGGCTTGCTCCTCCTGGTCGTCGGCTTCGCGTTGCGCATCTACGTCGCCGGGCGCCCCCCGGTCACCGACATGTACGAGACCACCCTCTGGGTGGGATTCGGGGCGCTTCTCTTCGGTCTGCCCATCGCCTGGATCTACCGGTCGCGCACCGTGCTGGCGGCGGTGTGCGCCGCTGGCTGGCTGGTCTTCGTCCTGGCCGACAACCTGCCCACCGTGCTGGACCCGACCATCCATCCGCTGGTGCCCGTGCTTCGGAACAACTACTGGCTGACCGTCCACGTCCTCACCGTGACCATTTCCTACGCCGCGTTCCTGGTGGCGATGGCCATCGGCAACGTGGGGATCTTCCAGGAATTCCGCCGAGGGTCGGAAGATTTCCGCAGGACACTCGCCCACTACGCCTACCGCGCCATGCAGCTTGGCGTGGTTCTGCTGACAGCCGGCATCGTGCTCGGCGGGGTTTGGGCGGACTATTCCTGGGGCCGGTTCTGGGGGTGGGATCCCAAGGAGACCTGGGCGCTGATCGCCGACCTCGGCTACCTGATGGTGCTCCACGGGCGGATCACGGGTTGGATCCGACCTTTCGGCACGCTGATGGGCGCCGTGCTCGCCTTCTTCGGAGTGGTGATGGCATGGTACGGGGTCAACTTCATCCTCGCCTCCGGCCTGCATTCCTATGGCTTCTCCCAGGGAGGAGCGACCGCCATGGGGACCTTCGTCGTCGTCCAGGGCCTTTTCGCCCTCCTCTGCTGGTGGCGCCGCAGACTCAATCTTTCCAAGGCGGCCGCGTGAGGGAATGGCTCGTCTTCCTCCTGGGAAGCCTCGCCGCGGCGCAGGTGCTTCCGCAGGACAGGTTGAGGACGGGCATGGTGGAGGTGGGCGCGCGCGCCTGGGAAGTGGACCGCCAATCCGGTTCCACCGGAATGGTGGGTCTTTCCGTCTCGCGGTTTGTCACCGACAACTTGTCCCTGGGTCTCCTCGCGGCGGGATTGGACTCCGGCCATGTGAACCAGGCATTCCTTCTGGACGGAATGTTCCGGACCTACTTCCTTCCTCTCCAGTCGTGGACGCCTTGGCTGGAAGCCCGCGCGGGAGGATTGGTCCGACCCATGCAAGGCTCCGGGGCCACGCACCTGGCCGCCGGGTTCGGCCTGCGCTGGAGTCCCGCCCCCTGGATCGCCTT